>OFFB01000021.1_pt1 | contig 181265 bp, 154 predicted proteins | sample 1521281 | NCBI WGS metagenome assembly OFFB01 (sample SAMEA3504109, study PRJEB24116) | mouse gut metagenome | biome: mouse gut; feature: mouse-associated habitat; material: faeces | place: Denmark | collected 2011
CCGCCGCGGGCCATGCGCAGCTTCACGACGTCTTTGCTTGTCACTTTGCGTTTGGAGATCTTGTAGTCGTGAGGATTGGTGATAGCGTCGGCTTTCTTACCGTCGGCATAGATGACAGCCTGATATTTCGCACCGGGTTCGAGGAAACTCAGGTCGAGGTTGATATCGCGGGGTTCTTCGGCATTTACACCACCGGCATACCAGTTCTCGCTGTTCTTATCTTTGCGCGCAACGATGATGAATTCGCCCGGCTCGGCGTCGATATATTGGCTCTTGGCCCAGTCGAGAGGCACATCCTTGATAAATTGGAATGCGTCCATGCGCTTGTAATAATTCTCGGGAGTGTCGGCTGCCATCTGAAGGGGAGAATACATGGTCATGTAGAGTCCGAGCTGATTGGCGATTGTAGCTTGCTTGTCGGTAGTGTTGCCGGGCGCTGTCTTGTCGAGATCCATCTCGAAGATACCGGGGGTGAAGTCCATCGGGCCGCCGAGCAGACGGGTGAAGGGCAAGATAGTGCAGTGGCGCACCGACATATTCTGATATTCCTGACCCAGAGCGGCCTCGTTTGCCATGAGGTTGGGATATGTGCGGGCCCAGCCGGTAGGGCGGACTGCCTCGTGGGCGTCAACCATGATATGGTGGTCGGCGGCGCGCTTGACAGCGTCGAGATAGTGGCGCACGGCGCGCTGGTCGTAGTGATAGCTGCCTTTGGGCAGGATATTGCCTACATAGCCGCTCTTGACTGCGTCGTAGCCATATTGGTTCATAAGCTCGTAGGCCGCGTCGATATGGCGTTCGTAGTTATTGATGGCGCCGGATGTCTCATGGTGCATCATAAGCTTAATGCCTTTGCTGTGGGCATAGTCGTTGAGCGCTTTGATGTCGAAGTCGGGATATGGAGTTGTGAAGTCGAACACATATTCCTTTTCTTTTCCGAACCAGTCTTCCCATCCTATGTTCCAGCCCTCTACAAGCAGCTGATCCATACCATTGTCAGCGGCGAAATTGATATATTCGCGCACGGTCTCGTTGTTGGCGAGATGACGTCCGTTGGGTTTGGCCTTAGAGTAATCAAAGGTTGCAAGATCGAAATTTTCGGCGTCGGTGTACGACCAAGAGGCGCCGCCTGTGATCATTTTCCACCAGACACCCATAAATTTGGTGGGATGAATCCATGATGTGTCTTCGATGGCGCAGGGATCGTTGAGGTTATATATAATATTGGTGGCGAGGATACCGGTGGCCTTGTCGGCCGCCATCACCACGCGCCAAGGAGTGCTGAAAGGAGTCTTAACGGTAGCCTTATAGCCGTCGATTCCCGGAGTGAGGGCTGACGTGAATGAAAGATTTGCCTCGTCAACCGACAGGTGCATGGCCGGAAAGTCGATAAGCGCAGCCTCATGGATATTGAGGTATTTGCCCGAAGGGGTTTTGAGCATAAGCGAGGTCTGCACCGAATTTGGCAAAATTGTTGTAGAGGCATTGCCACCAAACTCTGTAATGGTATTTATCTCACTGATTTTTGTCTTTTCATATTCGCGCTCCTGAGTATCGTAGTCGCCGGGCTGCCACCATGCCGTGCAGTCCTGAGCCATGGCAAATTGGCTCACCTCATCGTCGATAACAATGTATTCGCGTGTCTGCGCCGGAAAGATATATCTGAACGCCATGCCGTCGTCGAACACACGGAATTCTATATTCATCTTCATGCCGTGTCCGGGCTTGGCCATATCTATGGTAAGGCTGTTGTAATGGTTGCGGATTGTGGCATTCTCACCCCACACGGGAGTCCATGTCTCATCCTGACTGTCGCGGGTAACGCCTACCACAGAGAAATCCCGGTCAAGACGTGTGGCGTCGGCAAGGACAAAGCCCATTTTAGAAGGTTTTACAATCTGCTCACCTGCAAAACTTACGGAGTATGTCGGCACGCCTCCATTGGCCATGTCGAAGTCTACGACAAGCCGACCGTCGGGAGAGCTTACTCGTTCGGCAGCCACAGCTCCAAAAGCCAAGGCCATAGCCGAAAACAGTATGGTAGTTCTCATATTTAAGGTAAAATAAAAGTTATGTATTAAATAAGTATGATAATCCGAAACTTGGCACTTTTTTCATGCCTCAAAAAATAATGATGCAAAAATAGCAATTAAAAGGCAAAAAACAAGTATCTTTGCAGTAAAAAATGTGCAGTACGCAAAATCAGCCCTAACAGTGCGTGCAATACGAATAAATATAGTTTTTACTCATTTTTATATCCACCTTATAGCCCACCACTTACAACTCAATGATTATCAGTTATTTAACTACCTTAAGATTTATATATCGTTGATATCTGCTTTATATTATCGGTGATATATTTGCAAATATGTTGTAATTTTGTGCACGAAAGAAAGATACACGATTATTTTCAGTTTTAGGGTTAGTATAGATTGTTAGTACTTAATGTAAACTTTCAAATTTTTTCGGTGAAGCTTTCTTAGCCGGCAACAGTCCGGCTCGGGAGCTTTGTCTTTAAAACAGTAAGGAAAATGTGTTTTATGTTAGTTATGTAATTGTTTTAAGTCAATTAAAACGCAGCAGAGTGTCCTCGTGAGATGACACTCTGTCTTGTTTATAAGCATATAATTGTGTAACTTTGCACAATATTTATCATCATGCGCTTATGATACTCACACTTGTGACACTCTTACTTACCGCGATATTTTTCGTATGGGGGAAACTGCGCTCCGACATGGTTGCTCTGATAGCATTGCTTGTACTTGCATTGGCCGGTATACTCAATACTTCGGAAGCCTTATCGGGCTTCTCCAATCCGATAGTAATCATGATGATAGGTCTGTTTGTGGTCGGAGGAGCGATTTTCAACACCGGTCTTGCCAAAATCATCGGAGCAAAATTGCTGACACTCGGAGGCGACAGTCCACTCAAACTATTTTTATTGGTAATGGGCGCGACGGCCTTTATAGGTGCATTTGTAAGCAATACCGGCACTGTGGCACTCATGCTGCCTATCGTAGTAAGCATGGCATCCGGCAGCAACACCCCGGCGTCGCGCTTGCTCATGCCTCTTGCCTTCGCCTCAAGCATGGGAGGCATGATGACCCTTATCGGCACTCCGCCCAACCTTGTCATAGCCGAGCTGTGGGAAGAAGCCGGCAACGAGCCCCTGTCGTTTTTCACTTTCTTACCCGGTGGTGCGATATGCGTTGTAGCGGGCACTTTGCTGCTTATACCTCTGAGCAAGTGGTTTTTGACAAAAAGAGGCGCCACCGGAGAGAGCGGCAGCAGAAACAAGAGTCTTTCGGAGTTAGTTGAGGAATACGGGCTCAAGACCGACTTGTACCGGCTGTCGGTACCGGAGGAGTCTTCGATATGCGGCCACACCATCGCCGAACTCGACCTTCACCGCCATTTCAACATTGATGTACTCGAAGTGCGCAGCGGCGACACCAACCGACGCATAATTAAGCAGATAAAGCAATTTGCCGCCACACCGGAAACTGAGATAAACGGAGGCGACATCGTATATCTTCGCGGGCATTTGACTGATGTGGAGCGTTTTGCGAAGCATTTCAATCTTGATATAGAAATAGGCGATAAGATGGATTTCTACGATATCGGCCTTGCGGAGATAGTACTTATCCCCAATTCACCTATAATCAACAAGACAATCGCCGACATCAATATCCGCAAGCGTTTCGGGGTCAACGTCATCGCCATACGCCGCAAGAACACCTATATATCTACAGACCTTGCTTCCCGACAGATTAAGTCGGGCGATGTGCTCCTTGTGCAAGGCTCATGGAACGCCATCGACAGCCTTGGGAGCGAGCCTCAGGCATCGGTAGTGCTCGGGCAGCCTCTTGCCGAAGCCGCCAAGGTGACACTCGACTATAAAGCCCCTGTAGCCGCCGCGATTATGCTCGCCATGATCGTGATGTTGATTTTCGACTTTATTCCGCCGGTATTCAGTGTACTGGCTGCAGCAGTATTGATGATATTGACCGGTTGCTTCCGCAATGTAGAAGACGCTTACCGAAAGATCAATTGGGAAAGCGTGGTGCTTATCGGCGCCATGATGCCGATGTCGTTTGCGCTTGAAAAAACGGGAATTTCCACAATGGTCGCCGACGGGCTTGTTTCGAGTCTCGGCAGCCTTGGCCCTATGTGGGTGCTCGCCGGCGTCTACTTCACCACCTCGTTGATGACATTATTTATCAGCAACACGGCCACTGCCGTGCTCATAGCACCGATTGCCATGCAGAGCGCCATGTCATTGAACGTAAATCCCCTGCCATTCCTCTTTGCGGTGACATTCGGAGCCAGTCTGTGCTTCGCCTCACCCTTTTCAACCCCACCCAACGCACTCGTCATGCCAGCCGGACAGTATGTTTTTTCCGACTACATCAAGGTTGGCTTACCCCTGCAAATCATCATGGGCATACTTATGATATTTGTTCTACCTCTACTATTTCCTTTCTAAATGTCTTTATCAGCTTTCAATCAGCGTCTGAAACCATGGATGCTGCCTATCGCCATGGTATGTGGCATATTCTTCCATGAGCCTGTCAATAGAGTACAATGGGCAGTGCCCTATCTTATTTTCACAATGCTGCTCATCACTTTTTGCAGAGTGAAGCCATCCGATCTGCGTATCGACGGCATGATATGGCGCTTGCTCGCCGTACAGGTGGCAGGTACGGTCGCAACGTTCCTTCTTCTCGAGCCTATCAATCTTTCGCTCGCTCAATCAATAATGATATGCGTGCTCTGCCCCACCGCAACAGCGGCCCCTGTAGTCACAGGCATGCTCGGAGGCAGTATCGGCAAAGTCGCCACATATTCTATAGCGAGCAACCTCACGGCAGCCATTCTCGCTCCGGCTATGTTTGTCTGGTGCGGTTCTGCCGCAGATGTCTCGTTCTTTACCGAATTCAAGATAATCGCGCTCAAGGTTGCTCCGATGATAGTATTCCCTCTCGGTCTTGCATGGGTATTGTATTTCACCGCACCCAAAGTCCATGCTATCGTGGCCGACGCTCAGAAAATCACATTCTACCTTTGGTCGGTGTCGCTGCTGCTGGTAGTCGGCAAATCGGTAAGCTTCGTTCTTGCCGAGCCTGCCGGAGCAATACCGCTGATGGTGGCGATGGCAATGGGCGCAGGTCTCGTCTGCATATTGCAATTTTATATCGGAAGAAAAATTGGCGCCCGCTACGACCAACGCATATCAGCGGCTCAAGGACTCGGGCAAAAAAACACCGTGCTGGCAGTATGGATGGCCATCAATTACCTCAACCCGATATCGTCGATAGGCCCGGCGGCATATATCGCGTGGCAGAACACGATAAATTCAATGCAGATATATCTGAAAATGCGCCGCGAACGCCGAACAAAAACAGCTTGACAGCCGTTAAGATTTTACAAACATAAAAACAAGATATCACTATGTCTACGAGCATGTTCGAGCTCCTTATGGAGTTGCCGTTATTCAAGGGCGTATCGCTCAACACCTTATCACAGGTTGTGGGCGAGAACAAATTTCATTTTTTGAAATATCCCGCCGAGGAGACCATCATACGCGAGCGAGAGACATGCACGCACCTCACATTCGTCATTTCCGGCAGCGTCAGACTGACAACAGTAAATGCAAACGGCAGATTCTCAATAGCTCAGACACTGAAGGCTCCGGCTGTCATAGCCCCCGATTTTCTCTATGGGAAAATAACATCATACCCATGCTCGGTGATGGCTCTCGACAATGTCTCGATACTGAAAATCTCGAAATCAGACTATTCCAAGATGCTGACTGTAGACCCGGTATTCCTGTTCAATTATCTCAACACACTTTCTGTAAACGCCCAAAAGTCGGTAGAAGGAATACTCTCGCTCACAACAGGCGAAATCGACGAGCGTATAGCATTCTGGATAATAGCCCTCACGCAGCCGGGCAGTTCCGATATCCGTCTGAGCTGCAAAATGCGCGATCTCTGCTCGCTTTTCGGAGCCCCGAGGGCAATGTTCAATGCCGGCCTCGAATCGATGAAGAACCGAGGCCTGATTGAATATGACAATCATGAACTGATTGTTGCCGACCGCACAGCCATGCTAAACCTGCTCTTGCACACGCATGAATAATCTGTGACATAATTATAAAAAAATACCACTCCTCACGGGGTGGTTTTTTATGCTAACACTAAATACCTAAAACCATTTAATCCTTTTTACTATATTCTGTTTACGTTGCTTTATAGTCTTAATACCATTTATCTTAGACCGTTTTAATTATTTACATTGCAAAGTTACTATACTGAATCCGCAAACTCACACCCATATAGGTGAAATATAAATAATTACAAGAAAATATAAATTAGAAATAACTAATTATCAATATCTTGTAAATTTTACACCCCATATTTAATATAAAGATATATTTAATCGGAATGCGATGGATCATCGCCGAAATCTATGGTTTTAAGGCTATTCTCAAAGTTTGCGCGGTCAATGGCACGCCCCTTGAGACGGTTGCGGTAAGTATAAATAGTGTTGATTGAAAGGCCAAGAACTTGTGCGAGCTTGGCGCTGTCGTTTATCCCCAACCTCATGAATGCGGCAATGCGCAGCTCCGGCGACATCCTGCGACCCGGCAAGAGTGCAAGCTCGCGGCCCGGCATAAAGAGGCTGTTCAGTTTATCTACAAAACTCGGAAAGCTCTCAAAGAAAGTCTCATCAAACATCGCAAAGAATTTATCGGACAAAGATTGGACATATTCTCCCGACTGCACATCCTGAAAAAGATCTTTAGCCTGACCGGCCTTTAACTTTCGGTGGACAAAGAGATTATATTCCTTTAGCTGTTCATCGGAGAAGAGTGCCATAGACAATAGATTCGAGCTGATTTTACGCATGTCCGACACTACCGCCTCATGACGCGAAGCCTCACGCGACAAACTTTTGCGCAATGCTTTCTCGCGCGAGCGCCTATGCAACAACCTGAAGATGGCCAGCACAAGCAAGAGGGCAAGAGCAACGATAACAATAACAGTCCAATATTGCGTCCGCAGACTACCTTTATGAAGAATAGTGCTATATGCAGCATGATCAAGATAGCTGTAAGGGCCGAGTTCATCTTCACTTTTCAGCAGAGCCAGCATAAGAAGTTCGTGACCCAATTTCCTATATCCCTCTTCACCGACAACTTTGCCGAGTTCCCCGAGCACACTCGCCCTGATAAATCCGGCATTAAGCTCTCCTATTGCCCTGTTATACAGATTATTCACATACTGCGCCCTGTATTCCGGACGGTTTCTATAGAAGTCTACTATATTGCCGATAGCCTGATCATAAAGCTCCGGACGCGACTTCAACGTGGGCAGTATCTCGATGAAACTGGCCACAGCGAGATTAGTCTCATCGTTGAGCGACAGGATATGCGCCCCTATAAACCCGACAACAGGCGAATTATAAGGATAATAGCTCACCAACGAGTCGAGGGCTATTTTAGCCTTATTTCTATAATAGTTTTTCAACGACCCCTCCGGATATGGCCGCTGGATATTATAATAGAGCTCAGATGAGTTTAGCCAATAATGTTTGCGCATCTCATCAGAAAGGCCCGACGGGTCAATTTCCTCAAATTCGCGCAGGGCCTCTATTGCGACTCCACGTAGAGGCAGCAATGCCAATATATTCATTCTCAAGCGCAAGGCAAGCTCGGGGCTGTTCAATTCAGTTGCTTCCCGCATGGCGAGTTGCCAATACATCATGGCAGAGTCGAGATTCTGGGTAAGATAGCCTCGGCCGAGACGCTCTCCGATCTTGACACGTTCCTCGCAAGGCGACATACTCTGTCTGAGCGCTTTTATACTGTCGATAATCGCACTCTTATGGCCGACCTTTACATCATAGTTGCGCATTAGCGTTCTAATGCTGTCAACCAGCCTCTCATTGTCACTTTCTATCGAAGCTTGAGCTGAGAAAGAGATTAGCAGTAGAGCCAAAAATATGTATCGCAATATTCTCACAGATAGAAAAATTAGCGTTGTTTCACTCTGCAAAGGTAGCAATTTATTTGATATAGACAAAATTTATTTATATTATCATCAATATGCCAAAAATCGGATATTTCTGATTTTCAGTCTATTGCAAAACTATCAGATTAATATTGTGAATAAATCAATTATATCGCACGCATATCAATCGCATAAAGTGTTAATTTTGCATTGAAGTTATAATGGTTAGTAAAAATTTTCAACACGCAATTTCTAAGGAGATTGTTCAAAAAGGTTAAAACCGGATCGTTCCAAGTCCGGTGCAAGATAACTGAGCTTGGTCGTGAGACCGGGCTCTTTTATTATTCCCACGAATAAAAAATGCCTTGGCTCACATTTATGCAAACCAAGGCAAATCAGAATTCGGTTGATGATAATCAGCGGTTGTCTATACGTAATTTTAAAGTAGCATACATAACCGCTGCAAGAGCGATAAACAGCCCTACGCTGCCGGTGAGCAGTGCATACGTCTCAAGACTGAGCAATACATAAATAAACACATATATCACCGTAAGGAGTCCGCAGATGGCTCCGGCAACCTTTATGCTTCTCAAGATACCTCTCATATAGAGAGTAATCAGACCAATGGTCATTATTGCCGCCAAGAGATAGCTTAAGCCGAAGCTTAAATGCTCACTCATCGACAGGAGCAATGAATAGAACAATACCAGTGCAAGACCGAAGAGAAGATATTGGAGCATATTGATCGGATGGCGCATAACTACCTCGGCAAGCAATATGGCAATAAACGTGAGCAAGATCACAACGATAGCATACTTGATTGCTCGGTCGGTTTTCTGATAGCGGTCGACAGGCACAAGGAGGTCTACTACCACTGCCGACTTGGCTATATCATCGGCTTTACTGCCGACGAAAGCCTGCGGATAATTACGGTTGGTGGAATTGAGGATCCACGACGCTGAAAAATCGTTTTTATCAACTGTGCGTTCGCCCGGCAGGAACATCCCTTTGAACGACGGCGATTTACCCTCGCCCTTGATTTTGATATCGTTGCGGTGACCTACAGGAGTGACTCCAAGCGAGCCCGAGCCTCGCAGGCTCATCGTAAGAGAGAAGGGAATGTCGGCGCTGTCGGCAGGAGCGAGTACTATATTTGCCTGCATACAGCCTGAAGCAGGGGTCGTGCCGCTGTAGTAATACTCATCTTCGGCCTTGGATGTATACACCTGAGCATTATTTGTGCCTTCAAGTTCGTAGGTCTTTCCGCCAAGTGTCACAGGCGATACATTCTCCACACCTCGCAGATCGCCAATGCCGACAGTCACGTATGCCTTGTCGAAACGGTATGCCGACAGCGGTATACCCAACTTCGCAAGAGGCTCATACGAGAATTTTCCGTCGAGTACAATATCGGAGTTATAGACTACAGCCTCGTAAATGCCGCGGTGGAGCTGCTGCGACTTGATGTCGGCCTTGAAATTCATCTGCGAGGGCAGCAGGCGAACTGTTCCGCCATTATTGCGTTTCGAGATACTGTCGTAAGGAATAGAGATTATAGGGCCGGAGATAAGCTGACTGCCGCTCCATGAGTCGGAAATCTCATTGACTGTTGTTTCTTCAGTCAGCTCGCGGCTGCTCACCAAGGCCGAGATGATGAGGCTCGGAATCATCAGCACGGCTGAGATAATGGCAATCAGCAATATCTTCATTCCGAGATTGTCGCGGCGTGGAGCCGGAGTGAATGGCGGTACGGGTGGGGGAGGTGGAGGTGGCGTCATGCGCGGCGGTTCCGGAGGAGTCGGCGGCAGAGCATGTTCGGTGTTATTTTCCATAATAGTTGTGATTGGTTGTTGCAAAAGTAGTAATTTTGCAGCAGAAATCAACATGTGCCAATATGAAAAATGTGATATATACCATCGTTTTACTGATAATATCAAACATCTTCATGACCTTCGCGTGGTACGGCCACCTCAAACTCCAGCAGATGAAGGTAATAAGCTCCAACACACCGCTCTACGGCGTCATATTGCTGTCATGGGGCATAGCATTGGCCGAATATTGCTTCATGATACCGGCCAACCGCATAGGATTCCAAGGCAACGGCGGAGCTTTCTCGCTAATGCAATTAAAGGTGATACAGGAGTGTATCACCTTGATAATCTTTACCGTATTTACTGTCGTTCTGTTCCGCGGTGAAGCCCTGCATTGGAATCACTTCGCCGCTTTCGTATGCCTGATAGCCGCCGTCTATTTCGTGTTTATGAAATAAACTCCTTAAACCGATTAAACTCTAAATAAACAAGTTTCGCTTGCGAAACTTAAGGAAATTATTTCGACAGAAGCTTGGCGTATGCCTCGGGGTCGAGCAGCGTCTCCTTGGCGCGCAGGAATGTAGAATCATCGGGCAAGGTGCGGGCCACACGCTCGCCTTCGCTGTAATAGCGCGACGCAAGCTCGGCGTCGAGTATCTCTTTTATCTGCTTGCGGTTGATGTCGAGGTCATGGTTGAGATCATGCTTGAGCATTCCGGCAAGAATCTCAAACTGAGCTGCCACAGAATCGGTCATATAGCCCTCAGCCTTGGCCGACTGGCGCAGATAGTCGAGCGCCGACTCGCACTGGCGGTCATACTTGAAGCGTGTAGGGTCGATGAATCCCTTGAATTCCTCAAACACAGCGTCGGTGACAAGCGAATCGGGAGCCTCGGGCTGTGAGGCATATTTCTTATTGGCGAAATCGAAGGCCCACATGTCGGCTATGATATTATAGAGCAGACGGTTGGTCTGCGGAACTTCCACCTTGATATCGGGCGTGATACCGCCGCCGTCGCGCACGATTCGTCCGGCCTTGGTGCGGAACTCATTGGTAAGGCTGTCGGGCGTGCGCATTGGGCTGCCGTCTTCATTGCGGTGCGAGTAGTCGAGAGCTTGGATAAGGCGTCCGGAGGGGATATAATAGCGTCCCGTGGTTATTTTCATAAGGTCATCGTAGGGCAATGCGCGCGGAGTCTGCACAAGGCCTTTGCCATACGAGCGCTCTCCCACGATGATAGCGCGGTCAAGGTCCTGCATGGAGCCGGCGACAATCTCAGAGGCCGACGCAGTGCCGCCGTCGGTCAGCACGGCAAGCGGTATCTTGGTGTCGAGAGGCTGCGAGGTAGTTTTGAATATCTTCACATCATGTTTCGCACGGCCTTTGGTGCGCACTATTTCAGTGCCTTTGGGCACGAAGTTCGACGCTATCTGCACCGCTCCTTCGAGCAGACCGCCGCCATTGCTGCGCAGGTCAAGGATTATGCCCTTCAATGCCGGATTCTTCAGCATTTCGGCCACCGCCTCGCGCACACGGCGTGCAGACGCCTCGTTGAATGTGGTAAGCCGGATATAACCTATGCCGTCGGCGTCAACACCGTAGTAAGGCAACGGATTAACCTTGATATTCTCGCGTACGAATGAGAAAGTCAGCAAAGAGTCGTCAACGTAGGGGCGGCGCACCTTGATGGTGATGTCGGTGCCGGCTTGACCACGCAGGCGCTTGCTCACCTGATCCACAGCCATGTCGGGGGTAACGGTGTCATTGTTGATTTTCAAAATCACATCGCCCGGGCGCAGGCCGGCGCGCTTGGAGGGCGACCCATCCTGAGGCTCATTGATTATCACCGTATTGCCCCGCTTGGAGATTACCGAGCCTATACCGGCATACTGCCCTTGCGAAATGGACAGCAACTCGTCTTGGTCGCCGGCCGGATAATATTCGGTATACGGATCAATCTGATACAGAAGAGCGTCGATGGTACGGTTCATGATCTCGTCGGCATTGAGGGTGTCGACATACTGAGTCTGAAGCTCTTTGACGATACTGTTGAATGTATTGAGCTTGGCGGCGAAGCGGTCCTTTCGGGCAGCGGCAGGGGTGTTGGCGCAGAGGGCACCTACAAGAATAGCAGCGAGGGCTAATATGGATAGAATTCGTTTCATGTGATCAATTTTATTAAAAAACAAAATTACAAAAAAATTTGTTGAAACAACCGGTGTAATTATCTTCAAAAATATTTTTTGCAAAAATTATGTTAACGCCGGCCGTCCATTTGTCGCAAAGCTCTCTTATTCGTAACTTTGCCACATGGAGATAATAGTAGGAAATATGGTATGCCGCCACTGCGTGTCTACCCTGAGACACGCTCTCGAGGCGGCCGGATTCGATGTTGCGGATGTCGAACTGGGGCGTGCGGTAATCAACACCGCCCCGGCGACGGATGAGACGCAGACATTGGCAGCTATCGATAAGATTCTCGCCGACAACGACTTCGTGCGCATTGCCGACCGCGACGCCGGCATGGTTGACCGAATCAAGCATGCCGTGATAGAGCATGTGCGCAATGTCAACGATTGCCGGCTAAACCTATCGGCATGTCTCTCCGACAAGCTCGGCGTGAGCTACGACCACGCAAGCCGCATATTCTCGCGCCTCGAAGGACGCACGATAGAGAAATACCACATCGCCCAGAAAATCGAATATGTGAAAGAACTCATCGGCGAGCGACGCCTCACCCTTGCCGAGATTGCCGACGAGGTGGGGTATTCGAGTGTCGCCCACCTGTCGCGCCAGTTCAAAGACGTCACCGGCATGACTCTCTCGCAGTACACCGCAGCGGGTAACTCGCTCAGGCAGAGCTTGGACAAGATATAATCCCATAAATATGCAACAATTCGCCCGAATGTTGTAACATCGGAGCGCTCCGGCTGTAGTAACTTTGCAACAAAAATAATACAGCCATGCAATTCATATATACACTACTCAACATGCTCAACGAGATGTCACCCTACATCCTCTTGGGCTTTCTCATAGCCGGGCTGCTCCACGCCTTTGTGCCGGCCTCGGCAATGAGCCGCCATCTCGCGGGCAGCGGCTTCAAATCAGTATTCAAAGGCGCTCTTATCGGCGTGCCTCTGCCCTTGTGCTCTTGCGGTGTGCTCCCGACAGGTGTAGCCCTACGCCGCGGGGGAGCCTCAAAGGCAGCCTCCGCTTCATTTCTCATAGCCACGCCGCAGACCGGAGTCGACAGCATTGCCGCCACCTACTCGCTCCTCGGCCCGGCTTTCGCCGTCATCCGCCCGGTAGCTGCTTTGGCAACCTCGCTCGCCGGAGGTCTGGTAGTAGGGCGCGCCACACGCAATGAAAATCAGTCCGGCGCCTGCGACATCTCAGCCGCCATCGACGACGAGCGTCCGAAATCATTCGCAGCCAAGCTCAAAGATACATTTGTATACGGCTTCCACACCATGGTGGCAAGCATAGGCAAATGGCTTATCGTAGGCCTCATCATAGCCGCGCTCATCACCCTCTTCGTGCCCGAGAACTTCTTGCTCGCACTTGGCGACCGTCCGCTTCTTGCCATGCTCGCAATGGTAGCCATCGCAGTGCCGATGTATGTCTGCGCCACCGGGTCGATACCCATCGCCCTCTCGCTTATGCTCAAAGGCCTCTCGCCCGGCGCCGCATTCGTCCTTCTCATGGCTGGCCCGGCGGCAAACTTCGCCTCCATAGCCATCATATCCCGCACCATGGGGCGCCGCGCCGCAGCCGCCTACCTTGGCTCTATAGTGCTCGGGGCTATAGCATTCGGCCTGATGATCGACTACCTCATGCCCCGCTCATGGTTCATGCTCCCGGCAAGCCTTGCCGACGCATGCCACCACAGCTTCCCCCTCTTCCCCACAATATGCTCGGCTATTCTTGTAGCACTCCTTATAGGGGCATTTATTCCCAATATAATAAAACGTAAACCCCAAACCGACAACGATATGACAACAATCTATCACATCAAGGGCATGAGCTGCCCCCACTGCAAAGCGACAGTAGAGAAAAACCTCGGCCGCCTCGAAGGCGTAGAGACAGTCACCGTAGACCTCTCCGCCGGCACAGCCACCGTCACCGGCGACCACGACTCCGCCGCCGCCCGCAAGCTCATAGAGCAAATCGGCTTCGAACCCGCCGACTGACTTCACATTTATTAACACAAAATTATCATCCAAAAAATCCTGATATCAGGATTTTTTGTAATTTTGCCACCGTAAACACCGCAGAAGCCTCTACACGAGGCACGAGGGTGGGTTACAGACATTTGGAAAAGCGTTATTGGCGCTTGCACTTGGCTTGTAGAAACTTCGCAACTTTCATATCATCGTCAAGGGACAAGGGCAACAATAGACGTTCATGGTTATGAATCTCCATTACCGTCAGCACACGCCGACGGTAATAGTATTCATATAAGCGTGGGCTTCTGCGTTGTCTCATTCCTACGATGATGGGCAATGCGAAGGCCTCTACAAGCAGGAATGAGCAAAGATACAGTTCCTGCGCTTTTTTGTTTTTATATCACATTTCTTTCCGGGTCGGGAACTTTGCCGGATGTTGCTAAAGTCAACTTCGACAGATTATGAAGCTGAAATTCTTTCTAACCGGCCTGTTGCTACTGCTGTCAGCAGGCAGCCTTTGCGCCAAAGACTTCTTTTTCGGGCTTACTTCTTACGGCTCCAACCTATGGTTTACGCCGGCAAATGCCGTTGTCTATCTCATCAACAACTATGCCCTCGGCGGCGGCAGTTCGTCGCTCGGATATGACTGGGTAAACATCAAGAGCGACAATGGCGCCGATATCGACATCAGCAACGGCAACTACTTCGGTTTCAAGGCCCGCGACATGTTCAACAACTTCGGCGGAGGTCTGCAGATAGGCTATCAGCCGGCATATTCGATATTCGGTGCGTGGGTTCAAGGCGGTTATAAATACCGTCAGTTCGGCATGACGCTTCCCGACTTCGAGATGGAAAGCAACCGCTACAAAATCAACGCATGGTATGTAGGCGTCGGAATACGTCTAACCCCTTTCAAAGCACTTCTTGAAGATAAAGGCTGGAGTCCGTTTGTCGATTTCGGCACGAGCTACAATGCTGTATTCTCTGCAAAAACGCCATTTGGCAAGAGCACCGATCAGTTCGGCAAAGGATTCGCCACTACATTTGGCCTTGGTGTGCGGTTCGTCAACGACTATGAAGAAAATGCATTGAATATCTCAGTATCATTCACACTTCCGCAATACAATTATTTCAACCGCAACTACGCGATCGCCCAAGAAACGTTGCCTTTTGAGCACATCTCTGCCAAGAACTATTCCGTACATCTTAAAATACAGAAAGAATTCTAATCACCATGAAAGTAAAATCAGTCTTCACTCTCCTGCTGCTCAGCGTGTCGCTCGGGCTATGCGCAGTAATCGCATGCGCCGACTCAAGGGCAGCCAATCCGGCCTCGGCATGGAACGCACCCGACTCAACCGTCACCTCAATTATCGGCAACCGACTGAGTGCTCTTTTGGCAAAACCTAAAAAGGTAGAGCTCTACAATGTCGTATACCGCGACAGCGCACATATCAACAACACTCTTGCCGAAGCCGACTTTGTGCTTGACACCTTGATATGCAAGCTCAATAAAGAACAGATATCAACTCTGCGCTTTATCCTCACTTCCGACCGGAAAAACTACTCAATCGACACACTCGCCATCCCGATGATACCACATCGCCCCATGTATGCTTTCGACTTCAAGGGTAAGGATGAAAACGCCATCGTATGGTATTCTCCCGGCGATTTCAGCTGGGGCATACGCTACGACGGCCGCGACCTATTCTATTACAATGTCGCATATCCTGAGATAATAAACCGTTTCTGCTCTAACCTGTCAACACATTGATATCTCATGAAAAAGATTATCATATTCGCGCTATTGCAAACAGTGCTTCTATGTGCCAATGCCCAGACTTTCCATGCAATCGTATTTTGCAACACCTCAGACCGCAGCATTGGGGAAAGCATGTCGGTAGAGCTTGCAAACGTAAGCCGCAATCTCGGTGTTCTCGAACGACTGCTCGAAGACGACTATCTATTCGAAATCACGCGCATAGACGGGCCCAACTGCACAGGAGCAAACCTACGCCAGATAATTAATGCAATGGAAGTGGGGCCAGACGACGTTGTGTTCACGTTCTACGGCGGTCATGGCTCCCATGCCCCGAACAATGCTGAGGATCCATGGCCTCAGTACTGCATGAATACCGGTGACCAAAGCAAATGGATACCAATGGCTCAAGTCGAAAAATGGATTGCACAAAAAAATCCCCGCTTGCGGATTATCATGTCGAACTGCTGCAACAAAGAGCAAGAGGGTGTGACAATCAAGCCGATGTGGGCCAATGACGAACGTGCGACCCGACTTGACGGACTCAACGCCAATGCTTTCAGAAAGTTGTTCAGCTCGAAAGGTTGTGTGATGTCTACATCAAGTAAACTCGGGCAATATTCTTGGTGTAACCAATACGGTGGCCTTTTCACCAATCAGTTCTGGGCTGCAATGCAACAGCTTGGCGAGGGCAAGATACAACCTGACTGGAACTCTCTTCTGCGTGTAGCTTCTGCCGACCTCTATGCAAATACAGAAAATGGCAGAGTTACGCAGACTCCTTATTATAAAGTGTCACTCAGCAACGGAAATGGCAACGGCGGCGGCTCCGGAACTACCCGACGTCCACCGGTCAACAACGACAATGAGACTCTCAATCAGGCACTTTCCAAACTCGTCAACAAGTCTATCGATCAAGATTCGCGCCTCTCGATGATTCCGACTATAATGCGCAAATTTTTCAACAGCAGTTCTAAAGTTATCACCATTGCCTCCGATATGACTACCGGTGTAGACTTTGAAGACGCCGAAGACTTCCTGCGCCGTATCTGCCTGTCGCCATACGTGTCGGGTATCACCCTGCTCAATGACGACACCAATATGCTCAAAGTACACGAACTCAGATAATACCCTCACCTATGAAAAATCTAAAAACCGCTATAATCTTCCTGCTGTTGGTTATATCAACAGCAACATCGTACCACATTCATGCGCAAGACAGTGTAGACCTCACCGAAGCACAGAAAGAGCTCCTTCGCCAACGCGTCGTGCAAAAGGTAGAGGAATTCACAGCCTCGCTCTCGCGTATGGTCGACCCTGAGCTAAGCAATAACGTACGCACCGAAAATCAGACAAAACTCCTCAGTCTGTTCATGGAAAAGGGACAACCATACGAGACAGAGGAAGATGGAATAACCAAACACAATACCGGTGTCAAAATGATGACATCGAGTGTCAACCGGACTTCTACAACAAGTTCCTTGCTCCGTGTATATGTAAAGCGCCTGTATGATCCGGCAACCGGAAGGTCCAAAATGCGCTATAGCAAAATCTCCATACAGACAGCCAATGCCATCCGCGTAGACAACATTTACAAGGAAGGCGACAGGTATGTCTGCATGGCTTATTTCTATCAGGATTTCGTAGGATATATCGACAACCGTATAGCCTACAAAGACCGCACCTGCAAAAAAATCAAATGCTATATAACACCCATGAATATTCCCGGTGGAACTGCATTTGATGTCAAACTCGGCGATATAACAGTAGTCTCCACCGAACGGATATGAAGCAACTCAAAACCGCCATAGTGAGCTTGTTGCTCATGCTAAGTACTGCTATATCATTCCCCATCCATGCACAAGACAGCTTAGACCTCACTGTAAATGACAAAGAACGTATGCGCGAACGGGTTGTGGCAATGGTGGAGGAGTTTTCAAACTCACTCTCGCGTATGGTCAATCCTGAGCTTAGCCATAGAGAGCGCACCGAGGCGCAAAATAGGATACTTAGCCTGTTTTGGTATAAAGGACAACCTTACAAAACTGAGTTAGATGGAATAACCCTATATAATACAGGCATTAAAATAAATGAATTAAATATCAATAGAAATTCTACAACAAGCTCATTGCTCCTAACATATTTGAAACTCCTGTATAATCCTGAAACGGGAAAGTCTAAAATGCGCTATAGCAAAATCTCTGTAAAGTCAGCCGATGTTATCTGTGTTGACAACATATATCGTGAAGGCGACAAGTATGTGTGCATAGCTTATCTCGACCACGATTCTGTCAGTTACATTGACGGCCGCATAGCTTACAGGGATCGTACACGCAAAAAATTCAAATGTTATATCACCCCCGAAGACAGTTCTTACATGAAGGCTTTTGTTGTCAAACTCGGCGATATAACAGTAGTCTCCACCGAACGGATATGAAGCAAATCTTTATCTTACTGTCATTCTTGTTTTTATCATTCAATTTGGCCGAAGCTCAAGTGACAGTTTCAAAGAACAGCCTTGACCATGCGTTCGCGCGCAATGTAAAAAGTCTTGATGAATTCATCGCCCGGTTTAACGGCGATGAATTTCATCCCGACGTGCCCGACGACTCATTGAAAAGGATAACAAACATACTGTCGCTTATAGACCCCGCCATCAAGGCACCCGGCAAAACCCCTGCAAAAGAATATGTGACGGTTTTCGCCGAGAAGTCGTCAGACTGGGGCGGACGGCTTTCGCTGCTCAGCGATAATGTTTGGGCAGAGGTCAATTGCACATTCGCCATCGACAAGAAGAATCTGCCTCTGTCAATTCTACTCAAACAAGAGAAGAAAGCCAACGGACAAATCAGATGGGCTATAGTCGGTGTCAGCGGACTAACAGAGGCAGGTATACTTGAAGATAGATATATCACCATAAGCCCCGCCGACCATGAGCTGAATTTCATGTCGTTCGAAGATTTGTTCAACAGCAACGCGAGCCTTACTCCGGGGCTCAGGTCGGCAAGCAAGGATATCGACCAACTGTCGATGTTCTTTGGGCTGTCATATACAGGAAAACTTAAGTTCAAATCTGTCGAAAAGTTAAGGTATCATTTTCTCGATATTCCCGGCTATATATTCACTGTAGAGGCCTCCAATCGACCGGAAGACGTGGGCGGTTGGAGAATCGCCGACATCATGATGGCCGGTGAATTTGACAAGATGGACTATATCAACAGCTTATACGGATATAAATAATGAAAAAATTAATAATCGCACTCTTCGCGGTAGTATTCGCACTTTCTGCGAAATGTCAGGTATTTTTCCACCGCATAGACATAAACACAGGCAATATCTACACTTTCGTGGCGTCCAATCTTGTAAGCGCCGGATTAAATCAGCTTACAAAAGACCGCCTCGCCGACACCTCTTTTGAATATACATTCTACAGCAAGGATTCCGCTTCCGGACAACTCGATATCAAAGACTACAACCGCGCCGGAATTACGGTGAAAGACCTTTTCGCGGACTGCAACTTCGGCACACGCCTTGGCTACCAGAGCTTCAATCCCGGTGTTTTCAATTGGGCTGTCTATGGCTCCGCACACTATCGTATCAACCAATTCAAGCTCGGAGAATCCGACAATCTGCTCCGTCAGGACATCCACAGGCTCCAAGTCGGCGGTGGGCTACTGTTCAGTTTCGGCAATATCGAGCATGCCACCCGAATTGTAGTCGAAGCCGGCCTCCGCTATAACATACCTGTGAAATACAGCGGCAACATGGGCTCCGAGGCAAAAGACATCATTGCCTCCGGCTTGACAAGCCATTATTGCTTCCGTTTCGGCGGACTCGGTTTCCTCAAAGGATTGGGAGTCTTTGCCGAGATTCCGCACTATAACATTTTCAAAAACGACGTTGCTGTAGCCGGACTGTCCGTCAAACCTTACACAATCGGTATCACCTATACTATTCTGCCATGGGAAGATTTCTGACCATTATTTTATTCTCTATGAGTATCTGCGGAGTTGCCGCACAAGTGCAGGCTCCGAGCCCGGTAAGGAAGTTCTACTCCGGTATCGTGAAAATGACCGACTGCGATAAACAAATGCTCACCGAGCTCGAACTCGATATGGAGAAATGTTTCTGTGGAGACGAAAGCAGCGGTATAAACCTGCCAAACGATTTCAGACATTTTGAAGTCGACAAAAACACCATATCGCACAACCTCGATATCCTCACTTCGAGCAACTACATCAATAAACTCAGCAAATATGCCAACGAAGAAAAAGTGCTCCGACCACACGTAGAAGTGAGTACTTATAGTCAAAAAGTAGGCTCGTTGCCGGAATTCGGCAATAACCGCATGACAAGTTCTTCGGCATATATCTCTACCATCGTAAGAAAAAAATATACTTTCGTACACAACGGCAGAGTTCAATCAAAAGAATTTATCGACACAGTCTATACCCATGAGGCCATGAACAGAATCCGTGCAATCTATAACGGCAACGGATCAGCAACGACAGAAGACCTCGACAAACTTCGGATAGATGCAGCCAAAGCATACGGCGACGGACGCTATCATACTGCCTACGAAATATTTACAAAAATCGCTCAAAGCGACAAGGCCGACAGTGAGACATACTATCGCCTCGCCCTTATGACCTTCTATGGCAAAGGCTGCAAGAAAGACCGGCGGCGAGGAAAGAACCTCATGACACAAGCCTCTGTCATGAGGCCATATTTCTATAGCCAAAAGGCCGATATTGTGCTCAAAAACTGGCAAATGCCAAACATGCTGTAGCTAACATCTAATTCTTCTCCGCTGCCGGGAAAAATTATTTTTGATATTTGGCGGGAATGTTGTAAATTTGTGGTTTATTGGCATACACTACAAATTTTTCGGATTATGGACAATGCCCCGCGCCTGTCGCCACAGGAGGAAGAAAAAATGATACAGAGTGCTTTCGACGAGCTCCTTGCCGGTTATCTCAACAGCAACCACCGCAAGAAAGTCGAAATCATCGAGCGTGCATTTCAGTTTGCCAAGGAGGCCCACAAGGGTGTGCGCCGCCGTTCGGGCGAACCGTATATCATGCACCCTATCGCCGTGGCCCGCATAGCCTCGCGCGAGATAGGCCTCGGCTCTACGAGTATCTGCGCGGCTTTGCTCCATGATGTGGTGGAAGACACCGACTATACCGTAGACGACATCGAGCAGCATTTTGGCTCTAAGATTGCGCAGCTCGTCGACGGGCTCACCAAAATCTCGGGCGGCATTTTCGGCGACCGCGCCTCGGTACAGGCCGAGAATTTCCGCAAGCTCCTCCTCACCATGAGCGAGGATATCCGCGTGGTGCTCATCAAGATGGCCGACCGCCTCCACAATATGCGCACCCTCGGCAGCATGGCACCAAACAAGCGCTATAAGATTGCCGGCGAGACACTTTATATCTACGCTCCCCTCGCCCACCGCCTCGGCCTCTTCGCCATCAAGACGGAGCTTGAAGACCTCAGTTTCAAGCACGAGCACCCCGACATCTACAAGCAGATCGAAGCCAAGATACAGGAGAGCGAGGCACGCCGCTCGGCGGTTTACTCCGACTTCTCCGAGCCTATCAAGCAGAAGCTCAACGACCTCGGCATAGAATACGACGCCAAAGCCCGCCTCAAATCGATATACTCCATCTACCGCAAGATGGAGACCAAGCACCTGCCTTTCGAGGAGGTCTACGACCTCTATGCCATGCGAATAATATTCAAGTGCGATGACCAGAGCAAGGAGAAGGCTATCTGCTGGAGCATATACTCGGCAATCACCGATATCTATCAGCTCCACCCAGCCCGCACACGCGACTGGATTGTCACGCCCAAAGCCAATGGCTATCAGGCTCTTCACCTCACCGTGATGGGGCCCGACGGCAACTGGATAGAGGTGCAGATACGCTCGCAGCGCATGGACGAGATTGCCGAGAAAGGCTTTGCCGCGCATTGGAAATATAAAATCGGCGAGGGCGACGAAGAGTCGGAGCTCAACGCTTGGCTCAAGACTATCAAGGATATCCTCGACAATCCCGAGCCTAACGCGATGGACTTCCTCAACACCCTCAAGCTCAACCTCTTCGCCACAGAGATAGTAGTCTTCACCCCTACGGGCGAGCTTATCACCCTGCCTGCCGGCGCCACCGTTCTCGACCTCGCCTTCAACCTCCACTCCGAGATCGGCATGCACTGCATAGCCGCCAAGGTCAACCACAAGCTCGTATCACTGCAGACAGAGCTCAAGAGCGGCGACCAAGTAGAGGTGCTGACCTCAAAGACTCAAGTGGCGCTGCCTGAGTGGGAGCAGCACATCGCCACAGCCAAAGCCCGCACGCGCCTGCGCAAAGGACTGCGCGCCCTGCGCCAGCCTACCATCGTGCGCGGAGGCGAGATTCTCGCCAAGTGGCTCGATGAGAACCATATTCCCGACACCAACAAGGTAATCACCAAGCTGCAGGGCATATTTCATGTCACCAACCGCGACGACCTCTGCTATTCTTTGGGCGCCGACGAAATCGTGCTCGGCGACTTCCTGCTCAAGCCGCTACGCAAAGCTGCCGGCATAGAAGACAAAGGTATCATATCAAAACTCCTGACAATAGGAAAAAAAGTAGTGCCCGGCACAGGCAAGAGCACACAGACTGCCGCCGAGCCTGTAAATACTAAAAAAATCTACAAGCTGCGCGCCACCGACAGCGAGAGCAACTTCCGCATAGCCGACTGCTGCTGCCCCATACCGGGCGACGACGTGATGGGCTTCATCGCCGACGACGGCAAAGTGGAGATACACACCCTCGACTGTCCGCAGGCTCAGGTGCTCAAGGCCGCCTACGGCTCGCGTATCGTCGCTACTGAGTGGGATACAGACAGCAGCCAGCGCTTCCTCGCACACATCCACATCGAGGGTATCGACCGCCACGGCATACTGCAGGAGCTCACCCAGCTCATCTCCAACCACTTGGGTATCGACATGCGCAAACTCGACATAGAGGCCAGCGACAAGGTGTTCCACGCCGACCTTTGGGTACGCGTGAGCGACGTTGATGTCGTCAACGACCTCTGCACCCGCACCAAAGCTATCAGCGGCGTCACCACCGCCACACGAATACATTGATATTATGGGAAATAAGTTATATAATAAGATTCTCATAGCGCTCGCAGCGCTTATAGTGATAGTATATTTCTATCCCCATCCCGAGGCAAACCGCTTCAACTACGAGCAGGGACGCCCATGGAACTATACCAAACTCATAGCTCCATTCGACATCCCCATCCATCCCGACTCGGCGACGCTCCTTGCCGCCCGCGACACTCTCGACGCCAAATTCGTGCCGATCTATCAGCTCAACCAGCTGCTTATCGACACTATCATAAGCCGTCTGCCGGCACCACCGGCCGGCACACGCCTCAACAGCCGCCTCGGCGCCGAGCTGCGCAAGATCTACGCCTCGGGCGTGGTGGATATACGCACAAAAGACGAAATCACCTCCCGACGGCTTCCAAAGGTGCGTCTGCTTGAGAAAAACGTTCTGAGCGAGATGTCTACCTCGGGCTTCAATTCGCCCCGTGACGTATATCTCTATCTCGACTCCATAATCACCGACAGCGCTCTACACCAATACTTTGTGCGCGCCGGCCTGCAGAATCTCCTTCTGCCAAACTATACCCGCAATGAGGAAGAGAGCCGCCGACACTATGAATACGACTACCTCACCCTCACAGCCGACCGCGGCATAATACTTCAGGGTCAGACAATTATCGACAAGGGCGCCATCATCACCTCGCAGGATTTCACCAACCTGCAGACCTACGAGCACATGCTCACCCAGCTCAACACCAACCAAAACCAGAGCAAGTGGCTCATGTTCTTGGGGCAGGCTCTCTATGTAGGCCTGTTGCTCACGGCGATGATGCTATATTTCTTCTTCTTCGTGCCCGATGTCTACAACAACATCAGCAAGCTCACATTCATGTATAGCCTCGTCACGCTCTTCTTCCTTATAGGCGTGGGGCTCAACTACTTTGTGGCGCAAGGCGTCTACATCACCCCGATGATGATAGTGCCTATACTTGTGCTGGTGTTCTTCGACGGACGCACGGCCCTCTTTGTCACAGGAGTGCTCACCCTCATCTGCGCCGGCGTCACGGCATTTGCCCTTGAGTTCATCTTCCTGCAGTTCTGCGCCGCGACAGCAGCCGTGTTCTCACTTCGCGAGCTCAGCCGCCGCTCGCAGCTCCTGCGCACATCAGGCATAGTGGCACTGGCATATATCGGCGCCTACGTAGCGCTCGACCTGTTGATGAACGGCTCGTTCGAGGGCTTTACTTGGCGCATGACTGCCTTCCTCGCCGTCAATGCCGCCCTCACTTCGATGGCCTATATACTCATGTTTGCCGTTGAGCGCCTATTCGGCTTCATCTCCGTTGTCACCCTCGTAGAGCTTGCCGACATCAACGCCCCCTTGCTCATGCGGCTCTCTAATGAATGTCCGGGCACATTCCAACACTCCATAGCCGTTAGCAACCTCGCCAGCGACGCCGCAGCCCGTATCGGCGCCAATGTGCAGCTTGTGCGTGCCGGAGCGCTTTATCATGACATCGGCAAACTCTCCAACCCCGCCTTCTTCACCGAGAACCAACACGGTGTCAACCCCCACGACGCCCTGCCGCCCGAGCGCAGTGCCGCCATCGTGATCAACCATGTGTCCGACGGCCTGCAGCTTGCCGACAAGGCCGGCCTGCCCGAGGTGATACAGAGTTTCATCCGCGAGCACCATGGCGCCGGCATGGCCAAGTATTTCTATATCACCTACTGCCGCCAGCACCCCGATGAAGAGGTCGACAAGACCCCGTTCTCATATCCCGGTCCCGACCCGCAGAGCCGCGAGACCTCGGTGCTGATGATGGCCGACGCCGTAGAGGCAGCCTCGCGCTCGCTTACCGAGCACACACGCGAGGCCATCACAAACCTCGTGAGCCGCATTATCGACGGCCAGATTGCCGACGGGCTCCACAACGAGTCGACCCTCGAATTCCGCGACGTGGCTAAAATCAAGGAGGCTTTCATCAAGCGCCTCATGACGATATATCACTCCCGGATAGCATATCCTACATCGCCCAAACAATAAAACGCCCCTCTGCGGCGTTTATTACTTGATGTACGCCAAGTTTCTACGCTACGCCTCTTTCATGCTCGCAGCCATCGTGATGGTTGCGCTGCCGGCGTGTTCTACAAAGAAAAACAATGCCGCCACCCGCCAGTATCAGGCCTTCATCACCCGCTACAACATCTATTACAACGGCGACACCCACTACAAGGAGACCCTCGCCGACATGGAGAGCAAGTATGAAGACGACTATTCGCGCCGGGTATACATGCACCCTGTCGAGGCCAAGGAAGACAACACCGCTCCGCAGCCCTCGGGCGACTTCAACCGCTCCATAGAGAAAGCGCAGAAAGCCATACAGCTACGTTCAATCAAGAAAAAGCCCAAGGTAAAAGGCAGCCGCAACACTCCAAAGAACAAGGAGTGGCTCAAACGCGAGGAGTACAATCCTTTCCTCCACAACGCGTGGATGATGATGGGCCGCAGCCAATACTTCAACGGCGACTTCCTCGGCGCTGCCTCTACATTTTTCTATATCAGCAAGCACTTCACATGGTTGCCGGCCACGGTGACAGAGGCAAAGCTCTTGCAGGCTCTATGCTATATATCGATGGGCTGGCAATATGAGGCCGAAATCATCATCACCCGCATAAAGAAAGACGAGCTTACATCAAACAAGCTCCGCAGGCTCTACAACTACGTCTACGCCAACTTCTATATCCACGCCGACAACTATGCCGACGCCGAGCCCTTCCTCCTCGAGGCCATCAAGGGAGCGAGCGGCGCGCAGAAAACGCGTCTCAACTTCCTGCTCGGTCAAGTATACCAGCACCTCGACCGCCCCGCCGAGGCCTACAAAGCCTACGCCGCGGCCGGAAGTTCATCGTCGGCGCCATACCGCACAAAATTCAATGCCAGAATCAAGCAGAGCGAGGTTTTCCAAGGCGCCGACATAGAGCCTGAGGTCAAAGCCCTGCGCCGCATGACCCGCTACGACCGCAACAAGGAATATCTCGACCAAGTATATTATGCCATCGGCAATCTCTACCTCTCGCGCCGCGACACCGCCCGCGCCATCGAGAATTATGAGCTCGCCAACGAAAAATCGACGCGCAACGGCATCGACAAGGCCGTCAATCAGGTGCGCTTGGGCGAGCTTTACTTCCTTCAGGGCAATTATGAGAAAGCGCAGCCCAATTACTCTGAGGCTGTACCGCTGTTGCCTGAGTCGTTTCCCGACTACACGAATATCAAACGCCGCAGCGACGTGCTCGACGAGCTTGCCGTCTACTCGCAGAACGTGAATCTCCAAGACTCACTGCTGCGACTCGCCGACATGCCCGAGGAAGAGCGCAACAAGGTTATCGACAAGATTATCGAAGAACTCAAGAAAAAAGAGAAGGAAGAGGGCGAGGAAGCCCGCAGGCAGGAATATCTCGCCAACGAGGCCGCAAACGACAATAAACTACAGGACAACAGCACCCAGTCGTTTATGATCAACAGCGACAATTCTTGGTATTTCTACAACACTGCCACCAAGAACGCCGGCCGCACTGAATTCCAGAAGCGCTGGGGCTCGCGAAAGCTTGAGGACAACTGGCGCCGCCGCAACAAGGCGACTTTCAACACCGATGATTTCGCCGCCGAATCAGACAACGATGAAGAATCGGCTTCAGATTCAGCCACCGACACCGCCGACGGCAACGAGGAGCCCGTAGACACCGCTGCACAAGCCCGCGCCGCCGACCCGCACTTCCCCGAATATTACCTCGCCCAGATTCCTCAGACCGAGGAAGAGCGGGCTACATCGCATGAAGTGATACAGGAAGGCCTCTACAACATGGGCGTGATACTCAAAGACCAACTTGAGGACTTCGGTGCGTCGCGCCGCGAGTTTGACCGCCTGCTCGCCGACTACCCCGACAATATATACCGCCTCGACACTTACTACAACCTCTACCTCATGAACCTTCGCCAAGGCAACGCCGCCGAGGCTGAGAAATGGCGCAAGCTCATATTGAGCGACTTCGCCGACTCGAAATACGGCATAGCCATGGCCGACCCCAACTATATCGACAAGCTGCGCAACATGGACCGCGTGCAGCAGGAACTCTATGAGGCTACATACGAGGCATATCTCGACAACCGCAACGCCGACGTACATGCCGCCAACGCACGTATGCAGAAAGAATATCCGCTGAGCAAAATCATGCCCAAGTTTATGTTTCTCGACGCCTTGGCCTACGTGACCGAAAAAGATAAAGACGCATTCAACAGTACCCTGCGCGACCTCTTGGAGCGCTATCCCGACACCGACCTCACCCCCGTGGCCTCGGCATGGCTCAAGGGCATGGCTCAGGGGCGCGAGTTGCACGCCGGATCAGGGGGCAATATGCGGGGCATGATATGGGATCTCAAACTTACAAACGACACCACAGGCGTCGAAGCCGAGGGCGCAGCCCAATTTGAGATCAACCCCGACTCGCGACAGACACTCGTATTCACTTTCCCAACAGATAAAGTATCATCAAACGAGCTGCTATATGAGATAGCGCGCCACAACTTCAAATCGTTCGTGGTAAAAGATTTCGACATCGAGCCCATGAATTTCGGACGTCTCGGCATGATTATTGTGCGCGGTTTCGACAATCAGGAAGAACTCAACCATTACCGCAGCGTGATGGCCTCGTCGGCCGACTTCAAGCTGCCGGCCGGAGTGCGCCCCATCGCCATAAGCGAAACCAACCTGCAGCTCCTCTTCGACCAAGGCCGGTCGTTTGAGGAATACTTCCGCTATCTCGAAGAGCAGAACTACATCGACGCCCAAGCCGGCCTCCTCGAACCTGAAGAAATCGAGACCCTCGAAGAGGCCGAAGAGGAGGCTGTGGAAGAAGCAGAGGAAGAAAAAGAAGCTCTGGAAGTGCCCGAAGCAGAAGAAGCTCCCGAATCTCCCGAGCAGCCTCAGCAACAGCCTCAGCAACCGGTACAAGAAAAGCCCACACCGGCCCCCATCCTCCCCGGCAGCGAAGGCGACGACCCGCTGTTTGATGATTGAATAGTATGAGTGAAATAATCAGACATACCGGAGATTACAAAAATCTTCTGAGCTACCGGAAAGCCGATATCATATACCGGCTTACTTATGAATTCTGCCACCGTTTTCTATCAAAAGGCGACCGGACTATCGACCAGATGATTCAGGCAGCACGTAGCGGCAAGCAGAATATCATAGAAGGCTGCGCCGCCTCAGCTACCTCTGCCAAGACAGAAATCAAACTTGTAAATGTGGCAAAGGCAAGTTTAAGAGAACTCCTTGAAGACTATGAAGATTATCTCAAAACGCGACATCATCGACAATGGGAAAAAGGCAGCATTGAATATGAAGCCATGCGCAGAATGGGGCGAGAGCATAATGAGGCCGAGTATTTCTTGGATTTTATTTCTACACGGCCTGCAGAAACAATCGCAAACATGGTGATAATACTGATAAATCAGGCAGACTACCTGCTTTTCAGACAACTTGAGCGCCTCGAAAAAGATTTTATTGAAAACGGAGGCTTCTCTGAGAGAATGACCGCTATAAGGAGAAAACAGAGAGGATTTTAGAGGCATTAAGGTCTTTAAAGTCCTTAATGACCCTAATGCCCTTAAAGACCTTAAAGACCTTAATCACCCCTTAAAAAAACACCCCTTCACACCAGTCTGAAGGTAAGGCGGTGGAGGGGTGTGGTGCCGTAGAGTGCTATGGCCTGGCGATGTGCCGCGGTGGGATAGCCTTTGTTTTCAGCCCAGCCGTATTGCGGATATTGCTCGGCGGCGGCAGTCATATAGAGGTCGCGCTCAGTCTTGGCAAGCACCGAGGCCGCAGCTATATTGGCGAAGCGGCCGTCACCTTTTATATATGTATTATGGGGCACATCGCCGTAGGGGCGGAAGCGGTTTCCGTCGACTGCAATTGCACCCGGCTGCGGCGAAAGCTGCGCGAGGGCGCGGTGCATGGCCGTGATAGAAGCCTGAAGTATGTTTATCTCGTCGATTTCTTGCGGTGACACCATGGCGATGGCCCAAGCGATGGCCTCGGCCTTGATAATCTCGCGCAGCTCCATGCGGCGGCGCTCCGTCATCTGTTTGGAATCATTGAGATAAGGATGAGAGAAATCATCGGGCAGAATTACTGCCGCAGCCACCACCGGGCCGGCCAGACAACCGCGTCCGGCCTCGTCGGTGCCGGCTTCAAGCACACCCGGCAGTGAGCAGGCGGGGAGTGGGTTATGTAAGCGAGGCATGGTTGATAACGTGTTTCACAAGATAAAGCGCCTCGATGTCTTTGCGGGGCACCTCAACGTCTTCATAATCAGGATTGGCGCTGTGGAGCGTGACGAGATCCGGGTCGGCATTCCGGCGCACATATTTTACAAGGCGGAAGTCGGGCAGCACCACCACATATATATTGCCCCACATGATTGGCGCGTCGAGCGATACGGGCTGAATCGAGATATAACAGCCGGGCAATAGCTTGGGCACCATCGAGTTGCCAGAAACATGCACTATGGGATTGTCGGGATTGAGCCCCGGAAGCACCATGCGGCCGATGATGTGCTCATCGGTAAACATACGCTCGAGCTTGGTAGAACCGGCCGTAACGTCGATATCATAGATTGGCGCACCCTGCGGCGTCTTCGGAGTGTTCTCGCGCGGAAAAGGTACGTCGCTGCCATCGATAAGCCAGTCTTTCGACACGCCGGTGTTGGCTACAATGCGCAAAATCAGTCCCTCGCCCACCGGCGTCTTGCCCGTGAGCACGCGCGACAGATTGGCAGGGTCGAGGCCGATGAGGCGGCTGAAATCAGCCTGACTCTTGCGGGAAAGCTTTATGAGCCACTTGATACGGTCAACAATCGATGCCGACTGAGAGGGCATCTCGATGTCTGCTAAGTTGTTTGCCATTGTAAAACGGATCTAATCTGTTGCAAAGATACAATTTAAATTGCAAACCGGCAAAAAAAATATTTTTTTGAGAAACGATGTAACGTTTGGGCAGGTGATGTGTCTAATAGGTGTATGAGCCCAAGAGAGTTCGAGATATTAGCCCGCAGTCTTGCTCCGCGCCTGAGGTCGGAGGCTCTCCGTATCGTCAGCGACGGTATGGACGCTGACGACATTGTGCAGGATACCATGCTCAAGCTCTGGGACATGCGCGAGCGGCTCGACAATATCGCCAGTATCGACGCTTTCGCCGTGGTGATCACACGGCGCGGCGCCATCAACGCCCTGCGGGCGCTGCACCCCGACCGCCATGTGGCTCTCGACGACAATATCGAGGGGTCTCTCTCGCCGGAAGAGCTATATATCGAGCGACAGCGCGGCGAGACAGCCGACGCCATAATGGCTCAATTGCCCGACAGCCAGCAGACACTCTTGCGTCTGAGGCATATCGAGGGCTACGACAACGCTTCAATAGCCACCTTGCTCGGCACCACAGAAGGGGCAGTGCGCACCGCCCTGTCGCGCGCCCGCCGGCATGTGGCTCAAATTTTTCAACAACAATACACGCTATGAAGATAACCAACTTATTCCACCGCGACGATACAGCCAAGATAGTGCGTCTGGTAGAGCGTTTTCTCGACGGCGACACCTCACCGGCCGAGGAGCAGGTGATATACAATTATTACTCCACCCGGCAGCATGTGGCGCCCGAGCTTGAGCAATACCGCCCGATGTTCGGCTGGTATGCCTCTGTGAGCCGCAGACGCGTCAGCCACCGCCGGCGCTATATAGCCATAGCGGCCTCGCTTGCTGTGCTTATCGGAGTCGGAATCGGCATTGCCCTTAACCAAAACACGGCCGAAGATCCTCTGTATGCCTCCTACCAAGGCAGCTATATCATACGCGACGGACAACGTATCGACGACATCCGACTGATCTATGCCAACCTTACCGGAGCCGAGCAGATGGCCGACAGCCTTATAGCCCTTGCCGACCGCGAGGCACGCCATATAGAGCAGTCGCCTGATGAGATAATACTCCGACGCGCTCTTGCCGGTATCGACGACCCGGCATTGGCCGAAGAAATCAAAAAAGCTATAACAGAATAAACCTCACCGATATGAAACAACTCATAATACTGCTTCTGACAGCATTGATAGGGCTTGGCTCATACGCACAAGACCGTATCGACAGGGTAATCGCCGACCTCGAGTCGAAGAACGATGTCGAAACCACATATTCTGAGCGCCGCACGGCAAAGAAACATAAGCTCTACCGCATAACCACAGTACTCAACTTCAACAAAGACGAGTATTACAAACGGCTCGCCAAAGCCTTTGAGGACGAGCGCGAAAAGGCCGTCAGCGCAGTAAAGACCCGCACGAGCCACTCCTACCGCTTCACCGACGACAAAGGCACCAGCACCTATACCCTCACCCGTAATTCGATAGTCAAATCATGGCGAAGCAACGAGGACAAGAGCGACGACGAAAGCAATGTCGAGACTATCGTCGACCCCAACGGAAACACGCTTGTGACTATAACAACAAACAACAAGAAAACCTCTCAGGCACGGCGAGAAGAAGCCCGCGTGGCACGAGATGTGGCACGGGCCGAAGCACGGGTGGCACGGGAAACCGCCCGGCAGGAGCGCGAGATTGCTCGCAAAGAAGCACGGGTTGCCCGCGAAGTCGCACGACAGCAGCGCGAGATTGCGCGCAAAGAAGCGCAGGTTGCCCGCGACGCCGCACGCGGCCTTCAGCATGATGTAGCTCAAGTAGATATCCATTTTTGAAAATACAAAACTCTGTCTTTCATCTGCAGTCTCCTGCATTTTTTAGCGGGAGGCTGTGCTTTGTTGTTGAATAAAAAGTATTATCTTTGCAGATATTAACTCTACAAGCACAAACGCAGATGAAAGGAATAGTATTGGCCGGAGGCAGCGGCACACGTCTTTACCCCATCACCAAGGGTGTGAGCAAACAGTTGCTGCCCATCTACGACAAGCCTATGGTGTATTACCCCATATCCACCCTGATGCTTGCCGGTATTCGCGATATACTTATCATCTCCACCCCTGATGACCTGCCCGGCTTCCGCCGTCTTTTAGGCGACGGCTCCGACTATGGCGTGCACTTTGAATATGCACCCCAGCCATCACCCGACGGTTTGGCTCAGGCTTTCATTATCGGGCGCGAGTTCATCGGCAGCGATGATGTATGCCTTGTCTTGGGCGACAATATCTTTCACGGCGCCGGCTTCACAGGTATCCTCCGCGAAGCCGTAGAGGCCGTAGAGCGCGAGCGCAAGGCCACGGTTTTCGGCTATTGGGTCGACGACCCCGAGCGCTACGGTGTAGCCGAGTTCGACCGCGAGGGCAACTGCCTTTCGATTGAAGAAAAGCCCGAGCACCCGAAGTCAAACTATGCCGTTGTCGGCCTCTATTTTTACCCCAACGAAGTGGTCGACATCGCCCTCCAAATCAAACCGTCGGCACGCGGCGAGCTCGAGATTACGAGCGTAAACCAGACATTTCTCCAAGAAGGCAATCTGCGCGTCGGCACACTGCCCCGCGGTTTCGCATGGCTCGACACCGGCACACACGACTCTCTGGCCGAAGCCTCGATATATGTAGAAGTCCTTGAAAAGCGTCAGGGACTCAAGATAGCCTGTCTTGAGGGCATAGCATATCGGCGAGGCTGGATTTCGAAAGAAAAAATAATCGAGCTCGCCCGCCCAATGCTCAAGAATCAATATGGCCGATACCTTATGAAAGTAGTGGACGAAATCGACCGCAGCAACTACAGAAAACTCGACTGATGGAACTTATAACGACGGCCATAGAAGGCCTTGTGATTCTCAAACCGCGTGTATTCAACGACAGCCGCGGTTATTTTTTCGAGAGCTACTCAAAAGCGGAGTTCGACAGGCTTATCGGGCCGGTTGACTTCGTTCAGGACAACGAAAGCCGCTCTACCCGCGGAGTAATGCGCGGGCTGCACTTCCAGCGTCCGCCTTTCAGTCAGGCCAAACTCGTAAGATGTACTCACGGCCGAGTGCTTGATGTGGCCGTGGATCTCCGCGCCGGCTCGCCGACTTACGGCCGGCATGTGGCCGTAGAGCTGTCGGCCGACAACAAACTGCAGTTTTTCGTGCCACGCGGCTTCGCCCACGGCTTCGCCGTCCTCAGCGAAGAGGCCGTAATCAACTACAAGTGCGACAATTACTATGCGCCTCAATCTGATGGCGGCATATCCATACTCGACCCATCCCTTGGCATTGACTGGCAGATATCTACAGAAGAGGCCATACTGAGCGAGAAAGACACACACCACCCTCTACTCACCGACTTCTCAACTCCTTTTGTATGAACATACTTATCACCGGCGGCGCAGGCTTCATCGGCAGCCATGTAGTGCGGCTGTTTGTAAACAAATATCCTGACTACAAGATAGTGAATCTCGACAAACTCACCTATGCCGGCAACCTCGAAAACCTGCGCGACATTGAGGATAAGCCAAACTACAGCTTCGAGAAAGCCGATATCTGCGACCTCGCGGCGGTGAGACGCATAATGCGCGAACACGAAATCGACGGCATAATACACCTCGCAGCCGAGAGCCACGTCGACAGGTCGATAAAAGACCCCATCGGCTTCGCCCAAACCAACGTTATTGGCACTCTATGTCTGCTGCAGGCAGCAAAAGAATATTGGGAAAGCCGTCCGGAGGGCTTCGAGGGCAAGCTGTTCTACCATATCTCCACCGACGAGGTCTACGGCGCTCTCGAAATCACCGAACCCGACGGGTGCGAGTCGCCATTCAGCACGGCAGCCTCTTCTGAAGGCCACCATCTCGCGTTCGGGAAAGACTATTTCCTTGAGACCTCGAAATATGCTCCTCACTCACCCTACTCGGCCTCGAAAGCCTCGAGCGACCACTTCGTGCGGGCATATCACGACACCTACGGCATGCCCACGCTCGTGACAAACTGCTCCAACAACTACGGTCCCTACCAATTTCCGGAGAAACTGATACCACTGTTTATCAACAATATAAGAAATAGAAAACCCCTGCCGGTATACGGCAAGGGTGAGAATGTCCGCGACTGGCTCTATGTAGAAGACCATGCCCGGGCCATCGACCTGATATTCCATCGAGGCCGTCCCGGCGACACCTACAATATCGGAGGCTTCAATGAATGGCGCAATATCGACCTCATAAAAGTGATAATCGCCACCACCGACCGACTTTTAGACAATCCCGAAGGCCATAGTCTTGACCTCATCACCTACGTCACCGACCGCGCCGGCCACGACCTGCGCTATGCCATCGACTCTCGCAAGCTCCAGAGTGAACTTGGCTGGGAACCGTCGCTCCAATTTGAGGAGGGTATCGAGAAAACCGTAAGATGGTATCTCGACAATCAGGCTTGGCTCGACAATATCACCTCGGGAGACTATCTGAAGTACTACGCCGAGATGTATGGCGGTTAACGGCGCGAGAGAGTCATCACGGTCTGTCCGGCGGCGTTGCACAATTCGAGATTGCCGTTTTCACCGGTCTTGAAAGAAGCGACTTCGCCGCAGGCCTTCAAAATGCTGTCTTCAAGCGACATATCGGGGCACATCATCCGTGTGGCGCCCATCTGGCCGAGGCTGAGTTTGCCATCGGCGGTGGCAGCCACGTCGAAGCCGCCCATGACGCGGTTGCAGCCCGCCATGCCGGAGATTTGTCCGTTGGCAGTGTCGAAGCTGAGATAGGGCTGCTCGGCATCGTCGGTGAGCACGACATCATTGCCGTTCACGGCCACCACATTCCAATCGCCGCTAAGGTCAGCGGTAGTAGCGGTGCGGGAACTGCCACACGAAGCCAAGCACATCGCACCGGCGCACAAGAGTGCATAAAAAAATTTCATTTTCATAATATCAAGTATAAAAAACTTCAGCAAGCCGAAGTCGAAAATTTATAGTCTAACGCAAAAGTCACAGTTTTATTTTACAAAAACTTATCTACACTAATAACAACCAAATGCCCCTGATAGTTGCAAAGTTTATGTGTAGAGCATAGAGTTGAAAAAAAGTTTGTCGGGGAGAGGATTTTTTTGTAAATTTGCACGAATTTAGGATTGGTGTGGCCTGTCGGTCGCACAAAAGCTTATGAGTAAACGCCGAGGCAAACGAATTTCCACTCTTGGAGCGAGGCTGACATCGATGGTCAGTGTCGCCCTTGTTCTTGTATTGCTCGGGCTCGTGGCGATGACCGGGCTTGCCGGCGCGCAGCTCCAAAGTCAGGTGCAACGCAATATCGGTTTTGTGGCTGTGATGGAGAAGGATTGCGCTGCCGATCAGGTCAACGCAATGAAGACCTGCCTGCTCAACAACGCCGGAGTTGCGAGCTTCACCTTTTCGTCGGCAGAAGAGATTCTTGCGGCGGAGAGCGAGCTCATGGGGCAGGATATAGCCTCTATTGCCGACGGCAATCCTTACAGTCCCGAATTTGACGTGAAAGTACGGCCGGCCTATGCTTCGGCCGACAGCATTGCGGCCCTGTCTGTGTTTATCGCCGATATGCCCGGTGTAGCGGAAGTCAACAGCGAGACTGCCGTGATAGAGGGTGTGGACGCGATGGTAGAGCGGACAACGATAGTATTATCAGGCTTGGCTCTCCTGCTCCTCATAGTATCTATCGCGCTGATCGGCAACACCGTAAGCCTGTCAATCTACGGCCGACGCTTCATCATACACACGATGAAACTCGTAGGCGCGACGCCCGGATTCATACGTCGTCCGTTTGTCTTGGCAGGTATGCGCGATGGCTTTTTGGCAGGTGTCGGAGCTTCTACGGTGATTCTGGCGCTGCGATATTACGTCCCTCAGCTTGAGCCGATGTGCGCCGAGTTGCTGAGTTGGGAATCGACAGCGGCTATATGCGCCGGCATGGTCATCATAGGGTCGGCAATAACAGCACTGACTGCTCTCGTAGCTTCAAACCGCTATCTGAGAGCGTCATACGACGAAATGTTTTTAAAGTAAAAAAGATAATGGCAACAAAACAGATAAAAAGTACAGCCGAGCAATTTGAGAAATCAAGCACCGGCATGCCGCTTGAGCGCGGCAACTTCATTGCGATGGCAATAGCCGGAGCGATGATAGTGCTTGGCTTCGTGCTCATGCTCGGAAGTGGCTCAGGCACAGAAGAATTCAACGCAGATATTTTCAGCACCCGCCGCATAGTTGTAGGCCCGGCAATAGCTTTCCTCGGCTTCGTGGCCATGGGTGCGGCAATCATCATCGATCCGAAGCGCCTGCCATTCGGAAAAAAGAAATAAGAAATGGATATAATCGACGCACTTATTTTAGGTATCGTGCAGGGATTGGCTGAGTATCTGCCAATCAGCTCATCGGGACATCTTGAGATTTTCAGAGAATTTCTCGGCCTTGACCTGAGCGGAGCCCAGAGCCTGCAGTTCGACGTCATGCTCCATGTAGCCACCGTGCTGAGCACCATCGTAATATTGTGGCGTGAGTTCTGGCCGCTTGTGGTGTCGTTCTTCACATTCCGCCGCGACGACCGCTTCATGTATGTATGCAAGATTCTTGTATCGTGCATTCCTATCGGCATTGTAGGTGTATGCTTTAAAGACACTATCGAGACTTTCTTCGGACAGGAGCTGACGCTTGTAGGCGTATGCCTGTGCGTGACGGCCGCGCTGCTGTCGTTCTCATACTTCTTCCGCACACGCCCGCTTACCACCGACCGCCTTACCGGGCGCGTCTACAAACCGCGCGACATCAATTTTGTCGACGCCTTTGTCATCGGCTGCGCGCAGGCTGTAGCCGTTCTGCCCGGCCTCTCGCGCTCAGGCACAACCATTGCCACCGGCATATTGATTGGCGACAAACGCGAGCAGGTGGCTCAGTTCTCCTTCCTGATGGTCATCATCCCCATCCTTGGCGAGGCACTCCTTGACATGAAAGATATCTTCAGCGTAGAAGCTATCGACGCCGCTGCCGGAGCCGCCACACCCGAAATCGGCTGGGCTGCGATTCTGACAGGCTTCCTCGCCTCATTCATAGTGGGCTGTCTTGCCTGCAAATGGATGCTCTCGATTGTAAAGAAAGGCAAACTGGTATGGTTTGCAGTATACTGTCTGATAGTTGGTGCCTTGTGCATCGCTAAAGGTTACGGAGTGATCTGATGAATTTTATCGACGGCGAAGTATTATATATCGACAAGCCCTTGGAGTGGACCTCGTTCGACGCTGTAAAACGCGTGCGCGGTGCGCTCCAGCGACGCATGAAAGTCAAGAAGCTCAAAGTCGGCCATGCCGGCACATTGGATCCTCTCGCCACCGGAGTGATGATAATATGCACCGGCCGTGCCACCAAACGCATTGACGAGCTGCAGGCCGGCGTGAAAGAATATATCGCCACAATACAATTGGGCGCGACTACCCCTTCCTTTGACCTCGAGACAGAAATCGACGCCACCTACCCCACCGGCCATATCACCCGGGAGCTCATTGAATCGACACTGGAAAGATTCAAAGGACGCATAGAGCAGATACCGCCGGCCTACTCGGCATGCAAGATTGAAGGGCAACGTGCCTACGACCTCGCGCGCAAAGGCGAAGAAGTAGAGCTCAAGGCCAAGATACTTGTAATCGACGAGTTTGAGCTGCAAGACTTCGACGCCGAAAACAACAGCCTGCAGATAAGAGTGGTATGCAGCAAAGGCACCTATATCCGCGCCCTTGCCCGCGACATCGGCGAGGCTCTCGGCAGCGGGGCTCACCTCACGGCTCTGCGCCGCACAAGGGTAGGCAATGTCACTGTAGACAAATGTCTTACAGTTGAGCAGGCAGCCGAGTTGATACGGACTGTCGACATAGAAATGCCCGACACTCAAAAATAGAAAAAATAAGAAAAATATACAAGCGCTCCTCAACACGTCTTCGACCGAAATATGAAACTATCACAATTCAAATTCAATCTCCCCGACGAGCTTATAGCAAGTCACCCGCTTCCCGAACGCGACGAAGCCCGTCTGATGGTAGTAAACCGTCGCACAGGCGAAATCTCTCATCATATCTTCAAAGACATCCTTGAGTTTTTCAACGATGGCGACGTGATGGTATTCAACGACACACGCGTCTTCCCCGCATTGCTCTACGGCAACAAAGAGAAGACCGGGGCTCGCATAGAGGTATTCCTGCTGCGCGAGCTCAACGCCGAAAACAAATTCTGGGATGTGCTGGTAGAACCGGCGCGCAAGATCCGCATTGGCAATAAACTTTACTTCGGCGAGGACGACTCGATGGTTGCCGAGGTTATCGACAACACCACCTCGCGTGGCCGTACGCTCCGCTTCCTCTACGACGGGCCGCATGACGAATTCAAAGAGGCTCTCTACTCTCTGGGCATGACTCCGCTGCCTCCTTACATCAAACGAGAGCCCGAACCCCGCGACCTCGAAGACTATCAATGTATCTTCGCCGAAAAAGAAGGTGCTGTGGTAGCTCCGGCTGCCGGTCTGCACTTCTCGCGCAGCCTTATCACCCGCTTGAAAATCAAGGGTGTTAAAGAATCGTTCATCACCATCCACAGCGGCCTTGGCGCATTCCGCGAAATCGACGTGGAAGACCTCACAAAGCACCGCATGGACTCCGAGCAGATGGACGCCAGCCAAGAGCTCGTAGACACCGTAAACGCAGCCAAAGACGCCGGCCATCAGGTATGCGCAGTAGGAACATCCGTTCTCCGCGCTATAGCCACTGCCGACAGCATGGGCGGACACATGAAGACATATACCGGATGGACCAACAAATTCATCTTCCCTCCCTACGATTTCTCGGTAGCGTCGAGCCTCATCACCAACTTCCACATGCCCTACTCCACCATGCTCATGATGGTAGCGGCCTTCGGAGGTTACGAACACGTGATGAAAGCCTATAACGAGGCCATCAAAGAGGGATATCGCTTCGGCTGCTATGGCGACGCAATGCTGATAATCTAAGTGACCGGCAATGCAACTGAAAGTTGGTATCATACAGCAAAGCTGCAGCGAAGACAAGGCTGAAAACCGCTCACGCATTGCGGCAAAGGCAGCCAAGCTTGCCAAAGAAGGAGCGCAACTGATTGTGCTTCAAGAGCTACACGACACCCATTACTTCTGCCAGCACGAAAACATAGAGCTCTGCGCGCTCGCCGAGCCCATACCGGGCGAGGCCACTGAGTTTTACTCACGCGTGGCCAAGGACAACGGTATTGTGCTTGTGGCAAGCCTCTTCGAGCGTCGTGCGCCGGGGCTTTATCACAATACTGCCGTGGTATTCGACACCGACGGCTCAATGGCAGGTAAATACCGTAAAATGCATATCCCCGACGACCCGGCATATTATGAGAAATTCTATTTCACACCGGGCGATCTCGGCTTCAATCCTATCCACACATCGCTCGGCAAGCTCGGTGTGCTTGTGTGCTGGGACCAATGGTATCCTGAGGCTGCGCGCATGATGGCTCTTGCCGGAGCGGAGATACTCATCTACCCTACTGCAATCGGCTGGGAAAGCAGCGACGCCGCCGACGAGAAGGCTCGCCAGCATGAGGCTTGGGTGACCATACAGCGCGGACATGCTATTGCCAACGGCCTGCCCGTAGTAGCCGTAAACCGCGTAGGTTTCGAGCCCGACCCGACCGGTCTTACCGCCGGTATACAATTCTGGGGAACGAGCTTCGTTGCCGGACCGCAGGGTGAATTTCTCTATCAGGCGCCCGACAATGAGGAAGCTACAGCCGTTGTCGACATCGACCTCACACGAAGCGAACACGTAAGGCGCTGGTGGCCGTTCTTGCGCGACAGGCGCATAGATGCCTACGACGAACTCACACTTCGCTACCGCGATTGAAAAATAAAGCAAGCGCCTCCGGATTCAGAAATTGCCGGGGGCGCTTGCTTTATGATAAGTTCAGAGGGCTTAGTTTATTGAGTCGGCAGTACAAGTGGCTGTGTAGCCTATTTTCTTGAATGACTTGGTGATTGCCTCGGCAGAAGTCTTTGAGGCATCGTAGCTTACAGTGATTTTCTGAGACTTGAGGTCAGTCTCCACCTTGCTCACGCCTTTCTCGAAGCGGAGGTTCGACTTGATTTTATTCTCGCAATTCTGACAGCTCATTTTCGGAGATACAGTGAAAGTAGCCACTGTCTTGTTGCTCTTGTCCTTGGCAACCATGCTCACCGAGCCGGCGGCGAGGGCGAGAGCCATGAAAAGTGTGATTATCTTTTTCATATATATTTTGTGATGTTAAATCTGAATCCAATGTAGGCCATGGCGCCTTGAAGGGGGCCGTAGACCATTGTAGCGTCGAAATCAGGCCCCCAAGGGTGGGAAGCGCCGACTATCGGGTTGCGCTGGCGGTAATTGGTGAGGTTCTCGCCGCCGATATATATAGCCCAATTGCGGAAATTGCGCGTTGCCTGAGCGTTGAGCTGCACATAGCCCTTATATCGCGAAGCCCAAAGGTCTGAAGCAGGCAGGGGCATGCGGCCGCCACCGTTGAACGCGCAGCTCACGTCGAACTGCCATATTCCCATCATCGGGGCATATCCGATAGTAACCAGACCTTTGTGGGTGGGAGTGAGCGGGCGCTGCATTAAACCGTTGCCAAGATAATCTGCACGTACATCGGTATATCTCCATGCTCCGGTGACGGTGAGGTCACTGATGGGCTCTACCGTCAATTCAAGCTGTAGAGAGTGAGAAAACGAACGTGAGGATGTGCTGTAGAGAAAAACGGCGTGAGGGTCGCGGTCGAGATTCGCCAAAAGTTGATTGGAAAACCGTGTGTAATAATACTCGGCGGAAAGAGTCGTCCGCTTGCCCCACGGGCGGAACTCCCATGTCGCTCCCGCACCATAATTCCATGCCGACTCCCTGCGCAGGTCATCGCTGATAACCATGCGGCGCGACGAAGCGAGGAGATACGAATACTCGGCAAGCGGATGTGGCGCGCGTGAGCCTTTACCGGCCGACACGTGCAGGCTGAGAGCCTTTACAGGATTGTAGCGCACATGCAGGCGCGGAGTCACAAGCGAGCCATAGCGGTTGCTGTAGTCGTAGCGTAGGCCTGCCATGGCGATGAGTCGGTCGTCGAGATTGAATGTATACTGCGCGTATGCTCCCGACACAAACTCCTGTTCGCTTCGGCGGGAAAGAGCCTGCTCTCCTGAAGGATCGAGGCGCGTATGGTATACAAAATGGTCATAATTAGTCTGAAAGCCGGCACTGAGGGCATGAAGTTCATTCCATTTGCGTTCAAACATCAGCGAACCATAGAAATTATGCTCCAATATATCGCAGATTCTCAAACCGTAGCCGGCATTCATATCGTGTCCGCTGCCGGAGAGTATGAGGGCAATGTTTCCGTCGTTGTCGCGGTCAAAGATGTAAGCATTCTTTGTAAACGCCTCCCATCTGCGGGTATCGATATTTATCAGATATGGATTGGCCATTGTAGAGCCTCCATGATGAGAAATCTGCCCGCCCCGGCGGCGCTCATCGATATACCGCGCCGCAGCCTGAAATACATAACTGCTGCCGAGATATGCAAGACGCGGCATTATTGCAAACTGACGTGTCTGGGGCATGTCGGCGAAGCCGTCGTCGTTTGAGTCGTGGGCTGTGAAAGCGTTTTCAAAGTGCGTGAGCAGGCCGGCGCTCCAGCCGCTACCGAAGTTCCAGTTGCCGTCGACATTTGCCTCAAACTTGTTCATCGAGTCATAGTACATGTTTACAGCCAGCTGCGGATCAGCCTGCGGTTTCTTCATCTCCACATTTATCTGACCGGTGATTGACTCATAGCCGTTTTTCACCGACGAAGCACCCTTTGACACCTGAATAGACTGCATCCACGGGCCGGCGACATAGCCCAAGGCATACGGCGCCGCCGCCCCGCGGAAATTGGGTATATTCTCGGTAAGGAATTGCACATATTGCCCCGAAAGACCGAGCAGACGTATCTGGCGGGCTCCGGTGGCGGCGTCGTTGTAATTCACATCTACCGAGGGGTTTGTAGAGAAGCTCTCCCCGAGATTGCAACATGCAGCCCGGGTGAGCTCCGAAGCCGAGATGAGGTCGGTGTTTGTCGCTCCGCTCATCTTGCGGATACCGCGACGGGCGCGGACTGTGACTTCATTGAGCTGCTCAACAGTATCTGCAGGCTCTTCGGCTACAGCAGCCGCCGAGCACGACATCACGAAAGCAAAACCAAAAGCTACAATCTTTTTCATATTACAAAATTAGCAATTCCACACGAGAGAAAGAAAGCACTAAAGCAATCTTAACAAGATTTACATCTTATTGAAACTCATACTGTAGCCATGTCCTCGATAAGTTAAGTTATATTCCATTTCATATTGAACTCATTTAAACTTATTGGAATTTTAAGATTACGAAAGATTTGAAATCATTTTTGAGCACGAAGAATGAGTTTTGGGGTGCCAAAATGATTGATGAGTGAGAAGAAAAGGATTCAAATACTCGGGATATTAACATTTCAGAATAAGCTTAAATGAGTTCATTTCATCAAATCTGAAAATTTTTAATTATATTTGCGGAATGAAAGACAGAAATTATAAAATCGCCGTAGCAGGCACCGGATATGTTGGTATGTCAATAGCGACGCTGTTGGCTCAGCACCAACATGTTACTGCTGTCGACGTAATTGCTGACAAAGTAGATAAAATCAACAATAGGATATCCCCTATCCAAGACGACTATATAGAGAAGTACCTTGCGGAGAAGGAACTTGACCTTCAGGCCACCACCGACGCAGCCTCGGCATACCGCGACGCCGACTTCGTGATAATAGCTACGCCCACCAACTACGACCCCATGCTCAACCACTTCGATACAAGCCATGTTGAAGAGGTTATCGACCTTGTGCTTGAGGTCAACCCCGAGGCGACTATGATCATCAAGTCGACAATACCTGTCGGATATTGCCGCTCGCTGTATGTGAAGTATGCCCGTCAATTCGCCGCGAACAAAGAAAGCGGCCGCAAACTGCGTCTTCTCTTCTCGCCGGAGTTTCTTCGCGAAAGCCGTGCGCTCTACGACAACCTCTACCCCTCGCGTATCATCGTTGGCTATCCCAAAATCAGCGAGCACAACAACAGCGCCGAGAACGACGCCATCCGAGCCATCGCCGGCAATCACCTGCGCGACGCGGCCGAGACTTTCGCCCGTCTGCTGCAGCAAGGAGCGTTGGCGACTGATATTCCAACACTCTTCATGGGTCTCACCGAGGCTGAGGCGGTGAAATTGTTTGCCAACACATATCTGGCTCTCAGGGTTAGCTTCTTCAACGAGCTCGACACGTACGCCGAAATCAAAGGCCTCGACACGCAGTCGATAATCAACGGTGTCGGCCTCGATCCTCGTATCGGCACACACTACAACAACCCATCCTTCGGCTACGGAGGCTACTGTCTGCCCAAAGACACCAAACAGCTGCTCGCCAATTATGCCGATGTGCCCCAGAACATGATGTCGGCCATTGTAGAGAGCAACCGCACGCGCAAAGACTTCGTTGCCGACCAAGTACTCCGCATGGCCGGCTACTACGAAGGATCGAGCGAATGGGACGCCCGCCGCGAACGCGAGATCGTAATCGGCGTATACCGCCTGACTATGAAATCCAACAGCGACAACTTCCGTCAGTCGTCGATACAAGGCGTGATGAAACGTATCAAGGCCAAAGGCGCCAAAGTAATCATCTACGAGCCTACCCTCGAAGACGGCACATCATTCTTCGGCAGTGTGATTGTAAATGACTTCGACAAATTCAAATCCATGTCGCAGACAATAATAGCCAACCGCTACGATTCTGCGCTTGATGATGTCGTGGAAAAAGTATATACCCGCGATATATTCAAACGAGACTGACCAATGAGAATACTTATCACCGGAGCAGCCGGTTTCATTGGAGCCAACCTTGCCTTGAGAATATTGAATACCGGGCAAGGTAATGATATTGTGGGTATTGACAACATGAACGACTACTATGATCCGGCGATAAAATCATACCGTCTCGGACTCATAGAAGCGGCTTGTGAAAACAACGATTCATCGACATGGCGTTTTATTAAAGGCAACATCGCCGACAAAAATCTTATAGCCGGTATTTTCGATGATTTCAAGCCGGAAATTGTGGTGAATCTGGCAGCACAGGCCGGAGTGAGATATTCAATCATCAATCCCGACGCCTATATAGAATCAAATATCATAGGATTCTACAATATCCTCGAGGCTTGCCGGCACTCTTACGACGGAGGCAACGACGGTGTCCGACATCTCGTTTACGCCTCAAGCTCATCTGTTTACGGCTCAAACAGCAAGATACCCTACTCCACCGACGACAAGGTAGATGATCCTGTATCACTCTATGCCGCCACCAAGAAAAGCGACGAGCTCATGGCTCACGCCTACTCCAAGCTCTACAACATACCCTCGACAGGTCTTCGGTTTTTCACGGTCTACGGCCCGGCCGGACGACCTGATATGGCCTATTTCGGCTTTACCGACAAACTTATTAAAGGCGATACAATAGAGATTTTCAACTACGGCAACTGCCGCCGCGACTTTACATATATCGATGACATCGTGGAAGGCATTGTCAGAGTAATGAACACCGCTCCGGAGCGCAAGACCGGCCCCGACGGCCTTCCTGTCGCACCGGCAAAAATATATAACATCGGCAACAACGAGCCACACAATCTTCTTGATTTCATCAATATACTTCAAGAGGAACTGATAGCCGCCGGCGTACTGCCTGACGACTACGATTTTGAGTCTCACAAAAAACTTGTGCCTATGCAGCCCGGAGATGTTGCGGAGACATTCGCCGACACATCTCCTCTTGAACACGACTTCGGCTTCAAGCCCTCAACACCATTGAGGAACGGGCTTCGTAATTTTGCACAATGGTATAAAAATTTTTATCTTGAAAAATGAAAATTGCCATTATTACAGGAAAATAGATATCTCAAAGCCTTCGGAGTAGGGCAGCTTTCATCCTCACCTCAAACCAATCATTCCGTATGCAAAAAGTCAGAATAGCATTAGCACTCTATACCATCATTTTCATAGGTATGCTCTCCCAAGCTGCCGTAGAGCCCAACGTAGTCATCGAAGAGCTCAACGAGTACATCAAATTTGTGCCCGACAAAGACGGCTGCAAGGTAAAGGAGATAAACTACGACACGCAATTCACTTTCCGTGCCAACCGCGTGGCGGCCACAGCTTTCGCTCAGGCATATTACAACGACTATGTCAAAATCAAAGCCTCGGGCGGAGAGCAATCTTACGGCTCATACTTCAGCGACGATATTTTCTTCTCTGATTCAAAATCTTGTATCATAGCCGTCGAGCTCAAAAAAGCAGGAGCGAAAGCAAAAGCAACGATAAACAGCACCTACACCCGGCCTGAATTTCTGACAAAGCTATATCTGGCAGAGAATTACGATATTGAGAAGAAAACCATTACAATAGAACTTCCCACATCCATATCCGGCCGATTCAATTTTACCGAACGCAACCTGCCGGAGGGCAGTTATGAGAAGCTGGTCAGCAACAAAGGAGACAAGCTTATTTATACCTACACCCTGCGTAATATCAGCAGTCCCAAACACTACAGCGACGGGCCATCGATAAACAAGACCATGCCGCAGATTCTTATCTCCGGCTACTTTGCCGACATCAACGAGCTTTATCAATACCTGCGAGGCTACTTACCTGACAATGACCCCGGTGCAGAAACCGTAATCGCCAAAGCACGCGAAGTCACAGCCGACTGCACTACCGACAGTGCCCGTATCGCCGCCATAACAGACTATGTCCACAACACCATCCGCTATGTCGCAGTCGAGCATGGCGAATACAGCCACCGCCCCGACCTGCCATCCGAGGTAATGCGCAAGCGCTTCGGCGACTGTAAATGCAGTGCCTCTTTGCTCAAGGCAATGCTCTGTGCCGTAGGGCTCGACGCGCGCCTTGCATGGGTCGGGACAAATTCGGTATCGACTCTGTGGAGTGAAGCGCCCAGTCTCTCTTCGGGCAACCACATGATATGCGCCGTCGTCAGAGACAACGGAATTGAATATATCGACGGCACCGCCACTTATACACCTGCGGGCAGCCGACCGAGATTTATATGGGGATCTGAGGCTCTTGTAGAAGACGGTCCTGACAACTGCTTTATAGACACTATCCCCGGACATTCCAGCGATACAGACTACCTCAGCCATGACATCGACTTGGCCATCGACCCCGAAAGCGGAGCTCTTGTATCGGCCGGCAAGATGATTTTCAGCGGCAGTTATGCTTCTTCAGTGAAATATATGACCGACAATACAGCTCCGGCTAAGCGCGACGGCCTTTATATGACCTTATATGCAAGCGCTCTGACCGACAGCAAAGCCACCGAATGTGAGGCCGAGGTAAAAACAGACCAAGTGATTCTCTCGGGCAAGTCGTTCATCACCACTGCTGTAAAAAAAGCCGGCAGCGAGACATACGTTGACCTCAATCCGTCGACACAGATCAGCAAGCTCAAAATCATCACCGACGAAGAACGGAGCGTCGGAGGCACAATCGACGGCATTGTGCAGCGGTGCAAATTACGCTTCCATATCCCCAGAGGAATGACTGTAGCCGACTTACCCAAAGATGTAAATATCGACAACGAATGGCTCTACGGGCAACTCTCATCGCGCCTCAGCGACGACGGAATGAGCGTAGAACGCACCTTCAACATCATAGTAAAAAACAACCAAATACCATTCGAATCACTGAAAACCTATAATGCCGACGTCAACAAACTTCTGCGTGCCTGCGCAGCTAAAATAGTACTGAAAGAAATCTAACTATGAAAACTGTCATCTCACACTCCCGCTTGGTGCTTCTATTCGCTGCACTGCTGTCGATCCCTGCCGTCCATGGCGCCATCGACAAAAATTTCTACAAGAAAACCGCAGAGAAGGTATGGGCAATGGACCTACCACAATTCGACCCCAACGCCGACCTCAGCGACAGTATATACCAAAACCAGTCAGCCAACTATATAGCGCGATATATAAGCATTACAGCTGACTATGACCAAGACGGTAATCCGGTTAAATTCGCCCGCACACGCATAAGGAATTCAAACGCGATATCAAGCAAAGAACTTCGCCGCTATATGGTGAAAATCAACGACGCAGCCGCAGCCGAGTATTTCACCGAATTCAATGTCCCGGCCGACTACGATGTTACAATCGAAGATTATAACATCGTAAAATACCGCCCATGTTTCGGAGCCCGCGTAATCAAACCCGATGGCACAACCACCGAAGTAGACATGTCGAAAGCTTTGACACTTACCAAAGGCAAGAAAAACGAGGACGATGAATACAAGGTGGCCGTCGAAGGTCTTGAACCGGGCGATGTGCTTGACTTTTTCTATTTCTACGACTTTTGGATCGACGAGAAGTCTTTGCCTTCCAAGAAGGTAAATTTCCTTTCAAAATATCCTACAAAGAATTTCATGCTTGACTGCCGTATCGCTCCCGAGCTTACCCTTGAATATGGGGCATACAACGGGGCTCCGGCAATCAACCGCTTCACCAAAGTCGACGGTCGTGACCGCCTCTTCCTTGAGATGGAAAACATGGAATCGCTCGACGAAGAAATGCCGTTTTTCACCGCCGCGCGCCAAATGCCTTATCTCGACATACATATACTTAACAATACAGGCAAAATAGACTTTGTCCCCCTCGGCTCGCGTATCGGTGGCATACGCCTTATCAATCCGCGCTTCCTGATGAATGATATCGTACAGGCGCTCAACAAGGCCAAACCCGACAACAAGCTTGTAAGCAGCATTGTATCCATCACAAAAGATTGGATGAAAAGCCACCCCGAAGCCACCGAGCAGGAAATATGCGACGCCGCTTGGTTGGCAATGTCATACACCATGATCAAGAACAACGAAACTCTGCAGGATCGCGTGATGGTTGTCTCTTTCTACAAAGCTATTGAAAAACTTGGAAAGATTATGGTAGGCACCGGTGTCACCAGTTCTCGATTGCAGGCTCCCGTGTCAGAACTTGTACGCTTCTCTGACGCTAAATACATGGTGCGCGCTGCCGGCAGATTCTACATTCCTTCATCCAATATCGTGCGTCTCCCCGGCTTTATACCTGAAAATTACGACCGCGAGGCCTTTATCATGTTCAACGGTAGCCCCGAGGTTACAAATCTCGAGAATTTTGCCGAATATGGCACCCTGCCACCCACCAAGGCTACAGATAATGAGCAGAAAGTCAAATCAGTGATTACACTCGACTTTGACAATGAAGAAGCACTTGCTGTAGAAAGTGACATCTCTTTTTCCGGATATCCAAAGAATCTCAGCGGCGCCATGCTGTCGCGTCGTAGTGTGTGCGATGAATATGAGAGATTTCTCGGTCAGAAGCCTATCAATGACCTCAAGAACTTCGATCTTGTGAGAGAAGAGGAAAAAAGAAATAACAAAGCCAAAGAGTTTACTGAAAACCTTTGGGCTTCCGAGGACTTCAAACTTGACTCTTTTGAGGTGATAACCCCCGGTGTAGTTCCCGACGCACCCCGCACCGAGATTCGCTTTAAAGGTAGCGTGAACGGTGCTGTAACAGAAGCCGGAAATAATCTGATGTTAAACATCGGCCGATTTACCGGCAGCCAGCGTGTCGTTTCGGGCGACGCACGCGTACGTGACATCAGTATCATCGACCAAGGCCCGCATAAATACGATTGTACGATCGTGGTAAACATTCCCGAAGGCTACGAACTTGTCGAAGAAAGTCTGCAAGATCTCAACCGGTCGATAATAGTACCGGAGGCCTCATTCAACGCAAGCGCCGAAAGCGACGGCGCAACTGTGACCATACGTGTGGTAGAGCGCTATCCGCGTTCGATATATCCTGCCGAGTCTTGGGAAAACATTCTGAGCGTATTAGACGCCTCTGCCGATTTCAACAAGGCCTCGATTGTAGTGCGGCCTAAATAAAGATTTCCTCGGGGTAGGAGACAGACCAGAGGAAAAGGGCTTCGGGCGGCATGGAGGTACCGGCAGCGCAGCGGTCTGCGCGGCGCAGCACCTCGAGAATGTCAGCCGGAGCCATTTTTCCGCGCCCGACATCGGCAAGTGTGCCTACCACGGCGCGCACCATGTTGCGCAGGAAGCGGTCCGCGACGATTTCAAAATACCATGAGTCTTCATCTATACGGTGCCAGGCTGCCCGGCGCAGGTCGCATATATTAGTCTTGGCGTCGGAGTGAAGTTTGGCAAAAGATGTGAAGTCGCGGCGACCGATAAGCAGGGCGGCAGCCTCGTTCATGGCGTCGAAGTCAAGAGACGGGGAGCATTTCCATGCGAGGTCGCGGGCGAAAGGATTCTTACGTGTTGTGGCAAAATAGCGGTAGCTGCGCTCTGTGGCGTCGAAGCGGGCGTGAGCCTCAGGCCTCACTTTCACAATGGAATATACTGCTATATCGTAGCCGATGAGGCTGTTGAGACTGCGGATAAATGTCGGAGAGGAGGCGTCGACGGTGTCATCGGTATCGAAATGCGCCACCATCACATGGGCATTGACTCCGGCGTCGGTGCGGCCGGCTCCCGTTATGGCGACTTTAGTGCGCAATAAGGTAGAGAGTGCTCCTTCGAGCACTCCCTGTACTGTAGTCTGCCCCGGTTGAACCTGCCAGCCGTGGTAAGGAGCGCCACGGTAGGCAAGTGTCATAAACCAACGCATTACTTATTTTTCAAGATAGGTGTAGCCGAAGAGCCCCGAACGATATGTGCTGATAAACACACGACCCTCTTCGGGAGTGATTGTGCCGGCTTTCATCGACTGGGTCACCCAGCTCTCGAGATTGCGCACGAGCTTCTTGGGATTGTACTGCACATAGTCGAGCACCTCATCCACGCTCTCACCCTCGATTATCTGCTCAATCTCATAGTGGTCTTTGAATACGCTGATGTGCACCGCATTGGTGTCGCCGAAGAGATTGTGCATATCGCCGAGAATCTCCTGATAAGCACCCACGAGGAAGACGGCCAGGTAATACGACTCACCCTGCTTGAGAGTATGCACGGGCAGCGATGATGAGGTGCCCATCGGGGAGATGAAGTTGGCGATCTTACCGTCGGAGTCGCAGGTGATATCCTGAATGGTACAGGTGCGGGTTGGCTTCTCGTCAAGGCGCGACACGGGCACAATCGGGAAAAGCTGGTCGATAGCCCAAGAGTCGGGCAAGCTTTGGAAGAGCGAGAAATTGCAGAAGTACTTGTCGGGCACCATCTTGGCTATTTTGCGCAGGTCGTCGGGCACGTGCTTCATGCTGTTGGCAATCTCGCCTACCTCACGCGCCACACTCCAGAAGAGTTTTTCTATCTGGGCGCGGGTCTTGAGGTCGAGCATGCCGAGGCTGAACCGGTCGAGCGCTTCCTCGCGTATCTGAAGCGCGTCGTGCCAGCTTTCAAAGATACCGTTGCTGTCAAGTCGGTCCCATATATCATAGAGTTCGCGGGCGAGCTCATGGGCATCCGGGTCGAGCTCCTCATTGTCTTTCCAGATAGGGAGTTGGGTTGTCTCGAGTACTTCGAAAATAAGCACGGAGTGATGTGCCGTGAGCGAGCGGCCGCTCTCTGTGATGATATTGGGTTGGGGGAGATTGTTTTTCTGGCAGACGTCTACTATGGCCGAGACAGCGTCGTTGGCATACTCCTGAATGGAGTAGTTCATCGAGCTCTCGCTTGAAGAGCTGCGCGAGCCGTCGTAGTCTACCCCGAGGCCGCCGCCTATGTCGATAAACTCCACTCCATATCCGAGCTTCGAGAGCTGGACATAGAATTGGGTAGCCTCGCGGAGGGCGTTCTTTATCACGCGGATCTTGTTGATCTGACTGCCGATGTGGAAGTGGATCAGCTTGAGGCAATCCTTCATATCGCGGCGCTCAAGTATGCCGAGAGCTTCGAGGAGCTCCGACGAGTTGAGGCCGAATTTGCTTTGGTCGCCGCCACTCTCGCTCCATTTTCCCGAGCCGGTGCTCGAGAGTTTGATACGTATGCCGATATTGGGGCGCACGTTGAGCTTCTTGGCGAGGTCGGCTATCATACGCAGCTCGTTGAGCTTCTCAACTACGATGTAGATACACCGTCCCATTTTCTGGGCAAGCAGCGCGAGATTGATATACGACTCGTCTTTATATCCGTTGCATATAATAAGTGCATTCTCAGCGATGTTGGTGGCCAACACGGCATGAAGCTCGGGTTTGGAGCCGGCTTCAAGGCCGATATTGAATTTCTTGCCGTAGCTCACGATTTCTTCGACCACCTGACGCATCTGGTTTACCTTTATTGGATAAATCATATAGTTCTTGGCCTGATAGTCATATTGCTCCGAGGCCACGTTGAAACAGTTGGAGATTTTCTCGATACGGTTGTCAAGGATATCGGGGAAACGGAGCAGCACCGGAGCCGGCACATCGCGCACCTGCAGCTCGTCCATCACATCTTTAAGGTCTACCGAGGCAAATCCTACACGCGGAGTTACGATAATATGACCTTTTTCATTGACAGAAAAGTAATTACGCCCCCAACCGGGGATATTATACAGCTCCTCGCTGTCTTCAATGCGCCATTTTCTCATCGGCTGAAAAATATACTTTAATATGTGACGATTATATGTTTACACATTTAGCCGCAGTCGGAGAGGCGGCTGCGGCTTATTGGTTTTAGGCAGATAGCCTGATTACTTGCTTGCGGGCTGCGAGGCTGCAAAGCGGGCATTGAGGCCTTCAATCACCTCGGCAGAGATATTGAGCTCGGGTTTGAAATACACACCGGCCTCGCGGAGCAGGATGGCGTCGTAGCCATGCACGGCATTGTAGTCTTTGATGAAATTGTTTATAGAGTCGTTGAGACGCATCTGCATTTCATTGCCGGCCATAGCAAGGCGCTGCTGCTGGGTGTTGAAGTAGCGCTCGGCTTCCTCACTCTTTTTCTGCAGGTTGTTGACATCTTCCTGCATAGAAGCCTGTGAGAGATATACGTTGTTCTGTTGTTTCTGATTGATGGTATTGGCCAGGCCCTGAAGCTCACGCTGCTTGTTTTCATGCCATTGCTGCAGCTTGTTGAGCTCGCGCTGCTGCTCAGCCATAAGCTGCTGGGCAAGTGTATAAGAGCCTATCACAGAGTCTGCGTCGATATATCGGATATTGATTACTGCAGCGACTTGGCCGTCAGACGTTGCCTGAACGGGGGCAGCCGGCGTTGCAGCTTCTTTATTGTTGCACGATGCTGCCATGGTCAACAAGGCGCATGCTGCGATTGTCTTTACTGTTACGTACAGTTTTTTCATTATGTTGGTTTATTGTAAGGTTTTACTACCGTTTGCGAGCGAATCCCGACTGCCGCCGTGCGAGCACCCTATGTCCTTGTCTCTCAAGGCCGGGATATCATGGGCATGACCCGAGGGAAAACGTCCGCCCTTGACAAAGAGCACTTTCACCCCGAGGAGCAATACTGATATCAGTACCAGCACGATTGTCAGAATTACTGTTTTCATTGCGATTACTTCGCTTTCACGCTGCAAATATAGCTATTTTTACTGCTTTTTTTCGTTATCTCGATTTTATTTTGTAATTTAGAGGGCGAATATGAATGTTTTTTAACATTCTTTCTCAAAATGAAATCTTATTTAGAACTTTAACTGGCTTATAAAACATAAAAAACTATGACAATCAAAGACCTTAAGCCGGCCAACGTGTTTGCAATCTTCGATGAAATCAACCACGTTCCGCGTCCCTCCAAGCATGAGGAGAAAATCCGTCAGTATCTGCTTGACTTCGCAGCCAAGCACAATATAGAAGTTGCCACCGACAAGATCGGCAACGTCGTAATGCGCAAGGCAGCCACTCCCGGCCATGAGAATGCTCCCGTAGTGGCAATGCAGGCCCACATGGACATGGTGTGCGAGAGCAACAACAAGAATTTCGACTTCTTCAACAGCCCCATCACCACTATCGTCGACGGCGACTGGCTCCGCGCCGACGGCACAACTCTCGGCGCCGACAACGGTATCGGTATCGCCGCCGCACTTGCCGTACTCACCGACGACAAACTTATCCACGGCCCCCTCGAAGCTCTCTTCACAGTTGATGAAGAAACCGGCCTTACCGGCGCCAACAACCTCGGCGACGGAATGCTCACAGCCTCCATGCTCCTCAACCTCGACAGCGAAGACGACGCTGAGATTTTCGTAGGCTGCGCAGGCGGTGTCGACACCACATGCACTTTCACCTACAAGCGCTCGTTTGCTCCCACAGATTTCCACTATTTCAAATTCGACATCTCAGGAGGCCTCGGCGGACACTCGGGTGGCGACATCCACCTCGGACGCGCTAACGCCAACAAACTTCTCGCACGCTTCCTCTACAACCTCAGCCTTGAGCACGAAATCGCTCTCTGCGAGATCGACGGCGGCAACCTCCGCAATGCCATCCCCCGCGCCGCCCATGCAATATTCGGTGTTGACACCTCCCGCAAGGAGCAGGTGCGCGTAGCTTTCAACAAATTCGCAGCTGATGTTGAAAACGAATATGCCGGCCTCGAGACAACACTCAAACTCGACCTCGAAAGCCACGAGCGACCCGAGTACGCCCTCGACCACGACACTACCCGTCACCTCGTAGAAGCGCTCTACTGCGCTCCTCACGGAGTGATATCTATGAGCCGCGACCTCGAAGGCCTCGTGGAGACTTCCACCAACCTTGCCTCGGTAAAAATGCAAGGCGAGAATCAGGTGCTCGTAACCACCAGCCAGCGCTCGTCGGTAGAATCACGCAAGTGGGACATCGCACGTCAGGTTGAGGCTCTCTTCAGCCTTGCCGGAGCAGAGGTAAGCCACGGCGACGGATATCCCGGATGGGCACCCAACCTCAACAGCCGTATCATGCACCTCGCAAGCGAGGCCTACGAAGAGCTCTACGGCGTCAAACCGGCCATCAAGGCAATCCATGCCGGCCTCGAGTGCGGTCTCTTCCTTGAGAAATACCCGCACCTCGACATGGTGTCGTTCGGCCCCACCCTGCGCGACGTCCACTCGCCCAGCGAGCGCATGTATATCCCTGCTGTAGAGCGCTTCTACGGCCAGCTCACACGCACTCTCGAAAAGGTAGCAAACCTTTGACATAACAATGAAGCCCGGTGATTGCGAAGTCGCCGGGCTTCATATCAATCATTATCCACCATGAGAGCTACGCTAACAGGCTTACTGCTGATATCTTGCACCTTGTGCGGCTGCGCGAGGTGGCTCGGCGCACGCTTTCTGCCCGACACATTATATGTATACGACACCATGGGAGTCGAGGTTGACTCATTGGGGCGCTCATACATAATAATCGACAACGACACCCTCCACACAGCATTCCTGCCACAACCCGAGCTGCGCCACATCGGCCCGCTGCGCGACAGCGACTACGATGAGATAGCTGCCGAGCTCGGCATAGAGACCGCCGCCATTCGCGCGGTAGTCGAAATCGAGACAGGCAAACAGCACAAGGGATTCAACGCCGACGGCACGGCGATCATCAACTTCGACTTGCCGGTATTCCGACGTGCGGCAGCCCGACGGGGCGTCAACCTCTCCAAGCACAGCAAGAGCGAGGCTCTCAAACCGGTGAACATTACAAAATACGGTTCCCAGCAGGCCGCGCAGCACGCCCGCCTCGAAGCTGCCATGCAGATCGACTCCGTAGCGGCGGTAGAGAGTACATTTTGGGGGATGTTCCAAATCGGAGGTTTCAACTGGAAACTATGCGGAGCGGCCTCCCGCGAAGAATTCGTAGAGCGAATGAAACGCTCCGAGTACGACCAGCTGAGCCTCTTCGCCAACTACATCCGCAACACCGGCCTGCTCCAACATCTCAAAAACAAAAATTGGGCAGCCTTTGCCCGAATCTACAACGGTCCCTCATACGCCTCGCGCGGCTACCACACCCGCATGGCGGCGGCCTACCGTAAATATAAGAAATAAAATGCGACACATCACATACACACCCAAAGGTACATGTTCGCGTCAGATTGACTTCGACCTCGACGACGAAGGAAAAATCCGCAACCTGAGCTTCACCCAAGGCTGTTCGGGCAACACCCGCGGAGTATCGCGCCTGTGCGAAGGCCGCGACGCCTCAGAAGTCGCCGACCTCCTCGAGGGCACACAATGCGGCGTCCGCCCCACATCCTGCCCCGACCAGCTCGCCCGCGCCCTCCGCTCGGCAATCGCCGAAAACCGATAAAAAAATATTTACACATATTTGGCCATATCGCGGAAAAGTTGTAATTTTGCAGCACCGATTATGTCCAAATCATTGAATGACAGTCGTAGCCGCCTACTTTTGGCCGAGCAGGCAGCGAGCGACGGTCGAATTATGTAATTATTAATCAACGAATTAAAAAGTGGATACCATTAGCTATCGCACCGAATTTCCCAACGCCCAGGAAGTAAACCACGAATGGGTAGTTGTCGATGCCACCGACCAAGTGCTTGGTCGCCTCTGCGCCAAAGTGGCAAAATTGCTTCGCGGCAAATACAAACCCACCTACTCGCCCAACATGGAATGTGGCGACAACGTGATCATCATCAACGCCGACAAGGTACGCCTCACCGGCAAAAAGATGACCGACCACATCTACCACACATACTCCGGCTATCCCGGCGGCCAGAAAGAGCTGACCCCCGAGGTACTCATGCGCAAATCGTTCAACAAACACCTCAAGCCCGGCATGCACCCCCTCTTCATCCGCGTGATGAAAGGTATGCTTCCCAAAAACCGTCTTGGCCGTCGCCTGATCGAGAACATGCACGTATATAACGGTCCGGAGCACCCCCACGAAGCTCAGAACCCCACTGTAATCGACATTAACAAACTGAAATAATCGCACAATGGAAACAGTAAATGCAGTAGGCCGCCGTAAAGCCGCCGTAGCCCGCGTTATCGTCAAAGAAGGCACCGGCGTCATTACCATCAACAAGCGCCCCCTCGAGGTATACTTCCCCTCGTCGATTCTTCAGTACATCGTAAAACAGCCCCTCAACACACTTGACTGCGCCGAGAAATACGACATCCACGTAAACCTCGACGGCGGTGGCTACAAAGGCCAGGCTGAGGCTCTCCGCCTCGGTATCGCCCGCGCTCTGGTGAAAATCAACCCCGACGACAAGGCTGTTCTCCGCAAACAAGGCTTCATGACCCGCGACCCGCGCGCCGTAGAACGCAAGAAACCCGGTCAGCCCAAAGCCCGCAAACGCTTCCAGTTCTCAAAACGTTAAGCGTTTATTCTATTACAGCACGCCGCTTAAGGCGGCTGGCTGAAAAGTGTTTAGTATCTAAACTGCGGCGATGGACCTGCGTTCCCTACCCCGCGGTTGCTTAAAAAGAAAAAGAACGTAAACAAACCAACTAACAACAATGGCAAATCCAACATTTGACCAACTCCTTGAAGCAGGCTGCCACTTCGGCCACCTCAAACGCAAATGGAACCCTGCAATGGCACCCTACATCTTCATGGAGCGCAACGGTATCCACATAATCGACCTCTATAAGACCGAAGCCAAGCTCGCTGAAGCTGCAAACGTGCTCCGCGGCATGGCAAAGTCAGGCAAAAAAGTGCTCTTCGTAGCCACAAAGAAACAGGCCAAACAAGTTATCGCTGACCTCGCTTCAAGCGTAGGCATGCCCTACGTTATCGAGCGCTGGCCCGGCGGTATGCTCACCAACTTCCCCACAATCCGCAAGGCTGTCCGCAAGATGACCACCATCGACAAGATGACAAAAGACGGCACTTTCGACAACCTTTCGAAGCGTGAGCGCCTCCAGATCACCCGTCAGCGTGCCAAACTTGAGAAGACTCTCGGCTCTATCGCCGACCTCAACCGTCTTCCCTCTGCACTCTTCGTGGTAGACGTTCTCAAAGAGCGTATCGCTGTAGCTGAGGCTAACCGCCTCGGTATCCCCGTCTTCGCAATGGTAGACACCAACAGCGATCCCTCTTGCGTTGACTACGTTATTCCCGCCAACGACGACGCTTCGAAATCTATCGAGCTCATCGCCGGTGCCCTCGTAGCCGCTATGGCAGAAGGTCTGGAAGAACGCAAAGCCGAGAAGCTCGACAACGAAGCTGCCGACGCGGAAGCTCCCGCCGCTCCCCGCCGCGAACGTCGCCGCGTACGCCGCAACGACGCCCCCGCCGCTGAAGGCGAAGAAGCTGCTGCAGAGGCTCCTGCCGAAGCCGAGGCTCCCGCTGCCGAATAAGCACACCCCCTCTACTCTGCGGCTTATCGCAAGCCGATAGGCCGCAGGTAAATAAACCCATTACAAACTAAGCTAAATACTCCACACAATATGGCAGTAACAATGGCAGAAATCACCAAGCTCCGCAACCTTACCAGCGCCGGCTTGATGGACTGCAAAAAAGCTCTCGCCGAAACCAACGGCGATATCGACGCCGCTGTCGAACTTCTCCGCCAGAAAGGCAAAGCCGTAGCCGCAAAACGCGAAGACCGTCAGGCTTCCGAAGGCTGCGTGCTCGCTAAAAACGACGGCGACTTCGCCGCTATCGTAGCTCTCTGCTGCGAAACCGACTTCGTTGCAAAGAACGCCGGCTTCGTCGCTCTCACTCAGAAACTTCTCGACGCTGCTGTTGCCGCCCGCATTCAGACCCTCGACGAGCTCAAGGAAATGACCATCGAAGGCCAGAAAGTGGCTGACCTCATCACCGACGAAAGCGGTAAGACCGGTGAGAAAGTAGAGCTCGGTTCTTACGAGTGCCTCACAGCTCCCTCTACCACCTCTTACAACCACCTCGGCAACAAGCTCTCTACAATCTGCGGCTTCAACCAGCCCAATGTAGAAGTACAGGTAGGCCGCGACGTGGCTATGCAGGTAGCTTCGATGAACCCCGTTGCCGTTGACCGCGACAGCGTGGCTAAAGAAGTTGTTGAGTCTGAATACAACATCGCCGTTGAGAAAACCAAAGAAGAGCAGGTTCGCAAAGCAGTGGAAGCTGCCCTCAAGAAAGCAGGCCTCAACCCCAACCACTTCGACAGCGAAGAGCACATCGAATCTAACATGAGCAAAGGCTGGATTACTGAAGAAGACGCTGCCCGCGGCCGTGAGATCATGGCTACCACTGCAGCTCAGAAAGCAGCAAACCTCCCCGAGCAGATGATTCAGAACATTGCCAACGGCCGTGTAAACAAATTCTACAAAGAAAACTGCCTCATGGAGCAGGAGTTCGTAAAAGACGGCAACCTCACCATCGGTCAGTATCTTGAGCAGAACAGCAAAGGTCTCGTTGTGGTAAGCTTCAAACGCGTAAACCTCAACCAAGACTAAAAACCATACCGCAGAGACCGGCCACCGCGTCGGCCTCTGCATAAGGATGGTTCGGTAGCTCAGCTGGATAGAGCAACAGCCTTCTAAGCTGTGGGTCCCGGGTTCGAATCCCGGCCGAATCACGAAGTGGGAGGCGGGATGAGAACCCCGAGGGTTCGTTATCGCCGCAGGCGCTTGGCCCGCCAAGAATCCCGGCCGAATCACTAAATCAAATTATAGCTATGGTAGCTAAATTAGCTATCTTAGCTATTTTAGCTAATTAATAATCCTCAAAAGCCACAATATCTATGCCAACGCCTGACTTCGCGAAGCCAAAATCGAGCTATAGGAAGTTATACGCATTTCAAAAGGCTGAGGCAATATATGACCTTACATACTTCTTTCTCAAAGGGCATATAGCAAAAAGCGACAGGACACATGACCAGATGTTGCAGGCCGCAAGAAGCGGAAAGCAGAATATCGTAGAAGGCCGATCTGATGCCGGCTCTTCTGCAGAAATGGAGATAAAACTCTATGGAGTAGCAAAAGGAAGCCTGCACGAACTGCTCAATGACTACCTCGATTTCATGCGGACTCGTGGAATCCCCATCTGGGATATGAACCACCAACGAATGAATAACCTGCGCAGTACATGCGCCACAAACAACGATACCAATTTCTACATGAGCCTTGCTCCGAAGATGAACGACGAGGAATATTGCAACCTTATGGTGACTCTCATTCATCAAACCATCTCCATGATAGGCAAACTCATTGAATTGGTAAAACAAGATTTTCTGCAAAACGGCGGTATAAAAGAGCAGATGTATAAGGCAAGAATCTCCTGCCGCAAAAACGATTGACATCACCCTAAACCATTCATTCCACTTCCATAATGACCTTCAAATCTTTACTCTATTCTCTTGCTTCTCTCGTCCTTTTATGCGCTTGTACTGAGAAGACCGACGAGCCCGGGGGCCGCCAACAACCCGAATCGGGCAAATATAGCCTTTCGGGCAAGGTTGAGAAAGGCCCGTTTGTCCGCGGATCCTCAATCAGCGTACAGCCCCTCAACGCCTCTTTTGCAGCCACCGGAACTATTTTCGAGGGCGAGATAGCCGACAATACCGGCACTTTCGACCTCGGCGAGATAGAGCTTGAATCGCAATTCGTTCGCCTCAGCGCCGACGGATACTATTTCAACGAAGTAACCGGCGACTACTCCTCCGGCACCCTCCACCTCACCGCATACGCCGACCTTTCCGACCGAACTACCGTAAATGTAAACATCCTCACCCACCTGAAGGCCGCACGAATACAGAAGCTCGTTGCCGGCGGAATGAGCTTCGCACAAGCCGACAGGCAGGCTCAGAAAGAGCTGCTCACACAATTCGGTCTGCAGGCCTACGAAAGCTCTCCGGCTGAGAATATGACCATAGCAGCCGGCACAGATGGCTCCGGCGTACTCATCGCCATATCGTCGTTGATACTTGCCGACCGCACCGACGCCGAAATCACACAATATCTCTCGGCGCTCAGCCAAGACCTTGCCGACGACGGCGAGTTTACAGAAGCAAACAAAACCGCTGTCCGACAAAGCCTGAACAAAGTAGCCAAAGATCTCGATCAGATATCATGGCACGTATCCGCCTATTATAATCTCTTCGACATCAGCGTCAGCGTGCCCGACCTGCGCTATTTCTTCGACTGGGACAACGACGGCATTGCCGGCAATGAAATCAACGACAACGTAGAAGTCACCCTCTCCCGGACCGAGGTGGCTTTCGACCACAATGGTGGCACTGCCGCCATCACCGTCACCTCAAATGTGCCTCTCTCGCTCGAAAAGAATGTCGATACAGACGATATGCTTCCCGAACAGCCAGTCTTAGGCACCGTTTTCGACAGATTCTTCATCGACGAGGGCAAGCCCATAAATTACGACTGCACTTTAGAGGATAAGGTGCTCAATATCACCGTCGCCAAGTCTGAGAAGCGCTATCAGCAGGCGGTCACCATACCGCTCTACGACATGATGGGCGTCTGCCAAGCGACGGTAGAGATTACTCTTGCAGCAAACCCTGAAATCGAGCTGAAATTAGCCGATACCGGCCGCCAGATGGTATCCGACACCTTTGCAAGATTCGCAAAAGCTATATCGTGGATGTACTATATAGAGCGTGGCTACACCGGCATGTATCAGTACTACGACGTTGCATGCCCCTTGGAGCCTTACGGACGCTACAACCGCAGTGCTTTCGCGGCTGCATACTCCTCGCTATCTCAGAACACGTATATCTACAAAAACCTACAGGCCTACGGCTATACCGACGCCACGCCCTTTTTCCGCCTTCTCAACGCCATTGTCTACACCGAGATGGTAGACAAATGGGGACGGATAGGTATCACAGAGACCCGCGAGGATGAGTTTTCGGTGCCTGCACAGCAAGAAGCAGATTACACCCTACGCTATCTTGAAGCACAGCTTTTGGAGCTCTCAGACGCTTTCAAGGACAAGAAAGCCGAAAGTTACCTCGATACGGCCGACCAAGCCTTCAACATGTCGAAAGACGTATGGCGCATTGCATTGGCCAACATTTACATGGCTCTCAAGCAATATTCCAAAGCCATGACCATTCTTGAGCAGATTGTCGACAGCCACAGCTACAGCCTCTACCCCGGCAATGAATACGAGCCCAACGACGGCATGATACTCCACCTTATTGTACCCGACGAGGTTATGTCGGGCCACACGATAGGCTATTACACCTACGCCGACGTACTTCTCTCGCTTGCCGAATGCAATATAGCCACCGGCAACACGGCCAAAGCCACAGCCCTCATACGGCAGGTAGCCGACGCCAAATCTCTCGCCGTAAGCGGCAACAATATCGATGACATCGCCGCTCTGCGCAAAAGCCTGTTCTTACCCCGATATTTCGCTTTCCAAAAGCGAAACAATCTCGGCGGCTACCAAACCTGTCAGAACCTTTGGCCCATACCAGCCGATCAACTCGACAGGGCACCCGGCTGGACCCAAAACCCCGGCTACTGAAAAGCGGACATAATAAAATGCGTAGACACCTATTAACCCGAAAGAACGTTAAAAAATATTTAATGCTCATATATTCGGATAATAGGTGTTATTTTTGCCATCAGTTCGCCGAAATATATTTGGACGAACTATTAATTCTTTAGCTGAAACTCATGACGTTGACAACAAAAGATTACATACAGAAGATTGTAGATTACTTCAAAGGCCAACCTATTATCCGCGCATGGCTCTTCGGCTCATATTCACGCGGAGAAGAAACTGCCGACAGCGATATCGACATTCTTGTCGACTACGACAAAAGCAATTCCTTGTCGCTTCTGTCTATTTGCAAGATAATTACAGATCTGGAAGACCTGTTAGGTAAAAAAGTTGATCTTGTAGAAAACGGTCGGCTTAAAGATTTTGCAATCACATCTGTAAACAACGATAAAATACTTATTTATGAGAGAGGCTATTAGAGATAAAGAGAGGCTTATACATATCGACGAAGCTATAAAAAGACTTATCGAAGGTACGGCCTCTCACCCGGAAGATATAGAAGAGGGCTCTTTGGAGTATTTTGGTATAGTCAAACTGATTGAGATTATAGGGGAAGCGGTATATAAACTGACTCAGGAATTCCGAGACTCCCATCCTCAGACTCCATGGCGCCAGATAGAGAGGATGCGTCATGTCTTAGTGCACGGATACTATTCAGTTGGCTACGATTTCATCAAAGAAGTAATCAACACGGATATACCGGTATTGCGTGCTCAAATTCAGCAATACCTGTCTGAATTTGAATAGTATAACCTTTGCGTATTATCCATGTCCGCAGGACATGGATTAATTCAATAACCGTGGTACACCGGAGCCATGCGCAGGTATGGACGGATAACAAAAGCGGCGGCTTCCAGGTGGGAGCCGCCGCTTTGTTGGTGGGGAGGGGATTAGTATACGAGTTTGAAGTCGTCGACGATGAGGGTTGAGCCGGGGCCACCGCAGTAGTAGTCGCCATAGCGGCTGGCAGAGCATACTACAACGATATTCGAGGGTGTCACGCCCTGACGTACATATTCGATAGGAATAGTGATCTCGATAAGCTCGTCGCCGGCTGTGGCCTCGGAGAATACATGCTCGCCGTAGGCTATCACGTTGGCGCCGTCTTTCTTGAAGCTGTAGCCGTTGAGATCGGCTGTGCGTACAATTACCGGCCAAGTATAATCCTTGTAGCTAACGGTTGAGTTATCAACAAGTCCTACATAGATAATACCTGTATCCATATCACCTACAGCCACGCCATCAGGAGTTCCCGACGGAGCCTTGGTAATCTTAGCGGGAGTATATTTAGCCCATACCTTGAGAGCCTTGGGTTCGCCTGTAAACGGACGACCCCAACCAAGGATACCCTTGGTAACATTCTCGGTACCTTCAAAATGACCTGTAAAGAGGTTACCGGCAGCGATTACGCCAAATGCTGATTTAGTCTCAAGCTTGGCGGCATAGTTACCGCTATGCTTGGGTGATGTCACATTGGAAGTCATAGTCGCGCTGGCAATCTTACCACCCCAGTTACCTGAGTCCCAGAACATATCATCCATGCTTGTAGCCGGACAGGTAACGCCGTCGATAGAGTTCCAGATCTCCATACCCGCATTCGGCAGCTGCGGACCGTCGAGTGTGGTGAATTTGGCTACTGCGCCATCGAACGTGCTTCCGTTTGCAAGCTCACAAGAAGTGCAATATTCATACTCGGTGTCGGCTTCAAGGCCGCTGACCGGAGCAGTAAACTCTGTCTCAGCGGCAATACTGCGGCTTGTAGCAGTACCCTCTACATATATCCACTCGGCAGCACCAGCCTGACGATATTTAAATCCGACAGCCTCCACTTCCTTGCTTGTGCGGCCACGGAGAATAGCGGTGCGCATTGTCACGGTGCTCTTGTCCACTTCGAGAGTCTGAGTGGGCGCGTCGCTCACCATAAGGTTGAGCGTTGCCGAGGTGGCATTGCCTTTGGCGTCGGTGGCGGTGATTGCGATGGCATATTCTCCGTCGGTGAGATTGTTGATAAACTCATCTGAGAATATCAGCTTGAGCATGCTCTCGTCGGCATTGGTGCTGTTGTCTTCGAGGTAGATACCGGCATTGTTGACAGCGGCCCTACCTTCTTCGCTCTGGTTGAGGAAGTCGAAGTCGTCGCCGCCAAGTATGGAGATATTCTCGAATACAGGGCTCTTGAGCACGAGGCTGGTAACCTTGCGGGCCGAGGTGATATACACCGAGCGCTGGCCGATAGTGCCCTGAGCGCCCAACACTGCCTGCGACAGGTCGAAACCATATCCCTCAACTTTGGGAGCGGCGATAATCTCGCGCTCGTCGGTGACCTTGATTTCGGTGCGGTCAACGATGATGGTGAACACAGCGCCGCCAACCTCGTTGGTGACAGGGGTGTATTTCACCGTGAGAGCGTACTCGGTGGCGGGCTGCGCATTCTCGATTACGCCGGTATGGGTAAACTCGCTGCCGTCGATCTGCGTACCTTTAAGAGTATAGGTAAGGTTTTTGTCGGTAGAGGGCATCATGAAGTAGCCTTTGCGCTCGTCGCGGCCGTCGAATGTGAGGCTGCCGCGGTCGTGGCCTACAGTCATGGTGAAATCGGTGAGCACTTCCTCAAGGCCTTCGGCATAGTTTACCGAAGCTACCACATTGGCTACCGTGCATGTGATGGCCACCTGAGTGGTCTGACCCTTGGTGACATCAAACTCCTGAGAGCCCTTGAACCAGCGCTTGTCGAATGAGGCCGACACAGAGTCACCGGCCCATGCCTCGGCAATATAATGGCCCGAGAGCAGGTTGATTTTGGCGGGGACATCGGCAAGCTTGTCGTACTTGCGCACGAGGCCTTTGGAATTTGAAATCCACACCATGCACGACTCGGCGAGGTCGTCGTTGAGGTCGCGCGATACGACCTCAACATCGGTACTCACCGAAGTGCGGATAGAGATAGAGCCCTCACCGTCGGTGAGTAAAGACTCTTCTTGCGAACAGCTTGCCGCAAGAGCCAGCGCTGCAAGGCCGGCGAAACCGTAGAGTATCTTTTTCATTGTGGCAGTGTTTTATCAGTTGACGTGGAATTTCAATTCGTATGATTTTGTATTGCCCTTTTGGTCGGTGATATCAATCTTGAATGTATGGTCTCCCGAGAATGCAGCAAGCATAGGAACAAAAGTTGTGATATCAAATGTCAATTCAGTTTTATCTACTACCTCTTCTCCACAGGGAAGACCTAACGAACCTTTTATAGCCTCTTCGTATTCACCGGGCTCTGTCAGACTAAATTGGTCGTCGAGGCCGATTTCTTGGAGGACTTCTTCAGTGAGCGATTCAGAAACAATCGTCACATCCATATCTTGGATTTTATTTTCAACCAAGAATACAACCTTTGCAACACCAAAATCTGCGGTTGCGATATTCACACCCTCAAGATCAATAGTCGAATTATCTTTATCATAGCTGATCGGCTCTGCCGGGTCAACGGGATCGACCGGGTCAACAGGATCTACCGGGTCGACAGGATCTTTGGGGTCTTCCTGACCGGGGCGCTGGCCTTCGATCACCTCTTCTTCGTAGGTTACATTACCGTCGATGTCGCGGTCGGTGTAGGTAAAGTCTACCGAAATACCGCCGTCCTCAACATCGCCGCTGGGCTGCGGAGGAGTGGGGCCTTCCTTGGTCTTGAACACGATATCGCGGTGCTGACCGGCCTCGATGTCAACGAAGGGGAAGATTTCTTCCACAGCATTGCCGCCGATAGAGCCCTTGAAGTTTACAATCATGGTGTTTGAGCCGCTCACAGCCTCGAAATAGCCGGCGCGGGTCTCATCCTTGCCATATACGAGCTGACCCTCATCATTGGCGATTACGGTAAAGGTAGCGTCGTCGGAGAGCTGTGCCTTAAGGTCGTCGGCAACGGTGATAGTCACCTTGATAGAGGCGAATTTGCAGGTCACGGGCTCTACCTGAGTGATCTTGCCGGTGGCGATAGAGAATGTCTGGCTGCCGGTAAAGTAGGGGCGCTCCCACTCGGCCTTGGCAACCTCATGAGATTTCACATTTATGCTATAGTCGCCCGCTGCGAGGGTAACGACCTCGGGCATAGAGCCGTAAGCCCAAGTGTTGGTGGGTGTTGTCTCTCCTGATTTGAAGATTTCGACTACATAGTCGCTGAGGTCAACGTCGGCACGGCTCTGCTCGTTCTTGACGAGTTTGGTAGCGTCGTCGTTGATTACCGACACCGAGCTCAGGTCGAGCTGGCCGTCGTCGCCGAGGGCGGGCGTCCAGTTATCGTCGCACGATGTCGCCATCATGGCAGCTGCTATCGCTGCACAGGTCAATATATTGGATTTCATTTATTTTTAACTTAGTAGGTTAATTCAATATCGTCGATGTAAAATAATGAACCTTCATATTTTCCATCGCTAAGATTACCAAAGCCGGGCTTTGTCAAGTTACTGTTTGAGATAGTTTGGCAGTCGGGATTATTTGAAGAACGGAATATCACACATATTGAGGCAGCTTTCGCTGTTCCTTTGACAAACGTGGGGAAAATGAGTTCTTTCTTGTCGTAGGAGCCTTGTGCATAGATATTCTCTGTCATGGAGGCAAGAACATTTCCAGCTCCATCTTTCACCCAAATTTCTACGTAGCCATAATCAGCACTGTTTCTGGGAGCATATTTATACCAAAATCTCATACCAGAAGGCCTTGAAGTGAAAGGCATACCATAAGTTATTTCTTCACCATTTGACGTGGGGGTAGACCCAAGATGAAGCGATCCTACGGTAAGATTCTTGGCATTCATTCCGCCGTTGGCATCACTGTAACCCCAGCCAATAGTCTTTACAACAGCAGCGTATGTCCCAGAATGTTTATCATCTGTACGATCTGTACCCGAACGAGCAACGTATGCACATCCATCATGAAGAAACGCATTTGTTCCACTGCCACCGGCTGAAGTTGTCACAAGATTCATAGAGCCCCAAGGGGTATTGGAAGAAGAACCAAGATACGACTTCCACCAATACTTAGAACCACCTGCGACAATTTCCCACGTCTCCATATCAGAGTTGGGTAGCTGTTCGGCTGCTTCGGTAGTAAGCGTGATTGTGCGGCAGACATCGGCGCCGATCTGTGCCTTGAGCTTGTAGGTGGTAGAGGGGGTGAGACCTTTGATTTCGAAGTAAGTGCCATTGTTGGTGGCAGCAACTTCTTTATATTCGGTGTCGCCGGCGGCAAGAGCCAAGAATTTGATGGCTGAAACGTCGGGTGTGTTACCCTCGGTGCCGGCAACTGTCACGTAGGCATGCGTGGCGTAGGTATCGTTGTCGTTACCGGCTACCTGAAAATTTGCGAAATTGATGGTGCAACGGCTCGACACACCTCCGCAGGTGGCGGTGAGGTCGAGGGGCTCGTCGAGTTCGGGAGTAGTGATGGTAACGATATAAGAGTTCATGGCGCGGCTCGCAGCCTCTACGGCCACCACCTTCAAGGGGCGGGTCATGCCGCTGACACCATGGAGGTAGGTAAATGCCACGCGGTCGCGCACCTGAGCGGCAGTGCCGTTGAATTCGAGGTTGACGCGCAGGTTCTCGCCGGGCACATAGTTGTCGAGCTTGGAGAGTACGAGGTTGGGTGATTCGGCCTTGACGCTGAGGGTCAATGGCTCGCTCACGCGGTTGAGCTTGTCGGTGACGGTGAGCTCGAATGTGCTCACGGGCTCATTTACATTGGCTGTGATATGCTCGAGCACGCCCGAGAAGTCAACGAGAGCCATCTTGTCGGGCTGCTGCCACAGGCCGAGGGCGGTGAGGCCGAGGGCGGTGACATTGGCGTCGCGGTTGTTGAGGAGCTCAACTTCGACAGGCCATCCCTGAGCGATGAGCGAGGCTGAGTGAGTGCGCATTGTCACGCTCTTGAGGCCGGCCATGGCGATAAGGCTCATGGTAGGCTTGGCGTCGGTGCCGAAACCGGCGATAAACTCGATGGGGCTTGCGGGGTCGAAGCCCTCGGCTGTGATTTCGGGAGCGGGCGAAGAAAGAAGTTCGTCGCTGAGGTCGATTTCCACAACTTCGGTGGCGAGATTCTCGTCGAAGGTAACTACGAGAGTGGCGCTGCCGGCCTCGCCGCCGTTGATGTCTACGTGCACGCAATAGTTATATCCGGCCTCGGCATTTACTGTGGCCACCTTGAAGTTGGCGGCTTTGCCGGTAGGGGTTGTGGCGGCTACATTGAGGGTCACATTACCGGGAGCCACATATACAGGGCGAGTCTCATCGGCCGGCACGGCAATGGTGTTGGCGGCGGTGACATACTCGGCGCTGTAGGCCTGCATATAGTCAATGAAAGCCTCTGAGTAGTCGAGGGTAAACATGGCGTTCGAGGGAGTGGCGGTGAGTGCTACCGAGGTGGTGCGGCCGTCGGCCACGCTGATGTTCTGGCTGCCGGCGAAGGCGGGTTTCTCAAAACCCTCGTCGGTAGGGTCGCCATAGAAGGCTTCTACAGTATAGTCACCTACAGGGAAAGTCTGTTTCGAGTCAAAATCGGCTAATTTATCCCAAGTTTTCTGGAATGAACCGTCGGTTTTGGCAATACGGATAGAAAGGTCATCTTTCGAGATGTCAGTCACTTCCGCCCTTGAATTAGGCGACGCCGATGCCGAGCCGATAGTCTCGGTGTCGATGTCGACCGCAGGCAATATACGACCTTCGCCGCTGCCGAAGCCACCGGCTTCTTCCGAGCACGAGGTGCTCAATGCAGCTAACGAAATCATACATAGCCCGATAAAGGCCGTTTGATTTTTCATTTGATTGGTTTATTTAGTTTAGTTATATATTCTTGGTGAAGTTTCAGGGAAGTAATCTGAAATGCAAAAATCACGGTAAAGGTACACATTATTTCGCTAACAGGCAAAAATTTAACAAAAATGCGCCCTCAAAGGTAGAAAACAGCCAATAAAAAGACAAAAAGGCCAATTTAATGACCGAATAGTGATATGTGCCATCTTTTTCGTCGCCGGCGCGTGCGCAGCACGTGCACCACAGCAAAGCCATTCTACCACCCCCAACCACTCACCACCAACAAAAATATTTGCCATTCCGATAACTAATCCGTAAATTTGCAGTGCTTATTTAAAAACATTTTAATTAAAAACGATAAATGAAAGTAAAATCATTACTGCTTGTTGCGCTGCTGGCCCTCGTTGCGGTGGCCTGCGGCAAGAAAGAGGCCGACACCGTAGAAGTGGCGCCTCTCACTGTTGATGAAGTATTTGCCTCAGCTTCCGAGCTCCTCGGCGACACCATCGAGGTAGAGGGCGTATGCTCGCACCTTTGCAAACACGGCGGCACAAAAGCCTTCCTCCTCGGCAACGACTCCACCGCCCTGCTCCGCTGCCAGGCCACTGCCGAGATGGGCGGTGCCTTCGCTCCCGACTGCGTGGGCGACACCCTCACTGTCAAGGGCGTAGTATGCGAAAGCCGCATTGGCGAAGCCGAGGTTGCCGCAATGGAAGCCCGCATGGCTGCCGCCGACAGCGCCCAGCAGGCTCATCAGGCTTGCGACACCGAGAAAAAAGCTCAGGGTCAGGAAGGGCTCAACTCTTTCGAAGCACGCATGGCCGACTACCGCGCTAAAATAGCTGCCCGTCAGGAAGCTGAGGGCAAAGACTACCTCTCGTTCTACTACATCGAGGCCCTGTCGTATACAAAATGATATAGCGCCGCAAGGACACACGCCCGACCGGGTGCCACCTCCCGCAGCATTTTTTATCAAGTTCCGCAACAGCTTTTGCGGAACTTGATTTTTTTTCATACATTTGTAGACTTCATTTTTAATACCATGGCAAAGAACCACGATAACTATCACGACTCCCGGGTTTATATCGACGAATTTCATGTTGACGAACACCGGCCGGCACCCCTCGCCATCATCTACCGCAGCGAATTCGACTATATCTCGCGCTGCATACTCGACTACCCCGACATCGAGACCGGAGGGCAGCTCTTCGGCTACTGGACCGGCACGGGTATTCCTGTGGTGCTCTATGCCATCGGTCCGGGGCGCAATGCCAATCACCAAACCACCTTTTTCAATCAGGATGTAGACTATCTCACCTCCGTCGGCGAGCAGCTTATCGACACCTACGCACTGCAGCATATCGGCGAATGGCACTCGCACCACCGCCTCGGCCTCGCCCACCCGAGCGGCCACGACGCCTCCACGATGATCAACAGCATACGCGACCTCGGGCTGCGCCGCTTCCTGCTATGTATCGGCAACTGCACCCGCACGGCGAGCACACTCAATGCCTTCAATTTCCATGAAGAAGACCTGCGCCATTTTGAGCAGGCGGCATGGAGTATCGTAGAGCTCGAGAGCCCTTTCCGTCCGCTTATCGACCGGCAGTTGGCACGCGTGCTCCAACATCCCTACACCCGCGCCGCCCGGCATGGCGACAATTTCATCGCCGTGACGCGCCCCAAGGTATCGGCTCCGAAATATTCGCGCGACTACTGGCTGCGCGACAAGAGCAACAACCTGCAGCTCAAAAAGATAATCGACTGGCTCACCGAATTTATCGGCGGCACCCCCGCCGTGCAGCTCGACGACTTCGGGCGCGTGACGGTGAGCATGTCGCTGCCGTGGGACGCCAACGAGGTATTCGAAGCATACTTCCCCGACAATTTCCCCAACGAAGCACCGGAAATCTACGTGCCCGGTCAGCTGTGCGCCGAGCCGGTAGCCTTGCCCGACAGCCTCAAGGCTGCCGCCCCCCTTGCCCGCGATGTATGGCCGGCAGAGGGTGAGATTGCCGACCGCTTCATCACATGCGTCCGCCGCCTCTGCGGCCAGCTGCCACCGCCTATCGACGAGCCGGAAGAGGAGCCGACGACGGCTGTCACGGTTGAGATTGTAAAAAAACATCTCAAGCCGCAGGGAAAATATTGATATCACACGTAAGTAAATAAAAACAGATAATCATGCTCGACCAACAACGCTACTTAATGGAAAAGCAGGTGTTGGAAACATATCTTCCCTCAACCGCTTTCCGCTTCATGGATATGAACACCGCCAACCCATACCTCGTGATGGGTCTGATGACTAACAACGGCAAGGCTTATACTATCCGTATCGACCTCGCGAACTACCCGCAGAATGTGCCGGAAGTATATGTCACCAAAATGTTGCGCACCAAAGACGGCTCTATGATGGATTCGCCCTCGGCCTCAATGCACACCCTCAGCAGCAAATATGGCTTTACGCGTATATGTCATTATGGGTCAAGCTCTTGGTCGTATCGTGTGACTCTTTATAAAATCTACATCAAATGCCGCCTGTGGTGCGAGATCTATGAATTGCACCTCAAGACCGGCAAACCGATGGACTACTATCTCAACCACCAAGCATAAAAATTAAGTTCCGCTCGCGAAACTTGTTTATTCCGAGTTTAGCAGGTTTAAAGAGTTTAAACAAACTAAACTTCTTAATCTATACAAACCGGCGCTTCAAGCGCCTAAAGCCCTCATAATATGAACGATATCGAATTTGGCGAAGAAGTACGCCGCCAAGGCCGCCCCGACGTTGCAGGCCGTAGCATGAAAGACCTCGTATATAACCCCGTAACCGGTGAATTCGAGCAGGTGACACGCGGTGAGAACACCGACAACCGCGGCACCGTCGTAACACAGATGACCGAAGACGGTTTCGCTTAACACCCGCTCATTGCCATGATAATCTATCTCGACAACGAAGAGCTGCAGTCTTTCCTCTCCTCTGCAGCCCCCACAGCCTCCGGCACAGCCTACGAATGGGAGGGGGAAGACGTGGTGCACCTCCACATCAAGCCCTTGGAGCATGCCTTCGGGCGTCAAGGCTCGGTGCTGTTCACCCGCGAAGAACCGGCCGACAAGGGCGGCGCCGACTATGTGGTGATTGCCTCAGGCGACGCTCCGCGCGTGCTTGCCAAGGGTGACGACGGCTACCGAGAGATTGAGGCAAACCTCATACCGGCGCGCACCGAGCTCTTCTCGCGCAGCAAAGGCATACTCGAGACAGGAGCCTTGGCCGGAAAGCGCGTGATGATTGTAGGCCTCGGCAGCTTCGGCAGCCAGATTGCCATAGAGCTTGCCAAAGCCGGCGTGGGCAGCTTCGCCCTGATGGATTTCGACCGCGTGGAGCTCCACAACCTCATGCGCCACACATGCACTCTCAACGAGCTCGGACGACTCAAGACCGACGCTATCCGCGACGCCATTCTCGGCAAGAATCCCTACGCCGAGGTTGACCGATTCCCCGTCAACATCAACCGCCACCTCGACCTCATGGCAGCCGAGGTAAGGAAAGCCGACTTGGTGATATGCGCCACCGACAACAACGAGAGCCGCTTCAATCTGTCGAAAGCTCTTGTAGAGCAAGGCCGCACGGGCATTTTCGGCCGCGCAGTCACCCGAGCCGAGGGCGGCGACGTGTTTATCTACCGTCCGGGCGAGGCCTGCTACTGTTGCCTCATCGGCAACTCATGGTTCGGTCAGGGCGACGAGGAAATCACCGACGAGGCCTCGGCACGCCGCGACGGCCGCATTGCCTCTTACGTGTCGGCCCGCGACGCCGACGCAATCGTGCAGGTGGGCCTCTCGAGCGACATCGAGCCTATCTGCAACATGATGGTCAAGCTCACTTTGGTAGAGCTCTCCCGTGGTATCGACAGCGGCATATCGTCGCTCGAAAATGAGCTTGTCTACAATTATTATATGTGGGCCAACCGCCGCGAGCGCCGTCATGCCAACTGGGCGCCCATGCCCTCGGCAGGCGCAATGCCAACAATCATGCGCTGGTATGGCGCACATATCAAACGCGACGACGCCTGCAGCCTCTGCTGCGACAACGCCGAGCTCGACCTCTCCGCCCCCGACGAAGACCTCGCCCTGCTTGAGCGCATAGCCGCAATGAACAAAGAATAACCATAGTTTGTGGTTGGTGGTTGGTGGGCAGCGAGTTACTTACGTCAATTGTTTACTAATTCGCTGCCCACAACCTACCAACCATCAAAACTAATTCGCTGCCCACAACCTACCAACCACCAACAAAACATTAAGTAACCCGCTGCCCACAACCCACCAACCACCAACAACTCATTAAGTAATCCGCTGCCCACACACCACCAACCACCAACCCATCGCCCCACCAACCACACACTACCAACCCAATAGAATGAACATCGACTTCAACAACTTCACCGAGAACAGCCGCCAGGCCATCACGGCGGCACACCGCATAGCGCGCCAGTGCTCCTACTCATCTCTGGAGCCGGCAGTGCTGGTGGTGGCCATCATGCAGGCCGACCGCGACATGCTGCCATTCCTGCTTGAGCAGATGAACGTCGACAAAGTGCCGTTTTTCACAGCCCTCAGCGACGCCATGCAGCAGTTGCCGCACAACGGCGACGCCGACGCCGCCATATCTTTCTCGCCGGCGACAGAGCAGGTGCTCGCTACGGCGCAGCGACTCGCCACGCGCAGCGGCAGCAATGTAGTGGCGCTCGAGCACATCCTGTGGGCGCTCTATGAAGTGCCCGGCACGGTGAAAGATGTAATGAAGCATTTCGGCATAACATCATCAAAACTCGAGGCGGCGATATCTACATTCCGCAACGGCAACACCGCCCCGGAGCCGCCGAGAGAAAACAATGAGAGCGGCCTGCCCCACCTGCGCCGCTATGCCACCGACCTTGTGCGCGCAGCCGCCGAGGGACGCATAGAGCCTGTGATCGGACGCGACACCGAGGTGCGCCGCCTGCTCCAGATTCTTTCGCGCAAGACAAAGAACAACCCCATCCTCGTAGGCGAACCCGGCACGGGCAAGACCGCCATCGTAGAAGGGCTCGCCCACAGGCTCAATCAGGGCGATGTGCCTGAAGAGTTGCGCGGCATGAAGCTTTTCAGCCTCGATTTCAGCGGCATGGTGGCCGGTGCCGGCGCTCAGGGCGAGCTCGAAGAACGCCTGAAGAAACTTATCGAAGATGTCAAGACCGACCCTTCGGTGGTGCTCTTCATCGATGAGATACATCTGCTCGCCGGCGGTGGCATGGACGCCGCCAACATCCTAAAGCCCGAAATGGCCCGCGGACTAATAAAGGTTGTCGGCGCAACCACTCTTGACGAATACCGCAAATACATAGAGAAAGACAAGGCTTTCGAGCGCCGTTTCCAGAAGGTGATTGTAGAAGAGCCCGATCCGGAAACTGCAATAACGATAATGCGCGGCATAAAGAACCGCTTTGAGGCTCACCACCATATCAAGATTCTCGACGAGGCCATAGTGGCTGCCGTCAACCTGTCGCACCGCTATATCTCCGACCGCTTCCTCCCCGACAAGGCCATCGACCTGCTCGACGAGGCAGCCTCGGGCATGAGGCTCGACATCTCCTCCGCTCCCGTTGAGCTCGAACTGCTCAAACGCCGCATACGCGACAAGGAGGTGGAGCGCGAGGCTATACGACAGGAAGACCCCGACAATACCGCTCTCACGGCTCTCGACCGCGAAATCGCCGACCTCAAGGAGCAGGAAAACACCATGAATGCGCGCTGGCGCAATGCCCGCACCCGCATGCAGCGCATACATGAGGCCCGGCAGGAGCTCGAAAACATGGAGACAAACCGCCTCGCCGCCGAAGAGCAGGGCCGCTATACCGAGGCTCTGCAGCTGCAACGCGACGCAGAGAGCCTGCGAGAGAATATCGAGGCCATGTCGCTCGAGCTCACCGGCGAGGGAAGTCTGCTCAAAAGCGCGCTCGACGAGAACGACATCATGCGCGTGGTAACGGCTTGGACCGGCATACCGATGACCAACCTCAACCGCGAGGAGACCGAGAAACTGCGCAATATCGAATCATCGCTCCACAGCACCGTAGTCGGGCAAGACAAGGCTGTGACGGCCGTGGCAAACGTGATACGCCGCAACCGCATGGGCCTCGGCGACGCCGGCAAGCCAATCGGCTCTTTCCTCTTCCTCGGCACTACGGGCGTCGGCAAGACAGAGCTGTGCAAGGCTCTGGCGCAATATCTATTCGACAGCAAAGACATGATGGTGCGCATTGACATGAGCGAATATCAGCAGGAGCACTCCGTGGCACGCCTCTTCGGCGCTCCTCCGGGATATGTAGGCTACGATCAGGGCGGCCAACTCACCGAGGCCGTGCGCCGCAAACCATATTCGGTGGTGCTCTTCGATGAAATAGAAAAAGCGCACCCCAAGGTTTTCGAGACTCTTCTGCAGGTGCTCGACGATGGCCGCATGACCGACGGACAAGGCCGCGTGGTTGACTTCAAGAACACCATCATCATCATGACCTCAAATATGGGGCAGGATGTGATTATGTCGTCGCTCACCGGCAACGAACCCTCGGCCGATGAAATCGAACGCGTCACCGAGCGCGTGACAGAGCAGCTAAAGAGCCGCGTGGCGCCCGAATTTCTCAACCGTATCGACGACACGGTGATGTTCCTCCCCCTGTCGCGCCGCGATATCGCCAAGATTGCAGAAATGCAGCTGCAGCGCCTTGTCGAGAAACTGCGCAACAACGACCTGCGGTTGTCGTTCGACCCCAATGTAGTGCATGCCATAGCTGCAGCCGGCTATCAGCCCGAGTATGGAGGCCGGCCGGTGAAGAGAGCTGTCAACGAGCTCATCGTCAACGCACTGAGTCTTGCGCTCGTGGAGGGCAACCTTGACCGCAACCGGCCAATACGCGCCATCGCTACCGAGCAAGGCATAAACTTTGTGAATGTGTGATGGCACTGAAATTCAACCCGCACACCGGCGAGTGGGATGAAGTGCCCGACGCTCCGTCCGACCCGGTAGCGCGCGCAGGCTTATACTTCAAAGGCTATTGGGCCAAGGGTACGCCCGACACGGCTCAATGGCTTGCATATATCGGCCTGGCACTGATTTTCCTTTTCGCCGCAAAGATTTCCGGAGTAATATGCGTGCTTCTTATCATCGCGGCATTCATCGCCAAGTCACGCTATTGGCTTGCCATAGCGGCATACTTCATTGCCCTGCCGATAGCGTTCTCGCTCAGATATATATGCTACAATAAATGGACCTTAATCTGCAGCGCCGTCCTCTTCCTCGGCTTCCTGCTCTGACGGCTGCGGCTCGGGCTCTTTGCTGAAGATATCGTCTTTATTGAGCGGGCGAAGGTCTTCAAACCACTTGAATTTAGGCAGATAATAGAGGCTCTTGCGCGCGAGGAAGAGCGGGGTGACCGTGCCTGTTGTCTCGGGCCACATTCTGATTGAGTCGGTGGCCTGTCCCTTGAATATCACGGTCATGAAACTGCTCTCGGCATTGACAATCTTGTTGATGGTCGAATCATTTTCCTCCGGATACATTATTATCTCCACATTGCCGTTGACATCGAGGCGGTGGATCTGCCCGTCGATAAAATCGGCCACCATCTCCTTGCCGCTGAGCTGCTGGAAATGCGGTCCCTCGATACGTTGGGCGGCGAAAGCCTGATCGGGGAGTATAGCGCGCTTTATGGTGCTGTCGTTGAGCTGCATTTCTATCACATTGCCGAAAATCTGCTGGTCGTCGCTCCACACTACCGGGTCGATAAACATGCGCAGCGTGGAATCGCGCTCAGTATATCGCAGCGAATCGCATACGCCCTGCATATCGGAGCGGTAGAAGCGCACAGCCGGGTGAATCACGGCCACATGGGTGGTGTCTACCCGGAATGTCTCGGGAGTGCCGGCGATGGTATCGGCGGCTACCGTAGTGGTGTCGTAGAGGGCTGCCGTGCGTATATATCTGCCGTGGAGATAGAGTGTATCCTCGCTGTTGTAGTGCTTGATAAGGGCGCGGCCGGTGACAAAAGCCGTGTCGGCCAATTCATCGTAATAGCCATAGTTGCCGAGAACCTGAGCGTCGTGCACGCTGTCGGTTAGCACCATGCCTCCGAAAGCCTCGCCATAGCCCGCGGTGCGGTCATAATAAATGGTGTCGGCTGTGAGGGTCTGCTTCTGCGCCGTCACGATGGTAGAGCGGTCGTAGAGCGTCGTGCGGTTGCTGTCGGTGTCGTAAACTCCGAGGCGGGTATAGATTGTGCCCCGCTTGTTCACCACCTCACTGGGCGAGAAAAGCTGCGCGATATGGGTGTCGGTGTTATAATATAAGGTGTCGGTATAAATATCGAGGGTATCGCTCTGATTGCGCGAGTTGAGGTGCACGCGTGTATAGAAATTTGCCTCTTTTGTAGAGGGCACGTATTCGCCGTAGATTGAGGTGAGGGTGTTGGAGGGGTCGGTGAGAGTGCCGCCCACTTCATAATATCCGAGGTCTATGGCAAGGTCGTAGATAAATACATCGGTCTTGAGCTCTACATCGCGGTTGATAAGGCGCACTTTCTTGCCGGGGTCGGCATAGAGGGTTGCAATCTCGGTGAAGCCGTCATAGTCGAGCTCGTCGGCATAGACAAAGAGGGTGTCACCCTGCTCCATGCTCACATTGCCGAATGCCTGCAGCGACTCCGACGATTCGAAGAAATGCGCGCTGTCGCACTTCATGATCATCGGGCCTTTGGTGAATATCACATTGTTGACAACGGTCAGGAACGTGTCGCCGGGGTTCTTGCGCAGGAAGTCGGCCTGCTCAAGAAAGACACGGTTGCCCGACGAGCGGTCGGCGTCGGGAATCTGCGGACGTATCGGCGGCACGGGACGGCTGTGCGGCACCAGCGCCATAAGCGCCGGCAATGCAAGCACAACAAAGGCGATTAAGACTGATTTGCGCGAATTATGCATTGGCGGTCAAATGATAGGGGCGCGGGGCCCGAAGAAGCCCCGCAGGCTCTGCGGCGTGTTATTTCACCCAGCCTTGGTACTGGAATTCGCAACCGCGCCATCCGTCTTCGATACGCACGTAAGTATCCTTGATTTTCTTGGCAAGCCATTGGTCTACAATCTGCTGCTTACGTGCATTCTCATACATGTCCTTGATAGTCTGGTAGTCGTCGGAGAGGTTGGCCTGATGGGCGTCGATACGCGAAGAGAGGCGCACCATCGCCACTACCTCGCGACCGTTCTTCTCATTGTGCATGATGAAAGGCTGCGAGATCTCACCGGGCTGAAGTTTCGACACCACCATGGCAATCTCCTGAGGCAGCTGCGACATCTCGAAGCGGGTGGTGCCGGTCTCCTGATTCACCATCACACCCCTGCTCATGCGGGTATCCTTGTCCTGCGAGTACTGCCCTACTGCTTCTTCGAAAGTCAATGTCTTTTTATCCACAATGTCGTTGCGGAGAGAGTCGAGGCGCTCCATGGCCATGTCTTTGTCTTTCTGCGACACCTTGGGGCGCAGAAGGATATGGCGGGTGTTGATACGGTCGCCGCGTTTCTCGATGAGCTGTATGATATGGAAGCCGTATTCGGTCTCTACAATCTTCGACACTTTCTTGGGGTCGCTGAGGTTAAAAGCCACGGCAGCATATTCGGGCACGAGCTGACCACGGCCCATAAAGCCGATCTCACCGCCACGCACACCCTCGGGAGCCTCAGAGTAAAGAATGGCAAGAGTAGAGAACTCGCTCTCGCCGCGGTTGACACGGTCGGCATAATCGCGCAGACGGGCTTTTACGTCGTCGATTTCCTGACGCGGGATAACCGGATTGAGCGTAAGCAGCTGCACCTCTACCTGCAGCGGCATGAAAGGCACGCTGTCTTTGGGCAAGGCGTCGAAGTAGCGGCGCACATCGCCGGGAGTCACCTTGAGATTCTTGGTGAGACCGCTGCGTACCTGCTGCACACGGGCACGCTTGCGCATATTGTCGGCATAATACTCGCGGATGTCGGGATAGCTCTTGCGGAAATACTGCTCCACTTTCTCGCGGCTGCCAAGGTTGCTGATCAGGAAGTTCATCTGCTGGTCAACCTGCATCTGCACCATCGACTCCTGCACTTCCACAGTATCGATATCGGCCTGATGGAGGAAAAGACGCTCTACGGCAAGCTGTTCGGGAATCACGCAGTAAGGATCGCCCGGTATCTCGGTGCGCTCATTCTGCAGGTCCATATAAGCCTGCTCTATCTCTGATTTATATATAGGTTCGTCGCCTATCATCCATGCAACCTCATCGATAACATTGTCGCCGGTTGCGGCAAAAAGACCGGCTGCCACCATGAGGGTTACGCCGAACAGTATAAATTTCTTATTCATTTGTAAGCACTTCAATTAGATGCAGGTGCAAAGTTAAGCCATTTTTGCGACTTTCTCCCACTCTTTAATAATTTTTACCATAAATATGCCGCAAAAAGAACGTAGAGTAAATGTAAAGCAACAATGTTTTACTCGGAAGCTAACAAGTCAAAGCAAGGAAGCAAGGTCTAAATACATGACTCTTGTCCGTTTGTCTTCGTCATCGTTATTAAGAAACTGATAATTGTTTTTTATGTAGAAAGGTATTGCATCAACGTATGCATCTACAGTAACGAAACGACATCCTGATTTTGCGTCAATGATGAAATAATCTTCAATGAACTCCAACAAATATGTTCCGATGGACTGATGTTGAGCAGACCGTGCTATCGCCAACCGTCCTATTTTTATAGCCGGATAACTTCGAAGTCTTTTCTCGTTTACAAATTTGTGCTTTCTGAAACGATTGAAGTCTGTCTTACTTTCAAAATCCGAAATGGATATTTTATCATTTGCCAAACTGAAATACGCCAACACCTCATTGGTGTTCTTATCCTCCACCACGTATGTTACAGACAACAACGCATTGCGATAAAGACCGGCTTCATTCAATATGAAATCGTTAAGGTCTTCATCGTGACAGTCGAAAGTACCAACTGTATCTCCAATATTCAAGCGTCGAACCCTACAACGGTTTTGAAATTCTTCTCTTGTCATTGTTTTAATTGACCATCATCTTCATGACAGTCTCGTAGGACCTTCGAATCTGAGCTCGTTTTTCAGAATTCACCTTAGGAGGATTCTGCATACGCTCTTCAAACCGCTTAGCGTCTGACCCAAATAGAATGGGAGTTTCTTTAATCGGTCGTGCCATAGCTGAGTTTTTAGTTATATATTACAAAGGTACAACAAATTATCGACATAATATGATTTTACTGACAGAAAAATATGAAAATTGTTGCCCTAATGCGGTAACCCTAATGCGGTAAAAGAACATAGTGTCCTTTTGTTATTTAGAGATATATAATAATGAGACTGAAATTTGCATTACAAATAACAACCCATAAACGAGAAAATACCTCGCCTCACTATATTAATCTATTTTAACTATAATATACATTAAACAGACCCATTTTAACTATATTACACATTTTCATCAAAGATTTATATATACTTAACAAATCTTTACCAAATTTGTAGTAAAAACATTTTTACAGCTCCAAAATAGTTACTACTTTTGAGCCGCAAAACAGAACAGTCGCCATAAAGCCCCCGGGAAAAGGGGATTTTTTGGCCTGATTTATTTGATAATAATTTAACTATAATAAACTAATTAAATCATCCAAAATGAGCGAAACTAAAGCAAAACCGGCAACCGGTAAACTCGGCGTGATGGTCGTAGGCCTCGGCGCTGTATCTACCACCTTCATTACCGGTGTTCTGATGACTCGCAAAGGCCTTGCCAAACCCGTTGGCTCCATGACTCAGTACGACAAAATCCGTGTGGGTGAAGGCGCTGACAAAAAATATCTGAAATACAACGAAATCGCTCCCATCACCGATCTCAAAGACATCGTCTTTGCCGCATGGGACGTTTACCCCGCAAACGCATACGAATCTGCAATGCACGCCGAAGTCCTCAAAGAGAAGGACATCGAGCCCGTACGCGACGAACTCGAGAAAATCGTGCCCCTCGCTGCAGCTTTCGACCACAACTACGCTAAACGTCTTGACGGCGACAACATCATGCACGGCAAGACCCGCTGGGAAATGGTTGAGCAGCTCCGCGAAGACATCCGCAACTTCAAGAAAGAAAGCGGTGTTGAGCGCGTTGTAGTGCTCTGGGCTGCCTCTACTGAGGTTTACGTGCCCATCGATGAGAAATGCCACTACACTCTGGCTGCTCTCGAAGAGGCTATGAAAGCCGACGACAAAGAGCACATCGCTCCCTCTATGTGCTACGCTTACGCAGCACTCGTTGAAGGCGCTCCTTTCATCATGGGTGCCCCCAACACCACCGTAGACATCCCCGCTATGTGGGAGCTCGCCGAGAAAACAAAGATGCCTATCGCCGGCAAAGACTTCAAGACCGGTCAGACTCTTGTTAAATCAGGCTTCGCACCCATCATCGGCACTCGTTGCCTCGGCCTCAACGGCTGGTTCTCTACCAACATCCTCGGCAACCGCGACGGTCTCGTACTCGACGAACCCGCAAACTTCCGCACCAAAGAGGTATCGAAACTCTCTACCCTCGAGTCAATCCTCGTACCCGAAGAGCAGCCCGATCTCTATGGTGTGAACTGCGGCGGCGAAGGCAACGACCACAACGGTTACTACCACAAAGTACGTATCAACTACTATCCCCCGCGCAACGACAACAAAGAGGGCTGGGACAACATCGATATCTTCGGCTGGATGGGCTACCCCATGCAGATCAAGATCAACTTCCTCTGCCGCGACTCTATCCTCGCTGCTCCCCTCTGCCTTGACCTCGTGCTCCTGAGCGACCTCGCTGCCCGCGCCGGCCGCTACGGCATTCAGCGCTTCCTGAGCTTCTTCCTCAAGAGCCCTATGCACGACTACACCAAAGACGAAGTGCCTGTCAACCACCTCTTCCAGCAGTACGTTATGCTGAAGAACGCTATCCGCGAAATGGGTGGCTACAAAGCCGACGAACTCATCGACTAATACGTCAACAAGATAAGTCTTACAAGCCATCCGGTCTCAGGCCGGATGGCTTTTTTCTATACTTACGGCTATCTTGTCGACACGCACATTATCCATATCCACAACCTCAAGACGGAAGTCGTGCCAGTTCGCCACATCTCCGGTATGCGGCACTCGACCCAAAAGCGACATCATCAAGCCCCCAAGCGTGCTGTACGACTGAGGACTGTAAAGCTCCTCCCGCTTGAATCCTGCAAGGAAATCATATATCGGGAGCTGGCCATCGGCAAGCCACTCGTCTTTGCCGGGCCGCTGCGTAATCATCGGTTCGTCCACGACATCGGGGCAGTCGCCCACAAGCCCGTCGAGAATATCGCCCAAGGTCACTACGCCACAGAAGTCACCATATTCATCGCATACGAGGGCTGAAGAAATCCTCTCACACTTAAAGGTTGCCAACACGTCGTAGACCGACATGTTTTCTGGTATGAAAAAGCCCTTTGTAATAAGACGGGAAATTTCAAAATCATGCTCATACAAGGCAAGTATCAGGTTCTTCAGCGATATCACGCCGCAGATACGCTTCTTCTCTTTATCATATACCGGGTAAGCGGAGTGAAGATGATTGGTGACAATATCCTTGACATCCTCACAGCTCATGTCTATCGAGAGGCAATCAACATCCTTACGCACCGTCATGATGGCATGTACCCGCAGGTCGCCCATCACAAGGGCTCGCTCCATGATATCTTGCTCCACTTCGCGCACCTCGCCGGTTTCGGTTCCTTCTTTTATCAGAGATTTTATCTCTTCTTCTGTCACCGTAGAGTTCTCTTTATCAATGCCAAGCAGATTTGTAAAAAATTTTGTAGACAATGACAGCAGCCACACTGCCGGATAAGCTATCACCGAGAGCAATTTCATGCCGGGAGCCACAAGCTTTGCTATTGTTGTGGAGTTACCCATGCCTATGCGCTTAGGCACAAGCTCGCCTACCACTATCGACAGATAAGTCACCGCAGCCACAATCAAAGTCTTGGCTACGCCGTTTGCCCACGACGCCTTAAGGCCTGCGCCGGTCAGCCAAGCGGCAAATTCGCCCGAAAGCTCTGCGCCCGAAAACAGACCGGTGAGGATACCTATCAAGGTAATCCCGATCTGGATGGTAGAGAGGAATCTATCGGGTTCGTCGGCAAGTTTCAATGCTGTCCGGGCGTTGCTGTTGCCATTCTTGGCGTCGGCTGCAAGCCGTGAACGGCGGGCCGAAATCAAAGCCACCTCCGACATTGAGAAAACTCCGTTAAGCAAAATGAGACAAACAATTATAATAAGGTCGGTCATATCTGTTAAATATAGCTCTTGTGATATTTCTAAAACCTTGAATCATGCGTAATTGTTCAATATCATTCTACAACAAGAGAAGCCCCCGCCCGGCAATACTGTTGCCAAAGCGGAGGCCTTTCGATAATTTTTATAGTAATATCAGAATACCGGGCGGAGGGTGAGAGTGAAGGTGCGGTCGCGGTTGAGGGCGAGGCGGTTGGCGGGCTCAGGCATTGCACCCCATGAGTTTTCGCCGCCGAGGCCCATCTGCTCTCCGTCAACGTTGACGTAGGTAGTGCCGTTGACGCGGTCGTTGATGTGGGCTTTTTCAAGCAGGTCGAGCGAGTGGCGGCTCAGACCTGTCGGACGGTTGCTCGGGTTGGTGGTATATTGCTTGCCGCCGACAGTGACATCAAGGTCATCCTGACTGAAAGGCAACACCGTGCCGATAAAGCGCACGCCGGAGCTCATCTCGAATCCGAGACCGGCATTGTCGGTGACGCGCAGCCACTTCAGACCGGTCTTGCTGCCGGAGTCTTGCGGGCGGGCCTGATTATAGGCATACTGATCATTGACATGCTGCGAGTACAGGCCTACAGGCGCACACTGATAGCGGTCAACATAATTCTCCACCGGTCCGCGGCCATAGAAATTGATGTCTGAATATTGGCCGGGCATGGCGAATTTCATGCCGAAGCGCATCATGCGCGGTTGGTCGGGTTTCTCTACCGAGCCTGTTATGCGCAGATTTTCGGTGAGCGTCACAGTGCCGTCGCCATAGATAGCGTAGTCAACGCTCAACTCGGTAGCAGCAAAGGGCGATGTGTAGATTACTGATATTGTCGTATATCCGTCTTTCGCCTGACGGTCGATTTTCACCGGTTTGAGCGACGGGTGCTGAGCGTCGGCACAAAGCACATGGAATTTCGCGCCAAGGTCGTTTTCGGTATAAGCACGGCCGAACGACGGCACCAAGGGCTCGCTGAGCAGCTCCTTGCCATCGAGTTTATAAGATGTTATGGCGCCGACGGCTTTGTCGAAAGATACTTGCCAAGGCAAGGTGCGGAGACCTTCCGTAACGTTTCCTGAAAATTCAATGCCGGCTGCTGTATCATCAACAGTCATAGTCGCGATACCGCCCTTATACATCACCGGAGCGCTCTCGCGAAGAGCCATCTGGTCGGAAGCCACCACATAACCTCGCGGAAGCAGCGCCGTAGAGGCTTTGAGCTCGTAGCTGACATTAAGATAGAGGTCGGCGGCCTCGGCAGGAAGAGTGTCGGCATTGAAGCCAAGCGATATCTCCGCCGTCTGCTGCGGCTCTATGTCAAGATTGTCTACCACACCTTCTTTAACCGGTTTGCCGTCGGCCTCAACGCTCCAAAGCAGGCGGTAGGCCGACAGGTCGGTAAAGAAATTCTCATTATAAACCTTGATTTTTACCGGATCGGAAGAGTCGAGCGTGGTGAGGATGTTGCGGTAGGTATGCTTCACCTGATATGCCCCGGGGTGCCACGAACGGTCGGCGGCAAGTATGCCGTTGCAATTGAATGAGTAGTCCGACGGGTCGATGGGGTTGTAATCGCCGCCGTAGGTAAATATGTGGTCGGTGCCGGGCAGTGAGTCAACAGGCTGATAGAGAGCTTGGTCTACAAAGTCCCATATATATCCACCCTGCAGGGCCGGATAGCGGCGCACATCGCGCCAATATGATTCGATGGTGCCGGTGGAGTTGCCCATAGCGTGCTCATACTCGCATTGTATCAGCGGCTTGACATATTCTCCGTTCTTGGCTTTCTCTTCGGCATTGCGGCCATATTCTGCACTGCGCTTTATGCTGTAGTACATCGGGCAGAAAGTATCGCTGCCCTCTCCTTGCGCAGCCTGCTCATACTGCACGGGGCGTGTCGGGTCCATTTCCTTTACCAAGGTGTATGAGTCGAGGAAGTTCTGCCCCATGCCGGCCTCGTTGCCGAGACTCCACACTATCACCGACGGATGATTGCGGTCGCGCTGCACCATGCGCTGCGCGCGCTCCTTGATGGCCTTGTTGAACTGCGGGTCTTTGGCCACGGCGCGGTCACCGTAGCCCATGCCATGGCCTTCTACGTTGGCCTCGTCGATAACATATATACCATAGATATCGCACAGCTCATACCACTGCGGATCATTGGGATAATGGCTCGTGCGCACTGCGTTGACATTGAGGCGCTTCATCTCGGCGATATCGCGGATCATCTCCTCTCGGGTCATGTTGTAGCCGCCGTAGGGGCTGAGTTCGTGGCGGTCTACGCCTTTGAAAAGCACCGGTTTACCGTTTACAAGCAGATTACCGCGGGCGACCTCTACCGAGCGGAAGCCCACGTGGGTATCAAGGCTTTCGGCAATCTTGCCGCCGGCGCCGTAGGCCGTGAGCCGAAGGTCATAGAGCGCGGGCGACTCGGCAGACCAGAGCGCCGGGTTTTCTACAGTAAGAGGCAAGGTGACCTTGCCGCCCTTGGGCTGGGCCTGAGCACTAAACACTGTTTTGCCGTCGCGCATTAATTGCGCTTCCACGGTCTTTATGCCCGATGTAACGGCCACGTCTATCGTGCCCTTGCCATCCATAGGGGAAAATACGGTGAAATCTTCGATTCGCTGAGCCGGGCGAGAGTTGATGTTTACGCCGTCGCGGGCTATGCCGGTAAAGCGCCAGAAGTCCTGATCTTCGAGGTATGTACCGTCGCACCAGCGCACTATCTGCATGGCGATGGTGTTGTCACCGGCTTTAAGATAAGGGGTGATGTCGAAAGAGGCTGCTAATTTGGAGTCTTCTGAGTAGCCGGCTTCCTTGCCGTTGACCCATACCCTTACATTCGAGGTTGCCGACCCGATATCGAGTGTTGTGCGGCGTTTGTCTTTCAGATATTCAGCCGGTATATCGACGGTTGTCACATACTGCCCCACCCCGTTGCGGTCGTAAGGCACGTGAGGTGGATTATTGTCATAAAGGCCGCGCCACTGATAGCCGACGTTGACATATAGCGGGTCGCCATAGCCTTGCAGCTCCCACAGGCCGGGCACTTCAATCTCTCCCCAGTCAAGGGTGTTGAATCCGGGATTATAGAATTTATCCTGCGAGCCCTGCGCGTCAGGGCGGTCAAGATGGCGGAATTTCCACTTTCCGTTGAGCGATTTGGTAAGTGTCTGAGGGGTTGAGAATGTGGCCGTCATCGGTAGACGCTTGCGGTTGGTGACATCAGCGTTCTCCCAATCGGGATTTGCCGCTACCGCGCTGCCGGCAAGTATCATGAGGCCGGTGAGGGCTGTGATAAGTCTTTTCATGGGTTATGGTTTGGGGTTGATATTATTTAATACTGCCCGTTGTGCGGTTTCTACTCAATTGACCGAGTCGATTTTCATTATATCGTCTTCGAAGGTGTCGCGGTTTATCGCACGGGCTTTCAAGCGGTTGCGGTATGAATAGATGGTATTTAGCGAATAATTCAATATCTGCGCGATACGAGCACTCTCCTCTATGCCCAGACGCATGAAGGCGAGGATACGGAGATCGGTGTTGAGTTCTTCGCCCGGAGCGAGGGTAATCTGCGAATCCTCGCGCAAAAGAGCGTTGACCTGCCCTACGAAGTTGGGATAGATATGCAGGAAAGCGTTGTCGAAAACCTCATAGAATTCGCGGCTCTGCTCCTCAACGAATTTGCCCGACTTGGTCATGCGGTAAAGCTCGTCGGCCTGCCCGGCCGCAAGTTTGCGCGTGGCGATCTTGCAGAACTGGTTGAGCTTGTCCATATATATTGAGCACAGCTGCAGGAATTGGCTGATATATACTTCTTTGGCCGTATTGGCAGCCCGGAGGTTCTCTTGCAGCGCCTTCATCTTGCTCATCTCATGGCGAAGCACAAACAATACAATTATCAGCACCAGCACCAACACCGACATCGCCACGATGACATAGTGGACATAGCGCCTCGTCTTGGCGAGGTTGGCTGTATGCGCACGCTCTATGATGGGAAGCGAGCGCGACGATTCTATCATTCGCAAGGGTGCCCCGCATTCTACCGCATTGTCGAGCGCCGATGACAGATATGTATAGGCGCGGTCGATGTCACCGGCAGCATACACCGTAGAGCCCAGCTCCTGAAGCGAGGCCACCTCGCGGGTAGCCGACTGCACATCGGCGGTGGCCGATATGGCAAGATAATAAGTATACGCGTCGATATCGCCATCACCCTTGGCCAACGACGACAGATGATGGGCTGCGCGAGCCCGCATTTTTGAGGATATACCTTTATTTTCCATCACCTCCTCAAGAAGTACACGCGCTACCTCGGTGCGACCGTTGAGAAAATGGTATTCAGCTTCGTTGAAGCGGTATTCGGGGCTGCGCCGCGGCAGGACGGTGAGCAGCTTTGCCTGCATATCGAGTGCTTTCTTTTCGTAAGGCGCAGCCACTTCGGGATATGCCCGGAAGAAGGCGGCGATGTAGCTATACATCTGTCTGCCCGAATCATAATACGAAGCAAGCAGTGAGTCAGGCACTTCCGCTACATCTATCGAGTCAAAGGCATTGACAGCCGTCTCGAAGAAACCATTGAGAGGCAGCAGTGAGGCAAATTTCCAGCGGTAAGGCAGATTTTCGGGCGCTCCGAGATTGACACCGCGGGTAAAATACACAAGGGCCGAGTCATTGTCGAAGCCTGTATACGCCTCGCCGATTTCCATGATAAGACAATGGCGTGTGGTGTCGTTTTTTTGCAGTGCCACAAGGCTGTCGATATAGCGCTGACGGCCGGCTTCGATCTCATGCCTTATGGCAAGCGACGAGTCGAGAGAGTCGAGCGCGGCAGCCCTCTTTGCTTGGTCGATACCATGCGCTGTCAACGACAGGAGTGCGCTCAGAAAAATCACTATCCACCTCATGGCCGTCTATAATTCAAACCGCCGGGCGATATCATCATTGGAGAGCAGCGACATCACCGTCAGTCCATCGGGTGTATAGTCGGGCTCTGAACAGCGGAAGAGGTCGGCGATTATGGCGTCCATATCGGCCTGAGATAATTGCTGCTGCGATTTCACTGCCCCCGCACGGGCCATGGCGAGCGCCAAAGGAGCCTTGAATACGGCAGGGTCGGAGTCGCCGTCCTGTGCAAGACGCTCAAGCACGGTAAGGATAGCCTCTACAGGGCTTACACCCGACAGCGGCGCGGGGATGGCGGTCACGCTCCAGCGCAGTTTGCCGTTTTCCTTAAGCCCGAAGCCAAGGCTCTCGAAATGCGCCATATTGGTCAGCAGGGTGGCATTCTGGGCCGGAGAGAGCTCGAAGTCTTCGGCAAACAGCACTTGCTGCGAGGGTATCTCCCCGTCGGCGAGCTGAGCCATATAGCGCTCGTAGAGAACACGCACATGCGCACGGTGCTGTGATATGAGCATTATGCCGTTGGGCGAGGCGGCCACGATATAGCGCCCCTGCAATTGGAAGCATGTGGCAGCCTCGGCGGCGATATCTTCGGGCGCGAAAATACTGTCGTCGGGTTCGGGCGGCAATTCAACTGTGGCGAAGGCGTCGTCGCGCTTGCGGTTGAAGCTCTCGTAGAGTTTCTCCCAGTCGTCGGGCACGCTGTCGCGCCCGGAGTCGGCGCTGAAGCGGCGCGAACCGTAGTTTGTCGTTGCCGGTGCGGAGTGTTGCTCGGCAAAGGGATTGTAGGCGGCGTCGAAGTCGGTGGTCGGAGCACCGCCGGTGGCGTCGGGGTTGAAGAGCGGTATGTCGAGGCTGTCGCTGTCGAAGTCGAGTGCGCCGGCGGCCTGTGTCTTGCCCAAGGTCTCGCGGATAGCCGCCACGAGTATCTGCCAGATCGGTTGCTCGTGCTCGAATTTTATCTCATATTTCTGAGGATGTATGTTTACATCTATCGTGGAGGGGTCTACGGTGAAGTTTATGAAATATGATGGCTGCGAATCGGTAGGGATAAGCTGCTCGTAGCACGAGAGGACGGCCTTGTGGAAATAGGGATGGCGCATGAAGCGGCCGTTGACAAAGAGAAACTGCTGGTAACCGCGTTTCTTGGCCGACTTCGGAAGCCCGATGAAGCCCTCGATTTTCACCAGCGATGTCTCTGTGGAGATATGCGCGAGGGCGCTCTCCATGCTCTTGCCGAAGAGGTCGGCCACACGCTGCTTGAGACTGCCGTGGAGGAATTGATGAAGTGTGACGTCGTTGTGGATTAGAGTGAAGTCAATATTGGTGTTGACAAGCGCCAAGCGCTCGAACTCGCGCAGGATATGACTTAGCTCCACGCTGTCTTTCTTGAGGAACTTGCGACGCGCCGGCATGTGGAAAAATATATTTTTCACCATCATGTTCGTGCCCGGTACGCACGAGGCCGGCTCCTGACCCTCGAATTTCGACTCGGAGATAAGCAGACGCGTGCCTACGGTGTCGCCATGGCGCATGGTGCGCAGGTCGATCTGCGAAACCGCCGCAATAGAGGGCAATGCCTCGCCGCGGAAGCCCATGGTGTGGAGAGTATAGAGGTCGGCGGCCGAGGAAATCTTGCTGGTGGCATGACGCTCGAAAGCCATGCGGGCGTCGGTGGGCGACATGCCGCAGCCATTATCGACAACCTGTATCAAGGTGCGGCCGGCGTCCTTGAGGATTATCGAAATGGCTGTGGCTCCGGAGTCTACGGCATTCTCCACGAGCTCTTTGATTACCGAGGCAGGGCGCTGGATAACCTCGCCCGCAGCTATCTGGTTGGCCACCGAATCCGGCAGCAGTTTTATCACATCATTCATAAAGCAAAAATACAAAACTTTGCCCGAATAGCAAAATTTTCGTGCTTACTCATCTTTCCAACCACACACCACCACGCACAAAAATTTGGCATTACGCCCACTAATTCGTATCTTTGTATTAAAGTTTCGCAAAGTGCGAAAGCTCAGTTCGTTTGAGTTTAACAGGTTTAACTAAAACTAAACTTTTTAAACTTAATAAACTGCGCTGAAAGCGCCTTAAACCTTAAGTTTCGTAAAGTACGAAACTTAAATAAAGATTTATATCTATGTCAGATAAGCGTTTGCAGGGATGGCTGGCACTGTCGCCGGCTATCGTGTTCTTGATTTTATATGTCGTTATCTCTCTGATTATCGGCGATTTCTACGAAATGCCGATCACTGTGGCTCTTCTTGCGGCCTCGGTGTGGAGTATCGTTATTTGCCGGCGCAAGCCTCTTGCCGCCCGCTTCGAGCTTTTCTCCAAGTCGGCCGGGCACTCCAACATTCTCTATATGGTGTGGATTTTCGTCCTGGCCGGTGCTTTCGCCTCCATAGCCAAGGGCATAGGCGCCATCGACGCCACTGTAGGAGTGACGCTGAAATTCTTCCCGCCCCATCTGCTGCTTCCGGCCATATTTGTAGGTGCATGCTTCATATCCATGGCGATAGGCACATCGGTGGGCACGGTGGTGGCTCTTGTGCCGCTCATCGTGGAGATGGCACGCACAGCCGACGCCGACGTCGCCCTCTTTGTCGCCACAGTGCTTGGCGGCGCGTTTTTCGGTGATAATCTGTCGTTTATATCCGACACTACCATCGCAGCCACGCGCACTCAGGGCTGCAAGATGGCCGATAAGTTCAAGGCAAACTTCCGCATTGTTTTCCCCGCCGCAATCATCACTTTAGGTGTATATCTCTTCGTCGGCAGCGACGTGGAGTTTGTTGCCGCGGATTTCGACACTCCTTGGTGGCTCATGACGCCCTACATCCTCATCATCGTGGCGGCGCTTTCAGGCCTCAACGTCATGGTGGTGCTTCTTGGCGGCATTGTCACGGCAATCGGGTTCGGCCTCGCGCGCGGAATATCGCTGCTCGACTCCTGCAAGATGTTGGGCGCGGGTATCGACTCCATGGGCCAGCTCATCATCATCACCCTGCTTGCCGCAGGCATGCTCGGAGTGATAAAGGAAATGGGCGGTATCGATTTCATGCTGCGCGGTCTCACATCGCGTGTGTCGGGCAAACGCGGGGCACAAGCCTGCATTAGTTTTCTTGTCGGAATCGTGAATATGTGCACGGCCAACAACACCGTGGCCATCCTCACCGTGGGCGACCTGAGCCGCGACATTTCTTCGCGCTACGGCATAGAGCCGCGTAAGACGGCCTCACTGCTCGACACCTCGTCGTGTATCGTGCAATGCCTCATCCCCTACGGCGCACAGACCCTTCTCGCCACCGGACTCGCAGGCATTTCGCCGGCAGCTCCGTGGCCTTATCTCTATTATCCGTGGGCTCTGACTCTCGCCTTGGCTGTGTCGATCATCAGCACCCGACGGTTATTCTAAGAAACTGTTTAAATTTATTTGTCGCAGGATTTGAGAAGGATTGTCATTTGAATTTTTGATATTTATGATGGAGTTTAGTGGACCCTAAACGACTGAATTAATATCAAAAATACATTGACAAGACTCTCAAAGACAAGATGAAATAATATTTAAACAGTTTCTAAGGCAAATGTGACTTTCAAAGGATAGTGGTCTGAGGTCTTAAGAGTGCCTTTCTTGAGTTTCAATGGTTGGAGGTCGCCGCGATACAGCACATGGTCAATGCAGAAATATAGGTGACGCTTGTTGTAGGTCGTCATGGGCGCGAAGCCTATCGACGGGTATACCGACTTGAAACCAACATCGGCAAGCGTGCGGATAGTATGGCAGCCGGGCACATCGTTGAAGTCGCCACAGATTATCACATCCGGGCCTCCGTAGAGCCGCAGCCATTGTATGAGCTTGTTGACCTGACGCGCACGCCCCTCGGCGGCAATGCGCAGTTTGTCGAGCACGAGCTTGCTCTCCTCTTTGTTCTCCGTGGCCTCGCGCAAGGGCGTCGACGACAGGCCGAAAGAATAAAGATGGACATTGAACACGCATATCCTCCGCCCCGACGGCAATGTTATGCGATATGCAGCCACATCGCCGCTGCCGAATGTGCCTTTGGCCGCGTCGAGATGTATATTCTCCACCGGGTATTTCGACATTATTCCCTGCATGCCGCTGCCACCCCCGAAAATGATATAGGGGTAGCGTGAGCGCAGACTGTCTACACGCTGCTGCACTGCTGCGTCGCGCTGCGAGGGCGCAAGCGCCGCCGCCTCCTGCGTACACACGATGTCTGCATTCTGAGAGAGGATATAGTCGGCGATTGTCATATCGTCGTTATCGGCATAATGCGAATGGAGTGTGTTGTAGGTAAGCAGCGAAAACTCTTCGGCGCCGGCAGGTGCTTTCGGCGTGGTCACATGCAGGGGAAAATAAGTGAGCACGGGGCCGCCGCAGCACAACATGCCGAGGGCGAGCACGACGGCGCCTCTACGGTGCCACAGCAACTGAAGAAGCATGAGCACCACCGTCACCCAGAAACATATCGGAAAGGCAAGCGGAAGCACGCCCCACCATGAGTTGTGACTCAGTGGAGAAATACACCCGGCATAGCCCGTGAGCAGCAACGCAAAGACTACAATCAGGTCTATACACAAGGCAAGACCGCGCAAAATGCGCTGCCACACCGACCGGCCGACCTTGCGAGGCTCGGCTGCAGGGCTTGTTTTCTGCTGTCCGCGTGGGCTCATCAGAAGAACCAGTGGTTATTGAACACTCCCTTTTTCTTCCAATAAAGCAGCAAGAGGAAGCCGAATATCATGCCGCCGAGATGGGCGAAATGAGCCACACCGTCGGCTGAGCCTGAAATACCGTAGACAAGTTCAAGCACGAAATATCCGATGATGAGCCACTTCGACTTGACGGGCACCGGGATGAAGAAAATATAAACCGGCAGATTTGGAAAGAGGAAACCGAAAGCGAGCAGCACACCATAGATAGCACCCGAGGCTCCCACCATAGGGGTATTGATAAAGGCATTGAGCTGAGCCAAGTCGGGGTCGGAGTAATTGTAGCCACGTTGTATCAGCGAGAAGCCCTCTTTTACGACATGCTCTACAGCGTCAGGCGGAAGCATGCCCTCAATATGGTTGATATATATCGCGAAGACTCCCAACTGCACCAAGGCCGCGCAGATACCGCAGGTGATATAATAGAACAGGAATCTTGCCGAGCCCATAGTCATCTCAATGGTACGCCCGAACATCACGAGGGCGAACATATTGAAAAACAGGTGCATGAAGCCCCCATGGATAAACATGTAGGTAAACAGCTGGAAAGGCTGGAAAGCCGGCGATGAGAAATAGTAGAGCGCCAGATGGCTGTCGAAAAATCTGTCTGCTGCCGGCAGCACCGCCATCAGCAGATATATGAGTACATTGATTATCAACAGATTCTTGACAACCGGCGGTATAGTCTGAAAAAATGAAGGACGAGAAGAATACATAAATATTCGCTAAAATTATCAAACGACAAAATTAATCAAAAATCCCCAAACCACAAAATGCCGATCCCGAAGCCTATAATAAACAAACTTCCACCAATTAAATTATCTGCCAAAGCCATTTTTTGAGTATGTGTGCGGGCTTAAGCTCGCCTCTATATATAACGAACGGCCACAGGTGATCACCTGCGGCCGTTATTGTTTGGTCAATCTATTTAGGGATTGGGGAGTTCGTAGTAGGGAATGTCGACGAGGCGGATGTTGAAGCGCAGGTTCGAGTAGGGCTTGATAGCGCCGGTAGAGCTCGATCCGTAGGCTATGCCGTAAGGTATGATGACCTCGGCAGTATCACCGCAACGCATTTGGGGCAGTGCCACAGCCCATCCTTGGATGGTATTGTTGAGCTGCGTGCGGAAGATTCCCTTGGCACCATATTGAGTCTGCGTGTCAGAAGAGTCTACAGCTGTGCCGTCGCACAGATGAAGCTGATAGCGCACGTCGATGGTGCTGTTGTAGAGCGGCGAGAGCTTACCCTCGGTCTCAGAGCGGTCGTTGAAGAAGTGCATGAGCACGTAGGTCGACGGATTCCACTCCGGCACCACTATTGTATAATAAGGAGTCCCGTCTGCATTTTTAAGCTGCGAGAGCTCTTCAATCCACGCATTGTTGAGGTTGCGCCATGATTCGTATTCTTCCCATGTTGTCTTGTCGTCGCCCATGCAGGAGCACAGCATAACGACTCCGACAGCGATAATGATGAGTAATTTCTTCATAGCGGTCAGAATTGGACTTTAGGTGCTGTAGCCGCCTCGGCGTCGGCCTGGAACTGAGGTTTGGCAGAGAAGCCGAATACGCCTGCCCAGATGTTGGCGGGAAAGCGCTTCACAGCCACATTGTATTCTTTCACTACGTCGGTATAGCGTCCGCGCTCTGTGGCGATACGGTTTTCGGTGCCTTCGAGCTGTGCCTGCAGGCCGAGGAACTGCTCGTTGGCCTTGAGGTCGGGATAAGCCTCGCGCACGGCATTGACATAAATGCCGAGGGCGCTCTTGAGCTTGTCCTGCGCGCTGTTGAAAGCCTCGAAGCCTTGTGTATCGGCCGGCGAAGCACCTTCTTCAAGCCCACGGGCATTGTTGTAGGCGTCGGTGAGGCCGGCACGTGCACGCGTCACGCTCTCGTAGGTGTCGCTCTCGTGGGCGGCATAGCCCTTTACTGTCTCCACGAGGTTGGGGATGAGGTCCATGCGGCGCTGATACTGCACCTCTACCTTGGCCCATGCCTGGTCTACATCCTGCTCGAGGGTGACCATGTTATTATATGTAGATTTGCCGTTGACAAAAAGTATAACAGCCAATACTACGATTACAACTATTACAATTACAGATTTCTTCATTTTGAGGAGATATTAGCGGAGTTTGCGCAGGAGAGCGGCGAGACTCACGCGGTCGTGGATAAGCTTGTGGAGGTCGTCGATGGCCACACGGGTCTGCTCCATGCTGTCGCGCTCGCGAAGTGTCACGGTGTTGTCTTCGAGAGTCTGGTGGTCGACGGTGATACAGAAAGGCGTGCCGATGGCGTCCTGACGGCGGTAGCGTTTGCCGATGGCGTCTTTCTCTTCGTAATGTGTGGCGAAGTCAAATTTAAGTTCGTCTACAATCTCGCGTGCTTTCTCAGGCAGACCGTCCTTGCGCACCAAGGGGAGCACGGCGCATTTCACCGGTGCGAGGGGTGCCGGAAGGTGGAGCACGGTGCGGGTCTCGCCGTTGGGCAGCTGTTCTTCGTCGTAAGCCGAGCAAAGAACGCTCAGGAACATACGGTCAACGCCGATCGATGTCTCGATTACGTAGGGAGTGTAGCTCTGGTTGAGTTCGGGGTCGAAGTATTCGATTTTCTTGCCGGAGAATTTCTGGTGCTGCGAGAGGTCGAAGTTTGTACGCGAGTGTATACCCTCCACTTCCTTGAAGCCGAAAGGCATCTGGAATTCGATGTCGGTGGCAGCGTTGGCATAGTGAGCCAACTTGTCGTGGTCGTGGTAGCGGTATTTCTCATCGCCCATGCCGAGAGCCTTGTGCCATTTGAGACGCCATTCTTTCCACTGGGCGAACCATTTGAGTTCCTCGCCGGGGCGCACGAAGAATTGCATTTCCATCTGCTCGAACTCGCGCATACGGAAGATAAACTGACGGGCCACAATCTCATTGCGAAATGCCTTGCCGATCTGGGCGATACCGAAAGGTATGCGCATGCGGCCGGTTTTCTGCACGTTGAGATAGTTCACGAAAATACCCTGAGCGGTCTCGGGACGGAGATATACTGTCATCGCACCGTCGGCGGTAGAGCCCATCTCGGTCTTGAACATGAGGTTGAACTGGCGCACTTCTGTCCAGTTCTTTGTGCCGGAGATGGGACATACGATTTCTTCGTCAACGATAATCTGGCGCAGCTCGTCAAGATTATTGTCGTTCATGGCCTTGGCAAAACGCTCGTGGAGGGCGTCGCGGCGACCCTGCAGGTCGAGCACACGGCCATTGGTGGCGCGGAACTGAGCCTCGTCGAAAGCGTCGCCGAAGCGTTTGGCAGCCTTGGCGATCTCCTTGTCGATTTTCTCGTCGAACTTGGCGAGGTGGTCTTCAATGAGCACATCGGCACGATAGCGCTTTTTGCTGTCGCGGTTGTCGATCAAGGGGTCATTGAAAGCGTCGACATGGCCTGAGGCTTTCCAGATTGTCGGGTGCATGAAAATCGCAGAGTCAATACCCACGATATTCTCGTGAAGGAGCGTCATGGCGTCCCACCAATAGCGCTTGATGTTGTTTTTGAGCTCCACACCGTTCTGACCGTAGTCATATACAGCCGAAAGGCCGTCGTATATTTCGCTGGAAGGAAAGACGAAACCGTACTCCTTGGCATGAGATACGATTTTCTTGAACACGTCGTCTTGCTGTGCCATTTCTGAATATTCTTTTTTGAGGTTGAATTGATTATAGTGTGCAAAATTACACATTTTCAGCCAAACTTCACAGCAGCCGCCCTTAAAAAACTATAATTCAAACCCACAAGTCACCCAAGTCACCCATGTTTATAACATCAATCTTTCTTTTCATATCTTAATTTCACGTTTTCAAAGGTAAAATATGCGCTGATTTTCACGTTTTCAAGGGTAAATGCAAATTTTTCACTGAAATTTGCTCACGCTGAGTCGACTGCCAAGGGCAGCTCCGCAACGCTACCAACAATTATATCCCCATAAAAATGTAGTCAACCCACACTTTTATCCCCATAAAAATGTAGCACACCCTTGTTTTTATCCCCATAAAAATGTAATTTTGCGACAAAACAGACACTTCAAAGAAATGAGACGAAGCATATATTCGCAATTATTGCAGTGGAAAGAAGCCCCCGGACGCAAACCGCTAATGCTCTATGGCGCGCGTCAGGTCGGCAAGACATATATACTCAAAGAATTCGGGCGCAAAGAATTCGACAATATGGTATATATCAACTGCTATAAAAATGAGGCCGTAGCCACTCTTTTCAGCACCGACAAAGACGTAAGGCGTATTCTTCTCGGACTTTCGGCCATCAGTGGCGAGGAAATCCGCGAAGGTCGCACACTCATTTTTCTTGACGAAGCGCAAGACATACCGGATGTTATCGGTGCGCTCAAGTACTTTTGCGAAGACGCTCCGGGTATAGCGATAGCCGTAGCAGGGTCGCTGCTTGGTGTTATAAATATGGACGGGCAGTCGTTCCCGACAGGCAAAGTCAATATCCTGCACATGTATCCGATGACATTCGCCGAATTTCTCGAGGCTCTCGGCGAAGACAAGAAACTTGAATTACTGAATGACTCCGAAGCCCACGACATCGTAAACAGTCTGTTGCCGGAATACACCGAATTGCTGCGTCAATATTATTTTGTAGGCGGTATGCCTGAGGCCGTGGCCGAGTTTATCAGCTCCCGCACCCCCGAGAAAGTACGCACTATCCAGAAAGACATCCTCGCTGCCTACGACGCCGACATCGCCAAACATGCCGGCAGCGACACTCTGAAAGCCCGTATGATATTTCAGTCAATCCCTGCCCAGCTGGCAAAGGAAAATAAAAAATTCATTTTTGGTTTTCTAAAAAAAGGAGCGCGTGCTGCAGAATATGAGAATGCGCTGCAGTGGCTCGTCGACGCCGGACTCGTATATAAAGTTCCCCGCCTCTCCAAAGCTGCCCTCCCGTTGAAATTTTACATCGACCCAAACGCGTTCAAGCTCTACCTGCTCGATGTGGGCCTGCTCGGAGCCATGGCCGATGTACCTCCGGCTCTTATACTTATTGGTAACAACGTATTCAGCGAATACAAGGGGGCTTTCACTGAAAACTATGTCCTCACACAATTTGTAAGCACGCCCGACACCGTTATCGCTTACTACAGCAAAGAAAACTCTACTCTTGAGATAGACTTCATCGTCCAAGCCGGCACTCATCTGCTTCCTGTTGAAGTAAAAGCAGAAGAAAATGTAAAGTCGCGCTCCATGCACCAATTCATAACTGTCGACAACGCCGGAAGCGGCCTCCACGGCTACAGACTATCGATGAAAGGATATCAACATCAGGATTGGATCGACAACATCCCCCTCTGCGCCGCCGGCGTCTTCGCAAAAAAAATTGCACTTTCGGGTGATTTTATGTAATTTTGCCGATTATGACAAACGAACAGACTTCCGACAATCGCAAACTCAGCTTCGGCGAAGATTTCATGCGCCGTATCAAAGAGATAAAAACAACACGCTGGATACGTTTCGGCGTGGTAAGCCTTATTTTCCTCGCTTGGGTAGCTTGGATGGGCACTTGGTGGCTCGCTATTTTCGAGCTGCTCCTTTTCGACATATATATCACAGGCTACATTCCTTTCACATGGTGGAAGAAAAGCAAGTCAAAGGCCACAAGAGCAGTGATGAGCTGGGTCGACGCCATCGTCTATGCCCTTGTGCTCGTTTATTTCGTGTTCGCCTTCGTAGGACAGAACTATCAGATACCGTCGAGTTCACTCGAAAAGACCTTGCTCACAGGCGACTATCTGTGGGTAAACAAGATGATCTACGGCCCGCGCGTGCCCATAACCCCGGTGCACTTCCCTCTCGTCCACAACAGCCTCTTCGGCATGAAGTCCTATCTCGACAACCCCTCGGTGGAATACAAGCGCCTAAAAGGTCTCCGCAACGTGGAAGAGGGCGACATCGTGGTGTTCAACTTCCCCGCCGGCGACACCGTTGCCTCGAAGTTTGAGGAGACTCCGATGTACTACGACCTCCTTGTAGAGCAATATGGCCGCGAGGAAGTGAAGACAAACAAGGCAATGTTCGGCGACATCATCTACCGACCCGTCGACCGCCGTCAGAATTTCGTAAAACGCGCCGTAGGCCTTCCCGGCCAGCGCCTCGCAATAAAGAACGACACCATATATATCGACGGCCAGGCCCGCGAGTTCCCCGAAAATGTGCAGTTCAACTACATTTTCGCCACCACCCGCCCGCTCACCGACGCCGACCTCAAAGAGCTCGACATCACAGCCGACGACATCTACTCCTATCAACCCGGCACACCGTCGCGCCAGAATCTCAAGCCCTTCCTGCGCAATGCCGATGACAATGCCATAGCCTACATGGCTCCCCTCACCCGGAGCATGATAGAGCGCATGACAGCCGAGGGCGTGATGGCCGACTATGTGAAATTCAATGAGGTGGCACCCTACTTCTTCGATTCGGGCATGAACTCGATGGTGTTCCCCTTCGGCTCTGCCGGCGACTGGACGCTCTCAAACTTCGGCGGCGAAAACGGCCTCTACATACCCGCCAAAGGCTCTACCGTGAAGCTCGACAAAGACGCTTGGACCATCTACAACCGCTGCATACGCAACTATGAAGGCCACAACGACGCCTACTTCGACGAGACTACCGGCAAGGTGATGATTGACGGCAAACCGGCTGACTACTATACCTTTGCCATGGACTACTACTTCATGATGGGCGACAACCGCGACAACTCGCAGGACTCCCGCTTCTGGGGCTTCGTACCCGAAGACCATGTCGTAGGCACTCCCATGATAGTGCTCGCCTCCTTCGACCGCACCCGTGGCCTCTTCGACGGCAAGATACGCTTCAACCGCATACTGCGCAGCGCCAACCCCGACAAGAAATGAGCACGCCGCTGACCACACGTCCGGAAGGGGCTGTGGCCATACTTCCACCGCAGCTTTTCGGCTCCGTGGCCTACTATGCCCTTATGGCTCAATACCCGGCGGCATTTATCGACACATCGCTGCGCTATGACAAACGATTCAAGTCGGTGCACCGCTACAGCATTGCCGACAGCCGGGGCGAGCTGCGACTCACTGTGCCCGTAAGCCGCCCTGAGGGCGCGTTTCTGAGTGGCAAGCTCACATGGAATCAAGTGACGGTAAGCAGCCACGCCCGCTGGTGGGAGATACATCTGCAGGCTCTCGAATCGGCCTACGGACGCACTCCCTTCTTCGAGTTCTACATCGACCGCTTCGCCCCGGTGCTCAACCCCGGGCCGCGAAGTATCTGCTCCATGGTGCTTGAGGCCGACGCCCTCGTCCGCGACATTCTCGGCCTCGACACACGCATGCTCGACACCCTCCCGGCCGAGGGCGACGACTACCGGCGCACTGACTTCTCAAAGCTCGACGCGCCTCAAAAATACTGGCAGATAAGAGCAGGCAATTACGGTTTTTTATCAAAACTTAGCATCCTCGACCTTATTTTTAACCTTGGCCCCGAGGCGCCGCTATTGCTATTTAGCGACGAAAAGACTAACTTTGCCGTATGAACAAACAAAGGATACTTTGGGCCGACGATGAGATCGACCTCCTCAAACCCCACCTGATGTTTCTGCGCAACAAGGGTTATGATGTAGTCACAGCCAACAACGGCCGCGACGCTCTCGACATGGCCGACGCCGAGCCATTCGACCTCATCATACTCGACGAGAATATGCCCGGCCTCACCGGCCTCGAGACCCTCACTATCATCAAACAGCGTCATCCCGAGACGCCCGTGATAATGATTACCAAGAGCGAGGAAGAAAACATCATGGATCAGGCCGTCGGAAGCAAGATAGCCGACTATCTCATCAAGCCTGTAAATCCAAACCAGATTCTCATCGCCATAAAGAAACACCTCCACAGCGAGCGCCTTGTATCCGAGAAAGCCACACGCGACTACCGCGAGGAATTCGGCCAGCTCGGCATGCTCATCAACAGCGCCGACAGTATCGACGCTTGGACCGAGCTCTACAACCGCCTCGTTTACCGCGAGATGGAGCTCGCCGCAGCCGACACCGGCATGCTCGAAATGCTCGAAGACCAGAAGCGCGAGGCCGACAAGGAATTCTACAAGTGGGTGAAACGCAACTACGAGAGCTGGGTCACCGACGACAACGGCCCCATGCTGAGCCCCGCCGTTATGCCGCGCAAGGTGTTCCCGCTGCTCGACGCAGGCGAGAAAGTATTCTTTATCCTCATCGACAACTTCCGCCTCGACCAATGGCGCACAATCAAGCCCATCCTCGCCGAATACTTCACTTTCGACGAAGGCATGTATACCACCATCCTGCCCACGGCCACACAATATGCGCGCAATGCCATATTCTCGGGCCTCATGCCGGCGCAGATTGAGCGAATGTTCCCCGAGCTGTGGGTAGATGAGGACTCTGAAGAGGGCAAGAACATCAACGAATCGCCCCTGATAGCCACTCTTTTCGAGCGCTACCGCCGCCGCTGCAAGTTCTCATACAACAAAATCAACGACGGTGCAGCCGGCGAGCGGCTCCTGCGCGACTTCAAGCAGCTCGAAGCCAACGACCTCAACGTCATTGTCTTCAACTTCATCGACATGCTCTCCCATGCCCGCACCGAGTCGAAGATGATACGCGAGCTCGCCGCCACAAACGCCGCCTACCGCTCGCTCACAGAGTCATGGTTCCGCCACTCGTCGGCGCTCGACATCTTCCGCCGCATAGCCGAGCGCGGCTACAAGATCGTGCTCACCACCGACCACGGCACAATCCGCGTTGACAACGCCGTAAAAGTAGTCGGCGACAAGAACACCAACACCAATCTCCGCTACAAATTAGGCAAGAACCTTGCCTACAACTCAAAACAGGTGTATGAGATCAAGCAGCCCGCCCGCTACGGTCTGCCCGCACCAAATGTATCCACCACCTACATCTTCGCCTCTCCCGACGATTTCTTCGCATACCCCAACAATTACAATTACTACGTACAATACTACACCGGCACTTTCCAGCACGGAGGAATATCCATGGAGGAAATGCTGGTGCCTCTAATCACTCTTTCGCCAAAATGAAAACCATACAGATAGCCAACGAAGCCGGCCTTGAGGCTGCCGCACGACAATTCGCCGAAATGATGGGCGACAACACTGTCTTCGCATTCTACGGCGACATGGGAGCCGGTAAGACCACCTTTATCAACGCTCTCTGCAGCGTGCTCGGTGTTGACCCCGAAGAAACCGCCTCGCCCACTTTCGCACTCATCAACGAATACCGCTCCGACACTACCGCCGAGCTTATCTATCACTTTGACTTCTACCGTATCGAAGACCTCGAGGAAGCCATTGAGCTTGGTATCGAAGACTATTTCGACTCCGGCGCCATCTGCCTTATCGAATGGCCCGAGCGCATTGCTGCTGCTCTCCCCGAAGACACTGTGACTGTGAAGATCACCGTCAACGACGATGACTCGCGCACTCTCACTATCTCGGAGTGACATGACGCCACGCATAATATGGCTGCAGGAGTGCGGAAGCACAAACGCCGAACTGTCAGCCATGACCGACGCCCCGACAAACACCGTGGTAGCCACACGCTGCCAGACTGCCGGGCGCGGACAGCGCGGTGCCTCATGGGAAGCCGAGCCCGGCAAAAACCTCACCTTTTCACAGCTGCTCCGCCCCGCTGCCATATCTCCCGCACACCAGTTTGAGCTGTCAATGCTGGTGTCGCTCGCCGTGACCGATACTGTCGACGGTCTTCTCGCCGGCCACGGCTGCCGGCTGAAAACTAAAATCAAGTGGCCCAACGACATATACGTCAACGACAGCAAACTTGCCGGCATACTTATCGAAAACAAACTCATGGGAGCGGCAATTGACCGATCTATTGTTGGCATAGGTCTCAATGTCAACCAAGAGATATTCCGCTCCGACGCCCCCAATCCGGTGTCGGTCGCACAGCTATGCGGCCACACCACACCCTTGGAGCCGCTGTTGGAAACTCTGACTCAACGCATTGCCGACTATATCGACAACTACGACGGCGACAGCACAGCCTTGAAAACACGCTACATGCAGGCCCTCTACCGCGGCGACGGCAATGACTACACTTTCTCCCTCCCCGACGGCACCACTTTCAAAGCAGCCATCCGCGACGTCGCCACCAACGGCATGCTCACCCTCTCCGACGGCAACTCCTACGCCTTCAAAGAAGTAGCCTACATTATCTGAGCTTGCTCAGAATCTCAATCTTCGCGAGAACATTTTACCCTCTTTGTTTGTTATAAGTAAAAAATAAAAAACACTATGTCAGACCTTTGGATTAACATTATTGGATATACTGCCAGTATCTGCATGATATTCGGCTACTTACCTCAGGCAATCGCCACCATCCGCACCCGCAACACCGACGGCATAGCCCTGCCTACATTCTGCATGCTCGGCCTCGGCTCGGTTTTCTTCGTCATTCAGGGCATAGCATTGGGCAACTGGCCGCTGGTAATCACCAACGTAATCACTACTGTATGCTCTGTCGTCATATTCGGTATTAAAATTCACAACGATTATTTCAAGAAAAAGCAGCGTTAATAGCGCAAAAGTGCGTATCTTTGCAGATTGAGGGCATTAGCCTCAGACAGACAGAGTAGATTCATCACATTATGAAAACAATTACCCATATACTACGCCTTGCCGCAGTACTTCTGCTGATGGCCGGAGGCCTTCACGCTTCGGCTCAGGTTGAGCGCGGGCAGAAGTCATTCGGTCCCAAAGTAGGCTACATCACCCGCAACAATTCTGTTGTGGCAGGACTTTGCTTCGACTATGCCTTCAGCAGCCATGTGCGCATAGCTCCGTCGATAGGACTCGCTTTCCGCAATGAAGACCGCGACGCTCTTCTCGTTGACATCGATATGCACTTCCCGATTGCCACTTGGAATACATCGGTAATCTACCCACTTGCCGGCATAACATTCAACTCATGGGGTCGTCATAATCTCGAACCCGACACTCACGACGATGTCACATCACATCAGAACAGCTTCGGCCTCAATATGGGTGCCGGTTGGGAGATACGCCTCTCCAACTCTCTCAAAATCGGCATTGAAGGCAAATATACCCTCATAAAGCACAACCCCAACGGTCAGTTCGCTGCCCGCATAGCATACGTTTTCTAAAACATCCAATCAGCAATAGAAAAAGTGATAACCATCCTCGGTATTGAATCATCATGCGACGACACCTCCGCGGCTGTCGTCCGCGACGGTATATTGATGAGCAATGTCATAGCCTCGCAGGCCGTACATGAAGAATACGGCGGCGTGGTACCCGAGCTTGCCTCGCGCGCTCATCAGCAGAACATTGTGCCGGTAGTCGACGCCGCACTGCGCCGCGCCGGTATCGACAAGAAAGATCTTTCGGCCATCGCCTTTACCCGCGGGCCGGGGCTTATCGGCTCCTTGCTCGTAGGCACGAGTTTCGCCAAGGGCATGTCGCTCGGCCTCAGGATTCCCATCATCGACGTAAACCACCTCCACGGCCATGTGCTGGCGCAGTTCGTGCGTCAGTCGCCCGACGACCGCGTGCCCGAGTTTCCCTATCTGTGCCTGCTCGTATCGGGCGGCAACTCGCAGATAATCCTCGTGCGCGGATATAACGACATGGAAATTCTCGGACGCACCATCGACGACGCCGCCGGCGAGGCCTTCGACAAATGCGCCAAGGTGATGGGACTCCCCTATCCCGGCGGCCCACACATCGACCGTCTCGCCGCCGAGGGCGACCCCTCTAAATTCAAATTCGCCAAGCCTCACATCCAAGGCCTCGACTACTCATTCTCAGGCCTCAAGACATCTTTCCTCTACACCCTGCGCGACGGTATCAAGGCCGACCCCGACTTCGTGGAGCACAACCGCGCCGACCTCGCGGCCTCGCTGCAGCGCACTATCATCGACATCCTCACCGACAAACTCTCAAAAGCCATCGACGCCACAGGGGTAAAGACCGTGGCCATAGGCGGCGGCGTATCGGCCAACTCCGGTGTGAGGGCCGCTGTGGCCGACCTTTGCGCCGCTAAAGGAGTTGAGGCTTTTATCCCCGAGCGGAAATTCACTACCGACAATGCAGCCATGGTGGCCATCGCCGGATATTTCAAATACCTCGACAAGATTTTCTGCCCCTACGACATCGCACCCTACGCCCGCGTAGAAATCTAAACCTCTCAAAAATACCCATTTCAGGGTATTCTATATCACAATATAATTATCTACTTTTGTAGTCTGAAAAGAACTATCTGACATGCACAAACTTGCAATGACCGCCGGTGCCCTGCTCATAGCCGCCGGTGCCGGCGCCGCCGAAAGCTTCACAAGCCCCGACGGCAATTTCAGCATCGATGCCCTCGAGGCTCTTGGCCGCGTCAGCGACCCTGCACTTGCCCCCGACGGCAAAACCGTACTCTTCGGCATAGCTTACGAAAATCTTGCCGAAAACAACTCAAACAACGACCTTTACACACTTTCACTTGTAGAGAAAGGTGCTGCGCCCGTGCGTATCACCGACACTCCCAAGAGCGAGAGCAGCGCTGTATGGTTTGCCAATGGCGCCCGCATTGCTTTCATGTATCCCGACGCCGACGGCAATGCCCAGATGTGGACTATGGCTCCCGACGGCTCCGACCGTGTGCAAGCCTCATGCCATCCCGGCGGTATCGCAGGATTCCTCCTCTCGCCCGACGAATCTAAAATTGTAGTTATCGGCAATGTGAAATATGCCCGCAACGCCGGCGACATCTACCCCGACCTCCCCAAGGCCACAGGCCGCGTGATCGACGACCTCATGTATAAGCATTGGGACGAGTGGGTGACCGAAATACCCCATCCTTTCGTGGGCGACTTCCGCGACGGCAAAGTATGCGACCTCAAGGACATCATGGCCGATGAGCCCTACGAAGCCCCCATGAAGCCTTTCGGCGGTGTGGAATCTTTCGCTTGGAGCAAAGACAGCAAATCGCTCGTCTACGTTTCGCGCAAGAAGACAGGCCTTGAATATGCCATATCCACAAATTCCGACCTCTATCTCTACGACCTCGCCACAGGCTCTACCCGCAATCTCACCGAGGGCATGATGGGCTACGACACTATGCCCGCTTTCTCACCCGACGGAAAATACCTCACTTGGCTCAGCATGGAGCACGATGGCTACGAGAGCGACAAAAACCGCCTCTTCATCCTCGACATGCTCACCGGTGAGAAGCGCGACCTCACTGCCGACTGGGACTATACCATCGACCAGTTCGCTTGGGCTCCGGAAGGCAACGAGATTTTCTTCCTTGCTCCCAAGGATGGCGTGATTCCCGTTTTCCGCCTCACTCTCAAAGACAATAAAATCGACCAACTCACTCAGGAGCAGGCCGACTACACCGGCCTCCAGCCCATGGGCAAAGGCCGCGTGGTGACAATGAACCACTCCATGCTCCGCCCCAACGAGCTCATGCTCGTAACCGCCGGCAAGAAGAAAAACGAAGAGACACGCCTCACCGCTGTCAACGACTATATCTTCAACCAGCTCACAATGCCCGAAATCGAGCGTCGCATGGTGCCCACCACCGACGGCAAGGAAATGCTCGTATGGGTAGTGAAACCGCCCAAATTCGACGCCAACAAGAAATATCCGGCCCTTCTCTATTGTCAGGGCGGCCCGCAGCAGGCTGTTAGCCAGTTCTGGAGCTATCGCTGGAACCTCGCCCTCATGGCTGCCAACGGCTATGTGGTGATCGCCCCCAACCGCCGCGGTCTGCCCGGCTTCGGCACCGAATGGAACGAGCAGATCTCCAAAGACTATCCCGGCCAGAACATGCGCGACTACCTTGCTGCTGTCGACAATGTGAAAGCCGAGCCTTGGGTGGATGAGAAGCACATCGGCGCTACAGGTGCAAGCTACGGCGGCTTCTCGGTTTACTACCTCGCCGGTATCCACGAAGGACGATTCGCTGCCCTTCTCGCACACGCCGGTATCTTCAACATGGAGCAGCAGTATCTCGACACCGAGGAGATGTGGTTTGCCAACTGGGATATGGGAGGTGCATACTGGGAGAAAGACAACGCTGCCGCACAGCGCACTTTCGCCAACTCGCCCCACCGCCTCGTTGACCGTTGGGACACTCCCATCATGGTATCTCACGGCGAACTCGACTACCGTATCCTCGCAAGCCAAGGCATGGCAGCTTTCAACGCCGCCAAACTCCGAGGCATACCTGCCGAGATGGTTATCTATCCCGACGAGAACCACTGGATTCTCAAGCCGCAGAACGCCGTACTCTGGCAGCGTCTTTTCTTCCGCTGGTTCGACAAATGGTTGAAATAACTCCATGAGCAAGGCCTCTCTGAAAAAAGAACTTAAGTATTTCAGCTCCGAACAACTTTCGGAGCTGATACTTAATATCTACAGTTCTTCAAAAGAAGCAAAGGCCTATCTCGAGTTTTTCCTCAACCCCGACCCCGAGGCTTTCGTAAAAGAAAAAACCGAAGCCATCGCCAAAGAGTTGAAGCGCACAAAGCGCGGAAGTCTCTCAAAAGCACGCATAAGCGTGATACGCAAATACATAAAGGAAGCGCAAGACTACGGCCTCCCGGCTGATTACGTCAACCGCCTGTTCTTCAGCGCCATATCCGTTATTGTCAACTGCGAGAAATATATCTATTATCCTGCCGCACTCTTCAACGGCACATACCGACTGGTGAGCGACTACCTCAATTGGGCCAACAAAAACGAAATGTTGCCTACTGCCCTTGAAGACCTCACTGTTTTTATCATGAACTCCGAAAGCGGCACGCCGACTTTCCGACAGAACATCGCAGCCGTGGTCAACTCCACGATGCATAATCTCAAACCCTCCGACCTATGAAGTTATCACAACTGCAAACCGGCCAGACCGGCATAGTGCTCAAGATTCACGGACACGGCGCTTTCCGAAAGCGCGTAATTGAAATGGGATTCGTAAAAGGACATGCAGTGAAAGTCCTTCAGCATGCCCCGCTCAAAGACCCCGTAAACTACAGCATTTTAGGTTCGGAAATATTATTGCGCCGCTCCGAGGCCGACCTCATCGAAGTTGTAGCCGTTGACGACGCAGAAGCCGCCGTAATAGGTGCCGAGGTGATTTCCACACCACCGCAGGAAATAGCAGAGACCGAGGCACACCGCAAATTCGACCGTCAGAGGCATATCATCAACATCGCCCTCATCGGCAACCCCAACTGCGGCAAGACAAGTATATTCAACGCTGTCACCGGTGCCAGCGAGCACGTCGGCAACTACTCCGGCGTAACCGTCGACGCCAAGCAGCGACGGTTCAGATACGGCGACTACACTTTCAACATCATCGACCTGCCCGGCACATATTCGCTCACCTGCTATTCGCCCGAAGAACTGTATGTGCGCCAATACCTGCGCGAGCATACCCCCGACGTAATCATCAACGCTGTCAATTCAGCCAATTTGGAGCGCAATCTCTTCCTCACCACCGAGCTTATCGACATGGACTACCCCATGGTGATAGCCCTCAACATGTACGATGAGCTGCGAGCCAGCGGTGCCAAGCTCGAATACGACGCTCTGGGCAGGATGATAGGTGTGCCTATGGTGCCCGTCGTATCCAAGACGGGCGAAGGAATCTCCGACCTCCTCAACCGCGTGATCGAGGTATATGAGGGCCGCGACGACACCGTGCGCCACATCCATGTAAACCTCGGAAACGACATAGAGGGTGCCGTGCGTCAGCTTGTCGACGCCATAAAGGCCTCCCCGGCCATGAGCAAGCACTTCTCGCCGCGCTACCTCGCGATAAAGTTGCTTGAGGGCGACCACGAGATTGAAGACGAGACATCCGCTGTCACTAAAGCCCAAGGCGACAAAAAGAAACAAGGCTTCTGGAGCCGGCTGCTGCATGGCAAAGGCGAGGCTCCGTGGAAGCAACATCTCCACCACAGCGCCGATGACCCGATAATCCTGCTGCGCGACAAGCTGCGGGCTAAAATAGAGAGCCTGCACCATCAGGACATATCTTCTATCGTTGCAGCAGAGAAATACGGTTTCGTCACCGGCGCACTTACCGAGACTTTCACTCCCGGCAACAAGCAGAAAGGCCGCGCAAGCGTGGTCCTCGACAAACTCGCCACCAACCGTTGGCTCGGATTCCCCATATTCATAGCCATAATGGTGTTTATCTTCTGGGCGACATACGCTATCGGCGACTACCCCATGCAATGGATTGAGGGCGCTGTAGGATGGCTGGCCGAACTTGTGCAGGACAATATGCCCGACGGACCGCTAAAAGACCTAATCGCCGACGGCATTATCGGCGGCGTCGGCGGTGTGATAGTGTTCCTGCCCAACATCCTCATCCTCTTCTTCTGCATATCGTTTATGGAAGACTCGGGCTATATGGCCCGCGCGGCATTCATCATGGACAAGGTAATGCACCGCATTGGCGTCCATGGCAAGTCGTTCATTCCTCTTGTCATGGGCTTCGGCTGCAATGTGCCCGCCATCCTTGCCTCGAGAAGCATAGAGAGCAAATCAAGCCGCATAATCACCGTGCTGATAAATCCTTTCATGTCGTGCTCGGCCCGACTGCCTATCTACGTACTGCTCTGCGGCACATTCTTTGCCGGATATGCAGGGCTCGTAATGGCCGGGCTCTACTTCGGCGGTATACTTGTAGGCGTGGTCACGGCCCGACTGCTGCGCCGCTTCCTCTTTAAGAATGACGAGACTCCCTTCGTGATGGAGCTGCCCCCCTACCGTGTGCCGACTCTCAAAGCCTCATGCACACACACTTGGGGCAAAGGCAAGCAATATCTCAAGAAGATGGGCGGCATCATACTCTTCGCCAGCATACTTGTATGGGCGCTCAATTACTTCCCGCTCCACGATGGCGTCCCTTCATCTGAAATCCACTCAACCACCTCGGAAATCGACACTTCGCGCGATTCATACCTCGAAATGGCCGGAAAGATTGTAAATCCCGTCATGGAGCCTCTCGGCTTCGAATGGCGCGGCACAGTGGCTGCTATGGCAGGCGTGCCGGCAAAAGAGATTGTGGTGTCGACTCTCGGCGTGCTCTATACCAACGATGAGGAAGTTTCCGACGCCCGCCTCGGCGCCCGCCTTAAAGCTCCATCGCCAATCACCGGCAAACCCGACTTCACGGCGGCTACGGCTTTGGCTTTCATGGTGTTCATACTGCTCTACTGCCCCTGCATAGCCACCATCACGGCGATAGCACGCGAGACCGGCTCGTGGCACTACGCCGCCTTCTCGGTAATCTACAACACCCTCGTGGCGTGGATTCTCGCTTTCGCAACCTATAGAATAGCATTATTGTTTTTGTAATACGGCAGAAAATATGTAACTTTGCCTTATATGAAAACAGCAAACGATAAACAGGAAGTTCTTGACCGTCGCTACCTGCGCATGGCCGCTATATGGGCTGAAAACTCTTATTGCGAGCGACGCAAGGTTGGTGCGATTCTGGTAAAGGATAAAATGATAATTTCCGACGGATACAACGGTACACCCGCCGGCTTTGAAAACGTATGTGAAGACTCCGACGGTGTCACCAAGCCCTACGTGCTCCATGCCGAGGCAAACGCGATTACCAAAGTGGCTCGGAGCAACAACTCCTCGGAGGGCTCTACGCTTTATATCACAGCGTCGCCTTGTCTCGAATGTTCGAAACTCATAATTCAGTCGGGCATACGGCGCGTCGTTTTCAACGACCTCTATCGCCTCAGCGACGGCATAGACCTGCTCCGCCGCGCTGGGGTGGAATGTGTCCACATTAAAGACATCGATTAAAATGGATAACCGCAAGTATATGCTCTGGCTGCCCGCTGTGGCAGCAGTTTTCCTCATTTTGGGCCTCTGGCTCGGACGTGCCATCGACGGACGTAATCCCGAAAGTCAGGCCCGTCAGAAGCTCAATCAGGTGTTCGACGTGATTGAGTCGAGGTATGTCGACCCGGTAGACTTCGACAGCCTCATCGAGCTCACTATACCCGAGCTGCTCCATAACCTCGACCCCCACTCGTCGTATATCCCCGCCGACAAGCGCGTGGCCGCCGGACGCGACCTCGAAGGCTCCTTCTATGGCATAGGCATACAGTTCCAGATGATCAACGACACTCTCTATGTGCTTGAGGTAATCAACGGAGGCGGTGCCGATGAGGCCGGCATGCAGCCCGGCGACCGAATTATCGAGGTCGACGGTGAGAACATAGCCGGTGTCAACGCCGACTCCGAGCACCTCTTCAGCATTCTCCGTGGAGAGAAAGACACCCATGTCAAGCTCGGCGTTAAGCGCCACAACACTCCCGGCCTTGTCACCTTCGACATCGTGCGCGCCGAAGTGCCTGTGTCGCCAATCGACGCCTCTTATATGCTCAACGACTCGATCGGCTATATACGCCTCGGCAAATTCTCAGAGAACACCTACGGCGAGTTCCTCACCGTGCTGGGGCAGTTGCGCTACGACGGCGCCCGAAACTTCGTGATCGACCTGCGGGGCAACGGCGGCGGCTACATGAATCCGGCTGTGCTCGTTGCCAACGAATTCCTTGACCGCGACAAGATCATCGTCATGACCAAAGGCCGCAGCGCCTCCGACCACAACATCCTCATGACCGATGGCATGGGCGCATTCACAAACGAGCGCATAGTAGTGCTCATCGATGAATACACCGCAAGCTCGAGCGAGATTCTCACCGGCGCGCTTCAGGACAATGACCGCGGTCTCGTCGTCGGCCGCCGCTCTTTCGGCAAAGGCCTTGTGCAGAGCCCGTTCGAGTTGCCCGACTCAAGCGAGTTCCGACTCACCGTGCAGCGCTACTACACCCCTTCGGGACGCTGCATACAGAAGACCTACAAGCCCGGCCACACAGGTGAATACGAGACCGAAATCTTCGACCGCTACGACCGAGGCGAGATATTCTCTGCCGACAGCCTCAAGGTAGACAGCACTCTGATATTCCACACCACAACAGGCCGCCCCGTATACGGCGGCGGCGGTATCATCCCCGATATCTTCGTGCCATCCGACACCACCGGAGTCACCAAATACTACATACAGGTGGCAAACGCAGGCCTGCTGCGCAAATTCGCCTACGAATATGCCGACCTCAACCGCGAGACACTCAACGAAAGCCGCGACGTCGACGAAATGCTCACCAAGCTGCCGGCCGACAATGTGCTCCTTCATTCATTTATCAACTATGCCAGCAACAAAGGCGGCATAGCGCCCCGATGGTATTACATCAACAATTCGGCCAAGTTAATTGTTAATCAGATTAAAGCCCTTATTGCCCGCGACATCGTAGGCATGGACGGCTATTTTCAGGTGGTGAACACCACCGACCCTGTGGTAAACGAGGCAATACACCAGATTGTAACCGGTGGTGCCGACTACCCTCTGACCGACAAAACTAATGAAACCGAAAAATGAATAAAGATGACATCCGACGCCTCGTGCGCGCCCGCAAACAAATGCTCGACGAGGCTGAGCGCCTCGCCGCAGCTCAGCGTGTTTTCGACACCGTAAGGTCGATGGCTGCTTATATGGTGGCTCACAAGGTGCTCCTGTACCATTCTCTGCCCGACGAGCTTTCAACCCACCTCTTCTTCGAGAACTCACCCGAGGACAAGACTTACTACCTCCCCCGCGTCAACGGCATTGACCTCGAGATTCTGCCCTACGAGCGCTCGCGCATGCACCTCGGGGCCTTCCGTATCGAGGAGCCCGACGGCGACGATACAGTCGCTATAAACGACATTGACCTCGTGATAGTACCTGCCGTTGCCTACGACCGCCACGGCAACCGTGTGGGCCGCGGAAAGGGCTATTACGACCGTCTGCTTAGCCGCTCGCGTGCCACTACAATCGGTATATGCTACGACTTCCAGCTCGTCGACGACCTCGAGCCCGACGAATTCGACATCCCCGTCGACTACGTCGTCGCCGACCGCCACCGTATCTACCGGAAGCACTGAAGTACCTTGGGCATATTATTTAAGCCCAAGGCACCATCTCAGATACTTCGAAGATAATCTTTGACCTATCTTACTTACAAGCACTCCTGTAAACAAAGCCAACGATACACTCACTATAAAATATGGCAATTGCATGCCGGCAGCATGAACATGTCGCCATACAAGTAGCTCAATAATCATCTGCGGAAATATACCTACCAAGAATATTTGGAAAGAATGATCGCGGAATGAACTGAACAAATGAGGGAAACGCTTCGCAACGTGTACGCCTATGCCAAAGGTCGCAAGAATCCCCGTAACAACAGTCAGTAACTTAAGCGACTCTATATCAAGAAAGAAAAGACATAGATAGCACACAGTCACACATACCACAGCTGCTTTGCTCTTCTCGAACAAAGCAGTCATGTTGTACTTGAAAAACAACATGCCTGCCACAAAATAAAAAGCGTATGAAAACACACCCGAAAGATGAAACCAACCATCTATATTGGGTTTTACTCCATCAATAAACGGTATCAATGTGATAACCAATAGCATTATCTCTGTAAAAGGATTCTTTAACATCGACTTATATACCGGATACAACGCCATAAGCCACATCAATGTGCCTACAAACCACATCTCTTTCAGAGGTCCTTGAATTGGTGAAAAAAATGCATTAAGAAACCCGTAAAAGCTCATATCGTGAGCTGTTTTAGCAACCGACATAAATGGGATCTTCGCCACAAACCCTACTATAGTAAAGAATATAAACGGTAAAAGAAGACGCCGTGCTTTATCTTTATAAAGCTTTCCTGTAGACCAATTTTTACTAATTCGTGAAAAATATAGTAATCCACCCGACACGAACATGAACAACGGCATGTGAAACGAGCTGCTTAAACGATGTATAAAGTCAGACAATGGGTAAAGTTCATCAGGCTCGTTGTAGGTATAACCATTAACATGTCCTATCAAAACCAAAAGTATCGCATATCCTTGGATAATTGAAAGCCACAATATTTTCTGTGAGTTTGATTTTTGCTGCTGTTCATCAGTTCCTGACATACCTTTTTCTATATTTTTATAATTATTTAATAGTATAACGAAATGATCAGCCTAATATTGTTTGTGGACATAATCAAAGTCCTTGCAGCAATAATAGCCGCAAGGACTTTGATATTTATATCTCAATAATTCTATCAGAACAGACTCCAGCTCACTGTCAGGCCGGCCATCACGATCGACACCATCGACATGAGCTTGATGAGGATGTTGAGCGACGGGCCCGATGTATCCTTGAACGGATCGCCCACGGTATCGCCTACGACGGTAGCCTTGTGCACCTCGCTGCCTTTGCCGCCGAAATTACCCTCTTCGATATACTTCTTGGCATTATCCCAAGCGCCGCCGGAGTTGGCCATGAAGATAGCCAGCACAAAGCCCGCGCTGAGGCCGCCTACAAGCAATCCGAGCACGCCGGGTACACCGAATATCAGACCGGTGATGATCGGCGCCACAATCGCCAGCAATGAGGGGAAAATCATCTCGCGCTGCGCTCCCTTGGTTGAGATCTGTACGCAACGTGCGTAATCCGGCTCAGCCTTGCCTTCGAGGATACCTTTTATCTCGCGGAACTGACGGCGCACTTCCTCTACCATGTGCTGTGCGGCGCGGCCTACGGCATTCATCGTAAGGCCGCAGAAGAGGAAGGCCATCATTGAGCCGATAAACATGCCAGAGAGCACCTTGGGGCTCATCAGATTCACTTCATAAAGCTCCATGAAGTCGAGGAACGACATCTCATGGATATGCACGGTGCGGTCGCCGATCTGCACGAAAGTCTCGCCGAGGCGCTCCATGCCGATACGGATCTCTTCGATATACGACGCAAGCAGGGCAAGGCCGGTAAGCGCTGCAGAGCCGATGGCGAAGCCTTTGCCGGTGGCGGCTGTAGTGTTGCCGAGCGAGTCGAGAGCGTCGGTGCGGCGGCGCACGTCTTCGCCGAGACCGCTCATCTCTGCATTACCGCCGGCATTGTCGGCGATGGGGCCGTAAGCGTCGGTGGCAAGGGTGATACCGAGAGTCGAAAGCATACCTACAGCGGCGATACCAATGCCATAGAGGCCCATGGCGACGTTGCTGAAGTCGAAGCCCGACGCAAACCAATAACTAAGTATAATGCCAGCTACAACGGCGATTACAGGCACCGCGGTCGACACCATGCCGAGGCCGACGCCTGAGATAATCACAGTTGCCGGGCCCGTAGTACCGCTCTCGGCGAGCTTCTTGGTAGGTTTGTAAGACTGAGAGGTATAATATTCGGTAGAACGGCCGATAACGACGCCTACAAGCAGGCCCACAACCACTGAGCAGCTGATCCATGCCCAATTGTCAAGGCCGAGCAACCAAAGGATAAGGAAAGTGGCTGCGACGATAAGAACTGAGCTCAGATTCGTGCCCAACGAGAGCGAGCCCAGAAGCTCCTTGATTGTTGCATTCTCTTTTGTGCGCACGCAGAAAATACCCAATATCGACAGCAGGATACCAACCGCGGCAATCAGCATGGGAGCAACTACTGCCTTATATTGCATTACCTCGTCGCCCGAGAGCAGATAGGCTGCCGCACCGAGAGCCGAGGTTGCGAGAATAGAGCCGCAATACGACTCATAGAGGTCGGCACCCATACCGGCAACGTCGCCTACATTGTCGCCCACATTGTCGGCGATTGTGGCGGGATTGCGCGGGTCGTCTTCAGGAATACCTGCCTCGACCTTACCGACGAGGTCTGCGCCAACATCGGCAGCTTTGGTATAGATACCGCCGCCTACACGCGCGAAGAGAGCCTGAGTAGAAGCGCCCATGCCGAATGTAAGCATGGTGGTGGTGATCATGGCAAGTTTGGCTGTGCCCTCAAGTGGAATAAGCCAGTCAAGCAGGAGATACCAGAAAGAAATATCTATCAAGCCGAGGCCGACAACCACAAGGCCCATCACAGCTCCCGAGCGGAAAGCTACGCGAAGACCGCTGTTGAGAGACTCGCGGGCCGCGTTGGCCGTGCGTGCCGAAGCGTAGGTGGCAGTCTTCATGCCGAGAAAGCCCGAAAGGCCTGAGAAGAAGCCGCCGGTAAGGAACGCCACGGGCACCCATGGGTTCTGGAGCTGGAAGCCGTAAGCCATCACGGAGAAAAGCACTACCAAGGCAGCGAACACCCAGCCTACGATTTTATACTGCTGTTTGAGATAAGACATCGCACCCTTGCGAACATGCGAGGCTATGCGTTTCATTGTGTCGGTACCCTCGTCCTGCCGTAACATCTGGCGATAGAAGTACCATGCCAATATCAGCGCGACAACGGCCGACACAGGCACAAGCCAAAAAACCGGATCAATCATAATTATTGGTATTAGATAAAGTAATGAATCTGCTTGCTGTTTGCTATGCTTGGAGAAGTGCGGTCTCCATCAGTGGCATGCCTTCTTCTCTCATGAGTCAGCCGCCTTTCTCGTTCATGAGTCAGCCGCATTCCTCGTTCATGAGTCAGCCGCCTTCTTCGTTTAAGTGTTAGCCGCTTTTTTTCGTTCATGGCATGAGCGAAGCTCATGCACCTCGTAGGCCGGAGCAGAATCGAACTGCTATCAAAAGTTTAGGAAACTTCTATTCTATCCGTTGAACTACCGGCCCTTAAAAAAAGAATGAGAAACGACATCCGAAGATAACCATTTCTCATTCTCCTCTCTCCTCTTGCGGTATGGACGGGACTCGAACCCGCGACCTTCTGCGTGACAGGCAGACGATCTAACCAGCTGATCTACCACACCGTTCATTGCTCTGGTTGGAGAGGCATAGGCTTTATCGCTTTTGCACTGCAAAGTTACAACTGTTTTTGTTACTGTGCAAATATTTTCGCAAAAAAATTTCAGAAAAATGTAAATTTGTCTGTATTCGCGAATATTTTGGCCGTTTAGTCGAAGATTTGACGCAATATCGACAGACTTTTCACCCCTTCAAGGCTACATAAATGCAAATCATAGTAGTGAAAAATTATATCGATTGCCCTTCTCCGCTCAAATCTTTCTATAAAAATTCTTCCGCAATGATACAAAGATATCTCTCCAAAGGCTAAAAGTGCGCGGGAATCGACAGATGAAAGATAATCTCCATGCAGAGGAGCCGACCTTACAAAGCGCCCTTCCTTGATATCAAAGAGACATCCGTGCCTCGCCTCGCCATAATCAGGAGCTATTCCGAGAAATTCTGCAAGATGGATCAGAAACGACACATGGAAATTGGCAGCAGCCCTGCCCCCGCACTCTCCATAGTACGCTACTGCCGAGAACAGGAAATCCGACAGTATATCGTCGGCCTCGGTGCGGCGCAGTATCACATCAAGCGTCTCGGCAAGGAAAGTCGCTCCCGCAGCTCTCATCGGCGACAAAAGCATGGCAGGCGATGTAGCCATGGGAATCATTTCCCGCACGGTCGCCACCTCCCGGTCAGGTCGGATATCAACCACCGCCTCAAAAAGAGACAGAGGCCCTGTAAGCGCCCTGCGACGTTTGCTCTCGCGCCCTTTGCCCGAAGGCATGGCAAGTGTGAGCCGCCCATGGCAGCGGCTCCATACCGACAGCAGATTGCGGCTGTCGTTGACACGAACAGTACGCAGCGCTATGCATTCAATATTGCTCAGCATGTAAATGTATTTCTACTATCCTAAAATGTTGTGACATTCCTCAAAGATTCAAAAGTAAGCTCTGCTTCACCTTTTAAAAAAGCCGGCGCGCTTCAGCGCGTCACCGTCACCCGAAATGCAAAAAAAAATAAGCCCGGCGAGCTATGGAGCCGCCGGGCATATCTTGACTTGTGAATCTCCTTATTCAGCTGCGGGAAGTTCGGGCTCCTGAGCCTGAGCTTCTGCAACGGGATTCTCGGCAGGAGCTGCGGCAGCTGTGTTTTTACGACGGCTGCGGCGGGTCTTGGCCTTGGTTTCTGTCTTGTCTTTGAGCATGGCTTCGTTGTAGTCTACCAGCTCAATGAAGCAAGTCTTGGCGTTATCGCCGAGGCGGTTGCCGGTTTTGAGGATACGGGTGTATCCGCCGGGACGCTGGGCGATTTTCTCAGCGATCTCTTGGAAGAGGATTTTTACAGCCTCTTTGTTCTGGAGGTAGCTGAAAACAACACGACGGTTGGTCATTGTATCTTCCTTAGCGCGGTTGATAAGGGGCTCGGCATATACACGGAGTGCTTTAGCCTTGGCAAGAGTAGTGAAGATGCGCTTGTGGAGGATGAGCGAGATGGTCATGTTAGCCAGCATTGAGTCGCGATGACCCTTCTGACGGCTAAGGTGGTTGAATTTTTTATTGTGTCGCATCGGGCTTATTCTTTATCGAGTTTGTATTTGGAGATATCCATGCCGAACGAAAGGTTCAAGCTCGTAAGGAGCTCTTCCAGTTCAACAAGGGATTTTTTACCGAAGTTGCGGAATTTGAGCAAATCGGTTTTGTTGAATACCACCAGCTCGGCGAGGGTTTCGACCTCGGCGCTTTTGAGGCAGTTGAGGGCGCGGACGGAGAGTTGCATATCCACCAGTTTCGATTTGAGAAGCTGGCGCATGTGGAGTACTTCTTCGTCGAATTCCTCACCCGGATCGGTCTCTGTGGTCTCAAGGGTGATTTTCTCGTTGCTGAAGAGCATGAAGTGATAGATAAGTATCTTCGCTGCTTCTTTGACTGCATCCTTGGGCAGGATCGAACCGTTGGTGCTTATCTCGAGAGTCAGTTTGTCGTAGTCGGTTTTCTGGTCTACGCGATAGTTTTCGACGGTGTATTTGACGTTTTTGATCGGGGTGTAGATTGAGTCGATAGCGATGGTGTCGATATCGTCCTGAGGAGTTACATTCTCCTCTGCAGGCACCCAACCGCGACCCTTGTTGATCGTCAGTACGATAGTGAAACTTGCGTCGGGATCCAAATGACAAATCACCAGCTCGGGGTTCATGACCTCAAAGGCCGTGAGCGCCGTGGCGATGTCGCCGGCTGTGAACACTTCTTTGCCTGAAACGGTGATGGTGACACGCTCGTAGTCGCTGTCTTCAACCTTTTGTTTGAGGTCGACTTGCTTGAGGTTGAGGATGATGTTGGTGACATCTTCCTTAACGCCGGGTACGGCATCGAATTCGTTTTTAACGCCGTCGATTTTTATCGACGATATCGCGTAGCCTTCGAGCGACGAAAGCAGCACGCGACGGAGGGCGTTGCCCACGGTGATGCCATAGCCGGGTTCCAAAGGCTTGAACTCGAACTTGCCGTAGAAGTTGGAAGCTTCTACCATTATTACCTCTTCAGGTTTTTGGAATGCTAATATAGCCATGGATCTGAAATATTGGATAAGATTACTTAGAGTAGAGCTCGACAATCAGCTGCTCCTTGATGTTCTCGGGGATGTCTTCGCGTGCAGGCACGTGGAGGAATTTTCCGCTGCGGGTAGCTTCGTCCCACTCTATCCAAGGATATTTGCTGTGGTTGAAGCCGGCAAGTGCGTCGGCGATTACCTCGAGTGATTTGCTGCGCTCACGTACACCCACGATATCGCCCGGTTTTACCGAGTAAGAGGGGATGTTCACTACATCGCCGTTGACGATGATGTGACGGTGAAGAACGAGCTGACGGGCGGCTGCACGGGTAGGAGCAATGCCCAGACGGTATACTACGTTGTCAAGACGGCTCTCGAGAAGCTGAAGAAGAATCTCACCGGTAATACCTTTGAGGCTCGACGCTTTCTCGAAGAGGTTGCGGAACTGACGCTCCAGAACACCGTAGGTATATTTAGCTTTCTGTTTCTCGCGGAGCTGTACGCCATACTCGCTGGTTTTGCGGCGCTTGTTGGCTCCATGCTGCCCGGGGGGGAAGTTGCGACGTGCCAGAACTTTGTCTTCACCGAAAATCGGTTCGCCGAACTTACGGGCTATTTTGGTCTTGGGACCTGTGTATCTTGCCATTGTGTTGAAATCATTTTATCGGGATAGGCCTTCGAGTCTCCGGAGCGCCTGCTCAGCGCATGCCCGGCGCAGCCGCGACCGTAGAGAGGTGATCTAAAATACGGTCTATTCGCCGGGGCATCGTTGTGAGAGGTCTGCTCCATTGCGGACACTGCTCCGGTAGTGGCATACCGGCTGGCCTTGATCCCGCCTGTTGTTGGTGTTTGTTTACTAAAAGCGAAAGCAGAGCCGGGATAATAATCCCGGGGGCCGCATGGCCTTAGACTCTACGACGTTTGGGAGGACGGCAACCGTTGTGGGGAAGCGGTGTCACGTCGATGATTTCGGTCACTTTGATGCCTGCGCCGTCGATTGTACGCACGGCTGACTCACGGCCGTTACCCGGGCCTTTGAGATAAGCCTTTACTTTGCGGAGGCCAAGATCGTAAGCGATTTTGGCGCAATCTTGGGCAGCCATCTGGGCGGCATACGGAGTATTCTTCTTTGATCCGCGGAAGCCCATCTTGCCTGCGCTCGACCACGAGATCACCTGACCCTCGCTGTTGGCTAAGCAGACAATGATATTGTTGAAAGATGAATGAACGTGGAGCTGGCCTTCTGCACCAACCTTAACGTTGCGTTTCTTTGCTGCGACTGTTTTTTTTGCCATGTCAAATTATTATTTAGTAGCTTTCTTCTTGTTAGCAACGGTTTTCTTGCGGCCCTTGCGGGTGCGGGCGTTGTTCTTGGTGCTCTGGCCGCGTACGGGCAGGCCATTGCGGTGACGGATACCACGGTAGCAACCGATGTCCATCAGACGCTTGATGTTGAGCTGGATCTCGCTGCGCAGATCACCCTCTACTTTGTAGTCTGAGCCGATTACCTCGCGGACGCGGGCGGCCTGATCGTCGGTCCAGTCCTGTACCTTGACATTTACGTCGATGCCGGCTTTGTTGAGGATGTTGCGGGCGGCGCTGCGGCCGATGCCGAAGATGTAGGTCAAGGCGATTTCACCTCTTTTGTTTTGGGGGAGGTCAACTCCCACTATACGTACTGCCATAATACTTTATCCTTGACGTTGTTTGTATTTTGGGTTTTTCTTGTTGATGACATACAGACGTCCTTTGCGACGGACGATCTTGCTGTCGGGAGTGCGTTTCTTTACAGAAGCTCTTACTTTCATATCTTTTAGTGTTTCGATTATTTATAGCGGAAAGCAATGCGTCCTTTAGACAGGTCGTATGGCGTCATCTCTACGCGCACTTTGTCGCCGGGCAAAATCTTGATGTAATGCATGCGCATCTTGCCTGAGATATGTGCGGTGATTTCGTGGCCGTTCTCGAGTTCTACGCGGAACATCGCGTTTGACAGTGCCTCGATAATTGTCCCGTCCTGTTCGATTGCTGATTGTTTTGCCATAGATGGGTGTTTAAATAAATTTATCTTTTAATACATCCTTGATGTAGTCAAAGGTTGTAAGGATTTCGATGTGGTCATTGACCATAGCTAAGGTGTGCTCATAGTGGGCAGAGGGCTTGCGGTCGCGCGTGAGCGCTTCCCAGCCGTTGCTCGCTATCACGATATTGCGGCTGCCCATATTGATCATCGGCTCTATGCAGAAGCACATGCCGTTGGTGATACGGGGGCCGATACCGCGTCGTCCGTAATTGGGCACCTCGGGGCTCTCGTGCATTTTGCGGCCGATGCCGTGGCCGGTCATCTCGCGCACTACACTGTAGTTGCGACGCTCGCAGTAGCTCTGGATCGCATTCGATACATCGCCTATGCGCGCACCGGCTTTTGCAGCCTCGATACCGACATAAAGAGCCTCTTTGGTTGTCTTCAGAAGTGCCATCTTCTCGGGTGAGATAGTTCCCACAGGGAAAGTATAGCACGAATCACCGCAGAAACCGTCTTTCTCAACTACGGTATCTATACCGATGATATCGCCGTCGAGCAACACACGATCCGACGGAAAACCATGCACGACAGTCTCATTGACCTCGATACACAGTGTGGCCGGAAATCCTTCGTAGCCCAGACAGGCAGGCTTGCCACCATTGTCAAGGATAAACTCCCTGGCAATGGTGTCGAGCTTACGTGTTGTAACTCCGGGTTCGATCCAGCGGGCTACCTCGCCAAGAGTCTGGCTCACAAGCGTCGATGACGCCCGCATGGCTTCGATTTCTTCCGGTGTCTTGAGATAAATCATTTAAGCGTAGATATTGTTGGTTGGCTTGCGTCTGATTAATAAGCCTGGCCGGTGGTGCGACCCTTGATCTTGCCTTCTTTCATAAGGCCGTCGTAGTGGTGCATCATCAGGTGCGACTCAATTTGCTGCAAGGTATCGAGAACAACACCCACCATAATCAGCAGCGATGTGCCGCCGAAGAACTGGGCGAAATTCTGGCTGATACCGAAGAAGCGGGCAAACGCAGGCAGGATAGCTACCACACCCAGGAAAATCGAACCCGGAAGTGTGATGCGCGACATGATGGCATCGAGATACTCAGCAGTCTTCTTGCCCGGTTTTACGCCGGGGATAAATCCGTTGTTGCGCTTCATATCCTCGGCCATCTGGGTGGGACGCACCGTGATGGCTGTGTAGAAATATGTGAACGCCACAATCAGGATAAAGAAGATGAAGTTATACCAGAAGCCGTTGATGTCAGTGAGAGCGTGTGCCACACCGTTGTCTGCACCCTTGAATCCGATCATGGTCATAGGAATGAACATGATGGCCTGGGCGAAGATGATGGGCATAACACCTGCGGCATTTACCTTAAGAGGTATATACTGGCGGGCGCCTCCGTACTGACGGTTGCCTACAATGCGCTTTGCATACTGCACAGGCACTTTGCGTGTACCCTGAACAAGAAGCACGGCGCCGACGGTCACTGCGAACAGCAACACAATCTCGACAAGGAACATCACCAGACCGCCTTGACCTGAGCCTTGACCCGGCATACGGTTGGTGAATTCAAACATCAGTGCCGACGGCAGACGGGCAATGATACCTACCAAGATGATGAAGGAGATACCATTACCCACACCACGGTCGGTGATACGCTCACCGAGCCACATTATAAACATCGAACCGGCAGCAAGGATGATTGTCAGATAAGTGGTCATCCAGATTCCCAGATCGAGAGTAGTGCCGTTGGCTGCGCTATTGACCTGAAGCTGAAGGTTGATCAGATAAGCCGGAGCCTGCATGCACAGGATCACGACGGTCAGATAGCGGGTATACTGGTTCATTTTCTGACGACCGCTCTCGCCTTCACGCTGCATCTTCTGGAACGACGGCAATACCATACCGCACAGCTGGATTACAATCGAAGCTGTGATGTATGGCATAATACCGAGAGCGAAGATCGACGCCTGCGAGAACGCACCGCCCGAGAACATATCGAGCAACTGCATCAAACCGCTCTTGTTGGTGAAATTGGCAAGGGCGTCGATGTCACTGGGCGAAATGCCCGGCAACACCACGTAACAGCCCACGCGGTAGATAAACACCAACAGGACGGTGATCAGAAGTCGCTTGCGCAGCTCCTCGATAGTCCAGATATTCTTAAGTGTCTCGATAAATCTCATGGTCAGACAGTTTTGCAAGTGCCGCCGGCAGCCTCGATGGCTGCTTTGGCAGCGGCAGAGAAGGCATTGGCTTCAACAGTGAGGGCTTTGGTAACATTGCCGTTGGCAAGTACTTTTACCAGCTGGTCACGACGTACGTAACCGGCCTGACGAAGCTCTTCGATGCCTACTGCCGTCAGCTGGCGTGCTTCAGCAAGCTGCGAGATGAGATCGAGGTTGATTGCCTTATATTGAACACGGTTGATATTCTTGAAACCGAATTTGGGCAGACGGCGCTGAAGAGGCATCTGGCCACCTTCAAAACCGATTTTGCGCGAATAGCCCGAGCGCGATTTGGCGCCCTTGTGGCCGCGGGTAGATGTACCACCCTTGCCGGAGCCTGAGCCACGGCCGATACGGGTGCTGCGTTTTACGCTGCCTTTTGCGGGTTGTAAATTGCTTAAATCCATTGTCGTAATTGTTTAGGCCTTGGTTACTTCTACCAAGTGGCGTACTTTGTTTACCATACCCATCACACTGGGAGTGTCTTCTTTCACTACAGTGTGATTCATTTTCTTGAGGCCGAGGGCATCGAGAGTGGCTTTCTGCACCTTGGGGCAGTTGATGCGGCTCTTTATCTGTTTGATTTTGATCTGTGCCATTGTGGTAAGCTTTTTAGCCTTTGAAGACTTTTTCAACAGAAATACCGCGGTTCTGGGCTACGATTGCGGGTGAGCGCATTTCGTCGAGAGCGGCGATTGTTGCCTTCACAAGGTTGTGGGGGTTAGACGAGCCTTTCGATTTGGCCAGCACGTCGGTGATACCTACACTCTCGAGAACCGCACGCATAGCGCCACCGGCTTTAACACCGGTACCGTGGCTGGCGGGCTTGAGGATGATACGTGAGCCACCGAATTTGGCTACCTGCTCGTGGGGGATGGTGCCTTTGTGAACGGGCACGCGGATAAGGTTCTTCTTGGCTGCCTCTACGCCTTTGGCGATAGCGGCCTGTACTTCGTTGGCTTTGCCAAGACCATAACCTACTACACCGTCGCCATTGCCTACTACGACGATAGCGGCGAAAGTAAAGGTGCGGCCGCCCTTGGTTACCTTGGTAACGCGGTTGATGGCCACCAGACGATCCTGAAGCTCAAGATCACCGGTCGATTTTACTCTGTTATTACGTTTTGCCATATTCGATTAGAATTTGAGGCCGGCGCTGCGGGCAGCATCAGCGAGTGATTTAACACGGCCGTGGAAGAGATAGCCGTTGCGGTCGAAAACTACTTCGTTTATACCGGCTGCAAGAGCCTTGGCAGCTACGGCAGCGCCTACAAGTGCGGCAATCTCGCTCTTGGTGCCGGTGGCATCAAGACCTTTCGACGACGACGACACCAGTGTACGGCCGGCAAGGTCGTCGATCAGCTGAACGTAGATCTGTTTGTTGCTGCGGAACACTGTCATGCGCGGACGCTCGGCAGTGCCCGAGATCTTACCGCGGATGCGTGTCTTGATTTTATTACGTCTTTGTATCTTTGAAAACATGGTTGCCTACTTATTTGATTATTTGGCGCCGGCCTTCTTGCCGGACTTGCGGCGGATAATCTCGCCGACAAATTTGATACCTTTGCCTTTGTAGGGTTCGGGCTTGCGGAGCGAACGGATCTTTGCGCATACCTGGCCGAGGAGCTGTTTGTCCTGGCTCTCGAGGATGATGAGCGGATTCTTGTTACGCTCGCTCTTGGTCTCTACGCTAACCTCTGCGGGAAGCTTGATATATATTGCGTGGCTGTAGCCCAGTGAGAGCTCGAGCACCTGACCGGTGGCCTGTGCGCGGTAGCCTACGCCTACTAATTCCATTTCTTTGCGGTAGCGCTGGTGTACGCCCTCAACCATATTGTGGATAAGTGCGCGGTAGAGGCCGTGCTGAGCACGGTGCTCGATATCATCGCTCGGGCGGGTCACCACTACGTGGTTGCCCTCTACTGCTACATGAAGGTCAGGATTGACGGCCTGCTTGAGTTCGCCGTATTTACCCTTGACGGTTACAACATTGGTCTTGTCGTCAACCGTAACGGTCACTCCTGCTGGAATTTCAATGGGTGCTTTACCTATTCGTGACATAGTGTTTATCTTTTACGGTTGATTAATATACGTAGCACAGCACTTCGCCACCGATCTTGAGGTCGGCAGCTGATTTGTTGGTCATCACGCCACGTGATGTGGAGAGAATCGCAATACCAAGACCGTTAAGCACACGGGGCATGTCTTTGTAGCCTGTGTACTGACGCAGACCCGGACGTGATACACGCTTGAGGCCTTTGATGGCATTCACACGGTCCACCGGATCATACTTGAGGGCGATCTTGATTGTGCCCTGAGGAGTATTCTCACCTTCTTCGAACTTGTAGTTCAGGATATAGCCCTGCTCGAAGAGGATTTTGGTAATCTCTTTTTTCAAGTTTGAGGCCGGGATTTCAACCACGCGGTGGTTGGCTTTGATAGCGTTCCTCAATCTTGTGAGATAATCTGCTATAGGATCTGTCATTTTTGTTTGTTTTAAATTGATTGAGCCGGATTGCTCAACAATATTTAAATCTCATTTTTAATAGGCTCTCCGAATGTCGGCGCCCGGCCGATAGCGGAGTTACCCGAGGTGGTCGCAATCAGGATTACCAGCTTGCCTTTTTAACACCGGGAATCAGACCTGCTGACGCCATTTCGCGGAACTGGATACGCGAGATGCCGAAGGCACGCATGTATCCTTTGGGACGACCGGTGATTGAGCAACGGTTGTGCATGCGGATGGGCGAGGAGTTCTTGGGAAGACGCTGAAGCTCTTGGGCTGCTTCGTAGGCTGCCGCACGCTTCTCTTCATCTTCTTCGTGGGCGGCGTTGATGATCTTCTTCAAGGCTGCGCGGCGCTCGGCATACTTGGCTGCCAGACGTGCACGCTTTACCTCGCGGGCTTTCATTGATTCTTTAGCCATACTGCTATCAGTTGTTTTTTGCGTTCTTGAAGGGGAGGCCGAAAGCTTTGAGCAGTGCGTAGCCCTCTTCGTCGCTCTGGGCTGAAGTCACGAAGGTGATGTTCATACCGGTGAGCTTGTTGATGTTGTCGATGTTGATCTCAGGGAAGATAATCTGCTCTGTGATGCCGAGAGTGTAGTTGCCGCGGCCGTCGAGCTTGCCTTCGATACCCTTGAAGTCGCGGATACGGGGAAGGGCGACACGGATAAGACGCTCGAGGAACTCGTACATCTTCTCACGGCGAAGGGTTACACGCACGCCAACGGGCATTTTCTTACGGAGCTTGAAGTTCGAGATATCCTTGCGCGAGAGTGTGGCAACGGCTTTCTGGCCTGTGATTGCGGTAAGCTCGGCGATGGCGGTCTCGATGAGTTTCTTGTCCTGTGTGGCGGCGCCAATGCCTTGATTGATCACGATCTTCTCAAGGCGGGGCACCTGCATCACAGTGGAGTAGTTGAACTCACTCTCCAAAGCCGGAACGATACGTTCCTTGTAGTCTTTTTGCAGTGATGTGGTCATTATTAGATTTCCTGATTGGATTTTTTAGAAATGCGTACAACCTTTCCACCTTCGCGCTTGATTGCGATACGGGTGGGCTTGCCGGTCTTGGGATCGACAAGGTTGAGGTTCGAGATATGGATGGGGGCTTCTTTCTTCACCAGACCACCCTGGGGGTACTGTGCGGTGGGCTTTGTAGCTTTGGTCACCATGTTGATGCCCTCTACGATAGCACGGCCTTTGGTGCGCTGCACCTCAAGCACGCGGCCTGTCTTGCCCTTGTCCTCACCGGCGAGAACACATACTGTGTCGCCTTTGCGGATATAAATCTTGCTCATTATTGATTGACTTAGAGCACCTCGGGTGCAAGTGAAACAATCTTCATGTTTTTAGCGCGGAGCTCGCGGGCAACAGGGCCGAAGATACGGGTGCCACGGAGCTCGCCGTCGTTCTTGAGCAGCACGCATGCGTTGTCGTCGAAGCGGATGTAAGATCCGTCGGGACGACGGATTTCTTTCTTCGTACGTACGATCATGGCACGCGATACAGTGCCCTTCTTTACGTCGGCGCCGGGAATTGCGCTCTTAACCGACACCACGATGATGTCGCCCACCGATGCATAGCGACGGTCGGTGCCGCCGAGTACGTGGATACACAGTACTTCCTTGGCTCCCGAGTTGTCAGCTACGTTAAGACGTGATTCTGTCTGTATCATTCTTACTTAACTTTTTCGATGATTTCAACTAATCTCCAGCGTTTGGTCTTGCTGAGGGGACGGGTCTCCATCAGGCGTACGGTATCGCCTACGGAGCACTCGTTGTTTTCGTCGTGAGCGTGATATTTCTTGCTCTTGTTGACGAATTTACCGTAAATCGGGTGTTTCTCTTTCCAGCGTACGGTGACGGTGATGGTCTTGTCACCCTTGTTGCTTGAAACGACGCCGATGCGCTCTTTGCGCAGATTGCGTTTTTCTTCCATTGTTCGCTACTTATTTGTTGTTAAGTTCGCGCATGCGGAGCTCGGTCTTAACGCGTGCTATCATGCGGCGGTCGGCGGTGAGCTGGGCGGGATTGTCCAGAGGGCTGACAGCGTGGTTCATGCGTGACTGGAGATATTCTTTCTCCATCTGGGCAAGACGCTCGGTGAGGTCAGCCGTAGCCATTTCGCGGATTTCTTCTTTCTTCATAGCTTATTACACGTTTTGAGTGGGGTCGTAGTCGCGGCGTACTACAAATTTGGTTACCACGGGGAGCTTCTGGGCTGCCAGGCGGAGTGCCTCTTTTGCGATATCGTAGCTTACACCCTCTACCTCGATGATGATGCGGCCGGGGGTAACTGGCGCAACGAATCCTTCGGGGTTACCTTTACCTTTACCCATGCGGACCTCAGCGGGCTTCTTGGTGATGGGTTTGTCGGGGAAGATACGGATCCAGATCTGACCCTGACGCTGCATATAACGTGTCACCGCGATACGGGCGGCCTCGATCTGGCGACCGGTGATCCATTTGGACTCAAGGGTCTTGATGCCAAACGAGCCGAAGGCCAGGGTATTGCCACGCTGGGCATTGCCCTTCATACGGCCTTTCTGTGAGCGGCGGAATTTGGTTTTCTTAGGCTGTAACATTGTTGTCTGTGCTTACAGTGGTTTAACGGTTGTTTTTGGACGAGCGGAATCCGCCACGACGTTCGCGGCCTTTGCCTGAGTTGCTGCGTCCTTCGTTCTTGGCAGCTGTAAATGCAGGAGCGAGGTCACGTTTGCCATAAACCTCACCGCGGCAAATCCATACTTTCACGCCGATCACACCTACCTTGGTGTGTGCTTCAACCAACGCGTAGTCGATGTCGGCACGGAGGGTGTGAAGAGGTGTACGGCCTTCCTTGAACATCTCTGAACGGGCCATTTCAGCACCGTTGAGACGGCCTGAAACCTGTACTTTGATGCCTTCGGCACCTGCACGCATTGAAGCGGCGACAGCCTGCTTCACAGCGCGGCGGTAAGCTACCTTACCCTCGATCTGACGGGCGATGTTGGCAGCTACGATCTCGGCGTCGAGTTCGGGGCGCTTTACCTCGTAGATGTTGATCTGAACATCTTTGTCGGTGATTTTCTTGAGCTCCTCTTTGAGTGTCTCCACTGCCTGTCCGCCGGGGCCGATGATCTTGCCGGGGCGAGAGGTGCACACGGTGATAGTGATGAGCTTGAGTGTACGCTCTATTACGATACGCGAGACACTGCTGTTGGCCAGGCGTACGTTGAGGTATTCGCGGAGCTTGTAGTCTTCAAGGATATTGTCGGGGTATTTGCCTTTTTCCGACCAGTTGGAGTCCCAGCCGCGGATAACGCCCAGGCGGTTGCTTATAGGATTAACTTTCTGTCCCATTTTTATGCCTCGGTATTTTTGTTAGCGATTGTGTCGACAATTACGGTCACATGGTTGGCACGTTTGCGGATACGGTAGCCGCGGCCCTGAGGAGCGGTGCGCAGACGTTTGAGCATGGGAGCGCAATTGACATAGATAGTGCTGATATAAAGTTCGCCGGCGTCGGCCTTGCGCTCGTTTTTCTGTTCCCAGTTTGCAACGGCGCTGCGGACGAGTTTCTCAAGGCGCTGCGCTGCTTCCTTGTTGGAGAAGTGCAGGATGCCAAGGGCGCGGCCTACTTCCTGACCGCGTACCATGTCGGCTACCAGACGCATTTTACGGGGCGAGGTGGGTATGTTGAGCAACTTTGCGAATGCGATGTTGCGCTGCTCGTCCTTACGCTGGTTGGCTGATATTCTTTTTCTTTCACCCATTGTATTTATTCGTCTTTTTTTCGATGATTATTGAGTGTCAGTCCCTTATTTTTTCTTGTTGCCTGCGTGGCCGCGGAATGTGCGGGTGGGGGCAAACTCGCCGAGTTTGTGACCTACCATGTTCTCAGTTACATAAACGGGAATGAATTTGTTACCGTTGTGTACTGCGAATGTATGGCCAACGAATTCGGGGGCGATCATAGAAGCGCGGCTCCATGTCTTGATGACATTCTTTTTGCCGGAAGCTTCCATGTCAGCCACTTTCTTCTCAAGCTTTACGCTGATGAAGGGACCTTTTTTTAATGAACGGCTCATATTTGCTTAATTGTCAAGATTATTTCTTCTTTCTTCTCTCGATAATGTACTTGTTCGAGGGCTTCTTGGGCGTACGGGTCTTGAGACCTTTGCTGTAGAGACCCTTGCGTGAGCGGGGATGACCACCTGAAGCGCGGCCTTCACCACCACCCATGGGGTGATCGACAGGGTTCATAACCACACCACGGTTGTGGGGACGCTTGCCCAGCCAGCGTGAACGGCCGGCTTTGCCTGAACGTTCGAGCGAGTGCTCTGCATTGCCTACCACACCGATAGTTGCCTTGCAGGTAGCGAGCACCTTGCGGGTTTCGCCTGAGGGCAATTTGATGATGGCGTAGGTGCCTTCGCGTGATATGAGCTGTGCGAAAGTGCCGGCCGAACGTGCCATGAAAGCACCCTGACCGGGACGAAGTTCGATACAGTGGATGAGTGTACCTACAGGTATCTTGTTGAGGGGAAGTGCGTTTCCCACCTCGGGAGCGGCATCAGCGCCGCTCATTACGGTTGCACCTACCTCAAGGCCGTTGGGGGCGATGATATAGGCTTTCGAACCGTCCACGTAGTAGAGAAGTGCGATACGGGCCGAACGGTTGGGATCGTACTCGATGCTCTTTACTACTGCGGGAATACCGTCGCGATTTCTCTTGAAGTCGATAATGCGGTATTTGCGCTTGTGGCCGCCACCCATGTAGCGGTTTGCAAGGTGGCCTTCGTTGTTACGGCCACCTGTCGCACGCTTGCCGACTGTAAGAGATTTTTCCGGTGTGGTGGCAGTTATAACACCTTTAAACACACCGATAACCTTGTGACGCTGCCCAGGGGTTGTGGGCTTGAATTTTCTTACTGCCATTGCTGTTAGATGTTGCTAAAGAATTCGATGGACTGACCGTCGGCAACTGTGACGTAAGCTTTCTTCCAACGGGCTGTTTTACCACGGAGAAGACCGCTCTTTGTCCAGCGAGATTTGTTCTTGCCGCGGACGATTGCCGTGTTTACGCTTTCCACCTTCACGCCGTAGAGCTGCTCTACCAGAGATTTGATCTGGTATTTGTTTGCCTCGGGCGACACGCGGAAAGTATAGCAATTACGCTTTTCTGAAAGCTTGGTTGCCCTTTCGGTGATGATTGGTTTGATCGAGATATCCATATCTTGTTGAAGTGGAGCGTTAGAGTTTGTTAATAACGTCAACGCTGGCCTCGGTGAGAAGCAGCGTTTCGGTGTTGAGCACGGCATACGCGTTGATGTCCGATGCTGTCATGATACGGGCATCGGGCACATTTCGCATCGACAAATATACGTTATTATTTTTAGCTGACAAAACTACGAGCACTTTTTTGCCTTCAACTTTAAGGTTTTTAGCAAAATTTATGAATTCTTTAGTTTTGGGAGCCTCAAAGTTAACGTCTTCAACCACTACGATCTGACCTGCAGCTGCCTTGAGGCTGAGAGCCGAGCGACGCGCGAGGTCTTTGAGTTTGCGGTTGAGTTTGAAGCGATAGTCACGGGGACGGGGACCGAACACGCGGCCACCACCAACGAGAACGGGTGAGTTGATGTCACCGATACGGCTGCCGCCGCCACCTTTCTGTTTGTGGAGTTTGCGGGTAGAACCGCTCACTTCGCTGCGCTCTTTCGATTTGTGTGTGCCCTGGCGCTGGTTGGCAAGGTACTGCTTAACGTCGAGATAAAGGGCGTGCTCGTTGGGCTCGATAGCGAACACCTCATCGTTGAGGTTTACGCGGCGGCCTGTATCCTGGCCTTGCTGGTTGTATACTGCGAGTTCCATATTATTTCTCAATTAAGACGATTGAACCTTTGCTTCCGGGAATCGAGCCTTTGATCATGATGATGTTGTGCTCGGGGATCACTTTGATGATTTGGAGGTTTTGAACGGTTACGCGCTCATTACCTGTCTGGCCGGCCATACGCATGCCTTTGAATACCTTTGCAGGGTAAGAGCAGGCGCCTACCGAACCGGGGGCACGAAGACGGTTGTGCTGGCCGTGAGTGCTTTGGCCTACGCCACCGAAACCGTGACGTTTCACTACGCCCTGATAGCCTTTACCTTTGCTGGTGCCTACAACGTCTACGAAGTCGGCTTCAGTGAAGAGGTCGGCGGTGATGGTGTCGCCGAGAGCGTAAGTGTTACCAAATCCTTTGAACTCGGCCAAGTGTCGCTTGGGTGCTACACCGGCTTTACGGAAGTGACCGAGCTCGGGCTGGGTGAGGTGTTTCTCCTTCTGGTCTTCGAAACCAAGCTGGAGAGCCTCGTAGCCGTCGGTCTCTACAGTCTTAACCTGAGTAACAACACAAGGACCTACTTCGATAACAGTGCACGGTACATTGCGACCGTCGGCACTGAAAACGGATGTCATTCCGATTTTCTTTCCAATTAATCCTGGCATTTCTCTGTTAATTTGATGTTTATGTTATTTTTGTGAGGTGCGATATCAGCACTTGATTTCAACTTCGACACCGCTGGGAAGCTCAAGCTTCATGAGAGCGTCTACAATCTTGGGAGTAGCGTTGTAGATGTCGATAAGACGCTTGTAGCAGCTGAGCTCGAACTGCTCGCGGCTCTTCTTGTTGACGAAGGTCGAGCGGTTGACGGTGAAGATACGTTTGTGCGTGGGCAGGGGGATGGGGCCGCTGATCACCGCGCCGATCGACTTCACGGTCTTCACGATTTTCTCAGCCGATTTGTCAACGAGGCTGTGGTCGTAAGATTTGAGTTTGATACGGATTACGGGGTTCATATATTGTAGTGTTATTTTTATTTGAGAAGATCGACGCGGCCCTGGCACTCGGTCAGTACGTCTTTTGCGATTGAGTTAGATACCTCTGCGTAGTGCGAGAAGGTCATGGTAGAGGTGGCGCGGCCCGAGGTGATTGTACGGAGGGCGGTCACATAACCGAACATCTCGGCAAGAGGAGCCTTGGCTTTGACAACGCGGGCACCTGAGCGGCTTGTCTCCATGCCTTCTACCTGGCCACGGCGTTTGTTAAGGTCGGAGATAACGTCACCCATAGATTCTTCGGGAGTAACGACCTCAATCTTCATGATAGGCTCGAGAAGAACAGGACCTGCTTTCTCACAGGCTTTCTTGAATGCCTGGATGGCGCAGAGCTCGAATGAGAGCTGATCGGAGTCAACCGGGTGGAACGAACCGTCGATAACGGTAACCTTGAGGTGTTCTACGGGGAAGCCTGCGAGCACACCGTTCTTCATAGCGGTAGTGAAGCCCTTCTGGATCGAGGGGATGAACTCCTTGGGAATGTTACCACCCTTGACCTCGTCAACAAACTGGAGGTTGCCTTCGAAGCCCTCGTCTACGGGTTCTACACGTACGATGATATCGGCGAATTTACCGCGACCACCGGTCTGCTTCTTGAATACCTCGCGGAGCTCAACCGGACGGGTGATAGCCTCTTTGTAGGTAACCTGCGGACGGCCTTGGTTACATTCAACCTTGAATTCGCGGCGGAGACGGTCGATAATGATATCGAGGTGAAGCTCGCCCATACCCGAGATAACGGTCTGGCCGGTTTCTTCGTTTGTCTCAACACGGAATGTGGGGTCTTCCTCAGCAAGTTTCTGAAGGCCGACACCGAGTTTGTCAAGGTCTTTCTGAGTCTTGGGCTCAACGGCGATACCGATAACGGGATCGGGGAATTCCATAGCCTCAAGCACGATAGGAGCATTCTCGTCGCAGAGAGTGTCACCGGTGCGGATATCCTTGAAACCTACACCTGCGCCGATATCGCCGCAATCGATAAGGTCTTTGGGATTCTGTTTGTTTGAGTGCATTTGGAAAAGACGCGACACACGCTCTTTCTTGCCCGAACGAGAGTTGAGGATGTAGGTACCGGCAACAACTTCGCCTGAATAAACACGGAAGAAGGTAAGACGGCCTACATAGGGGTCGGTAGCGATCTTGAACGCGAGGGCGCACATGGGAGCTTCGCTTGAGGGCTCGCGGGTGACGATTTCGTCGGGGCTGTCGGGAAGACGGCCTTCAACTGCACCTGAGTCGAGCGGGCTGGGAAGATATGCGCACACATTGTCGAGAAGGCACTGCACACCTTTGTTCTTGAACGACGAACCGCACATCATCGGCACGAGATCCATAGCGAGAGTTGCCTTGCGGAGCGCACGCTTGATTTCCTCGATGGTGATGGTAGAAGGATCGTCGAAGTATTTTGACATGAGGTCATCGTCGTATTCGGCGATTTTCTCAAGCATTTTGTCGCGCCATTCTTCGGCTTCGTCCTGAAGAGCTGCGGGGATTTCCTCTACTGAGTAGTCGGCACCCATAGTCTCGTCATGCCAGAAGATAGCTTTCATTTGGATGAGGTCAACCACACCTTTGAAAGTCTCCTCTGCACCGATAGGAATTTGAATGGGGCAGGGATTTGCGCCGAGAACGTCCTTGAGCTGACGCACAACCTCGAAGAAGTTGGCACCCGAGCGGTCCATCTTGTTGACATAGCCGATACGGGGTACATTGTATTTGTCAGCCTGACGCCATACAGTCTCTGACTGGGGCTCAACACCACCAACGGCACAGAAAGTAGCGACAGCACCGTCGAGTACGCGGAGCGAACGCTCTACCTCTACAGTGAAATCGACGTGTCCCGGGGTGTCGATGAGGTTGATTTTATATTTCTCGTTGTTGTACTTCCAGAAAGTGGTAGTAGCTGCCGAGGTAATTGTGATACCGCGTTCCTGCTCCTGCTCCATCCAGTCCATAGTAGCGGCGCCATCGTGTACCTCACCGATTTTGTGAGTCAGGCCGGTGTAGAAAAGGATACGCTCGGAAGTAGTGGTTTTACCGGCATCGATGTGGGCCATAATGCCGATGTTACGCGTATATTTAAGATGTTCGTCTGATTTAGCCATTTTGCAGAGTAAGTGATATATTCAACGGAAAATCGCTTAGAAACGGAAGTGAGCGAAGGCGCGGTTAGCCTCGGCCATTTTGTGCATATCCTCCTTGCGTTTGAAAGCACCGCCCTGATTGTTAAAGGCATCGACGATTTCGGCTGCGAGCTTGTCGGCCATAGTCTTGCCACCGCGTTTACGGGCGTAAGAGATAAGATTTTTCATTGATATCGACTCTTTGCGGTCTGCGCGGATTTCGGTAGGCACTTGGAATGTTGCGCCACCTACGCGACGGCTCTTGACCTCGACCTGGGGAGTTACATTTTCGAGAGCTTTTTTCCAGATCTCAAGAGCTTCGAGTTCCTCATTGGGAAGTTTAGACTTCACAGTCTCAAGGGCGGTGTAGAAGATATCGAATGCGGTATTCTTCTTTCCGTCATACATAAGATGGTTGACAAATTTTGTCACACGGACATCGCCGTAAACGGGATCGGGGAGAACGAGCCGTTTTTTAGGTTTTGACTTTCTCATTTTAGAGTGTCTGTGTTGGTGTTTTTGATTGCTTGGTTGCTTGCTTCGTTATTCTTCAGCCGCGTCCGCTGACGCCGGGCTTACTCAACCAAAAGGGTAGCTGCAAGAAATGCAAAAACGAGTTTTAAAATAAATTTTGTTTACTCGGGTGCTATAAGTTTACTTCACCCGTCGACTGATTTACGACGGATTACTTCTTGGCAGCACCGGCCTTGGGACGCTTGGCACCGTATTTGCTACGACGCTGAGTGCGGTCTTTCACACCTGCGGTATCGAGAGTACCACGTACGATATGATAGCGTACACCGGGAAGGTCCTTCACACGGCCGCCGCGTACGAGTACGATTGAGTGCTCCTGCAGGTTGTGGCCTTCACCGGGGATGTAAGAGTTAACCTCTTTGCCATTGGTGAGACGGACACGCGCTACTTTACGCATTGCCGAGTTAGGTTTCTTGGGGGTGGTGGTGTAAACACGCACACATACGCCGCGTCGCTGGGGGCAGCTGTCAAGAGCGGGGCTCTTGCTCTTATCCTCCAATGCCACGCGTCCTTTGCGTACTAATTGCTGAATAGTTGGCATCTTAGTTTGTTTGTGTTATTAGATATCTTTTTGTTCGTTTTCTCGTTTTCGTCTATTGAAAAGCGCGAGCCCACATACTCACAGAGACCGCCTATTGCATTAACTCTCAAAGAATTAGCAATCCGGCGGCGTAGAAACGCTCTTTTCAACGCCGCAAAGTTAGCAATTATCTGCGTAAATACCAAACTTTTAGCCAAATATTTTTTCGCCGGCAGGCATTATCTTTTCTCAGCAACGGCGGCCGGGAGCGGGGGCTGTTTTGGAGTATGGGGCTTTTTTAGTAATTTTGCAATTTTATTGCCCGCAAGTGTGCGGATTATTCTCATTTTTGCTATGACAAGATTTATATTTTTACTCACCATGCTCATGACGACAGTGGCTGCCGCCTTGTCGCAGGTGAGCGACGCCAATATCGCCGGACACGTTATCGAGGCAGAAAGCGGCGAACATCTGCCTTATTGCCTTATCACGATAGAAGGTCTCGGCACAAAGACAATGACCGACGCTTCGGGACATTATCATCTTGTAAACCTCAAGCCGGGCAAATATACCATCGAAGCTTCAATGACGGGCTATAAATCAGAAAAAAAGACAGTGACGGTCAATGCCGGCGCCACAAGCGAAGTGAATTTTGAGATTGCCCCTGACGCTTTCCTGCTTGACCAAGTGGTTGTCACCGGCTCGAAAAGCGAGACCAAGCGCCGCAACAGTCCGGTACTCGTAAGCGTTGTCTCCGACAAGCTTTTCAATATGGTCAACGCCTGCTCGCTCGCCGACGGCCTTGGTTTCCAACCCGGCGTAAGAGTAGAGAATGATTGTCAGAACTGCGGTTTCACACAAGTGCGTATCAACGGCCTCGACGGCCATTATTCGCAGATATTGATGAACTCGCGCCCGGTGTTCTCAGCGCTTGCAGGCGTCTACGGCCTTGAGCAACTGCCGGCCAACATGATCGACCGCGTAGAGATAATGCGCGGCGGAGGCTCCGCTCTCTTCGGCTCATCGGCAATCGGAGGCACTATAAACATCATCACCAAAGACCCATCCACCAATTATGCCGAGGCAGCACACTCGCTTACCTCAATCGGTATCAGCGGCGCTCTTGAAAACAACACTACACTCAACGCGTCGGTAGTGAGCGGCAACTCCAACCTCGGCCTCACCGTGTATGGCCAGAGCCGCTCGCGCGACGGCTACGACCACGACAGCGACGGTTTCACCGAAATCGCCCACCTGAGCTCCACAACCCTCGGTGCCCGCGCTACCCTGCGCCCCGACAATGAGCACCGCCTCACCCTCGACTGGCACGGAACCAAAGAATACCGCCGCGGCGGCGACAATCTCGACCTGCCCCCGCACGAAGCGATGGTGGCCGAGCAGACAGACCACAACATCAACGGGGGCGAGGCCTCCTTTGATCTCTGGAACAAAGAGCACGACCGCCATCTCAACACCTTTGTCGCCCTGCAGAACATCCGCCGCAAGAGCTACTACGGCTCGGAAATGGATCCTGACGCCTACGGCCACACCCGCGACCTCACCCTCACCGCCGGCGCCCAATGGACTCAGGCTTTCAAGCGCGTGATTTTCATGCCGGCAGAGTTTATCGGCGGCGTAGAATACAGCTACAACTATCTCCACGATGTCACCGTTGGCTACGACCACGACTACGCCCAGCGGGTGCACATCTACTCGGCTTACGCACAGAACGAATGGCGCGATGACCGCTGGGGATTTCTCATAGGTGCGCGAGTTGACAAACACTCTATGATAAGCCACCCTATAGTGTCGCCCCGCGTCAACCTGCGCTTCAACCCATCCGATAAATTCAATTTCCGCGTATCCTACTCTACCGGCTTCCGCTCACCGCAGGCCTACGATGAAGACTTCCACATAGCCATCGTCGGCGGCGAACGTGTAGTCACCGTCCTTGCACCCGACCTCAAGCAGGAGAGCAGCAACAGCGTGAGCGCCTCGGCCGACATGTATCAGCGCTTCGGCCCGGTGCAGGTCAACCTTATGGTAGAGGGTTTCTATACCGACATCTCCGACGTTTTCGCACTCCGCGAACTTGAAGAGCCCGACGCTCTCGGCAACACCGTGCTTGAGCGCTACAACGGCGACGGAGCACGCGTGGCCGGCGCCAACCTCGAGCTGCGCGTCAACTACGACCGCTGGAATCTGCAGGGCGGCCTCACTTGGCAGCGCAGCCGCTACAAAAAGCCCGAGCAATGGAGCGACAATCCCGATGTGGCGCCCGTAAAACGCCTCTTCCGCACTCCCGACTGGTATGGCTATCTCACACTCGCATGCAACATCACCAAGCGTCTCAACGCCTCTTTGAGCGGCACATACACCGGCCGTATGCTCGTGCAACATCTCGAAGGCTCAGGCACACCCATCGACCGCGCCGTGCTCACACCGCGCTTCTTCGACGCCAACCTCAAGGTAAGCTATACCTTCCCCATCCTCAAGTATGCCACCCTCGAAGCCTCGGCCGGGCTGATGAATATATTCAACTCCTACCAGAATGATTTCGACCAAGGCCCCTTGCGCGACTCCGGCTACATCTACGGCCCCATGCTGCCCCGCTCACTCACAGCCTCGCTCAAGCTGCGGATATAAACTGTCCTTAAAAAAAGGACACAAACAGCGGTTTTTGTCCTTTATTTTAGGACAGGTTGACTAATTCATATAAAGTTTAAGCCCCATACACCACAGTTTCGGTGTATGGGGCTTAAACTTGGAGGAGCACTGCAACTACAGCAGGCTGTCGATTTCGCCTTCGTGGAGATGGTAGACATTCGTCTTGACAATATTGCCGGCTTTATCAATCAGCAGACCGAAGGGTACACCCAAGAAGCCGAGGGAGGCCCGGAGGCGGTTCCATGTATCGCTGTCGACGAAGATAAACTCGCCATTGATACCCTCTTTCTCAAGCCATTTGAGCGATCTCTCCTTAGAGCCGTCGTCTTCAGTGACATAGAGTGCCTTGAACGGCTTGTCTTCATATCGGGCCAACATGTCTTTGCTGTCTTTCATGGTCTGACGGCAGGCGCCGCAACTCAAGCCCCAGAAATCGACAAACAACACATTGCCGCTGTACGGGGCGATAAGCTTATCCAAGGCAGTGCGGTCGGCGGGTTGCTGCCGCGACAGCTCCGCTGATTCCGACTCCTGAACTTCTGAAAACACCATATCCTCAACCGCTGTAGAATAAGCCTGAAGCACCACATCAACGAGCTTGGGATATGTGAGTGTCGATGCCAAGGCTGCCACTTTCCCACGCAAGGCTTCAATATTATCACGTGTGACAGTGGGCGTCTGTTGCAACATATCGCAGAAAAAGGCCGCGCGGGAAAGCTGCGCCGTAAAGCAATTTCCGACGCCGTAAACGCTCTCGTTGGCCTTGTCGCAAGCTCTTATACTGTCGCTCTCGCCTTTGTTTACATAGGCGAGCGACGGATACACCATCTTACTGAACATCCATCGGTTCGGCAGCGAGAACGAACATGCGCCCATCAGCGGATTGTTGTAGATAAAATCGATATACTTGCGGCGTGGCTCCATAAGCACAGCCGGATCGACTTTATTATTTTCACTGTCGACATACCTGAGGCGCAATTCATTATCTTCCAGTTGGTCAACAATAAACGAAGCAGCGCCTACCGCCACAAAATCCTTGCACCGGAGGCTCACATCAGCTTTTTCCAGAAAGTGAGGCATATCAGTGAGCACAGTATCGAGCAGCATGCACAGCTCACGGTTAGCCTCAATCACAGGCACAGCCATCGAATCAGACGGCATGACCCTATATTTATCCCATACCTTATTGACAAGGTCATGACGCGTCTTGACGCTGTCGGTGAGCATATTGATCTTTGCGGCGTCCGACAGTTTGCCGACGAATCCGAAATATTCGGGATTGCGTCGTCCGGCGGTGCCGTTACCGAGCCTGTTGGAAGCTACAATCTCAAGAGTATCTCCGGGCATGTAGAAAAGATTGCGTGCCATATCACCTATCCGGAAATAGCCGGTCTGCGGATGATGTACCACAAGGTCAACAGAGAAAGTACCGTCGGGCTCTATCTCGCCGATATTGACATACTCTTCGTTGGTAAGGAAGTCGCGTGTGTCGACTGTAAATGTGCTGAAACCTATTCTCGGAGAGTAATTGTCGATTTTACCATGCAGATGGGCGCGCCCTTCCCGCGAATATATGGGATAATCGCGGTAGCGCTCCGGCAGCGAGATATCCCAAGCTCCTGCGCTGTCGCCGAACAAATCTGCCGCATGATGATATGCCGGCCGGGCAGTTTTTTGCTCATTGAGGTGTACTCCCAAGATATTATCCGACGCCGACGAGGGCTCATCTAAAATGATATCGACAAGTTCGATATCGGCAGGCAGAGGCTCGAAAAGCAACGCTCCTTCGTGGCGACCCGACTTTGGCATGGTGATTTTCTTGTTCAGCGGGATATTCTCCTGCCCGATTATCTTGAAAATACGGGTGGAGTCGTTGACATCGACGATGTAAGGCTCTGCAGAGATTTTCACCCAATAGCCGGGGAGGTGCATGAGAGTGAGGGCTACGCGTGTGGCGCTGTCAGTGCGCTCTATATTGCCAAGCTCAGAATACGAGGGTTGGAAATCGACTTTTGGCACTATGGCTTGCACTGTAGATATGGCGGCAGCTAATAACAGCAGACTAAGATAACGTTTCATTCAGGTATATTTAAGATTCGGTCGCAAATTTAATAACAATCTGCCTATTAAGCAAAAAAGTCGCGGAGGATTTTTCCGCGACTTTTTACCATTATTGAGATTGTTGATTATATTACATCACACGCACTTTCTTGCCGTTGACGATGTAGATACCCGGGCTTGAAATGCGGTCGATACGCATGCCTTGGAGGTTGTAGATCACATCCGGGCCTTCATGGCCGGGAGTAGCGATCTCGTCAATGCTGTCGTAATCGGCAGCGACATCTTCCTGAAGAGCGCAGTTGGGGTTGCCGGCATACTCTACCGAGGGGTCAACCGAGAGGTGAGGAGGCTGGTTGTAGCAGCAGTTCTGGTTAACGACTTGCACACGGTAGTTGAGATCGTCCATCAGGTGAGGTATGCGGTATTCGGTGGCATAGCTTGTAGCGTTGATCACGAGGTTATTACCCTCCCAGAGCACTACTTCCTCGCGCCAGTCACCGAGAAGGTCGCCAAGCACGCAGGGATTGTATTTGGTGCTGTTGTTGTAGGTGCCGACAGTGTAGTTTGTCTTGTTCACCTGCACGCGGTCCCATCCGGCACCGTTCCACTTGGCGATGACGCTCTTATCGCAATGCTCGTCATAGAGGTCGCCGGTCCAGTAGATACGGTTGTTCATAGAGCCGCCACCGCCGGGGTTCCAGCCTTCGGCGTACATCTCGCCTGTAACGCAGTCGTGCATGCCGGGCTCAGCGCTGTGAGAGAACTGTGAGTGAGGATAGTTGGCATCGAAGTGAGCGGCTATACCGCGGCCGGTGTCGCTGCCGGCGGTGGCGTAGAGAATACGCTCGCCTGTAGCGGCGTCGCGCAGGTCGTAGCCGTAAGGTTTCTCTTCATGCACCATGAATACCTCAAGGCCTTCGCGCTCGGGCAGGAAGTCGCCGAGGTGGAGTGCGTCGCCGTGGCCGAGGCCGGTGCGGTAGAGGAGCGAACCGTCATGGTCGAGTGCGCCTGAGCCATATACAATCTCATGCTTTCCGTCGCCATCGCAGTCGCCGACAGAAATCCAGTGGGCACCTTCGCCCCAAAGGCCTTCGCCTTTGGTAACGTTGCGGCTCACCCAACGTTCTTTAAGAGTAGTGCCGTCCCAATCGTAAGCAGCTACGAATGCACCTGCATAGTAGCCGCGGGCGAAGATGGGACAGGGGTTGGCGTCGGGGCCGTCGAGATATGCGAGGGCTGCAAGATAGCGCTCAGAGCGATTCTGGTTGCTGTCGCCCCAGATTGAAGTGCTCACATCGCCGTAGGCAGTGTGGTAGGGGATTGTGGCGAGTTCGCCGCCGGTGAGGCCGTCGAACACGGTGATGTATTCAGAGCCGTGATCCTGCTTGCCGCGACCGCTTAAAAGATTCTCATTGGGGTCGTCGTCGCCGAGGAGCACATAATTGCCCTCGCCGTCGACAGTGCCGGGAGCGGTTTTCATCATAAGCTCGCCATAGCCGTCACCGTCGAAGTCCCATGCGATAAACTGCATGGTGTGTGCGCTGGTGAAGAAGTTGGGGCCGGCGTCGATACGCCACAGCAGAGTTCCGTCCATCTTGATACAGTCAAGATAGATAGGCGATGTAGCGCCCGAGCTTGCGGCGTCTTTCTCATTTGAGGGCGACCATTTGAGGATAATCTCATATTCGCCGTCGCCGTCCATGTCGCAATAGCTTGCGTCGTTGGGCGAGTAGGAAGCACCGCCGCGGTTTTCGGGTTTCTGGAGGGGAATACGGAATGTCTGGTCATCCCATGTCTTGCGGCTTACCTCTGTCTCGAGGAGTTTGCCGGTCTTGTCGTAGGTCTCGAGGCGGTAGTAGTTGAGAGCAGTGCCTTCAGTATCTACGAAGTTGGTGCGGTCGATGATATAGAGGTCTTCGTTAAGCACTTCGTCCTGAGCGGCTTCGTCGCCACGGTAGAGTTTGTATTTCACACCCCAGCCGTCGGCTTCGCGGTGACGCCACGACACGAGGTTGCCCGTGCCCATCTTTGCGCCGGTGAGGCTGAGAGCCATCAGGCCGCGATTGAGGGCTTTGGCCTCGGGTTTGGGCTGACGGTTGGTAACGGTAAACCAAACGCTGAACGAGAGCACTTCGCTCTCATCTTTAAGCACATTAACTTTGAGAATACGGTTTTCGTAGCTTGAAGAATAAGTGTAGCCATCCGCCATCTCAAGGGCGAAGTCAGAGGGCTCACCGAAGAGACGTGTCTTGTAGCCCACGCTCTCACCGTGCTTAAGGTCTTTCACCACGGGCAGGAGATCGATCTGCTCCGACACGCCGAGGCTCTTGGAACCTTGGAAGGTGAACGACTTGATGAAGTCGCCGGCTGTGCTTATAGCCTCATCAAGAGCGCCGCGGATCTCAATGTTGCGGAAACCGATTTCTTTGGGAGAAGCATTGTCGGCGCCGTTGAGATTGTAGATATAGAGAGTCACTGAGAAGGGCTCGTTGGTGATTACATCGCCCAGAGTGAACTCGTGATGGCTGTAACCGGTAGAGTTGCCCGACATTATCTTGTTGCGTAGAGGAGTGGCAGCGCCGAGTTTAACCTCAGAGCCGTCGCCAAGCTGATAATAGACGTCGATACCGCCGGCGTCAGTACCAACCTTCACGGCGTCGAAAGCAATAGTCGTGGGTTTGAATGAATGTCCGTCGTTGGGATTGACAGAAACTGTCACGCAGTGGCCGGCTGCTTTAGCGGTTACTTTGGTTGTGGGTTTGAGGGCGATAAACGACGGGGTGTAGGTCACTGCTTCGTAGCCGGCGTCGGCGCCCGAGGCTGTGAGCTGACGGGTCTCGGCAATATTGCTGCCCATCGAGATACTTGTGGTTACAGAAGCGGTGGCCTCGGCGTCGCCTTCTACAGAGACTGCCTGCCAGTCTTCAGGATCGCTGAATTGCCACGTAGCCTTGAGTTGCTGCGCGTTCACCATCGCACATGCACCCAATGCTGCCATGAGTACAAAAATCTTTTTCATTATCGTGTGTTTTGGTATTAGGATTCATGGTTATTATACCGGGTGCAAAATTAAAAATTTTGCCACAAACACACAATATCAGAAAGCCTATAAATGGCGAATGAAGTATTTTATGCCCTATATTGACTTAATCGATACGCTTTCCGAGCTTGATTTTATCACCGGTCATATCTACTTCGAAGAGCACAGGGCGACGGATATATCGGCCGTTTTCGCTGCGGTGACTGTGCAGGGAAATGAGATATCGGCCGTCGAAATCGCGGAAAATCATGCCATGACCGTGATTGGGCGGGGTGAGAGGTTCGGGCTCCTGAATCCACGGTCCTGCAAGGCCGCCCTCGGAGTAGGCCACGCCCATGGTGTAGACATCATCTATCCATGAGGTCCATATCATGCCGAGGCGCCCTGTGCCTGTGCGGAAGAGCCAAGGGCCGTCGGTTACGCGGCTGCGGCGTTCCTTGCCGTCGAGAACCTCATGGCTCCAAGGCGAGTCTGACGCGCGGAAAAGCACTGTAGGCTCGCCGACCGAGGCCGAGAGGTCATCGCTGAGGCGCACGGCCTCCATAGTGCCGTCGTTGTCGTAGAGCCATTCGCCGCAGTAAACCATATATGGGATACCGTCTTCAATCCAAAAAGTGCCGTCGAGAGTAGGACGGTCGGCCGGGCAATAATTGTCGGTGCCTACCGGGCGATAGGGGCCATCGGGCTTGTCGGCCACAAGCACATGCGAGGCGCGGCGGGGTATGTCGCCGTTGCTGTTGGAGAGTATCACCGTGCCGTTGTTGGTGAATGTAGCGAAATAATAGTAGCGGCCCTTATACTGATGTATCTCGGCGGCCCAGACAGCAGGGCGACGTCCCATCCATGAGCATGTGTCGATTTCCACCACCTTGTATGGGCCTGTCCAGCGAGCGAGATCCGTGCTTTTCCACAGGCGTCCGCCGGTGCCGGTCATATAGTACATGCCCGAGACGCTGTCGGCAAGTATGCATGGGTCGCTCATCATTATCGAATCGCGTGGAATATCACGGACAACGGCCGAGGCTGCGGCGGATGTAAGTATCAGAAGCAGGGTCAGTAATTTTTTCATGGTATTTGGATGAGATAAGAAGTATAAGCCACGGCCCGGGCGCCGAAAGAGGCTTTCTGACGGATTAGCCCTTCGTTGAGCACACGGCCACCGTCTTCATTGCTTGTGCCGAAATCGAAGTAGCGCACTCCGGCAGGCAGATTGCCGATGATATGGTCGTAGAGCAATGGCAATGAGCGCAGACGCCGCCCGGTCTCTGTGCTGCCGGTGTATTGGCTGTGGGCCACGGTGTCGGTATAATAGATTACCGCGCCGGCCACCACCTCGCCATCGTATTCGGCTGTGAAGAGGCGTATATTGTCGGGGAAGCGGCTGTGCAGGAGTTTTATCTCGTCGAGGCTGTGTACCGGGCGGGCGTCGTGGGCAGTGGCAAGGCGCTCTTCAAGAACCTGCCAGAAATCATCCCATCGGTCGGAAAGGCCCACAGTGACGCCGTCGCGGGCGGCCTTGCGCACACTCTGGCGCGCCGACATATCGAAGCCAAGCGGCGAGGCGAGGTCTATCACACTCGATGCAAGCACACTTCGGATTTCGCCGCCTGCACGCCAGAGGGCATAGATATCTTCCTCGGCAGGATATTTATGATAGATATGCGGCACCGGCTTGTAGACAAGCTGCCTTATACCCTCGCGGCGCAGCAGGCCTGTGGCCTCGCTCCATATCTTCATCATGGCAAGCATGTCGGCGCGCGGCCTCATGAGCCAGCCCCCGTAGGTGAGGCCGCCGTGACTCTCGAGTGTATCGCCGCGGCGGTTTGCCGGCAGCAATGCGACAATGCGCCCCGCGCCGTCGCGGGCCACAAGCGACATATCATCAAAGCGGTCGGCATGATAGTCCATATAGGCGCGCAGGTGGAGGAATGTGCCGTTGCGGCTTTCGCACACTACCCTGTCCCAGGCCTCGCGGAATCCGGCCTTGTATATATCAACTGTCATCGTGCAAGATATTTGGAGAGCTGTGCCTCGAGGGATATGTAGCGCATTACAAGGTCGTTGTGCGCCGAGATAGTGTCGAGGTATGAATTATACTCGGTGAGATATTCGAAAATTGTGAGAATACCGGCCTCGTAGGCTTTCTTGAGCAAGCCGGGATAGTCGTCGGCAAGGAGGTCGGTCTGACTGCCTATCCGCTTGTAGAGTCGTAAGGCTTCTGTATAGTCAGCATGCATCTGCGCATGCTGCAGCATGTTGAGGCTTCTGACCTCGTAAATATAAGCCGCAAATCGTGCTTCAGCGGCTTTCACTGCCTTGCGGGGTTGCCACGAGGGCAGAGTTATGCCTATGCCGAAGCCGTTGAAGTGCTTGCCGTCTTCATAGTCATGATTATACGATACTTTAAACGAGGGAAGAGCACTGCGGCTCGCCACCGACACATCATTGAGGCCGGCTTCAATCTGATCAGCAATGGCAAGCATTCCGGGAGTCTTATCCAATGCCGAGGCATATTCATCTTCAGCACGCAGGGCGGGCACCGAGAAGTGTATGCCCTTGAACTGATCCGAGCAGCCGGGGTAGAAGGTCTCAAGCACGGCCTCGGCTGCCGATATCTCGTTTTCAGCCTCGGCAAGTTGGGTGTCGATCTGCATCATCTGCAGCTGTGCCTTGCGGTAGGCGAGTATGGTGGTCTCGCCGCGCTTGAACGCACGGTCAAGATTGTCGAGCAACTCTTTGAAGTTGTTGCGTGCGTCGCCCAATATCTTGTGGTTCATCGAGGCTTTGGCATAGCTTATGGCGGCAAGTTTCACCTCAAGGCCCTTGTCGATTATATCCTGACGGATAAGTTGCTCGTAGGCCTTGGCGCGGTATTTCATCGAGCGGTTGCGGGCGGCATACACTCCGGGCCAGTCGAAACTCTGCCCCACGGCCACCCCCCAGCGGTTTTCGCCCTCTTGGGCGAATTTATAGTCGACATCGACTTCAAGGCCGGAGAGTGCATTATCGTATGCGGCCTCGAAGCGCTCGGCACGGTATTGCACATTCTTGGCCTGCACGGCGGCGTTTTTTGCAGCCGCCGCGTAGCACAGGGAGTCAAGGTCGGTGGCCGACGCGGCAAAACCCACAGCAAGGGCAAAGCAGCTCAATAATATCTTTTTCATGATTTTTCTTTCCGGTTAAGAATCTGATAGAGAGCGGGAACTACATAGATATTGAGGAGCGTGGAGCTCAGCAATCCGCCGAGAATCACGATAGCCATCGGCGCCTGTATCTCATTGCCGGGAGCGTCGCCGTTGACCGCCAAGGGTATAAGGGCGAGAGCCGATGTGAGGGCGGTCATGACGATGGGCAGCAGACGGTCGGATGAGCCTGCGGAGATACGCTCGGCAAGTGTCATGCCCTCAGCCTTGAGATGGTTGTAGCGCGTCATAAGCAGCATGCCGTTGCGCGTGCTTATGCCCATGAGCGATATGAAGCCTATGATGGCCGGGATATTGACCTCGTCGCCGCAGAGAGCGAGCATGAATATGCCGCCGATAAGTGCGAGGGGCATATTGACAAGTATCACAAGCGACTGGGCCACGGATTTGAATTCGCCGTAGAGAAGCATAAATATGATCAGCAAGGCACCGAGCGAGGTCCACATAAGTGTGCGCGAGGCTGCCTGCTCGCTCTCGAACTGACCTCCGTAGGCCACATGGTAGCCCTGCGGCAGGTCAACGCTCTCCTCTACCCTGCGCCGTATCTCGTCGACGGTGCTGCGGAGGTCGCGGTCCTCAACATTGGCAGACACAAGAAGGCGGCGCTCCACATTCTCGCGGTTGACGGTGTTGGGGCCGGTGGTTGAGCTGATGTCGGCCAACTCGCCGAGAGTAATCTTGCCGGCGGGGCTGTCGACAGTCAGGGCTGCGATATCGTCGATTGTGGCGCGGTGCGCCTCGTCGAGTATCACGGCTACATCGTAGGCATAGCCGTCGCGGTAGACTTGCGACACTACTTTGCCGCTGAGAGCCGTCTCGATGGCATTGCCGAAATCGCCGAGGCGTATGCCGCGCATGGCGAGCACATCGCGCCGCGGACGGATAAGGAGCTGAGGACGCTCGGTCTGCTGCTCGATGTTGACATCGACAGTGCCATTGACCTCTGATGTTATTTCCTTTATCTGACGCCCGATAGCGAAGAGGGTATTGAGGTCGGGGCCGAAAATCTTTATTGCTATCTGCGACTGGGCACCCGAGAGCATGGCGTCTATACGGTGCGAAATGGGCTGGCCTATCTCCACTACCGCGCCGGGGATTTCGCCGAGACGGTGGCGCAGGTCGGCGGCCACCTCGCTGCGGCTGCGGTCGTCGAGGGTGTAAGGTGCTTCGATTTCAGATACATTCACACCCAATGAGTGCTCGTCGAGCTCGGCGCGGCCTGTCTTGCGGGCGACGGTGCGCACCTCGGGGGTGGCGAGGATAATCTCTTCGGCGCGGCGGCCTATGGCGTCGCTCTCGTCAAGCGATATGCCGGGGAGGGTGGATACGTTGATGGTGAATGAGCCTTCGTTGAAGCGGGGCAGGAAGCCGCGGCCAAGGGTGAAGAAGCATACCAAAGCAGCCACAAAAAGCGCCCCGACGCAGCAGAGCATTGCCGTGCGGCGGCTGAGAATCCAAGTGAGCGAGCGGCTGTAGGCGGCTTTCATGGCGCGGGTTATGCGCGGCTCACGGCTCAGACGGGCGTTCTGCGCCTGATTGCCCAGCAAGTAGCTGCAGAGCACGGGGGTGAGTGTGAGCGCCACTATGGTAGAGGCGGCCAAGGCCACGATAAATGCCACGCCGAGGGGTATGAGCATGCGTCCTTCCATACCGGTGAGGAAGAAGAGTGGCAGGAACGCTGCGGTGATGATGAGGGTGGAGTTGAAGATGGGCATGCGCACCTCGGCTGAGGCGTGATATACGCAGTCGCGCACCGAGAGTCGCTCGCCCTGAGGCAATTGAGAATTCTGCCGCAGGCGCTTGTATACATTCTCGACGTCGACAATGGCGTCGTCGACAAGGCAACCTATCGCTATCGCTATGCCGCCGAGGCTCATGGTGTTGATACTGTAGCCCATGGCATTGAGCAGCAATACTGATACTATTATCGACAGCGGCAGCGCCACTACCGATATCAGCGTGGTGCGCAGGTTCATGAGGAAGAAAAAGAGCACTATTATCACGAAGAGCGCGCCTTCGAGCAGACTGCGCTGCAGATTGCTGATGGAGTTGTCGATAAAGTCGCTCTGGCGGAAAATGTCGGTAGAGACGCGCACGTCGGCCGGCAGCGTCGCGCCCATCGAGGCAAGAGCCTCATCGATTTCTTCTGTGAGCTGTATGGTGCCGGTGCCGGGCTGCTTGGTCACGGTGATTATCACCGCCGGCTCGGCCTCCACACTTGCCACACCTATACGCGGCAGGCGTCCGCCAAGTTCTACCGAGGCAATGTCGCCGAGCGTGACGGTGCCGCCGGCGTCGGAGCGCACAACTGCCTGTGCCATAGCCTCGCAGTCGGAGGTGTTGATATCGGCCTTGACGATGTATTCATTCCCGTATTGATATAGCACACCGCCGCCGGCATTGGAGTTGAAGCCGTCGGTGGCAGCCAACACTTCATCAAGGCTCACGCCGAAGAGGCGCATTTTGTCGGGGTTTATCTTAATCTGATATTCGGGTGCGTCGCCACCGATCACCGACACCTGCGACACACCGCCGAGCGCGAGCAGGCGCGGACGGATGGCTGTCTCGGCAAGGCGCCGAAGCTCGAGCAGCGAGGTAGAGTCGGAGCGCAGGCCGATAATCATTATCTCGCCGAGAATCGACGACTGCGGGCCCATGACAGGCTTGTCGACGCCTTCGGGCAGGCTCTCGGCTGCGGCGTCGAGGCGCTCGCTCACTATCTGGCGGGCGGTGTAGATGTCTGTGCCCCAGTCGAATTCAACCCACACGACAGAAAAGCCCGTGGTTGAAGTGGAGCGCACGCGGCGCACGCCGGTGCTTCCGTTCACGGCTGTCTCTATCGGATAGCTCACCACCTTCTCCACTTCTTCGGGAGCGAGACCGGGAGCTTCGGTCATCACAACGACAGTGGGAGCGTTGAGGTCGGGGAATATGTCAATCTCCATGCGCATGAGCGCGAGCAAACCGCCGATAAAGGCCAATGCGGTGACAATAAGCACCGTAAGCCGGTTGTCGAGCGAGAAACGTATGATCTTGTTGAGCATAGTCGGCGGCGATTAATGATTGTGCGAATGTCCTTCGGGAATGTTGCTGCCTGTCTCGGCGAGGCGCACTGTGGTTACACCTTTGCCCACGATGGGTGTGCCGGGGACTATACCTGAGAGGATTTCGACACGGCGTCCGTCGGTGGCGCCGATTTCGACACGCCGCTTGGCATAGCACTCACCATCAAGCTGCTCATATACAAAATAGTTGCCTTGCTGCTCCGATATGGCGGTGGCGGGCACGCTTACAACCCCTGCGCGGGGCGAACCGAGCAGATAGGCGGTGAAAGTGGTGCCGGCGACAAGGCCACGGGCGTTGCCGGCAGAGAAATAGACAGGCACGAAAGCGGCTGCAGCCCCGGTTGCGGCTACAGGCGCTTTGCTCAAACGTCGGCCGCCGACTTCGCTCAGGCGTATTGTCTGATTGTCGTAGGGCATGGCGATGACGGCGTCGGTGAGCGACGAAGCCATGGCGTTGTAGCGTTGGGGAAGGTCGATACGCAGTGTCTGCTCGCCGCCCGAGGCCACGGTGGCTATCACCTGTCCGGCGTCGACATATTGCCCTTGGCGCACATCGAGCGAGGTCAGAGTGCCGGCGATAGGCGATGTGGCGCGTCCGGCAGAGGCCGAGGGGCTGTAGGCTGCCTTGGCCTGATTGTAAGCGGCGAGGGCGGCATTGCGCTCGCCGATGGTGGCGAGGCGGTCGGCATAGAGCGATTCCATGCGCTCGTATTCGGTCTTGGCGGCTTCGAGGGCGGCGCGTGCTGCGGCATTGGCGTCGCCGCCGCTCATACCCGAGGCGTCGATAGTGGCTACCACACTGCCGCGGGAGAGGTCTTTGCCGAGCTCTATGCCCGGAGCTATGCGCACTATACCCGCTGTCGGAGCCGACACAACGGCGTCGGCGCTATTGGCGGTGATTACCATTCCCGACGCACGCAGAGCCGTAGAAAAGTCGCCGCGGCCGACGGTGTCAATCTCCACTCCGAATTGAGCGGCCACTTCGCTATGGAGCACAATCTCGCCTTCGGCACCGTGGGCGGCAGCGGTCTCGGCGTCATGATTATGTCCCTCATTAGCATGGTCGTGTTCTTCACTTGCTTGATGGTGCCCGCAGGCAGAGAGGAGGATTATCAGGGGTAGTAAAAAATTTTTGCGCATAATTACATTCTTTGACAAGGCAAAGTTAGTAATTATCGCGCAAAAAATCAATAGCTTTTGTGGCCGTAAACGCGCGTTCGCAGAACGCGGATTTACAAGTAGCCGCTTACACCGTAGCGCAGCGTAGGTGTATGCGGTCAGAGTTGTTGCAAATGGGAAAGGCGTCCGCAGGAGGCCGATTTACGGATAATTCGCAGTAAACCGGCGTTCTGCGAACGCCCTAAATAAATGGATATTTTCTTAACCGCATATACCTCCGCTGCGCTCCGGTATAAGCGGCTACTGAAAAATCGGCCTCCTGCGGACGCCTTTACATCTGTGCACGAGGTTGTGGGTTGGGGTGGGCGGTCGGTGGTGGGCAGCGAATTGGTTTTACCAATCTACCACCCACAGCCCACCAACCTTTCTCAGCCCAGCTGGGCGAGGGCGCGGCCGGCGAGGGCGGTCTTCTTGGCTGTGTGCTCGTTTACCATGGCCACGAAGGGATCGGCCTCGTAGCTGCCGCGGACGCTGGTGAAGTCGTCATCGGCGCTCATAGCCGGGTCGTCGATACCGAAACCGGTGCGCGACTTAAGGCTGTATTCCTTGCGGGCGTCGTCGAGGAGCATGTCGTTGAGTGCCGTAACGCTCTTGAGCCAGCGCTCTATGATGGTGCGGATATCGTCGCGGGTGAGAGCTTCGACGGGTTTGCCATACCATGACTCCATGATGTCGGCCACCCATGTCCACTCCATATCGTAGTACTGCGCATGGAGTTCTTTCCAGCGGGCCTCGATGGCGTCGACGCTGTCGAGTGTGCCGTCGGTGATTTCGTCGCAGATGGCGTCGACCTCGCTCTTGGGGGCGAAGAGGCCGCAGACATCGACCCACTGCCCTGCTCCGGCTTTGGCCGTGGGGGTGAGGCGGCGTGTAAGCTCGGCTTCATCGGCGATGGGATCGAGGCCGAGGCGGCTGATCACCGTGTTGCCCATGAATTTGTCGAGAGCCATGCCATAGAGCTTGCGGCCTTTGCGGAGGGCGTGGGCGTCGATGGTCATGGTCTGGAAAGCGAAGCGCTCGGCGGTGAGGCCGGCGGTGCGCTCGAGCTGGTTGAGCAGGTCTATGCCGTCGAGCATTTTGCCGGCGGTGTAGGGGCTCAGGAGGTTGAAGTTGATATTGTCGAGGCGCGCGGGAGTCTTGCGCTTGTCGCGGCGCGGCCACTTCTGGGCGTCGCGGATGGTGCCTACGCTGCGGATGTTGATACCCGGCACGAGGAACGACTCGCCGCGGTTCTCGATAAGATATGAGAAGGGCAGGCGCGAGGTGTCGGGGTGGTTGACATGGCGGCCCATCACGAGCGAGAACGCTCCGATTTTGGCCGGCCACAGGATATATGAGTCGCTCGTTGTCTTGGAGCCGCGCTCTACCACACCCTGATGTATCGGGCCGAGCTTATACATGTGGTTGCTCTGGTTTGAGCCCGAGCCGGCGTTGAGGAAGGAGAACATGCCGGCGATCAAGAGGCTTGACTTGTGCATGGTCACCGTATAGGGGCCGGCGAAGATAGCGGCAGCCTCGCCGTTCTCGCATGCGCAGTTGGAGAAGAAGAGCGAGTCGTGCGCCGAGAAGAGGTGGGTGAGATGTGTGGCCTGACCGATGAAGCAGTGATGGATGACAGCGCCGTCGTCGACACGCGCGCCGGCAGCGAATACAAAGCCTTCGGCAATGACTGCCCGACCGACCTTGACGGGGTCGCTCTTCGATGAGGTCATGGTGCCGTCGGCAAGGCGGGTGGCACCGTTGACATGGGCATAGTCGCCGATGTTGACGTCGGTGATGGTGCCGCTGTTGAGCACCACTGCCGAAGCACCTATGCGTCCACGGCGGCCATAGAATGTGCCTGCATGGACTTTTATCATGGTCACAAGGCGCTCTATCATGCTGCGGCGGTTGCGGTACATGGCGATGAGGTAGGCTGTCTGGGCCGACATGCGCTCGTAGATGGGCACTTCGCGGCCACCGGTCTCGTTGAGCACCGACACTTCAGTGCCTATGCCGAATGTGCTCTTGAGTGTGCCCTCTATGCAGTCTACATTCTCAATCACCGCACCGTCGGCGATGTCGTAGTTGGCTATATAATTGGCGATATTGTTGATATACACGCCGTTGCCTACGCTCACGTTGTGGAGAGTGGCATTGCTGATACCGTGGCGGCGCTCTATGCCGCAGGGCAGATGAAGCACACCGTCGGCGAGGCCAAGGCGCACTTCGCCCGAAAATACTACATTGTGAAGACGCGAGGGGTCAAAGCCCTCTGCCACACTGACGCCGGCCCAGTTGCCGTCGCACCCGTTGGCTTTAAGAGCCGATATTTCTGTTTCTGTCAGACTGCGATAAGTCATAATGTTGAATTATAGTTGGTTATTTGTGCGCAAAATTAGTCAAAAATCCGCAATGCCGCAAAAAAAAAAATGACAGGCCCGCCAAGCCTCTTGCGACGCGCCGAGGCGCGTGAGCATATCAAAAAATCATCAACGCGCGGCGGGATTATACAGAAAGAGCCGCTCCTGCTGGGCGGGAGCGGCTCTTGTATGTAATTGTGAAAGTGATTATTTCACGAGGACCTTGGTGGCTTTGTTGCCCTGACGTTTGATGTAGAGGCCGTTAGAAGGATTCTCTACGCGAACACCCTGAAGGTTGTAGTAAACAACGGGAGCGTTTTCGTCGCTGACAACAGTCTCTTCGATACCACTTGAAGCAAGCCCGGGAATCTCAAAGTCGAGGGTAATCTCGATATCATAGAGATCACTGAAAAGCTGCAATTTGTTCCATCCGTCATTAGGATACAGCGCATTAAGCTCTTCATTTGCGGGAACGACCAAGAGAGCGCCCTCACCTGTAACCTTTGTCTTACCATCTACTGAGGCAAGTTCCAACAACATAGGATCGAGAGTTGTTGCTGAAGAACTTAGGCCTGCGATATGAGCATCAGCCCAAATCTGTTCAGTCTGATAAGGTCTGAATGAGGTGATATACTGAGAAGGTACAGAAACAGTCTTGGCATCAAGATCCACGACACCTGATATTGTCGAACCATAACCGTCGAAGTTCGCAATCAGCAACATACCATATTCAGAAGAATACTCACCGTATACATCACACTCAAATGTAGAATAGGTAGCCTGGCCCGTTGAAGCATTATAATCAGACATATCCTCTGACTTATAAGAGCCGTTAATCTCTACCATAGTGGGATCGCAAATCCAAGATCCATAATTATTATCTGTGATATATGCGATACCACAATTTTCGTAGGGATAAACAAGTTGGCCGTTGGGGAAGAGTACAAACTCTATATCATCAGTATATAAGCCGGGATTTCCTTCGCTGTCATAAGCGAGAAAACGTAATTTATAATCCATTCCATTTTGCGAGAACAGAACTGTACCGGAAGGTATAGTGAGGAACATGTAAGTTGTTCCTTGCACATCCTGAGGATCAAATGTGCACTCAATTTTATTAGTGTTCTGCATGATGAAATTCTCAAGATAGAAGAGTCCTGCGCCGGGTGCGTCGGGGTCCTCATAGAGATGACAAGGAGCAGCATCTACTACTGTGGCTTCAGGAGTCTGTGTAGAGAGCAACATATACTTGCGGTCGAATGAAGGATATTCAACGGCACGTGAGCTTACCTCGGCTTCCGCTTTAGCTAAGGTTGAGCTAAGTTTCTCAACATCGATGGTAGCATTTGCCTTTGTGTTATATTCCTTGAACTGAACAGGATTCACAGGAGCAGTTGCTTGACGCAACGACTGCAAAGGCGCTGCGGCTGCGGCAGAGAGGGTCACAGCGGCGGCCAGTAGCAATGTGTAGAGTTTTTTCATATTATCTAAATTTGGTTTATTGATAGATTCGTTTAAGCTCTGAGGGGGAGGAGAATAAGAAAACCGCACTCAATACCGGGTGCTTGACGTGGCAAAGTTATACGCTTTTTTGCAAAGTGCAAAACTTTTTGGCATAAAAATTACTTTTGGCTCAAATTTTAACACTTTTACTTGCGCGATGACGCAATTATTTGTCGATAAGGTCGAGAATCTGCGCCGGAGTTGATATTATATGGTCGGCGTATGCTTTCTGAAGCTCTACGATGGGGCGGAAACCCCATGACACTCCGCACGACTCCACGCAGGCGCGGCGCGCCGTCTCCATATCCACCCCCGAGTCGCCCACATAGAGCACTTCGGCCTTGGGCGTGGGGCACATAGAGAGGGCTTTGAACACTATCGAGGGGTCGGGCTTGCGCGGCATGCCGTCGACATTGCCGAGGATGGCGCGGAAATTGGCGTCGGGGAAGTAATGGGCGATAATGCGGGTGACAGCCTCTTCATATTTATTGGATGTCACGGCGAGGTTGAGGCCTCGGGCGGTGAGGTCGGCAATCAACTCGGGGATACCGGGATAGGGCTGCGTGGCGTCGCAGCAATGGCCATCGTAGTATTCCTTGAAATGGGCGAGGGCGTCGTTGATGGTCTTCTCGGAGCGCTGGTCGTCGGGGAGGGCGCGCTCAATGAGCTTGCGCACGCCGTTGCCCACCATGTTGGGGTATACCCACAGGCCGTGAGGGGGGAAGCCCATGGTCTTGAGGGCATGGTTGGTGGCGGCGGCAAGGTCGTCGATAGTGTTGAGAAGTGTACCGTCAAGGTCGAAGATGATATATGATTTCATAGTCAAACGGGTATCAGAATGGGTAGCCCACGGCGAAGTGGAAGTTGGCGTCGCGGCCCCAGCGTGGATGTATCAGCGGCCAGCGCTCCTGATTCATGGCCGGGTTGTATGCCTTGAAGCCGAGGTCGAGGCGCAGCAGGAAGTAGGTGAAGTCGAGGCGCACGCCAAGGCCGTAGGCCGCGGCTATCTGCTTGTAGAATTTGTCGAACTTGAACTGACCGCCGGGCTGGTTGGGATAGTCTTTTATGGTCCATATATTGCCGGCGTCAAGGAAGAGCGCGCCTTCGAGCACCCAGAAGAGCTTGGCGCGGTATTCAATGCTGAGGTCGAGGCGGATATCGCCGCACTGGTTGATGAAGTCGGTGACGGAGTTCTTGGCGTCGTAGGCGCCCGGGCCGAGGGTGCGCACGCCCCAACCGCGCACGCCGTTGGCGCCGCCGGCATAGAAGCGCTTCTCAAATGGCACCATGCTTGAGTTGCCGTAGGGGTAGGCTATGCCGAAGCCGCCGTGGAGGGCGAGGGAGCTGCGGGTGTTGAAATTGCGCGTATAAGTATAGTCAACCTCACCCTTTACATATTGGGCATACTGTATGCCGAAGATTTTGTATACGCCGTCGGTCTTCTTCTGGCGTATCATATTCGAGATACCGTAGAGCAGGTTGCCGGCCATCTCCACCGACAGGCGCAGACTTGTGACGTATGGCTGCACGGCGCGGGCATTGACCGTAGCCGAGGGCATGCGGCGGTTGGTGCGCGAGAATGTGTAGCCCATGCGCATGATGAAATGGTCTTCGTAGCTGTAGCGCAGCAGAGGGTTGGTGGGTGCTATCTCGTCGATGAAGTTGATGGTAGAGCGCGGCAGGCGCACATAGTTGATGTCGATGAGGTCGTAGGTCTGGCGGCGCAGATAGTCGGCGCGCTGCTGCTGCCATTGCCATTTCCATGCCGTGCCGAGGATAATACGTGTGTACTCGGGGCGCTCCTGATAGTTGGCAGAGAAAGAAAATTCGGTAGAGGCAAGGCGCTTCTGCTTGAACGACTTCGACAGGAAGGGGCACTCGAAGCGCGGCAGCGTGACACCGACCTCGCCGGCAAACTCGGTATAGCGGTTGTTGATGAGGCCGTCCAAGTTGCCCGAGAGGCTCTCGTATGAGCCTCGCAGCTTGGTGGTGAGCATTTCGGAGCCGTGGGCGAGGTTGCGGTGCTGGTAGGTGAGGCCGAGGCCGAAGCCGAAGTCACCCTCGGAGTTGGTGCCTTCGAGCTCTACCGAGGCTGTCATCTTTTTGTTGCGGGCAAGATGTATGGTGGCGTCGAGCAAACCGGTGTCGCCGATGGCTCCGGCGGGTGTCATGTCTATATTGATGTAGCGTATGATGGCGAGGCGCCCCAGAGCCTCGTAGGTGCGCTCCACATCGGTGGCGCTGTATGCCTTGCCCGGCTGTAGCAGGCACATCTCGTCGAGCACCTTGGGGCGTATATAGCGGTCAGCGCCATATACAAACTTTATGCCGTTGTAGTCGACAGTGTCGAGCCGCGCCGCAGTCTCGGGGTCGGCGAGCATGAAAGTGACATTGCGCACATCATATCGGTGATGGCGCGCGGCGCTGAGCCCGAGGCTGTCGGCAAGCGAGGCGAGTGCCGTGTGCCCGCCGGGCTTGTCGGCCGGTGTATGCAGGTTGAGGGTGAGCCCCACGAGCTTGCTGCCGGCGATGGTGTCGGCGGTATAGTTGATATACTCGCGGTTGAAATCGTAATAGCCGGCATTGCGTAGCAGTTGGGTAATGCGTCCGCGCTCCTCATCGAGGGCATTGCGGTCGAGCAACATGCCGGGGTGTATGAGCCCGGCGGCAGTGTCGGCCATCACAAGATGTCGCACGGCCTTGTCGGAGATATTATAGTCGAGGGCTGCAATGCGGTGAGGCTCGCCGGCGATGATATGGTAGTCTACGTCCATGCGGGCTCCGTGGCTCACGGTGTCGGCCTCGACGCGGGCGTCGAGATAGCCGCTGTTGACAAGGGCGAGGCGCAACTGGCGGCATGAGGCCTCGGTGAGCGAGTGGTCGTAGATCACCGGCGCCTGCCCTACCCTGCGCAGCCATCGGTTATACCATTTTGTGCTGTCGCGGCCCGAGAGGCTGTAGGTGGCAAGCTGCAGCTTGGCGAAGCCGAGCACACGGTGGTTTGGCGTCTGGCGCAGGAAGTTATAGAGCTCCGTCTCCTTGACATCGCCGCGGTCGTCGACCTCCACCTTCACTTTGTCGAGCAGATATTGGCCCTGCGGCACATGCTTGGTAGAGCTGCACGCCGCAGCCGCCACCATCAGCGCCACCCCGACAAAGAATATTCCAATCCTCCCCAAGCGCATTGTCAGACCTTGGCGGGGATTGAGAATATGAAGCGGGCGCCGCCGCGGTAGTCGGTGTCGAGTTTGACCTCGCCTCCGAGAAGTTTGGCCAGCAGGCGCGATATATAGAGGCCGAGGCCGCAGCCGGGAGCGGTGTTGTCGAGCTTGCGGAAGCGCGAGAATATGTTCTCTGCCTGCCCGCGCGGCACGCCGATACCGGTGTCTTCTACATAGAATGTCAGTATCTCGCGGATATCGTCGTATTTGAAGTTCAGCGTTATACGGCCTTTTTCGGTGAATTTGTCGGCGTTGTTGAGCAGATTCATCAGCACCTGAGCCACGCGCTGACGGTCGGTCTCCACTATCATGTCGGTCTGCTTGGCTGTGTTGAAAAGCACCTCTACACCCTTGCTTGTAAAGCCCTCTTTCTCAAAGAGATTATCGAGGGCAAATATGCACATGTCATATACCCCGACGGGTTTGCAGTCGAGCGACATGTTGTTGTGCTCGAGCGAGGCTATGTCGAGTACATCGTTGAGCAGGGTCATGATGAGCTTGGCGTTGAGCTCGATGATATTGGCGAAGCGCTGCAGATATCCGTTCTTTTCCTCGGGCACACAGTCGACAATCACCTTAGAGTATTCCACAATCGCAGCAAGGGGTGTGCGCACCTCATGGCTCATGTTGTTGATGAAGTCTGTCTTCAGTTTATCGGCGCCTTTAGCCTTGTCGCGGGCAGTGATAAGCTCTTCCTGCGCGAGTTTGAGCTCGTTGCGCTCGCGGCGCAGGCGTTCGGAAGTGCGTTGCTGGTGCTTTGCAAGCATACTCTTCTTGCGGTTGCTCCGCACGAGCATTACAAGGAGTATGATCAACACAACAACTGCCGCCCCCAGAAAAATCGCAAAAATGCGCTCGGTGCGTATCTTAGACTCCTCGTGTGCCGAGGCCGCGGCAGCATTGGCTTCCTTGAGGGTATTGACATCATAGATAATCTCAAGCTCGCGGTAGCGCTCGAGAGCCCGGCGCTCAATCTCGTCGCGCAGCAACTTGTTGAGCTCAATCGAGGCTTCGAGCAGAGTCGGCTTGTCGCCCACTTTCTCGGCGGCCTCAACGAGCGCCGACAGGAAATAGAAGCGGTAAGCCTTATTGGCCGGATTGTCGATCTGCCGTTTGATAATGGCGATGGCCTCATCATAGCGGCCGGTGGCGAGGCTATAGAAGATATTCGTGCGCTCTACATTGACTATATCAGAGGCTATGCGCGAATCTTCGGCGGCAAGATCCTGAATCTTTGCGTAAATGCTCTCTACTTCCTGACGGGTAAGTCCCTGATAATTCGCCAGCAGACGACGGTAGCATGTAAAACGTGATGTATTGAGTTTACGGTAGGGGCGGCCCTGATGATAGTAAGATGTGCTCAGAGAGTCGATTACATTTATGAGTTTCTTATCAATCTCCACAGCCTTACGGTAGTTATGATTGTTGGTGAATACCGGCGCCGCACGCGTATAGATGAAGTTGCGCACCGAGCCGGAGGGCAGAGGCAACTTCTCGATCACCTCTTCAAGACGGTTCATATATTGCTCGAGGAGCTCGCCGCTTGTCGACTTTGAGAGTATAGAGCAGAGGGTAAACAACATCAGGGCATGGTCGTAGGGGTCGGTGGGTGTGCTGAAGTTCTCGCGCTTGAAGAGACTCTCGAGGCGGCTGTCGTCGTCTTCATTATCCTTCAGTTCGAGGTCTACAATCGACATATCCACAAAGAGCTTCACCTCGCGCTGGCGGTCGGAGTCCACAAACTTGTCGAGCTCAGCCTTGATGGCCTCGAGCGCCTGCATATTGTCGCGCAGAAGATTGGCAAGATGAGTGAGCACGTCGAACTGCACGTTGGCGCGGTCGTAGGAGTCGGCCACGGCATAAAGCCGCCTCAACGCGCTCACGCGGTCTTCCTGCCGAGTGCTCAGGTCGTATATATTATAAAGTGTGTTTATTTGGTCTTCGGCGGCAGTCTGCTGCGGCAACACGCGCTCGAGGCTGTCGCGCAACTCCGATGTGCGTCCGGCGGTAGCGGCGGACGCAACCACAGCAACCATCAACGCAAAGCCTGCCAATATGTATTTCAATTTAAAATCCATCGCATGCGAATATAGATATCCGACAAAGTTACCTAAAAAATTTAATGTTTGCAAGTCTGTAGCGGCAAGGGGCAAAAAAAAGCCCTTTCCCGTTTCAGCAACGCGTCAGGACCTAAGCCAAAAGGCATGTTTTGTGATTCAAGGAGTCGCTTTACAGACTCATGTGCATAGAGATTATATCATACTTACTTATTTCTTTAAAAGCCTTGTTGACAGGGCTATCGACTGTCGTCGCGACGTTGACATGCCGTGCCGTTTATTGCCTTGACTTAGATCTTTTTTGGGGAATGCGTAAATAATTAATAGGTCTAAGGATATGGCAAACGACTTATAAAGCATTGCAAAGTTACAAACAATTTCTCAATTCAGCAAATTTATTTTATCCCGCCGCGCTTATTTGCTTTTGACACTATAAATTATTATCTTCGCAGAAATTTGACAATAATGCGATTCCACATCATCATATCATCTCTTTTGCTGACGGTGTCAGCCTTCGCAGCCGAGCCCGAGGCTCTTGAGCGCCGCGCGCTCCGCGCTTTTGCCGCCGGTGAGTGGGCGTCGGCGCAGGCTCTTGCCGGCTTGGTCACCGACGCCGACCCTACAGACACCGGCGCCCATGCCCGTCTGATAGGAGCAGCCGCCATGCGCGGCGATTCAGCGGCAGTGCCAAAGGCGGTAGAGCGGGCACTCGGAGCGGGCGTGCCTTTCGGAGCCTTGACCGACAGCCTCCAATGCTCGCTGCGCCAAGCGGAGGGCTATGCACTCTACCCCGCTATCCTTGAAGACATCGCCTCGGCCATGCCATATCTGCGGCGCCCTGTGGCCGCACGTCTTCTCGACTTCTATATCCGGCGGAGAGACGGCGAAAAGATGGTGAGCTATGCCAATATCCTGCTCGCAGGCCGCTCCGACTCGCCCGAGTATCTCGACGCTCTCGCATGGGGACTGCTCTACTGCGGCAGCCGCGACCAAGCCGAGGCAACATGGCGTCAGGCTCTCGCTGCCGACCCCGGCTACGCACCGGCCATGATAGCGCTCGCGTCGCTGCTGGGAGACTGCGACGAGGCAAAGAGTCTGCTCATCAAGGCCGACAGCATAGCCCCCTCCCCCGCCATAAAAGCACATCTAACCAATCTCAGACCATGAAACGACACATATCACTGCTCTGCGGCGCCCTCATGGCGCTGGGAGCTTCGGCCTCGGGCCAAGCACGTATGGATAAATTTATCGACAGCCTGCTCTCGCAGATGACTCTTGAAGAGAAAATCGGCCAGCTCAACCTGCCCGGCGGCGACGATATCATCACCGGCCAACCGATGAAGAGCCGCATAGGAGCCGCGGCTGCCAAAGGCGAAATCGGCGGTACGTTCAACGTCAAGGGTGCCGAAAAGATTCTCGCCCTGCAGAAGACGGCGGTGGAGCAAAGCCGCCTCGGCATACCGCTGCTCATCGGCATGGACGTAATCCATGGCTACGAGACTATTTTCCCGATTCCTCTTGCGATGTCGTGCTCATGGGATATGGACGCCATCGAGCGCTCGGCACGGATTGCCGCCTCGGAGGCCTCGGCCGCAGGTATATGCTGGACTTTCTCTCCGATGGTAGACATCAGCCGCGACCCCCGCTGGGGGCGCATGGCCGAGGGTGCCGGTGAAGACCCATATCTGGGTGCTCAGGTGGCAAAGGCGATGGTGCGCGGATATCAGGGCAAGAATATGGAGGCCAAGGATGAAATCATGGCCTGCACGAAGCACTTCGCCCTCTACGGTGCAGTAGAGGCCGGACGCGACTACAATACCGTAGACATGAGCCGCCAACGCATGTATAATGATTATTTCCTGCCCTATCAGGCTACTGTTGACGAGGGCGTGGGCAGCTTCATGTCGTCGTTCAACCTCGTCGAAGGAGTGCCGGCTACGGCCAACAAGTGGCTGCTCACCGACGTGCTGCGTAAAGAATGGGGATTCGACGGCTTCGTTGTCACCGACTATTCATCGATTGATGAAATGGCCGTACACGGCGTGGGCGATATGTCGGAAAACCTTCCAAGAGCGATAAACGCCGGCACCGACATGGCGATGGTGACCAAGGATTTCCTCGCCAACATGAAGACAGCCGTAGAAAGCGGAGCTATCTCAACAGAGCGCCTTGACCGCTGCGTGCGCCTTATCCTTGAAGCCAAATACAAGTTGGGGCTCTTTGACAATCCTTATAAATATAACGATGTCGCCCGCGAGAAAACGGATATCTACACCCCTGCCAACCGCGCCGAGGCACGCCGCATAGCCGCCGAGACTTTCGTGCTGCTCAAAAACGACAACAATCTGTTGCCCTTGAAGAAGCAAGGCAAGATTGCGCTTATCGGCCCGCTTGTCAACAGCGCGCAGAACCTCACCGGCACATGGGCTTTCTTCGCCAACTACAAGTCAATGAAAACCTTGGCCGACGGCTTCCGCGACGCTGTAGGCGACAAGGCCGAGATTCTCGTGGCCAAGGGCTCGAATCTATATGCCGACCCAAAGCGCGAGGAGGGCGCCGTATTCGGCCGCACCATGCGCGACCCGCGCAGCGAAGATGAGTTGCTCGCCGAAGCCCTTGCAGCGGCAGAACAGGCTGATGTGATAGTGGCGGCCTTGGGAGAGGCCTCCGAATCGAGCGGCGAATCGGCAAGCCGCTCCATGCTCACCTTGCCCGACACCCAGCAGCGCCTCCTCGAAGCGCTGGTCGCCACAGGCAAGCCGGTGGTAATGCTCAATTTCGCCGGACGCCCGACGGTGCTGACTTGGGAGAGCGAGCACGTGCCGGCCATTCTCAATGTATGGTTTGGCGGCAGCGAGGCGGCCGATGCCATCTGCGATGTGGTATTCGGCGACGTCGCCCCCTCGGGCAAGCTCACTGCAACCATGCCGCGCAACGAGGGCCAGATACCCATCTATTATGCCCACTTCAATACAGGCCGCCCCGTGCCGGATGACCGCCCTACTTTCTGGCAGTACCAATCGAACTATCTCGATGTGATGAACGGTGCACTCTATCCCTTCGGCTATGGCCTGAGCTATACCGAATTTGAATACTCCGACCCGATGATATCCGCGTCGGAGATGAGTGCCGACGGAAGTATCCTCGCCTCTGTGACTGTGCGCAACACCGGCAGCCGCGAGGCCGACGAAATCGTGCAGTTCTATCTCCGCGACCTTGTAGGGTCGATAGCACGCCCGGTAAAGGAGCTCAAGCACTTCGAGCGCATATCACTCAAACCCGGCGAGTCCAAGACTGTCACTTTCCCCATCACGGTGGAGTCGCTCAAATTCTACAACGCCGACCTCGAATATGTAGCCGAGCCGGGAGAATTCGATGTATTCGCAGGCCCCGACAGCCGCTGCAAGCCCTTCGCACGGTTTAGGCTGAAATAAGTTTGGAATAGAAACAAGCAAGCGCCTGCGCCGGGAGTTGCTCCGGTGCAGGCGCTTGTATTATTCAAGCTTCGCAAGCGAAGCTTAATTTATTTTACCAATTCCTTGGTTACGGCAGTGCCGCGGCGGACGATGTAGAGGCCACCGGCAGGTTTCTCTACCTTGCGGCCGTCAATACCGAAGTATTCAGCCGGAGCGGCAGTCTCCTCGATTTCATCGATACCTGCTTCACCGATAGCATATATCTTGGCAAAGCGACCCCAGTCGGGATCGGCCTTGTATGCCTCTACGGCCTCAGCGGGGACATAGAGCTCGCCATATTTGTAGACCGACGAGTCAAATATGCCACCCATCTGAATCAGGGAAGAGTCAAGTCCTTTCGGGGGTACGGTTGCCATACAGGTGACGCTGCGAATGCTCCGCACGCCATAGAAAGCCAGCTCCTCAACGAGTTTGAGAGTCGAGGGGAAAACGAGGTCGGTGAGGAAATATGCCTGATTGAAAGAAGCGTCGCCGATAGTCTCAACGCCTTCGGGTACTTCATATTCAATGCCCTCGCGAGCTACGGGATACTGCACCAAGAGAGTGCCGTCGGCATTGAAAAGCACACCGTCAACACCTTTGAAATTCTTATTGCCCTCGGCCACATTGATTTCAGCGAGCGACTCGCACTCAGAGAAAGTGAATGAGGGTATGCGCGAAAGGGCCGGGCTGAGAGTTATGCTCTCCAGATTGAGGTTGGCGCTCAGAGCATAGCTGTCGATTTCGTAGACATTGTCGGGCATGACAAATGACTTAGCACGTTTTCCACCCGGATAAGCGAGCATATACAAGCCGGCAGCACTACCCTTTCCGCTGTAGAGCACGCCATCTATCGACACATATTCACTGTTGGCCTCATCGACATTGATTTCAGCAAGGCCAAAGCACTGCTGGAATACGCCGTCGCCCATATCGCCCAAAGCGGCAGGGAGAGTGATTGAGGTGAGGTCCTCGCAATATTCGAAAGCGTAGTCGGCGATACGGAATACAGTAGAGGGCAGCGAGATATCATAGAGTGAGTAGCAGTGGCTGAAAGCCTGACTGCCGATGGAGCTGACGCCCTCGGGGAGAACAAGGCTGTAGAGGCCCTGATTGTTGAACATGGCAAGGTCGCTTACCTGAGTGACATTGAATGTCTGCAGATTGTAGCTGACCTGAGCGGGTATCACCACATCACCGCGGTAGGTGCTCACGTAGCCGCTGGCGTCGGGATTGGTGGTGAAGTAGGTAAGAGCCACAGTCTTGCGGGTTGACGTGTTCGACAATATGTTATAGTAAACACCGCCCTGCACGAAATCGTAGGCCGACGCGCCGGTAACTGCCGAGGCAGCCATGGCAAAGGCGGCGGCTATCATCTTATAGTTCATCTTTCCTGATTTTTAGATAAAAATACCCCCGGCAAAGACTCTGCTGTCTCTGCCGAGGGCTTGATATATCACACTAATCTAAAGTCATTGCTATTATTTAACAATCTTGGCGCTTACTTCGCCTGCTCGTACGATGTAGACACCCTTGGCCAGATGAGAAGCCGGGATAACAGTACGGCCGTCGACAAGGGCAGAAGCAACCAATGCACCTGCGGCATTGTAAACCTCGGCTGTACCCTGAGCACCGGTCACAACGATGTCACCGCCTTCTACGCGGATGGTGACATCGGCAGCGGCAACAGAAGCCACACCTGAGGGAGCGCCTTCCTGCACTACGTGCAGTTTCACGCGCGAACCTGCCTGAGCAACGTATACATCAGTATCGCGGGGCTCTACAGATGTGTTCTCAGCAAATGTAAGGGTTGTGGTGTAGACATCGGTCTCGCCGGCCTTGGCTTCGGCTGCATGGGAAATCCAGTCGGCTTTGGTAACGCCATTGGCGGTTACAGCCCAAGACTCGGGAGCATACATTGCGCGCACGTCGAGAGTATGTGTGCCGCCGGTGTAAGGTATCACGACATCAGCGTCGGCACCGTTGACAGCCTCCATGTAAGAATAGCTTGCGCCGAGAGTCATGAGAAGACCTGCGAAATGACCTTCTGAGAAAGGATATGCGTTGAGGTTATAGAAAGTATCGTAGATACCGCCGTTCTCCTCGCTCTCGTATACCATCATATATACTACTGAGTTACCGTAGATCTTGTCGTCTTTCGACTTCATGTAGGGAATTACGATACCATCTTCATCAGCACCGAGGTTGAGAGAGGTGACCAGCACCAGAAGATCGCCTTCGGCAGTAACAGGAACGTCGAGCATGAAGCGGAGGTTCTTATAATTACCCACCTCTATAACGTCAGAGGCGTTGATATCGGCACCGGTAAGCACGCCCTGACCGAGGATTGTGGCAATCTCTTCATATTCATTATCAGGCAGGCGGAAGACTGTAACGGCAAATGCAGTCTCTTCAGAAAGCTTACCGTTCTCATCGCCCATCACTTTGGCAGTAACGTCTACATAGTCGAAGCCGTAGGGAACATCTGTGGCAGGATAGAGGCAACCCATGCCGAGCACATCAAGGGTTTCGGGAAGACGGCCGAGAAGCATTTCCCACTGGTTGTCGGTGTCGGCGTGAAGACCGATTGTAGAAGAGCTGATTGCGAGTGAGCCTGTGGGGTCAAGGTAATCATAGTGAGCCACGCCGAGGGGGCCTTCGTAGCCATGTTTACCTTTACCGTAGAGGCGACCGCCGGCCTGCATAGTCGAATAAGGTGTCTGATAGTCGGCAGAGCGGCTCTCAAAACGGCCGGTAAGCACGGGAGCGGCATAGTTCTGACCTAATGCGTAGGCCGGGGTGGTGAGATGTTTAGCCTCAGAAGTGGCAGAAGAGCCGTCGGCGGTAGCGTAAGTCCACTCGCTTGTGAGGATATCTTCTGAAGTGTTGGTCCATGTAGCCTCGGCGCCGAAGGGAATCAGCAAGCGATAGTCGCCGTCGATTTCGTCCATTGTCGGGGTGAGCGACTGCTGTTTGAAGAAGCCCGAGGGCAAGGTATATGAGGGCTTGGGCATAGGAATACCGAGAGCCACATCATCAAGAGCCATACCCTGGCCGTTGACGCCGAAAAAGCGGAAGGCCAGCTTGATCTCTTTGCCTAAATATTGCGATACGTTTACGAAGATAGGCTCATAACCGTTGTGGTCATAAGAAGTCATATCAGTTACCAGATCGGCAGTGGTATAGTTTGCGAGGATATAATCCTTGAGGCTCCATACACGTGTCCATTCAGATTCAGAGGTGCCCTCGCCTTCGGTAGCGTATACCTCGAGAAGATTGTTCTCGCCGGTGAAATCGCCAGTCTCGCGGTTGTAGAGACACCATCCGGGACGGAACTGCAGTTTGAAATAGAACCACTCCTCAGCGGCGGGAGTCACAGCCGGAGTCACAAGCCACTCATCCTGTTCGAGGTTGGGGCCTTCTTTCTCAGCCCACATCACATCGCACATGATGAATGCGAAGCAATCGCCGGAGTATGCTGTGGTAGCGAACTGGCTGGGGATACTGCCGGTAGTCTCATTGCTCAAAGTGAGCCATGTGAGGTCCCATTTGGCCTCGTTGTTGCCTACATGGGCATTATCCTTGCGGCTGAATTCCGACCAGCCTGCGGGGAGCCAACGGTTAGCCACGTTGCCGTAAGCAGCCGGGTCGCGACCTTCGAATCCCTCGAAGAAACTGTTTTTATTTTCGCTGTCGGCAGCTGCGCGGGGGGCATACAAGGATGCTGCGAGCTGTTTGCTGAACACAGGTGCGGCTTTCCCGGCTACGGGCGCTTCTTCCTTAGGCACCACTGCCATCGCTCCAAGAGCTGGAAGGGCGAGTGCCAATGCGGCGATAGTAGTTTTTTTCATAAATTAGGTTTGGTTACATATTATCTGCCGGGCTTGCTCGCCCGGCAGATATGATAGATATTAAGCTTATTCGATTTAGATTGCTACTTTGAATGTCTGTGTGCCTGCAACGACGATATATACGCCGGCGGGAAGCTCACGGGTGGTGTAGCTTGCAGAAGCTGAGGCTGTAGTCTCTACGAGAGTGCCGTCGGTAGCATATACATTGACATTCATGCCCTGTGCACCTGCTACGGTGATTACGCCTGCTGCAGCTTTCACGGTTACACCGGCAGCTGCGATGTCGGTGACTCCGGTAGGTGCGGGTTCGAATTCAACTTCTACTTCCTCGGAGCTGTCGTCGGCGCTGTTTTCATCGCCGTCGAATACAATCACCGCTTTATAAGTGGCCTTGGCAGGAGATTCGGGAGTCCACCAGATGTCGAATACGAAGTCGGTCTCCTGATCTGATTTTACAGCCGAGCCGGTCTGATAGTCAGCGCCTTCACCGTCGCAGAGAAGCACTACATCGTAAGAGCCGTAGAGAACCTGCTCGAAACCGTCGTTCTTCACCGTCACCTTAAGTTCACCCACGCCGTCGACCGGTATCACTGACTCCGACAAGGAGACTGAGGTAATCATGAGGTTGTTGAGATAGCCGCTCATCACAGTAGCGTATTCAGCACCTGAGGCTGCGTTGCCGTTGAATGCCACAACATGGTAGCTTCTGTAGCCGCGAGGAGCCATCTCGTCGGTATAGGTCTTAGTGGTGCCGGGGGTGAGGTCTTCAGTAAGGGTGGCGATCAGCTCAGAGCCACGGTAGATATCAACCTTCGAGAGTGTCGAAAGCAGGAAGCCGTCGGCGTCGTTGGCTGGGAGTTTGAAGCTCAGGTCGATGTTGCGGTTGTTGCCGGCCTGAGGAGTGGCGGTAAAGTCGCTTACATTGGCCGGAGTGGGATAGCGCACACTGATGGCAAGGTCTTTGACAGCCACTGTGGCGTCATTTTCATAGAAATTGGCGAAGTCTTCAATACCTACACTGTATACGCCGTCTTCAGCAACAGTGAATTCCACGCTGCAGTCAGCCCAATCGTATTCATTGGCTTTGGCAGCCACTTCGATATAATTCTTGGTATCGTCGAGCGGATTGGTATAAAGATCTGTGAGAGCTTCTTCATCTGAAGTAGGCTCGGCAGCCATAAGCACGCGCAGTTTTGCCGTCTTAAGATTATAGGCGTTGGTGCCGCTGGCGGCTACTTTGAATGTCAAAGTATAGATGGCCGAAGCCTTGTAGCTTGCCGGGGGCAGGAAGAGGTATTCGCTGCGGTTGTAATAAAGTGAGCTGAATGACACGGCGCAGTTCTCTTCGCCGACCTTGGTAAGCGACCATGTAGGAGAGGCGGCTCTGTTGCCGGTGTTCGGGTCGAGCACGGTCACACCTGCTTCACCGAAACTCTCAATGCCGTTGAGGTCAAGGGCGTAGGGGATATCGTAGGGAGCGCCGGCCATTACCGTCACACTTTGGCTTTGACCTGCAGCGCCGTCATAGACTACGGTCACCGTATAGGTATATTGCTTCACGTTACCGCTGACTTCGTCGTCGGCAGATGTCGCTTCAAGAGCCGAAGCCACTTCATCGCTGCCGCGGGTCACGGTGTAGCGGAGCTTGCTCATGTCGAGGATACCGCCGTTGACGCCTTCGGGGGCAGTCCATGCGAGGCTTACTTTCGAGCCTTCGGCAGTTGCAGTAAGACCGGAGATGTTGCCGGGCACGTCGAAGCCCGAGAATACCGAAGTCTTGGCAGATTTACCGGCGCCGGCTGCGTTGCTGAGCACTACGGTGATTTCGTGCGTGCCGTCGGCAAGGTCAAGTTCTTTGCTCGCCTCTTCGCCGGCGTTTACATTACCTGTGGCTACTTCCTCGCCATCAACAGTTATGGTATAGTCGAGTTCACCGCTGAGTTTGCCTCCTGAATGTGTCTGAGAGGGAGCCGTAAAGGTGACGACGGTCTTGGTGCCGTTGAAAGCGGCGGCAAGATTCTCTGCAGGTGCGGGTGCGCCGTCGGCAATCGAAGAGCCGGCGATATAGAGGCAGTTGAAATAGCCGTCGAGAGCACCGAGATTCTCTACAGAGTAGTCTGAAAGATTTACTTTCATCATCGAGGCGTATGTGTCGTAGCTGCCTGCGCGTCCTACTATATACATAATGCCCGAAGCAGGGTCAATGGCTGCCGACATAGGCATATTGGTCTGGAACTGGGCACGCGAGCCTGCGCCGCCTGTAACATCCTCAGCCACACCGGTAGTCTTGTCAATCTTGTAGAGCATACCGTAAGTACCGACGCCCCACAATTGGCCGTCGGCGTCGATAGCAATAGCGTATACGGCGGTCGACGGGGCTGAGCCTACGCGGGTAATGGTATGCGAGGCGCGGTCGTATTTACCGAGGCATTTATTGAATGAATTAACGTCATACCAGCAATAGATATCGCCCGAGGTCTCATCGTAGGCCATATCATATACATTTCCGGGTATATAATAGCTTGCAGCGAAGTAGCTGTGCGCCCAAGGTCCATCTTACGTTCCGGCAGCAGTAGCCTCGAATGGATAAGGGCTATAGTTGTATTTCACGCCTACTACGGTCTCAGCGTCAAGGAATGTACCGCCGCCACCGACTCCTGAGCCGGTATATTGTACCCATGTACCACGAGCCAGAATAGTGGGATTCGACAGATCAGTAGGGTTGAGTTTATAGACACCGACCTTCGACGAGGCGCCGAGAGCATATATTTCCAAGGGCTTCTCGTCGTCAATGATAATGCGCTGAGGTGCGGCATACGACACACCGCCCCCTACCGCTAAAGCAATAGCAAAAGCAAGAGTTGAGTAATGGTTTCTCATAAGCATTTGTTGTGTATCTGAGTTGTGTTATCGTTTATTAAATTTTATTTAAACTGATTATTTTAGACTCAAGCCATCCCAATCCCATCTTGTCATCAAACATCATAAATAGACAGCCTTTTAACAATCAAAGCCGAAAGCCTGTATCATTTTGCCATAAAATAAACAATCCGTCAGCAAAGTTACATTAATTCTTATAAAACAACCCCAACGATATGCTAATTAATGTTAATAAAATTGTTAATAGCAAACTGACAGAAGTTAACATTTTTCACAAATCAATGTTATCTTATTTATTTTCATTACATTAACAAATAGCATGCAGTTATATCTTAAAAATCACCGGCAACATCCATCGCGAGCAATAGATTTCACCAAGATATCAAGGCGCGCGGTTTACTCTACAAAAAGCAAGCCCGACAAACCCGCCGGCAACTTCAAAATCTAAAGCAGTTATATTACATTATTCAGTGGCGCAATTTTGCAATTCAAAATTTTATTCGTAATTTTACAACACATTTAAGCCCCGATATCATGAATATAGTTGCAAAGAAAAACATTGGTCGATTTCTACACCAAACACCCTAATGCAAAAGAAGCATTGGAAGAGTGGTACACTAAAACCCGCAAAAGCCATTAGATGAACTTCCCCGACATCAGAGCGACATTCAATTCTGTGGACAGTGTAGGAAACCAACACTATGTTTTCAACATCAAGGGAAATGATTTTCGCTTGATTGTAGTAATCCAATTCAAGCACGGATACGTTTATATAAGGTTCGTTGGAACCCATGCAGAATATGATAAAATAACAGATGCCTCACTAATATAGAAAGTTATGGAAACAATTAAAACAACAATAGAAAATGAGACTCAATATAATTGGGCGATGGGGCGCATTGAAGAGCTGCTAAAGAAAGTAAATGACGATACTCCCGACAATGATCCCAACAGCATTGAGCTATATCTCCTTTCGAGCCTTGTGGAAGAATACGAGGATGTTCATTATCCAATCGGCGCGCCCTCTCTCATTGATGTACTCAAACTGAGAATGTACGAACTGGGGCTCTCTCAGGCCGCACTCGCTAAAAAGATTGGTGTGAGTCCGTCGCGTATCTGCGACTTTCTTTCAGGAAAGTGTGAGCCGACAATCAAGATTGGCCGAAGAATCTCAAAGGAACTTAACATCGACCCGGCGATTGTTCTCGGTGTCTGATTATAAAGGCTTTAAATCAGTGATACATAAAAAAGAATCACCTCCGCGGAGGTGATTCTTTTTTATGTATCTAATAAACCGGTGGCTTACATCATGCCGCCCATTCCACCCATGCCGGCTGCGGGAGCTGCGGGAGTGTCTTCTTTCTTCTGGGCAATGACACACTCGGTGGTGAGGAACATGCCTGCGATAGAGGCAGCGTTCTCAAGAGCCACACGGGTAACCTTGGCAGGGTCGATGACACCGGCTGCCATGAGGTGCTCGTATGTGTCGGTGCGGGCGTTGTAGCCGAAATCGCCCGAAGCCTCGCGCACTTTCTGCACTACCACAGCGCCTTCTACACCGGCGTTGCTTGCAATCTGGCGGAGAGGCTCTTCGATAGCGCGCTCTACGATGGCGATACCGGTCTGCTCGTCGTCGTTGGCACCTTTGAGGTTGGCAAGACGGTCGAGGCAGCGGATATATGCCACGCCGCCGCCGGGAACGATACCTTCGGCGATGGCTGCGCGGGTTGCGCTGAGGGCGTCGTCTACGCGGTCTTTCTTCTCTTTCATCTCAACCTCAGAGGGTGCGCCTACATGGAGCACTGCAACACCGCCGGCGAGCTTGGCAAGACGCTCCTGAAGTTTCTCGCGGTCGTAGTCGCTCTTGGTCTGCTCGATCTGAGCCTTAATCTGGGCAACGCGGGCGTCGAGAAGTTCTTTGTTGGTGTCGCGGTTTACGATGGTGGTGTTCTCTTTGTTGACAGTGATGTTGTTGGCGTGGCCAAGATCCTGCATGGTAGCGGTGGCGAGGCTCATGCCCTTGTCTTCAGAGATAACGGTGCCGCCGGTGAGGATGGCGATATCCTCGAGCATTTCCTTGCGGCGGTCGCCGAAGCCGGGAGCTTTGACGGCGCAGACCTTGAGGCTGCCGCGGAGACGGTTGACAACGAGACCGGCGAGGGCGTCCTGATCGACATCTTCAGCGATGATGAGGAGGCCGCGGCCGCTCTGGGCTGTGCCTTCGAGGATGGGAAGAATATCCTTGAGGTTAGAGATTTTCTTGTCGTAGAGAAGGATGAAGGGGTTGTCGTAGACGCACTCCATCTTCTCGGTGTCGGTGATGAAGTAGGGCGAGATGAAACCGCGGTCGAACTGCATGCCTTCTACAACCTCTATGTTGGTCTCGGTGCCTTTGGCCTCGTCGACGGTGATAACGCCTTCTTTCTTCACTTTCTGCATGGCCTCGGCGATGAGGCGGCCGATGGTCTCGTCGTTGTTGGCAGAGATACGGGCCACGTCTTCGATTTTCTTGAAGTCGTCGCCGACTTCCTCGCTCATTTCGCGGATACCTGCCACAACCTCAGCCACGGCTTTGTCGATACCGCGTTTGAGGTCCATGGGGTTGGCACCGGCGGTAACGTTCTTGAGGCCGACTGCCACGATAGCCTGTGCGAGCACGGTGGCGGTGGTTGTGCCGTCGCCTGCGTCGTCGCCGGTCTTTGAGGCAACTTCCTTCACGAGCTGTGCGCCCATGTTCTGGAATTCGTCTTCGAGTTCTACCTCGCGGGCAACTGTCACACCGTCTTTGGTGATGTGGGGAGCGCCGAACTGACGCGAGATAATCACGTTGCGGCCTTTGGGGCCGAGGGTTACTTTCACAGCGTCGGCAAGAGCGTCAACGCCTTTTTTGAGCTCGTCGCGAGCTTCGATATTGAATTTGATTTCTTTAGCCATTGTAGTAGTTTTTATTTTTCGATTACAGCGAGAACTTCGTTCTGGCGCATGATAAGAGCTTTGTCATCGCCGAGGTCAACCTCAGTGCCGGCATATTTGCCATAGAGCACTTCGTCGCCGGCTTTGAGAACCATAGCCTCGTCTTTGGTGCCTTCACCTACGGCGATAACGGTGCCGCGGAGAGGTTTTTCTTTTGCGGCGTCGGGGATGATAATGCCGTGGGCGGTAACTTCTTCAGCTGCGGTGGGCTGGATAAGCACACGGTCTGCAAGCGGTTTGAGTTTCATGATAGTATATTTTTGTTGTTATTTTTTTCGTTTTCTTTCATTATAGCAAAAACTGAGCCAAAACAAATAATGTCAGTCACGACTGCCATTTTGTCAACTCCAAAAGTGATAACGCCAAAAAGCGCCCGGAAGTTCGGGGTTGGTGGTTGGAGGTTGGTAGGCTGTGGCTGGTGGGTTGTGGGCAGCGAGTTAGCAAAAATGATCTCCCAAGACAACACTTTTTACGAAAAATGCTCTCCGGAGAGAGCATTTTTCGGTTTTAATTGATTGTCAATACATCAATCCTTATATTTACTTCACGCTGATACGGGCGGCGCCGGAGTGGGCGGTGAGCTCGGCGGCATATTGGCTCTGCAGAGTGGCAATGCCTGATATGAAGCTGCCGGCAAGGGCGGCTGTCATGTCGTAGGTGACATGGTATGTGCCCTGCGGCAGATAGCCGATGAAGAGGCGTGTGGAGGCGTCGAGATTCTCGCGGTAGAAGCCGAGGCCACCGTCGTAGACATAACCGGGAAGCTGGTCAACAGGCTCGAAGCAGGCGGGGCGCTCGTCGTCGATACTGATGTATTCGAGGTTGCGCTTTGCCACGATGGTGAGCTGCACACGTACACGTTCACCAAGAGCGAAATCGTCAGTCTCCACCCAGTTGCCGTCGTGCTCAACGAGTACGCGCTTGTCGATAGAGAGGTCACGGCCGGGACGTGCCTCGATGGTATTCATGGGGCGGCGGTCGATGGTGACCACAGAGCCGTAAGAGGGAGTCTTGCCATTGGGGGTGACAGAGATTTTAAGTTTGCCCTTGCCATCGAGGCGCTGCGAGAAGTATCCTGTGGCGCTCTCCATGCTTCCGATTTCGAGGGCTTTGCCGTTGACGGTGACATTCTGGGCTACGGGTACATCAGTCCACTTGCTGCCGGTGAGGAGTACTGCGGCGATGATATAGTCGGGATTGTATGCGCCGAGGTCGTCGTTGGCCTGAGCCTGCACAATCACCCACTGACGCATGGCGTCGATTTCAGAGGCGGGCGCGCCCATGGCGGCGTAGGCTTGGATGATGGTGGCATACGAGCGGATATCGCTTACCGAGGGGAAGCAGAGACCCATCCCGGCCTTTACCACGCCGAACTGACGGAGCGAGGCGAGCACCTTCTCAGCCTCGGCTTTGCGGCCGTTGGCGTTGAGGATAAGTATATCGTATGCCTTGTCAGAATTGCCATGCTTGCGCCAGTTGGCGGCGACAGACGCCACGGTGTTGCGGATAATGCGACTGCCGGCAACAGATTTATCTACATCGGGGAAGAATGTGGCGATGAGCGCCAGCGACGCGTCGGTAGAGGGGCGTTTGGGCTGCGTGGCCATAGTCTCGAGATAGCTGTAGGCCGGTTGAATCATCTTGGTGACATTCTCTGCCGAGGCCGGAATCATATTGAGCGAGTTGGCAATGCCGAGAGTGGTGAGCACAGTAGCGGTGGTCCACTCCGATGAGGTCTTCATCCAACCGCCCCATTGGAAGCCGCCGTCCTTATTCTGCAGCTTGGCAAGGGCCGAGGCGGTGGCATTGATGGCAGCGTCGGCCTTGGCGGGGTCAAGAAGCTCGGCAAGGGCGGCCATGCGCCGGGTATTGTCGGCGGCAGCCTGCACCCAAGGAGTCTGGTCGAGCAGGAGGCGCTTGAGGTCTTCATTCTTCTCAAGCATTGACACGAGGGCTTCCTCCGACGGATTCTCAGCCCATTGCTTTATAGCGGCTGCGATCGCGGGGTTCTGCTCAACGATATACTTGGCGGCCAAAGCCGAGAAGAGGCGTCCGGCAAGACCGGTAGCGCTCGACTCGTTGCGTCCGGCTATACCACGCATGGCTTTGACTACAGTCCATACGGGATTTTGGCAGTACTGCAGGGTCACAGAGGCGTCGTCAGAGGCCTTTACGGTAAGAGTGAAGGGGTCTTTGTCGGTGGGGTTAAGGTAGAACTCAGTGCTTTCAATCACCGTAGAGGCAGCTGAGAGCACGGGGATGACAGCCTGCTCGCCGTCGGCGAAGTTGCCGGCCTGCAAACGGACGCGATAGCCGATGGCAGAGGCGTCGACGCCGGCTTCTATATCAAGCGCCACTACAGCAGAGGCCGAGGGTGCTATAATATTGGCGAAGTTGCGGCTCATCACTACCTTGTTGGTGTTGATGTCGAAAATCTCTACAGTGGTGGCCACATCGGCTGTATCGGCAGAGTTGTTGAATACTGTAGCCAATATGGTGGCTTTGTCGCCCTGACGCATGAAGCGCGGCAGATTGGGCTGCACCATCACGGGCTTGTTGGCAAGGACATCGGCTGCAAAGTTTGCCGTAGCGAGCTCAGAGGTCCATGCAGCGGCCCTGAATCGCCAAGTGGTATTGGCATTGGGCACGGTGAAGACGATATCGACATTGCCGTCGGCGTCGGTGAGGAGAGCCGGACGCCAGAAAGCCTGAAGAACCTCCGACAAGCGGTAGTCAAATTTTTCGGGAGCAGCACCCGCAGTATCGTCAGACACAGCCAAACCGGGCATAGCACCTTGTAATGCTGTTACAAAATCCGAGGTCTCTTCCTCGGCGCTCTCTGCCATCTCTACTTTTGCTGTAGCGTTCGCCATCTTGAGCGCACCATAGCCGCGTATCCTCAAGCTACCTCCGAGATCAGACGTGTCCCAGAAAAGATAATCGGGCCAAGAGAATGAGGGTACAGAGCTTAGCACAAAAGGCCAAGCACTGCTATAGTAGTATTGATTTCGACCGAGATATGAGAGCGACAAAGAGGCGTCGCGTCGGCCAAGGCGGAAGAGAGAGCCGAACGAGCCTGTGCGAAGCTGATCCAGAGCCTTATTATACATAGTGGCAACAATAGCCGCCTCGGGTATGCCGTTTCCGTCACCGTCGACAAGGCGGAAGCGCCATGTCTCCGACGAGCCGGGAATAAGACGGTCGCGGAAGCTCTCTGCAATAATTTCGGGCGCTTTGGCCGCCGGCCGCACAAGTTCTACAGTACAGCTGGCGACAACCCCATTGCGAACAGTAAACAAGCACACTTCGGCTTTATCGGCGTCATCGGGCAAGTCAAATTTGAATTTCTCGAAGCCGCGACCGATCTTGCGCACCTGCTGCGAGGCGATATCATCGCCGCAACGCATTATGGCATAGACGTATGCTTCTTTCTCAGAAGTACCTACAGGCACCTCTACTTTCTTACCGGTGGCAGTAAACTTCGTTTCCGGCACGAAAAGAGTGTTGCCGGCCGGCACTTGGTTTTTCTTGAGGTTATATAGAGTCACCTTTTGAGCCATGACAACAGTGTCGGCAAGTGTGGCGTCGGCAGGTATAAGCTTCAGGGAATATTCACCGGCAGCAAGCGAAGCCACATTGATTTGCTCGCTCTCGCCGCCTTTGGTCGAGCCTGAAAGCACACTATTCTTATCGCTGTCGAGAAGTTGCCATGAGAATGTGATGGGCTTGTTGTCGCCATCAGCATTATAGGCGAAGAAGTTCACCGAAAGGGGTAAAGAGGAGTCTGCCACAGTTTTGGATATCGAGGCAGTAAGCACGTAGGGCTTGCCCACGGTGAAATTCTTGCTGCACACTGAAGTTTCGGCAGTGACAGAGGTCACCACTGCGCTTGCTTGGAAACTGTCGAATTTCTCACCCGAAGCTGTGGTCGTCGCGAGTGTGGCGGCAGGAATATCGATAGAAAAAGCACCTGCTGCGTCGGTAGTGGTCTCCATGTTGGCAATCACCGTGCCCGATGGAATAAACCAGCGCCATCTGGTAGCGCCTTCAATTGTCAAAGCAACCTTGGCTGATATAACGGGCATGCCCGAATAAGTAGTCGCTTTGCCGGAGAGGCGCACACCACCGTCGGCAAGACGCTCCACAGCTGTAAATTGAGCCTCGAAGGTCGGTAATTTGAAGTCGCTCACCATTACCGAAGAATTGGTATAGGTGCGGGAACCGTCGGCGTCGACTACCCGTATACGATAGTAGCCGGTGAGCGAACCTTTCGTGGTCGCGAAGCTGCCGTAGGCACGACCGAGAGCGTCGGTAGTCACGGCGAGGCTGTCTATCTTCTTATTATTTGCGTCGAACAGAAACACATCAAGTTTCTTACCGGCAAAAGCCCGTGCAGGCTGGTCACCTATGCGCTCACCTATCGCCACCGCCCAAGAGATAGTATCGCCGGGATGATAGAGATTGCGGTCAGTAAGCACATTGGCGTCGTACTGCGGCGCCGGGTTGTCGTTGCGCTCGAATGAGTAGGCGCGCACGCCTTGGTCGAATTTATAGGTCTGATTATTATAGGTAAACTGAAGATAATTTCCCCAAGTATTGTAATGATCAGGAGCGGTGTAGCTCAACTCACCGTTTTTATCAGTCTTGCCGAGGTATTTCTTGGTGTAGTTGGCACCTCCGCCAAGCTTCATATAGTCGGCCTGCACGCCGGCAAAAGGAGCGCCGGTAGTGAAATCGGCAGTGATGAGAAGATTTGAAGAGCAGCCGTTGACATTGACGGGAATGAACGGGGCGCACAGAATCTTTGACGCATTTGCATTTTTCTGCACAGCGCCGTTGAGCATGGGCACAATGGCATATACACCCGGTTCGGAAAGAGTAAAGCTGACCTCAGCGTTGCCGTCGGTGGTCGGTGTATCGATTTTCTTTTGGGCCACGCAGGGCATCATCGAGGCTATTTTATAGCCATTATAGTTCACATCGGCGCCGGGGAGTTTATAGAGCCCGAAACCGATGGATTTGGTAAAGGCATATTCGGCTTCAACGGTAATTTCCGCTCCGGGAGCGGCCATGTCGGCCACTCTAAACTTTACAGTCGGATTAGTGAGAGCGGTGAGGCGGTTTTCGAAAATTGCCCTGCGGTAGAATGTAGGATACTGCTCGATTACTTTCTTAAAGAGCGCAATCTGCTCATCGCGCCGTGCGATGGCCCGGGCATTATCATCATCGTCGTCATCAACCTCTTCATCATACATATCGCCAAGCTCTACATACTCTGCAAGGGCGTAGGGAGCGCCGGGCTTGCCTTCATTGGCTTTGTAAAGAGCCAAATAAGCCTCTTTCTGACTGCGCGAGGGTGTAAGAGAGATTTTCTTGCAAGCCCAGTAGACAGCAGGACACGAGCCGGCCGGATAGAGCCCCTCGGCTGCGCTGCAATCGTCGATAAGAGAAGTCTTGTCGATAAATTTCATATCGGCAAGGCTTGTACTGTTCTCAATTTTCCGGCTCAGGATAAAGCTATAGATATCCGGAATATAGTCAAGGGCTTCGTTACCGAATTGAATATCATCTGAATAGCCTGCGAGCGGGCGGTTGTCGGCCTTCGCCAAGGCGAGAGCCTTAGCATAAAGCTCATTAAGCTTCAGTGCAAACTGAGCCGCACTCCACTTGGCGATATCATCGGGCAGGGGCGACAGGGGCGCGTCTACCTGATTGTATTTCCAGCGGTCGTTGCTGTAGATGGTGGCATAAATCTCGGCCTCGTATGCTGTGAGCAGGGCGCGGTCGGCGTCGTTGGCAGCCTTGGCGATATACTGCTCCACAAGGGCCGGAAGTGTAAAAATCGTGTCGGGGTCAATGGCACGCTCGGCTGTAGTAATCTCAAGGAGGCAGCGGAGATGGTCGCGGCCGGCGTCGAGATTGGCGCGGGCGTCGCTGATCACCTTCTGTGGATAGGCAAAATCGGGAGTGGCAAAATCGCCATTCTTACCTGAAGAGCCGAAAAAAGTGGCCATGATTAAGAATAAGGATAATAGATAATGTTTCATTATAAGAAAAAACTTGAATTACTTAAGTTTCACAAGCGTAACTTGTTTATTTTGAGTTTAAGAAGTTTAAGTATACATTGGTAAAACTAAACATTTTAAACTACATAACCTGCGCTGAAAGCGCTTTAAACCTCAAGTTTTAAAGTTGCAAGGCAACTTTCGGAACTTGAATCATTATTTTGACAGCCGGCAGCGGCAAATGGTTTAGAAGAGAGATGATAATAAAACTTAAAAAACAGGTTTGCAGCAGGTGGATTTATAGCCAACCCTCCGAGCTGCAAACCATAGTTTTGAGTTTCGAAAGCTTAAGTTAGATAGGCAAAGAAGGTTAAAAAGGCAATTGCCGATGGCAGGCAAGAGAATGCCTTTCAAATATTAATCAAACGCAAGACTATTATCTTGCCAATTTGCCTTTTTCCTTTTTTTGCCTCACAGAAATTACTTATTCAGGCCGCAAGCCTTGCACTTGTCGGCGATTTGGGTGAAGAAGTCGTTGCCCTTGTCGTCCACGAGGATAAATGCAGGGAAATCTTCCACCTCGATTTTCCAGATAGCCTCCATGCCGAGCTCGGGATATTCAAGGAGCTCAACATTTTTGATGGAGTTCTGGGCGAGCACGGCTGCGGGGCCACCGATAGAGCCGAGGTAGAAACCGCCGTGAGCCTTGCAGGCGTCGGTGACAGCCTGGCTGCGGTTGCCCTTGGCTATCATGATCATTGAGCCGCCGGCGCTCTGGAACTGGTCTACATAGGGGTCCATGCGGCCAGCCGTTGTCGGGCCGAATGAGCCTGAGGGCATGCCTGCGGGAGTCTTGGCAGGGCCGGCATAGTAGATGGGATGATCTTTGAGGTATTGGGGCATTTCCTCGCCGCGGTCAAGACGCTCTTTGATCTTGGCATGGGCGATGTCGCGGCCTACGATGATAGTGCCTGACAGCGACAGACGTGTCGATACGGGATATTTTGTGAGCTCGCCAAGAACCTCTGCCATGGGGCGGTTGAGGTCGATCTTCACTACATCACCCTCGCCCTGCTTGCGGTATTCTTCGGGGATGAGTTCGCCGGGGTTTGAGTCGAGTTTCTCAATCCAGAGACCGTTGCGGTCGATCTTGGCCTTTACATTGCGGTCGGCCGAGCAGCTCACGCCCATGCCGATGGGGCATGAAGCGCCGTGGCGGGGCAGACGGATCACGCGGATGTCATGTGCGAAATATTTACCGCCGAACTGAGCGCCGAGTCCGAGCTCCTCTGCAGCTTTCTTGAGAGTAGCCTCAAGCTCGATGTCGCGGAAAGCATGGCCGTATTCATTGCCGTGGGTGGGCAGATTGTCGAGATATTTCACCGACGCTTTCTTCACCACCTCGAGGTTTTTCTCGGCAGAAGTACCGCCGATAACGAAAGCGATGTGGTAAGGCGGACAAGCGGCAGTGCCGAGCGAGCGCATTTTTTCAACGAGGAAAGGCACGAGCTTGTCGGGGTTGATACGGGCCTTAGTCTCCTGATAGAGATATGTCTTGTTGGCCGAACCACCGCCTTTTGCCACGAAAAGGAAGTGATATTCGCCGCCTTCGGTAGCGTGGATATCAATCTGGGCGGGCAGGTTGCAGCCGGTGTTGACCTCCTCATACATTGTGAGAGGGGCATTCTGGCTATAGCGGAGGTTATCAGTAGTATAAGTCAGATATACACCGTGGGAGATTTTCTCCTCGTCGTTGCAGCCGGTGAAAACATTCTGGCCTTTTGAGGCATGGCAAATCGCAGTGCCTGTATCCTGACAGAAAGGCAATTGTCCTTTTGCTGCCACCTCGGCATTGCGCAGCATGGTGAGAGCCACAAATTTATCATTCTCGCTTGCTTCAGGGTCGGCAAGAATCTTAGCTACCATAAGGTTGTGCTCGCGGCGGAGCATAAAGGCATTGTCGTGTGTAGCCTGACGGGCAAGAACGGTAAGCGCCTCAGGATCAACGACAAGAAATTCATGACCACCCCAGTTTTCGGTGTGGACATAATCGGATGTGAGATGATAATACTCGGTAGTGTCGGGGCCGAGAGGGAACATCTCCTGATAATGGAAGGGTTTGGTTGCCATATACGGATTGCTGTTTTATGCAGTAGTTCAGTGCAAAGGTAGCAAAAAAATGCTCAAAGACAATGATGATTAAGAAAATTTTTCAAAGAGTGCCGTCCAAGCCCGGACGTAACTATTCAGCGAATCGGCAATAGAGGTGGCCTTGGTCGATAATTCAATTTAA
>OFFB01000038.1_pt1 | contig 140910 bp, 157 predicted proteins | sample 1521281 | NCBI WGS metagenome assembly OFFB01 (sample SAMEA3504109, study PRJEB24116) | mouse gut metagenome | biome: mouse gut; feature: mouse-associated habitat; material: faeces | place: Denmark | collected 2011
GAAGAAAACATTTTAAAATACATTTTTAATTTTCGTAAAAAGTTTAAATCAGTTCAATACTTGTGATTACGGGTGCAAAGATAATCGTTTTCAGTTGAAGTCGTTTAAACTTCTCCTAAAGTTGTTAAGTAGTTGGAGTCCCCGGCTCAGTAATTGACTTGACTACCCTGCAAGGATTCCCAACGGCCACACTATTTGCCGGGATATCATGCACCACAACGCTTCCGGCACCTATCACGCAATTGTCGCCGATTGTCACTCCCGGCACTACGCAGACATTTCCCCCGATCCATACGTTATTACCCACTGTGATAGGGCGAGCATATTCCAGCCCCTTATTGCGTTCGACAGCATCGAGCGGATGACCCGCAGTATAGAAAGAGCAGTTGGGAGCCACAAATACATTGTCGCCAAACACCACCTTAGCCTCATCAAGAATAACCATATTGAAGTTGGCAAAGAAATTTCTCCCCACCTCGATATTATAGCCATAATCGCAGTAAAAAGGTTGCTCTACGATAGCGCCTGGAGCACATTTGCCAAAGATCTCATTCAGCATTCTCTCTCGGGCTGCCATGTCGCTCGGCCGCAAATCGTTATAGTCGCGGCACTTCTCTTTGCAGGCAAGTCGCTCGGCAATCAATGCCGCATCATAATTGGCATCATACATCATGCCTTGAAGCATTTTCTCCTTTTCAGTCATAACAGGTCAGATTTTCGCGCAAAATTACATATCACTCTCCATATCTGCAATACTGATAAATCACCATCACCACATTTAACCTATTCAGCCGGCAATCGCGGGTGATGAATCCTCTTACAGATAATCCGTGAGTAATATTGTGCAGGTGACGATAATTTTGTAATTTTGAAGTTGTTTAAACAACTTCATTGTTTTGTGGCCGCTTTCAATGGTCTGAATCGAAGTTCAACCTCTAAAAAGATAGTCGCTTATGCTGTACAGGCTTCATATATTGCTACTTGTGTTGACATCGGCTTTGGCCGCGTTCAGCACCGACAGGGCTTTGCTGGTGGGAATCGGAGCCTACGACACGCAGCGCACCGGTTGGAGCCGCCTTCACGGCGACCGCGATGTTGATCTTCTTAAAGCCGGATTAATCAGCAACGGTTTCTCGACATCCGATATCGTGACTCTTAAGAATAATCAAGCCACAAAGCGTGCCATCGTCGACGCCCTCTCGCGGCTGGCCAATATATGCAAACCCGGCGACAGGGTTTACTTCCATTTCTCCGGCCATGGTCAACCGGTGACTGACATCAATGGTGACGAGCGAGCGCGCTCAGGGAGTGAGTTTGAGCAATCGATAGTGCCCTACGATGCCTTCCGCTCTCCACGCTACAAGATTGGCGACAGATTCTATCAGGCAGAGAATCATATCTTGGACGATGAACTTAACCCGTTGCTCAATGCCATAAAAGTTAAGATTGGCAAGAAGGGGCATCTGTTTGTAACTATCGACGCCTGCTTCAGTCAGGGAATAGAGATGGCCGAGGCCACAACCATCTCGGCGGAGGAATGGCAACGCGTCGGACCCGCGAGAGGGACTGCGCAGAAATTCAAGGTTGACCGCAGTGCCTACCTCGCATCAATCCCGCGTCCCAAGAAGTTTTCGCCCGGCGGACGCATGACGATTGTGGCTGCATGCAAATCTACCGAGCGAAATTTCGAGTATAAAGTATCTGAGGCCGAAGGATGCTATGGCTCGCTGAGCTACTACATCTCGCTACTTCTCAAAACGGATGCCAACTTTGCTCGCTGGGAGAGAGCATTCCTGAATAAGGAGTATGAGCAAGCGAAAGTCTTTATATCCGAACAACATCCGGTCATCACAATTTATTGAGCGACTCGACTTATTGAGAGACTCTACGCCTAAACATTTTCATAACTACCGCCATACGCCGCTAAAGCACCGCGGATGGCGTTAAGTAGCAATCATGGTTCAACCACGCCAAGGTAAGTATCTCTCAAAAATAATGCATAGCTAATTTTTGAGAGATACTTAAATCCAATTATTCTAACATTATGCGTAACTATCTTGTAACCCTATTTATCCTCATGACATCAATCTGCGCCTTTGGCAATGAACCATTCGACAGGTTGACCCCACTTGCCGATTCTGCCCTGACTCTTGCGAGCGAAGGTACCGATAATGAGAGGGCACTTTCGCAACTTCAGCGCTTCTATGTCATGTCCAATAACTGGCTGGATGTCGACGATACATCCTCCACCATACTCATGGCGCAGGTCATCAACGAAATTGGCACTCTGCGCTCCAAATTGCGTGACGATGATAGAGAGGATTTGCTTCTTGAATTGCTTCTAAGATCGGTATTGGAGACAGTCACGAGTGACAACTATAGATTTGAGAGTATGCAGAATCCATATCCTGAAGCAGTCGATACTCTCGACCTCTCCGCGAGCAATATTCCTCGATATCTTGAGTCGGCGGTAGATCTGATGGCCCGTAAGAGGTATGACGAATGTCAGAGTATTCTTCTCGCGCTATATGACCATGTGTGGACTAAGGGGTGCGACACCGAATTTCGCTATCCGGTGGCCAACACCTTCATACTCTACAATATGGCTCTCGGGTTGACCAAGAACGCCAACACCCTCATACGTCAGGCAAAAATCCAGATGGAGCTCGCCGGTGATTTCGGGCTTGAATATATCCGGGTGCTGATGTATTCAAGTCAGCTCGAGGCCTACATCGGATTCACGGTTAGAAGCAGGATTTATGCTGAAGTGGCCAGCGATCTTTGCCGCGATATGTCGGTAAGTCTTGAAGAGATAATGACAGACTACTGTCGAGTGTTTGATGCCGCGCCTGCAGCCGACGACCTGACGGATGACCCTTCAGAGTCTTATCAGAATGATATCGAAAGGTTTATCCTGCTCAACGATCGCTATTTCTGCCTTCTCACCGATTCAGAGCGTGAACAACGCTGGGAGTCGCTGCTCCCCGAATGGTCAGAGCTCAAATTATCGTTGCTTGATGAGGCCGGCAATGTTACCGATGCGGATGCCTGCCTGAATCTCTTTCAATATGAGAAGCAAATTGCCTTGCGCTCTTATATAGCCACAGTGTCGGCCATCCGCAACTCGGGAGATGCGCAATTAAATGATTGGCTTGATCATCTTCTTGAACTTAATACGGAGCTGCAGACGCTGATACTCAGTGCTGACATAGATGAAGTCAAGGCTGAATACGAGCGCACATATAAGAATCTCATACAGCATGCCGCCTCAAAATCAATCCTCGACCATCTATACAATTACACCTCAATCTCTGATATCAAATCATTGCTCAGAGAGGATGAGGCATTTGTGGACTTCGGAATAATCAATGGCCGATATTACGCCCTCGTAGTGCCGGGCGCTGACAAGGATGCTACGATTATCCCGCTCGCAATGACTGATGAATTAAATGCTTTTATAGAGCAGTGCAACTCAGCAGACAGTGCCACCCGTGTAGCCCGGCTCTATGAGTCTGACTTCCTCTGCCGCGCCCTGTGGCAGCCCCTTGCCTCGGCCCTGAGCGGTGCAACATCAATTTATTACTGTCCGGTCGGCGCATTACATTCAATCATGCCCGATGCAATCAAAGTTGATGGACAATATCTTGGCGAAGACCACGCATTCCATATCTTGACCTCTTGGCAATCCATCGGACATGTTCGCCAGTCTGACGCTTACCTTCCTGAGCACGTAGCCAACTTCTGTGATATCGAATACTATGGCGACCGTCGCGAGCTTATCACCGAGGCCCGACGCTACGGCTCGACGCGTGAATTTTACGGATTTGCCGATAAAGATAACTCCATCAATACTGCATTTTCCATATCATCATCAATAACTCCGATAAGATTGTCGGGCATCTTCGACTCGCTCGATAAGATTGCGAACGATGCGGCGCAGGTAGAGACATTTACCGGGGTTCACGCAAGCGAACCCGCATTCAAGCACCTCTCAGGCAATTTCTGTGGCGCTTTGAATGTGGCGACCCACGCATTCTCCATCCCGAAGGATTCTGAGCAGAGACAGTATCCCTATCTGATGCAGCAATCTCTTCAATCTGAGCATTGCCATCCCGACACCGGCATACCATACCCTATGTACAGATGCGGGATATTGCTCAGCGGCGCGGAGCGCGCCTGGTGTGAGCGCAATATTATCAGCGGCATTGAGGATGGAGTACTGAATGGTCAGGAGCTCTCCTCGCTCGATTTGAGTGGAGTGGAGTTGATTACACTCATGGCTTGTGCCACGGGCGAGGGTGACATAGATGAATATGAGGGGGTGCATGGTCTGCGCCGGGCCCTGAAGATGGCAGGATGCGGCTCAATGATTACGACAGCCTGGAATGTTGACTCTGAGGCTGCTTCGGTATATCTTGAAGTATTCTACGACATCCTCCTTGCCGGCCATGGCGTTCCGGCTGCTCACCGTGCAGCGCAGCTCGAGGTGATGAAGCGGTTTGATGATCCCTATTATTGGGCAGTATTCCAGCTCGTAGATTAAAAAACCGTGCCCTTAAAATCCTTTCCCATCTTACTGATTATAAGCTCAGCCCCTTCCTTAACTTAACATACTTGGCCTCGGCATGTACTCCGGGGGAATGGCCGGCCCATTGCGGCAGATGTTTTTGGAAACTGAGCTTTTTTTCTTAATTTTGTGCTCTAATATTTTTTTGAAAGTGGACCAACATCAACAACAGCAGTATGCTGAGATTGTGAAGAGATTCGCTGACCCTGAAGGCGAATTCTACCGATACTTCCGCAATACATTGCGGCGGTACCGGCCATCTCTTACTGACGATAATATAGCCGACCTCTATCAAGAGTCATTCGTGGCCGCGCGCAAAAACCTTGAGGAGGGGCGCATCCGCGAGAATACGGCATGGAATAGCTATCTGATTTCAATCGGATTGAATCTTGCTACGCATGAATACCGCAAATTCGGTATGCACGAAGAGCTTACAGGGGATGCTTATTTAAGTGAAGACGTGGCTGAATATAACACCACCGAGGTGCAGCACATCTTTGGGCGAGTGCTCGAATTCATGCGCGAGAAGTGCCGCAAGATACTGGAATGGACTATATATCAACGGCTGACGAGCGAGGAGATTGCAGCTGAATTAAACAGCACGCCGCGCAGCATCATCACTCAGCGCAACCGTTGCAAGAAAAGATTGGTAGAATTGGTAAGAGCCGAACTCCGCAATTACGGCTATGACATAATTGAAGACGACGATGAAGAAAGTAATCAGCAGCAGTGCCATCAATCAGTTGGCTGACCATTATATCTGTCAGCAAGCAGCTGAAGAGGATATCGCTCTGGGTGTAGCCTTGAAGAATCTTTCTAAAGAGGATCTTCTGGCCATTGTCAGACCCGCAGACCGTTACAACGCCTCATGCTTCCGCCGCCGCATCAGGCGCGAGCGCACAATCTGGGGAGTGGCCATGGCGGCTATGATGGCTGTGGCAATCACCATACCTTTCTATATCAACACCGTAGCCGACCAGCAGGTAGATAATATCATTTACTCATATAATTCACCTACCCTGGAACTCCTGACCGCAGTGCCGCGCGGAGGTGGCGAAAGAATCACCGATATCCGGCGTCTTGATGACGCACAGCTCAAGTCGCAGATTCCTGAATTGAAAGAGGAGTATGATGAATCTGAAGAATTGCAGGATGTGGCCATCAATGGCCGTATTCTTGCCCTGGCATATCTCAGGCTCCACCACCGCAAGGAGGCGCGCCAGACTCTCCAGACCATGATCGGGCGCCTAAGCGAGGAACCCGCCGATTACCAGGCTGTCATCAACTGGTGTCAGCGCATTCTTTCTGAGATATAATCAGTTAAGTAGCTACTAATTTTAAGAGAGAAGTTTATGGCAAAAAAGGAATATATACAGGCCAATAAAGACTGGTTGGCCGAGAAACTGAAGGATCCGTATGTGCACGCTCTCGATGGCGGAATCGGTTACCGGGTCATCAAGTCAGGCGACAAGAATGGCCGCCAGCCCAACCGCAACAGTGTCGTGACCGCACACTATACCGGCAAGACTATCAACGGCAAGACTTTCGACAGCAGCCGCGCGGGAGTGGCACCTGCCTTCAGACTGCGCGAACTGATACCCGGATGGATCATCGCCATGCAGCAGATGCACGTCGGCGACCGCTGGGAGGTGTACATCCCGGCTGAGAAAGCCTATGGCAAATTCAGTCAGCCGGGCATCCCCGGAGGCTCAACCCTCATCTTCGACATCGAACTCTTAGGCGTAATGTGACTACGGCCGACAATCCGCGCATCTTCTGCTTCTTAGTTAACTTAACCATCTTCCCAAGCAACTACGCAAGATGCATATTTCGATACGAAGGGGACTATCCGTCGCGGACAGTCCCCTTCGATACACTTTGGGATGTTTAATGAATGTTTGGTTGTATTATTACTTCGTTACACCATAAGCAAATATGGCCACTCATTCCATTCGAGAGCCTACCGGCTCTCACATATTAACCACAATTATATAAGGTTTACCACAATTATAAGTTTTAACCACTCTATAGCTGAAAAAATACGTTCAGCCTTACCACTTGCAAAGTTAGCATGGGGCAAAGCTGAACACTATACACAAATTACCGTTTATCCTACCAATTTTTCATAAATATACTACCAATCCACTCTTAAGTGCATCTACCACAGAATATCGTTCAATACTCTTGCAGTCAGTTAAGGGTTTTACCGAAGGGGAAAAGAGCGAGCTTCATCAGTTTGAAATGCTGCACTCCAAACGGAATTCCGACGATAGTGATACAGAACAGCAGACCCCATCCCAGATGTGTCAGTGCTATTGCAAATCCGCCAAGAAACCACCATATCACATTCATCACCCCGGCCAGACATCCCGATGGCCAGCCATCGCTCGACACATCAGTGCCAAACGGCCACAACGCCAATGCCGCCAGTTTCATAGTCTGCAAGCCAAACGGGATTCCCACCACCGTCAGCATCATCAGCACACTCGAAATAGCATACTCGATGGCAATCATCACACCGCCAAAAACCACCCAGATAATATTAAGCACAATATTCATAATACTTCAAATAAGATTCAATAATCATAAAAACCTTTAGAAACTCCCCACGAGTTCATATAAACTCCCCACCCGGCTCATGGCCTAATAACATCCTGCGCCAAGCAATAGTTCCCACCCCAATCACATTTGCAAAATTAGCAAAATTTCACGCCTCCACCAAAAGCGCAAGCCGCCCCACAGACGCAGAACCTTTGCAATACGTATTTAAGCTAAGTACCGCCTTTTCATATTTCTCAGCATATTTGATTGGATTCTCAAGAGAAAATTAGTAATTTTGCACCCGAACCCCGCGATAGGTGATGGCTCGCAAGAGGGCCAACACCGGATGTGGAGGGTTCGTTTTACATACGAAAGGCGTTTACCAACGCTTGATTCTTGGCTATTCGGAACCTGAGAAATTTTGAATTTGCAACCAAGGATGAAGCAATAGTAGATGCCCCATGGGTACGTTTATGTACTTCCTTCTCACAAGCCCATCTTGCGAGAGGAGTTTTTTGCATATACATACTTCGCGGGGTGATTCTACCATTGCTCATTCGGTTGCAATGGCAGTCTCAGGGCCACGGATAGCGGAATGAGCATGGTGTGGCTCCCCGTTTTTCGTTAATATCCACCCGAAATCCGCTTCGAGCCGGCGGCTTACCTGCTGATGGCTCGTATTTACGACAATATCGAAATAAAATTTGAGCAAGGACTCAAAGAAATCATAGAATCTTCAGGCGTCAACCGTGTGGATTTTTGCGTCGGCTATTTTAATCTGCGAGGTTGGGATAGAATTGTAGACCATGTTGAGCAGCTTGAAGGTGATTTTGTATTTGAAGGTCGCACTAGCGAGCATCGTACTTGTCGCTTGCTTATAGGAATGCATCGTCCTCCTGCCGAAATGGTCAGGATGCTATATTCTAACGATGATTATACCCCTGATGCCGAACTGGTTCAGAAAATAAAGCGTCGTATTGCTCAAGATTTTCGCAGTCAGCTGCTCCTTGGTGTACCCTCAAAATATGATGAATGGACACTCCGCAGGTTAAGCACCCAACTTAAATCACGAAAAGTTGTGGTTAAACTTTCTGTCAAGGAACTCCTACATGCCAAGTTATATCTTGCCTACCGTCCCGAAGACCGCTTTAATCCCATATTGGCAATTATGGGAAGCAGCAATCTGACTTATTCGGGTCTGACAAAACAGGGTGAACTTAATGCAGAATTTCAAGATCGAGATCAAGCACAAAAGTTATCAGACTGGTTTGAGGCCCGATGGAATGATAACTTCTGTGTCGACGTTACAGATGAACTCGTCAAGGCCATCGATGAAAGTTGGGCGGCTGAAAGAGAGATTCCCCCATATTATATTTATCTAAAAATCGCTTACCACCTCAGTGAGGAAGCCCGAAACGGCATCAAGGAATTCTCACTTCCTCCAATTTTCCAGCATGAACTATTCGATTTTCAGCAGAATGCAGTTAAGATTGTAGCCCGACATCTAAACAATGACAAACGTCGGGGTGCGATGATTGGAGATGTAGTGGGCTTGGGCAAGACCATCACAGCCTGCGCCGTATCGAAAATTTATGAGACTACATTTGCAGGCTCGACTCTTATCATATGTCCGGCCAATTTGCAGACAATGTGGCGGAAGTATATTAACAAATATGACTTAAAGGCTGAGGTTACTTCAATGTCAAAGCCTATTGATATTGAAAATGCCCGGTTCTATCGCCTTATTATTGTTGATGAGAGCCATAATCTTCGCAACGGAGGCAAACGCTATCAGAATATCAAAAATCTTATAGAACACCAGTCGTGTCGCGTCCTCTTACTCACAGCCACTCCATATAATAAGCACTATTCCGATCTTGCCAACCAATTGAGGCTTTTTATCGCAGATGACCAGGATCTTGGCATCCGCCCGGAACGATATATTGAAAGTCTCGGCGGCGAACGAGGCTTCCAAATGCGCCATAGCGATATTCCGATACGCACAATCGGAGCTTTTCAAAAAAGTGAGGAGATTGAAGATTGGAATGAACTTATGAAGTTGTTTCTTGTGCGGCGAACTCGTTCGTTTATACGCAATAACTTCGCCAAAACTGATGCGAAGGGAAAGTATCTTCAATTCCCTGATGGCACCAAGTCATATTTCCCCGACAGAGTACCACGCTCTATAAAGTTCACATCCTCTCCGGGAGATCAATACTCACGCCTCTACTCGTCGGCAATGATTGAACTTATGGAATCACTGGCACTGCCACGATATGGTCTCAGCAATTTCATAAGTGAGCGAGCCACTACAGATGTGCCAAAACATATCAAGGCGTTGATCGACAATCTGTCGCGCGCAGGTGCGCGTATGATGGGTTTCTGCAAAAGTACATTCTTCAAACGTATGGATTCGAGCGGTTTTGCATTTCTGCTCACACTTTATCGCCACATACTCCGCAATTGCGTGTTTATCTACGCTCTCGACCACAAACTGCCGGTGCCTATAGGTGATGATAATGCTTTGCCGGAGGATTATACTGAAGACTTTGATAATGATGCGAATATCTTCGGAGAGGATGGCAATGAGCCAGCTGTGGATTCAATCCTTGATATTCCTACCGATATTGAGGAGTATATGCGTAAAGCCAAAGAGCATTACGATATTATCTCTCAAAAACAGAATATATCATGGCTGGATGCCAAGTTTTTCAAACGCACCCTCAAGCAGCAGCTGAAGGCAGATTGCGAAATTATCCTGAAAATGATTAAACATTGTGGGAAATGGCAGCAGAAAGAGGACCAGAAGCTCAATGAATTAGAACGTTTGCTGCGCGGTGAACATAAGGATTACAGTCATCATTCAGACGATAAAGTAGTAGTCTTCACGCAATACTCCGACACTGCGCGATATATATATTATCAGCTGCGCCGACGTGGATTCACCAATTTAGACTTTGCAACGGGCGGAAGCGAAAATCCCTCTCAGATTGTAGAACGCTTTTCGCCGGTAAGCAATGAGGTTGCAGGGAAATACTCACCTGAGGAGCAGACACGCATCCTAATCGCAACCGATGTGCTTTCAGAAGGTCACAATTTGCAAGATGCACATGTCATTGTTAACTATGACCTTCCATGGGCAATCATTCGACTCATCCAGCGCGCCGGGCGTGTTGACCGCATCGGCCAACAGGCCGATAAGATATATTGCTATTCATTCTTCCCTGCCGACGGCGTAGAGGAAATTATAAATCTCAGAGGTAGACTCAACGACCGCATCAATGCAAATGCCAACATTGTAGGTTCAGACGAGGTGTTCTTCGAGGGCAACGAGCAGAATCTGCGTGATATGTTCAACGAAAAATCAGGTGTTCTTGATGATGCCGACGATGGAGATGTAGACCTTGCTTCACAGGCATATCAAATCTGGATTAATGCAATAAAGAATGACAAGCGATTGAAGGAGATTATACCTCAACTCCAGAATATGATTTACTCTACCCGCCTTGTTGACAACCGTGGCGAGCAGGGAGTGGTGACCTATGCTCGTACATCCAACGAATTTGACATCCTGACATGGCTTGATTCTGAGGGCAATGTGGTCTCTCAGTCGCAACAACGCATCATGCAGGCTTTGGCTTGTCAGCCAGATACACCGTGGGCACCACCACTTGAAAATCATCATGCTTTGGTGAGCGATGCTTTAGAAAAAATAAAGGAACAAACCGTCAGCAACACCGGAGGTGTGCTCGGCAACCGTTTCTCTACGCGCTATCGTATAGTTGACCTGCTCAATCATTACTACGAGCAACCCGCAACGCTCTTTTTCGGAGAAGATAGACGTGAAGAACTTAAATACGCTATCGACGACATCTACAACTACCCCCTTCAAGGCAACGCCAAATTCAATATCGGACGCATGCTGAAAAATAGCGGCAGAGCTGCCGATGATGATATTGTGGCTTACGTGCTTGAATTGCGTCGCAACGGTCAGTTGTGTATCATAACTGATGAGGATAGCGAGAAAAAAGAGAATCAAATAATCTGTTCAATGGGCTTGCGCTATGAATCGTAATACATTCAACTCCTACATTTTTGACTCTGATTTCAGAGGGCTTTTCCTTATGGAACTCGGTTGGAATAAACCGAAAGGGAATCCCCGGCTTCTCCCCATAGTCGTAGATGAAACTGAATACAACTTCAACTGTGTTGCCGAACGCAATGGCTTGCAGGTGGTGGTGGCAAATGTCGATAATATCCCCACTACATCACTTGCCAGACGCATAGACGCCCAGCTTCGTCGACAGGCAGAAGATTATATTGCCATTTTCAAGGTCAATGACCATCATGGCCATCATGCTTGGATTGTGCCCGTCAAGAATATTGATAAGCGCGACCTCGTAAGCATCGAGTATGATTCCCCTTCGAAAGCTGATTTCCTGCTTCAAAAACTTGATTGCATAACTTTCGACCCGGCTGAAGCCACAACCATTGTGGATGTAAAAGAGAGTGTGCATCATGCTTTTGCTGTAAACGCTGAAAAAATCACCAAAGACTTCTATTCTGGATTCAAGAAGCAACACACCGCCTTTGCCCAGTTTATATCAGGTATAGATGACAATATCGCAGTCAAGGAGAACCGCAACAAACAATGGTATGCTTCAGTTATGCTCAACCGACTGATGTTCTGCTATTTCATTCAGAAGAAAGGTTTCCTTGACGGGAATGTCAATTATCTGCGTGAAAAACTTGAATGGGTACGTCGCGAGCAGGGGGAGGACAGGTTCTTTGGTTCATTCTATAAGGAATTCCTGACCCGACTTTTTGCCGATGGTCTCAATTCTCCGTTGCACAACCATGACTTTATCGCCAAATTCGGAAGAATACCGTATCTAAATGGTGGCATGTTTGACCATCACCAGATTGAACGCGACTATGCCGATATTGATGTTGCAGACGAAGCCTTCATATCACTATTCTCGTTCTTCGACAAATGGCAGTGGCATCTCGACACCCGGGTGACCGCTTCCGGTCACGACATCAATCCCGATGTGCTCGGCTATATCTTCGAGCAATATATCAACGACCGCGCCGCAATGGGTGCCTACTACACCAAAGAGGACATCACCGAATATATTGGCCGGTCAACTATTCTGCCGTTCCTTTTCGACAAGGTCGCTAAGAGTTCCGGCGCTATGGAAAAGCTGTTTGAACCAAATGGTTGGGTTTGGAATAAACTGCGTGAAAGTGGCGACTGCTATATTTTTGATGCTGTCCGGCAAGGGTATACTCCTGATTGGCGTGAACGTATTCCATCCAATATTGCCATAGGGCTTGACACTACAAAACCGGAATTACTTGAACGCCGCAGAGACTGGAACACCCGAACTCCGGAGCCATGGGCATTGCCTACAGAAATATGGCGCGAGACAATAGAGCGACTTCAGCGTTGTGAATCAATACTTGACAAAATCAAGAATGGAGATATCTCCTCAATCAATGATTTCATCACCTATAATCTTGATATCAGATTATTTGCTGCTGATTTAATTGCTGCTGATGATGCACCGCAAGCGTTTGTCTACAATTTTTACGATACTTTGCGCAGCGTGACAATTCTTGATCCTACATGCGGTTCAGGGGCATTCCTCTTTGCTGCGATGAATATTCTCGAACCGCTCTACTTCGACTGCATCAATAGACTTGAAAACTATGCCAATAAGTCTGAGCAAACAAAAGCAGCGCTCCACGAGATTAATGCGAAGTACCGCTCAAACATTCACTATTTCATTTTCAAATCAATCATCCTTAGGAATCTTTATGGAGTTGATATCATGGCAGAAGCCACAGAAATTGCAAAACTCAGACTTTTCTTAAAGATGGTGGCAGTGGTGGATGTTGACTATCGAGCCGACAACCTTGGTCTCGATCCATTGCCCGACATTGACTTCAACATTCGATGTGGGAATACGCTTGTTGGCTATTCCAATGCACCTTCTGTTTTTGCTGACCACCAATCCGACATGTTTGCCGCGCAAGAATATCGCGAAACAATAGAAACAGAGATGAACAAAGTAGCCACTGTGTTCAAGATATTCAAGCACCTCCAGCTTACCCAGGAAGTCGACAAGCATGAGGAGTTCATAGCTGCCAAAAAAGACTTGAATAATCGTCTCAAAAAACTGAATGATACCCTCAATCATCATCTGCACAAAGCAACAGCACCCGCTATACCGTACGACATATGGTTACCGACCCATCTGCCGTTTAACTGGATTGCAGAGTTCTACGACATCATCCACGGCAACGGCGGTTTCGATGTCATCATCGGTAATCCTCCATATGTAGAGTATTCAAAAAAAGATCCAATAACGAAAGTCTCTGTAAAAGACACATACATTATTTCCAATTACAAGACTGAAGAATGTGGTAATCTTTACGCGTTTACACTCGAGCGGTGCAAATATTTGCTTAATGGGATAGGATATGTTAGTATGATTATCCCTTTAAGCGGCCATAGTACGAGTAGAATGTCAACTTTGATAGAAAATGTTTACCGTAGTTATGGTTTGCATCTGCACTTAAATTTAAGTGCAGATGCACACCCTCAAAAACTCTTTGAGGGTGTGAAGTTTCGTCTCAGTATCTTTTTGGGGACAAACGCTCATAGAGGGGCGTATACCAGTAGATATCGCCGATGGTTTGCTGATGAACGGAAGTTCTTATTCTCTTCAATTGCAACCTATACGCCATTGGGCGATTACTATTACCCTGCTATAATTGGGAAAGTACCAAATCCTCTATTCAATTCTATTTGGAGAAAGATTAATTCTCAAAGACAATTCTTTTTCTCCCAGATTGGAAATTCTATTTGCTATTACCATAATGCCCCTGTCAATTGGATTAGGGCGCACTCATTTGTGCCATATTTCAAAAGCGAACGAGATGGTGAAGGTGTAACAACGCAATTGAAATCACTTTCATTTAGCAACAAAGAATATGCAAGAATAGCTATGTGTATTCTAGTTAGTTCAGTATATTTCATACACTGGCTTTGCAATTCAGACTGTTACCATTTGAACAAACCAGAACTTGTCAATTTTAAGTTTTCTGGTGCTGATAATAGTATATTATCACGATTGGAAGAATTGGGAGAAAAACTACAAAATGATATGTTGAGAAAGTCTCGCCGTCGCACCTATGTTTATAAGACATCCGGTAAAGTTGAATATGATGAGTTTTATATGAAACTTTCCAAGCCTATCATAGATGAAATTGACAAAGTTTTGGCGAAGCATTACGGATTCACGGATGAGGAACTTGATTTCATAATCAACTATGATATCAAGTATCGCATGGGCGATGAACTTAACTCTGATGAATAATGGAATCGATTGGCAATTCTTCGCTGCTTGACCGTAGAAAGATTGGTTTTCTTGCCGGAAGCAAGATTGCCCCTCTTTCTGTACTTCCAACACTTGATTGGGCTTCGGAGGTTGCAACTCGCGAAGATATTTCTATCATCAGCGGTTTCCATTCTCAATTTGAGCGACAAGTATTTGATTTGCTTTTAAAAGGTAAATGCGGCATTATATCTGTCCTTGCTCGTTCTCTTTATTCAAAAGTCCCGACTGAATATAAATCGGCTTTCGACTGCGGACGAGTACTATTTATCACCGAAGAAAAACAGAGCCGAGCTACAAAGGAATCGTCCTATAGAAGGAACAGGCTCATAGGTGCTCTATCAGATGAATTGTATATCCCCGAAATTTCAAAAGAAAGCTCAATCAATAAATTATTGAGTATCTTCAACAAACCGATTTTTTACCTTTAGAAGTAGATTATCAGGGTAAACTTAAGCCACTAATTGATATAAGTATCTGCAAAGCGTGTTATCGTCTGAATCCGTTGAAACTATCTGGTGGGCGCTGGCGTTACTATGGTAGGCGGTTATGGGGCAGCCAGGGTGGCTGCTGAATTTGGCCGCTGGTTTACGTAAATCTATTTAGCATGAAAGTATTGATTATCAATGGTAGCCCTCATTTGAGCGGTTGCACCGACAGGGCTCTGCAGGAGGTGGAGAAAACTCTTGAGGCCGAAGGGGTGGAAACTAAGCGTATCAATGTGGGCAATAAGGATGTGCGCGGTTGCATCGGTTGCAATTTCTGTCGCACCCACGGTCGCTGCGTCTTTGATGATATCGTCAATGAGGTTGCTCCGGAGTTTGCCGAGGCCGATGGTATCGTAGTGGGTAGTCCGGTATATTATGCCGGTTGCAACGGTCAGGTGCTCGCATTCCTCGACCGTCTCTTCTATAGCACCGCCGGACGCTTCGAAAAGGCTATGAAGGTTGGCGCGGCGGTCGTGTCATCGCGTCGTGCCGGCTCAACATCAGCCTTCGATGAAATCAACAAGTATTTCACCATAAGCGCTATGCCGATAGTGTCGAGCACATATTGGAATGAGGTGCACGGATTCACATCGAAGGATGTGGAGGATGACCTCGAGGGGCTGCAGACGATGCGCAATCTCGGGCGCAATATGGCATTCATGATTAAAGCTATCAATGCCGCCAAATCCACTATCGGCGTACCCGAGCAGGAGCGCACAGCCTTCACAAGCTTCCATACCGAAGGGTGAAGATTGGCCGCCATCCGCCCATCACAGAAACTGAAGGAAGAGAAAGGATAAATCAATCCGGCTCTTTGATATAAAAAGGAATATTTGTAATTTTGTGCTGGTAAAGACACAAGTCTTTGCCAGCATATATCTTATAATATCATGAAATCTCAGATACTTATCCTGGCCACACTTTGTGCCGGAAGCATTTTTGCAGGTCAGAATCCTATACAGACCCCTTCATCCGGTCGGATTGACCGCCACTACATCTATTCTCCTGAACTTCAGGATAGTGTGACAGTCGATGTGTGGCTCCCCGCTACTTATCTGGCCGACACAACATTGCGCCTGCCGGTGCTTTACATGCACGACGGACAGAATCTTTTTGACGCCGCCACAACATGGAATCATCAGTCATGGGAGATGGATTCGGTAGTCACATCGCTTGCCGAGGCAGGAAAGATTACCCCGCCGGTGATAGTTGGGGTGCATAGTGTGGCTGAGACCCGCAAGGGTGACCTTATGCCCGTCAGTCCGATTGCCAATCATGCCGAACTCAAGGATTCGGTCGACTCCTTCATAGGTGGCAAAGGGCTTCGCGGCGACCTCTATGCCGGATTCATCGCCAATACGTTGCGTCCGGCCGTTGAAACGGAATACCGAGTGCTCACCGGACCGGAGAACACTTCGCTAATGGGTTCGAGCATGGGTGGATTGATGTCGATGTACATGCTGTGTGAGTATCCCGAAGTGTTCGGAAGCGCCGCCTGTCTGTCGACCCACTGGATAGGTACAGTCGAGTTCATGGAGGCTGAAGATTACCGTTTCCCCGATGCCATGTTGGGCTATGAGAAGGCTAATCTGCCGCGCGATGGCCGACACCGCATATATTTTGACCATGGCACACGCACTCTTGATGCCTGGTATGGCAAATGGGACGAGATAGCCGTCGGCAACGCCCGCGAAGCCGGATATACCGAACCATGCACACTGGGCTACTATATCGATCAGGATGGAGCCCACGAAGAGGCAAGCTGGGAGCGACGGGTGCATATCCCTCTTCAGTTCCTCTATGGCAAAAAGTGCGACGGCGCCAATGCCGCCGACTGCTGCCGTAATAAATGATTGTCTGTTACTTGAAACCAATGAGACATAACGTGAAATTCAGCGGCCTATCCATCGCCGGTACCTACATCATAATTGCCTTCTTCATAGGCATGATTCTCTTTTGGATTTATAAGGGAAATGTGGCCACATGGGTGCCATGCGCATTCGGAGCGATTCTTTTCGGCCTGCTCATAGCCGCGCTCTTCTACATGCCTGTATGGCTCTCGATTGACAAGACCGCGATATGCATCAAGACCCCGCTTCGCATCAAGCGCATACCCCTCGATGAGGTCGCCTCAATGCAGCTCTGCCCACCCACAATGGCTGAGATGCGGCTCTGCGGCAGCGGTGGATTCTTCGGCTATTGGGGATGGTTTCGCGAGCCCTCGATTGGTGTGTATTTCGCCTACTACGGCAAATCATCCGATTGCTTTCTGGTGCGTCTGAAGAATGGCAAGCAATACATGCTCGGTTGTCAGGACCCTGCAGAGATAGTGGAGTATTATGAGAGCCACCGTTGATTTCTGCCGCAGTAAATTCGCCGAGTTCAATGACCGGATGTTTGCCGGCCGGTTGCCGGTGCCCCCGATAGAGCTCACTGATGCCGCCACATTCCTGGGGAAGTGTGTATATTCCACATTACCCGCTGACGCCGACGGCAACTTGCGCTATTCGAACTTTCGTCTGCGTTTCAGCACCCGCTGGGACCTGCCGGAATCAGAACTCGAAGATGTGGTGATTCATGAGATGATTCACTATTTCATCCTCTACAACGGATTGCACGACACATCATCTCACGGCCAAATCTTCAAATCGCTTATGGCCAGTATCAACGCAGCCTATGGACGGCATATCAACATCAGCCATCGCGAATCGTCTGAAGGTAGCAGCCACACCGCCACTCTCCCATCAACCGATGCCGGACGGCCCTCATGGCGCATCATCGCAGTGTTGTGTTTCAAGTCCGGTGCGCGTGGCCTGAAGGTGCTACCCAAGATTGTGGATAGAGTGCAACACTACTGTCAGGCCGCGAGCCGGCATCCCGATTTGTCGCGCATCGAACTCTACTTGCATGACAATCCCTTCTTCAGCCGGTATCCCAGCTCGGGAGCCCTAAAATATCATTCAATCGAGTCTAAGGTGCTTGATACTCAGCTTCAAGGGGCACGCCTTCTGAAGCTCGAGGGGAATCAGCTGTCGGAAGTGCGCCGGAAGTGAAGATTTCTCCTCCTCACTCTTATAATCCAAATCAGCCCACCTATGGATGTCTTACGCCAGGAAATAAATGAGGTTTACGATGCCCAGCATCTGAGCCACCAGCATCTTGACCAGAGTGTCATCGCGCAGTCACTGCGTATGATCAGCGCAGCTGTGGCCATGGATGCCGATTGCCGCGTGATAACTGATGCGGCAGCCGACCGCTGCTGGATTCATGCCGGCTCTATTGGCAGCATCATAGGCTTGCCCGAATCAGACTGCCACTCATCACTGAGCGTTGACTCAAGCGATGAGGATTCAATCTACACGCTGCTGCACCCTGAAGATCTCGTAGAGAAGCGTATGCTCGAATATGAATTCTTCAAGTTGGCCGATGCGCTCTCTGCCGATGAGAAACTTGATTATAAGGCTGTGTCGAGAATCCGCATCATGTCGGCCTCAGGAGATTACATCTATCTCGACAACAGCACGCAGATAATGCATCTCGCCCCCTCCGGTAGTTTCTGGCTGATTTTATGCCGCTATGCCATCTCGGCCGACCAATCCCCCTCCGACGGGATATCCCCCGCGATTATGAACCTGCGCACAGGTCAGCTCTCCCCACTCAATCTCGCCTCTCGACGCCAGACGATACTCTCCCCGCGCGAACGAGAGATACTTATGCTTATCCGCGAAGGGAAACTCAGCAAGGAGATAGCCGACATCCTCTCTATCAGCACCCACACAGTGAGCCGCCACCGCCAGAACATTCTGCAGAAACTCTCAGTTGACAACTCGATGGAGGCTGTAAGAGCAGCCACAGCAATGCGGCTGATTTAGATAACATTCCACACACGCTACCATCCACTGCTCCGTAGCGAACGATGTGTCGTCTAACCAGTGCATCCCTGAAATGAGTATTTGTCCCTTACTGTCTTGATTGAAACATTTTCATGGCTTCATCAGCAGTAACTTTTACAGGTTGACCATTTGCATCAGCAATAACTACCAATTCACCAAGTTTAATTTTGCGTTCAAGCATTCTTTTGGTTGATTGGGCCATTGAGCGCAAGAGATTCTTATGCATGATTAATTTTTCTTGTTCAGACATGTCGTTTTGATTTTTGATAATTTAAACTCATCTATAACCCGATTGTTCACCACAATGGGTATTTGCTCCAGACTATTTTCATACATTGACCAATAATCAACCTGATGGACGAATATTTCAAACAGGTTTCTTAATCCCAGCCAATATCTACGGTGAATGACGTCTTGAGGAATATTATGTCCCCCTGACGCCACACGCATAGCTACACGTTGCTCAGCCATCTGAGGTGAGGGTAGCCAGAAAAATAGCAGCATTACAGTATAATCGATTGCTTTGGCGCGTTTTACAAGTGAAGTGTATGAGCGCGTAGCGAGCGTAGTCTCAATTGCAAAAGACTTCCGCTGTCTCAATAATAAATCAATGCGCTTAAGCATTAATTTTCCAGCTTCAATAGCCATTTCTTCCGGATGAAATGGGGAAAGTCCTTTTGCAATCTCATCAGCATTGACAAACTCCTCGCAATTCAACACTTCCGGTAGAACTGAGAACGAAGCGGTAGTTTTGCCAGCTCCATTACAGCCTGCGATTATGTACAAATATAGGTTATCCATCGGCGAGTCAATATCTATTGCTACTCCATAGTGCAAAATTACAAATTTTTCGCGAGGATGGAGAGTTGTCAACCTATTTTTAACAACGAACTGATTTAACCTTCGAAGTTGTTTAAACTTTTTTCAAGTGCAAGGTTAATTAAGATTTTGAGCAGGTTTCGGCTCTCGAAGAGGGAGCGATGCGGGCATCGCGACCGATGAAGAGGGTCGAAAGATGCCAAAATATTAATTAAGATTGCGCTTGAAGAAATAAATTAAGCCAGTTTAAACTTTTTCGTAAAAAAATTAAACAACTTCTTCATTAGTTCCATGACAAGTCTCTCTGAAAAATGGTTATGTTTCAGTATTGATGGGGCGGTTGATTCAGAATAATTTTGCAGCAAAATTTTATTCTGAATGATACGCTTTATTATTCCCTCGCTTATCGCCGCGCAGTTTCTTGCGGCCTCAGCTGCGACTTCATCCGATGCTGACATCCCCTTCAGCTGGGACAAGGCTTCGGTGTATTTCGTGATTACCGACCGTTTCTGCAATGCCGACACCACCAACGATCATAACTACGGTCGAATCACCGATTACGGGTCAGAGCAACTTAACGCCGCCACTTTCCACGGTGGCGACTTCGCCGGGATGCTGCAGAAAGCCCGCGAAGGTTACTTCAAGCAATTGGGTGTGGATGTGGTGTGGCTCACCGATGTCTATGAGCAGATTCATGGCTGGATGTCGGGCAGCGGCGAAATCAATGATTTCCCACACTATGGCTATCATGGCTACTACCCTCTCGATTATACGCAGATTGACAAGAACTATGGCACAGTCGATGAGTTCCGTCAGCTTGTGGATGAATTGCATTCGCAGGGTATCCGGGTGATGCTCGGTGCGAATCTCAACGACCCGGGTTATCCTACATTGCTGGATGCCGTGCAATATGGATTTGCCGACACCGGCTTGACCCCCGAAGAGGCTGCGCAGCATCGCCACGACTACAGTTTCGACAAGTTTTTTGAGGGCCGACTCGATTGGGACGGCTGGTACGACCGCGGCTGGATCCGTATGCCCGATGAGAACTGGGACGAGTCAAATCCGCTTGAGGCCACACTTTACGGAATGCCCGACTTTAAGGATGAGAGCAATGAGCCGGTGAAGATTCCGGCCTTTCTGCATCGCAAATGGGATGCAGAGGGTGAGGCCAACGACCCCTGGGTCAATCCGTCGGCACGCGCCTTGCGCACCGACCGCCAATGGAGTCCGATGCAGTATCTCACGGCTTGGATCGCATCGTGGGTCGAGGAGTTCGGCATCGACGGATTCCGCTGCGATATAGTAGAGAATGTGCGCGCCTCACGCTGGAGTGAGCTCAATGCAGCGTGCAACGTCGCCCTGCGGCGCTGGCGCGAGCGGCATCCCTCCGACCCTGCCTCGGCCTGGACCGACTCATTCTTCATGACCGGTGACAACGAACCCGCCGGCATAGAATACTATCCGAAATATGCCTCTGCCGGATTCTCCAATATGGTCAACTGCAATTTCCCTAAGCGTGGAGACCTCGATGCTATTGTCTACACATGGCAGGCATATTCCGACAGTATCGCGGCGCATGATGGATGGTTTCCCTTCAGCTACCTGAATAATTCGTATCATCGCGACGCCGACAGCACCAACATGACCGATTGCGCCACTACCCTGCTTCTCGCTCCCGGCGCAGTGCAGATATTCTACGGCGATGAGAGTGGTCGCGGCCTCAGCGACGCCCGCTATAATGTCGATAGCAACCAGGCATTCCGCTCCGACATGAATTGGGCCACAGCCGACACGACTCTGACTGAACACTTCAGCAGGCTCGGCAAGATCAGAGCCGCACATCCGGCCATCGGCCGAGGACGTCAGACCACCATCGACCATCACACCTGCGTGCGCCGCGACGGCAATGACCTTGTGCTTATCAAACTACACCCCGAACTCAGTGAGGCAATCAGCGTAGCCCCATATTTCGATGATGGAGAGGTGATCACCGAACTTTACACCGGCGTCAGCGCTACGGTAGCCGATGGCAAAATCAGTTTCCCTAACTATCCCAACAGGATAGCCATCCTTGCCAGATAATCCATCGGCAGCCGCCGATGCGTGGTGTAAACGCGAATCGCCGTATTTCAATCTGATATCAGTTGAAATACGGCGATTGTTTTTTCCCTGCGGATGTAGTGCCGAGCAGGTATATTACTCCGGAAGCATTGTGAGGCGAATGCGGTCAGCTCCGGTCAGATAGGTAGCGGCGAAGTCACGCAGAGACTCGGGCGACATAGACTCGACTATCTTCACATAGTCAGAATCCATATCCTGGCCATAGAGAGTCGAGATCTTGAGCACAGCATCCCAGTAAGCATTCTCCTTGCGGCTCTCATCGATATTCTTAAGGAGATAGGCGCGTTGTTTGGCCACCTCCTCCTGAGTCGGGCCATTGGCGATAAGGTCAGCCAGCTGGGCATCTACCACCTCGTAGACCTCCTTCTCATGTCCCGGGGCTACCTTGATATATATCGGCATCATGATGCGTGAAGGTGTGTCGGGGCCGTTGAAGTCTGTGGTCACGGCGCAGTGTCCGGTGATGGAGTAGGTCAACCCCATCTCCTCTCTGACGATAGCCAGCAGACGCGACTTCAGTATTGACCCGAGAGTGCGGGCCGAAAGATTCGTAGTCAGATTAAAGGGACACTCGGCATTCCAGAATGTATAGGCGATTGACTGCGGTGCATCACCCATGGGATGATGGAATTCATAGGCACTGTTGCCCTCGGCAAACCCATAGCCGAAATCTTTGGCGCGTTCTTTGCGCCCGGCAGCCGGCAGTGAGGCGATGTAACGCTCCACAAGGGGCCGGATTGAATCGGCATCAAAATTACCGGTGATGATGTAAGTGAAGTCTGCCATATCGCCGAAGCGGTCGCGGTGGATGGCGATAATCGAATCATAGTCTACGGCTGCAAGATCCTCGAGATGCAGTTTGTCGCCCAGCGGATGATGACGATAGACGTATGAGTGTATCGTGTCGCCCATGGCATTGGTGGCTGTGGCTGTGGTCTTGCTCAGTTTCGAACGTGTAGTGGCCATAAGCGCACCAAAAGCGTTGTCATCGCGTCCGGCAGATGTGGCGCGCAGGTAAAGCAGCTGCAGGGCGGTCTCCAGATCGGTCGGCGATGTCACGGTCTGCAGTTCCTCAGTAGTGTTGCCTATTTTGATTGAGGATTTCACATTCTTGCCGGCGAGGAGTTTGCGGAGCTCCACAGATGAGTGACCTCCATAAGCGCTTCCGGCTAAAGCCTCGTCGAGCAACTTGTAATTGCCCTTCTGCGCAGCATCGTAATTCATTGAGAGTCCACCGGGACTGATGGCATGAATGATGACCTCATCAGGCTTCTCAGCCGAGGGGCGCAACAGCACATTGATGCCATTCGACAGTTGCCAGACAGTAGAACCGAATCCCCCCTCTGTCTCACCGACAATTTTGCCGGCCTCCGGGAGTTCGGCCATAAGCGGACGATCGGCGAAAGGATCCACAAAGGGTTCGATTGCACTCATATCTATATCCTCTGCATCCGTTGCCAAGGTGGCCTCGGTGATTGAGGTATCGGCGGGAGCATACACCACTGTCACGCGGTTGGCACCATCCTTGTTGACTACCGAAGCGAAATACTGATTCACATCCTCAAGCGCCAGTGTGCGCTCCACACCCTTCATCATCTTATAGAACTGCTCGGTAGAGGGTATCATCTCACCGCGGGTGAAGTTGGCGGCATAGCGGCGTGCGAGATCGGTATTGTTCTCGATAGCTGCATTCGCCAGCGCACGCTCGCGCTCCGCGCGGTCAGTGAGTTTTGCACGTTCAAATTCTGAGGGTGTAAAACCGTGGATTGCGGCACGCAGCAGCTCGGTGTCAAGGATACGCAGTGTTTGGCGTGCGGCAGAATCATCACTGCATGTTGCACGCAGCATCAGTGCATCGCGCGATGATGAGAGGAGAAATTTGCGGTCGCCGATACCCAGGTTGCTCCACGGACAATCCGGCGAGGTCTCGATTGCATCCAGACGGTCAACCAGCATTGAGCTTATCAAACGGCGGATATAGTCGCGCTTCACCTCCTCGATTGTGCCCGCCTCGGAGGCATCCAACAGCGGATTCTTGAAATGGAGCTGCACTGAGTAGTTAGCCTGCTCCGGGTCGGTGCCCACTGCATAGATTGGAAGAGCGTTGTCATCCACCGTCACGGGCGAAGCATCGACCGAGGCCACGCCGCGCCGTATATCAGCGAAATGGCGCCGCAAGGATGCCTCTATGGAATCAGGGTTTATATCGCCTACGATAATCACAGCTTGATTTTCAGGATGATACCATTTATGATAGTATGCGCGCAGCGTGTCGGGGGCGAAGTTGTCGATAATCTCCGCCTTACCTATCGGCATACGCCGGCCATAGATATTATCGCCATAGATTTTCGGGGCCACGGCTGTCATTATTCTTGAGCCGGGTGTCGACCGCTGACGCATCTCTCCCCGGATCACACCGCGCTCATCATCAATATCCTTGTCATTCAGGAGCAGACGCCCGCTCCAGTCGCTGAGAATCATCACGCATGAATCGACGGCTGACTGACGTGCCGTAGGCACGGCGCTGATATTATATATAGTCTCGTCTGTCGATGTATAGGCATTCAGGTTGGCTCCGAATTTCACACCGAGTCCCTCGAGATAAGATATGAGGCTATTCGCCGGAAAGTGCTCGGTGCCGTTGAAGCACATATGCTCAAGGAAGTGGGCGAGCCCCTGCTGGCTGTCGGTCTCGTTGATGGAGCCTACGCGCTGAGCGATGAAGAAATCGGCCTGCCCTGCCGGAGTGGCGTTCTGGCGGATGTAATAGGTGAGCCCGTTGTCGAGCGTGCCTATTCTGACCGCCGGATCCGGCGGAATCGGATTCGCTCCGGCTGCGGTCAGAGCCGAGAGTCCGAAGAGGAGGGGGATTAGATAATTTTGCTTCATTTTTTCTTATTGGTTAGTCGGGTTAGTATTTTTAGCATGGTTAATCCTGATTAGTCGGGATTAGTCGGGATTAGTCGGGATTAATCGGGGTTAATCGGGGTTAATCGGGAGTTATCGGGATTGATGTTTTTTGGGGCTCGACTTAGTCAGAATTGCAGTGCTGCCTGCGCTGTGATTCTGTCGGAATGGGTCGGGCGGGTGTAGATGTCGCGGGTCCAGCGGGCCTCAAGTTGGAGGCGGAATTTCCGGGCCAGAGGCATGGAGAGAGCCAGATCTATGCCAGCGCTGCCATGCGTGGCCGACATCAGCCGGTATAGGTTCTGCTCGATTCTCACGAGTCCGGCCATCTCCTTGTCGTTGTCCGGCTGACTCCATGTCATCGCGCAATCAGTCGGAAAGACTGCTCCGGCGTGAAGTCCTCCTGAAAGTAGCCATGCATGCGGCAGGAGAATCTCGGTTGAGATTCCGGCTCCGGTTGAGAACCCGCTGACCAGGGTGCGGCGTGAGGGCTTTACATAGGCCTCTACCGATCGGTCGTAACCCGTCGTGGCTGAGGCCTTGATACGCGTCACCTCGCCGAAGTGGCGGACATACTCACCTTTAGCCGAGATGCTGAAATAGTTGCAGCCATACATGGTGAGTGCTCCGATCTGCGGATAGATTGAGGCGGCGGGGTCGCCGAAGATATTCTCCGTGCCATGACGGCGTTGGGCTGCCACATTTACAGCCACACCCCAGGAGTTCAGTTTATCCGGTTGCAGCCAGCCCACAGATCCTAACAATGAATTATGCCATGCCGAGGCCATGGGCAATTTATTCAGGTCGGTCAGAATATTATCGAATGTAAAGCGGCTCAGATGCACCCCGCAAAAGAGGCCACGACCGGAGGAGGGATAAATAGATAAATCTGTGCCGAAGGTCATGCCCTGATAATTCACATCAAGACTGTTGCCGTCGAAGCGGGTGTAGTGCGTACCCAGGCCGGTGAGATGGAAGATCTTCTCTACGCCCATCTCACTTTTGAACTCTATGTCGTTAGATTGCTTATACTTACTCCAGTTCAAGCCCAGAGCCAGATAGTAGTCGCGCCATGCGCGATATGCGCCGCCGGCGGCCACGTCGAGTGTGCCGGTGACATTTCTGGGTCGCGGATCAACGGTGCGGTATTCCAGATGCGCCTTATAACTCAGGCTTACCCCCCACGCCCAGCGTCCGGCATGATCGGCATATCCTCCGCCGAATTCGTAGGTCTCATGTTGCATGTCGCCGCCGATGGAGTCGGCTGTGAGATATGGGTAGAGGAGTGAGGCATCGGCCGTCTCATTCCACTTCATATCCTTGCATTTGCCATTGGCATATCGGGCGGCTCCCCACAGAGTCGACGACTTATATTTTATATAGGTGTCGGCGCCACCTGACCATATGTGGTCGGCTTTGCCGAGGCGCGGGTCTATGGGCCGATTATCATTGCGCATCAGATAGTCGGCATGAATCGATGTCAGACTGCCGGTCATGCGCCATTGATTGACTACGGGGTTGGAAAACATCTCTTCAGCCACATGCCAGAGTCCTCCCCTCGCATCAGCCACGGTGCTGACCAACTCATCAGAGGCAGCTGAGCTTAGATGGCAGATAAGTGCCATAGTCGAGAGACTGACGATATGTCTGAACGCAGGTAAGTGATTCATCTTATCAAATCGTGACGAAATCATTTATTCAATCGGAGTGACACCATCATATGTCACAACAGTAGCCGGAGTGCCGGCTGCATCGGTAGCCGAATGTTGCAGCTCTACCTCAGAGGGCACACAGTCGCGGTTGAAGTCGGCAGTGGAATTGTTGGTGTCCTGAAGCACAGCTCTGCCATCGGGCGCAATATAGAGAAGTTTTCTACGCACGCTGCGGAAGTAGCGGTTCTTGTCGTTGTCGATTTCGCCGCATGAGGTCCAGCCCGAATCGAGCGACGGCACACATACCTGCCATGCGTAGGCCGAAGGCACAGAGCACATCACCACATCCGATATCCACTCGTTGGGCAACTTATAAGCCGATTGCGACATCGGAAAGCTGCCAACCACCGTCTCCTGCACATAATCATAGTCATACCAATAATCGCGCAGATAAGTGTCGCGGTCCAGCGGGATGCGTGCGATGCCATAGGCTTTGAATCCACGGTTGTGCAGCATCCAGTAGCTTTGGGTATAGCAGTACCATTTGTCGAGATTATCCACCGGACCATCAATATCCATTACCTTCGGGTTGCTCGACACATCATACCATTCGAAGGCGGCGCCTGTGAGGTCAAACGAGTTTGGATTGGCCTGACGGTGGTCGATGCCCGTGTCGCATATCAGCAGATATTCGCCGGGATTGACGGCCACTTCCTTACCGCTTCCGGGGATTGTGTAAAGCGCCTGCACCGTCATGGCCTCGCTGATGATATCGGGCGAGTATTCATATTTGGCGGTGGTGAGGAATTTCGACTCGAAGATGGTGAGGCCATCTGCATATATCACGTGGTCGGAATTGTTATAGAGCTTGATGTAGTCGTCGCCGGTGTAGCTGTTGCCGGAGGGCTGCAGAGTACCGGTATAGAATACTTCGGCTATGATAAGATCGTCGGACTCAATATTGTTGTAGGCCTCAAGGCTCAGGGTGAATGTCTCTCCTGAGATATTTACACTCTGACGATTGGCACGCAGCGTGGTCTCGGCCGCATCACGCACAAAGACTCTTGCCGTGTACTCCACATCATACAGTCCCGGCATCAGCATTATCTCCTGACGCGCGCTGAACTCCTCGCTCTCGCCTGTCGACACATTCTTGAACGTATAGAATTGCTCAAGCACCTCTGCCCCATCGGGAAGCTCCGGTATATGCAGGTCAATGTTGACCGCGGTCTGTGCGCTCTCTGTGCCGGAGGTAATCTCATCGGCGCATGCTCCGAGCATCAGGCAGCCGACGGCTGTAGGAAGAATTATCTTTATTGTTTTCTCTATCATCATATTGAAATTTTTAACGAATTGAAGTTGTTTAAACTTTTTTCAAGTGCAAGGTTAATTAAGATTTTGAGCAGGTTTCGGCTCTCGAAGAGGGAGCGATGCGGGCATCGCGACCGATGAAGAGGGTCGAAAGATGCCAAAATATTAATTAAGATTGCGCTTGAAGAAAAAATGTACTTCATTTTATGTTTTTCGTAAAAAGTTTAAACAACTTCATTAAAAGCTTATAGAACTTCATAATGTCAGCGTGGCCTCCATGCCGAAGTAGGTGTCGCTGACTCGGCGGATTGTCAAGCCGTTGCTCTGGTAGTCGGGCAGATAATCTATAAGCTGATTGACAAATGCTGAGAGTCGCAGCCACTTCCCTATCTGTTTTGTAGCCTTGAGATTCACATAGACTGCCGGCGGAATTGTCTGGGGGGTGTAAGCCGCTGCATTATATTTCTTGACGAGATATTTCAGCATCGGGTCATCAGCGTCACTCTCGCTGAAATCATGTACCTGTCCGTCGAGGGCAGATATGTAGGCCACAGGAGTGCCGTTTTCCCGCAGTCGGGTGGTGCGCGTATACCAAAGGCATTGCACCGACGTAGAGAATATCAGCCCCCAGCGGGGTATCTGTGTGTCGAAGGTGAAGTTGGTATTGAATTGCTCATTGATGCGCCCTTCATCGGAGAGATAGATACCCACATATCGTTCGCTTACCGGGGTGTTGCCCACTACATCCGACACCGGCGAATAAAGCATCTGCGAATTAGAATAGCGTGTGCGCAGCCATGCACCGTTGACTATCAGCGAAGTCCTGAGCGCAGGCCAGCGCACGGTGGCGAGCTGATATTCAACTCCGCGCTTGTCGATGCGGCTGCCGTTGGTGGCCTGACGATAGCCGTTGAATATCTGCGTTATCATAGGCAACTCGCTAATTCTCAATTAACCGCACTGAGTCTTAGTTCGTTAGACTAAAATCGCCCCTACTTTTGCGGTCTTTTCGGTTGTCAGATTGTTGTCCGGCAGTAAACTTACAACTGGTTATTGTCGTTTTATTGTCGGAAATATGAACATCAGAATTGTAATACTACCACTGAAAGTGCTGGCCGACGGGTCGCACAAATTGAGGATTGCAGTCAGCCACAATTCTCAAACTCGTTATATCCCTACAAGGTTCACTGTGCCCAGTCTAAAGAACCTGAAGAACGGGAACGTGGTCGGAGTGCCAAATGCTCAATATATCAATCTCCAACTACGCACTCGCATGAATGACTTTTACAAGGCTTGCGACGAGTTGGAGGACATAGACTATTACACCTGCGCCCAGTTGGTCAATATGCTCACAAAACGTTCAGGGCAAAAAACGGATCTAAAGACCGTGGAGCAGATTTCAGAGGATATGCTTGCCAATCGACAACACGCATGGTCGAAGTCAACGATAGCAGGGTTCAAGCAAGGTATCAGGCGTTTCATCGAGCATTTCGGAAAAGACTTTGTACTTGTTACACTCACACATGAAAACGTGCTTGAGTTCCACAAGTATCTGGAGAAACAAGGCTACTCGCAAACCTCGGTCGGTATGCGCATGGACTCTCTAAAGCGTTTGGTCAAATATGCCATACGCCACGACTACGTTAAATATAGGGTCTATCCGTTCCTCGATTACAAGAGTGTCAAATCAGCCAAACGTGACATTGCACTATCTCTTGAACTTCTTCGGAAAATGCGGGATATGCCACTGACAGATAAATGGGAGATTTATGCCCGTGACCTCTTTATGCTGAGTTTCTATCTCTGTGGAATGAACTTGGCCGACATACTGCGTCTGGATCTTACACAGGACTATGTTAGTTTCATCAGGCAAAAGACGTTCAAACGTCGCGACGCTAACGATGTTACCGAGTTCACTATTCAGCCGGAAGCAAGAGCAATTCTCAACAAATACCTTACTCCTGAGGGTAAACTTCAATTCAACGGCTTTACAACGGAGAGGTCTATTCAACATATAAATGCAGACCACCTTAAAAAACTTAGGCCTAAACTCGGATACGAAAAACTGATATTCTACTCGGCTCGAAAGACCTTTACGCAACTTGCGAATGAACTAATGATAAAAGACTCGGTTATAGAATACTGTATCGGGGACGCTCCTCTCCCGTCCAATCGTGCGTTATATTTTTATGTCAGGGGAAACAAGAGAATGGCTGATAAGGCTATCCGTCGAGTATTCGATGCCGTAGCCTCTGACAAGAGTATGGAGCAACTTATTTCTGAACTTGAAGCGTAGGCCGGTCTGAGGTAAAGGCGTACACTCTTGGAGGTACGCCCGGATATGGCCAGCATATCCTAATAACTTATTTGCTTATAAGCAAGCCGCTTCGCTTGGCTGGAATTTGAGATTTTCGGCGTTTCCTTTCAACATTCCACGGAACACCGTCATTACGTTAATGTGCTGTTGTGCTATCTTCTGTTGCTTTTTGGAGAGGGTGCGTATGTACTGACGCGCGGCTTTCAGCGCTCCGTCAAGATGACCGATAAATTCAGGATAAGCCATTTCTTTTCTGAAAAATTCCTCTACGGTCATATGGCCGTCAGCAGGAACAAATGGCGTAAGAGTCTGAACCGGCTCTACTGGGGCCTGTTCAGGTTCTTCCCTGCGCAAGCGTCCACTTCCAAATAACGTGGGTTGCATGGCGCCAGTCATGGTTTGTGTCGTAGTCCGGGTGGTCCGTTTCTGCCTCTGGCGATATTGGTCGATGTAAGCCAGACGTATTTCATAGGAGGTCTTTTCGCTATCAGCCGGAATTTCCTCTAATTCCTGAGAGTCCGCTGGATAACGGAGCGAGTGTGTTACCACGGTGTCAATCCACTTGCGGTAGCCGTTGGCTTGGTTCTTGCGGCATTCGATAAGGAGTGTCAACAAGCCGTCCTCATCTATGTAGCGGTTACAGGAGGTGATTTTTTGTCGCCGGACAGTAAACTCTCGTACTTGCCCTTTGGTACGTTTGACCAAATCCTCAGCCTCTCTCAGCAACATCGAGAGGGTCTGACAGAGGTCGGTCAGATTGTACCACAGACTCCCGTCTTTTTTGCAGGCATGAAGAAAGCCATACTCCGGCGAGTAAAACTTCTTCATGGTCGGTTCTTGTGATTGTGTCATATTACTATTTCGTTTTAGTTTGATTTCTTGATAGCCAACGTATCTCTCCTGAGAATACGTTTCTGAAATATTTGTCATTTTCAGGATTGCCAGCATAAACCCTTTTGCCGTCGTAATAGAGTTGCTTTCGTCCAAACTCTATTCTTATTTCAGTGTGTTCTATGAGGGAGATATCGACCTCTTGCCACACTCTACCACTTTCGGCGGTGCTAATATCTATAAGATAATGAACCATTTCTTATATTAGATGTATCGAAATATCTTCTGACAAATAGATTTGGGTATTGCCAACCCGCGCACGGTGGAGCCACGGTAACTGTTTATCATCCGTTTGCCCTCGCAATTCTTGCCACTTAAATTCTGTCGAAGTGCTTCATCGGCGTCCCAAAAAGTTCCATTAACTATGCAAACTTGAGAGGGGTTATCCACACCATCTTCGGGAGTAGCACACCGCACTTGGTACTTTCCTTTGGGGTTCAGGAAATGTCCTTCTTCAAGTGCGGAATACTCATTATGTGGGCCGAAATAAATATCCGAGCAAGCGTCAGTGCCGACGCAAAGGAAATAGAGCTTGCCATCGAGTTTGGATATTGTTGTTGTAGCCATGTCTTTTTTATTTAAGAGGGTTTATGTTTTATTTATAGTACAAAACTACACAAAAATTATCATATACACAAATTTAATCAACTGAAAATCTGCATATTAGCCCATTTTTAACTTTTGCTCACTTATCTTATATGCAAGGTTTTTAGTGGTCAATATTACTATCTTTCTAAGTCCTCTAACTCAACTTCTTTCTCTACTCGATATAACTCAATACCGTTGATATTCTCGCTATGAGCCACCAGTCCACCGGCCTCTAATTCGTCAATGGTTTCTTTGATGTCAGAGATAATCTTGGAATGTAATTCGTTCCGGATCGCCACATACGGAACTTTCTTGTCAACTATCCTCTGCTCGACAAGTTCTTTGATAAGCTGATAGACGTATGGTTGGAGGTACAGCATAGCCGGTTAGTTCAGAATGTTATGTTTCTTGATTAACTCGGCTGCTTTCTTCAGCAGAGAACCGAGTTGTTCAGCAGCCACGAACTCCTCTCTGTGCTTGCGGGTGAGAGGCTGCCCTGAGTATCCGCAAGCCTCTCGTCGCTTATCGGCATATTCTGTTAAGTAGTATTCTCCCTCACGTTGGAGAAAGTCTGCGAACTTGTGAACGAGCACATCGTTACACGCTTTGTAACCGGCAATAAAGCAGTCCACATTCCGGTTGCTCAACATCTTTGTGCCGCGTAAGTGAAAGAATGCGAGTGTCGCAACTTCTTCGGCGTTCATGTGTTTTGGGGTATTCTTCATACTATAATATATTGCACGTTAAAGTAAAACTCTCGGCATAGCCGGCCGACTTGTGGATACGTCCACGGTGACTCCTCATAAGGAATGAAGATGACTCTCTGTTTGGTGTCGGCACGAATACCATGCTTTCTCAATCGGTAGAGCAGATTAGCCCTCCGCTTCATCTTCTTTTGTTGTATTGATAACATTATCACAAGAGCAAATCTTTAATTTAACTCCTTCGTAAGTAACAAAAGGTATATCGCCAATATTCACGCAATATGCGATTTCTTCAGCGATGTCAGGAGTTATGGGGTAAGCGAGTGCGTGAGCCATATAAACGGCACCGCATTTTGCGCACTTAATCCCGAGCATTGGTTTATTCTGATTATCTGCCATATTCTTTAATGATAAGAGAGGTGTCGCAGCCTCAATTAGCCACGTCACCTCTCCGGTTCTTACATTACGAGTTCCCAGTCATGAGCGAACACGTCGGCAATCGAGGGAGTCCACGAGTCGGCCTGTCCGGTTTCGGGGTTAAAGATTAAGCACTGAGCAACGTAGTCGATGTGATTGCCACTTGCAAGGACAAGACGCTTGGCCTCATCAGGGAGTGACTGCATTTTCGGAATAATCTCCGACGTGATGTGGGCCGGCACTTGCTTGAACACCATGAGTCCTTTGCCGTTCCATCCTGCGCGGCGGATAGAAAAGCCTTCGCGGAGTATGGGTAAGATTTGCTCGAATGAGAGGCCGGAGGGTCGGCACTCCTCGTTACCCTCCATACACGACTGTCGGAGAGCTGCAAGGTTGAGGTATGCGCACATCGTATTGAACTGTGCGATAAGGAAAGCGCGTGTACCGAGTGGCAGAGCCTTAAAGTCTTTACCGTCGTTTTTATTGAAGATGAAGTGCCCGAGTTTATCTGCCTTTTGCTTGAGGTCGGCAATCTCAATGTTGAGGCGATTGAGAGGTGTTTCAGACAACTTGTAAGCGTTCTCAAACACTTCGGCCGGCGACCACGACTCGTAGCCGTCAGGATAAACTACATGATAGCCTTTGTTGTCGGAATATTCCTCAACATAGGCGTTTTCGCGGATAAGGCCACGCTCGTGTGCCTCTCCATAGGTCATAGGCTCTGCCTTGACTGTCTTTGTACCAGTGTACTGTTTCATTTGTTCTTATCGGGTTTTATTAAGCCGCCCAAGGCTATATGGATTGTTCGTTCACTAACTTTTGGTGCTATCATTATTTGCATTTTCTGAAATTCAGCAATCCCTGTCTTTCTTGCTTCATCAGTCCAATCGACTATTGTTTCCAGCGGTTGAAATGAGCCGAGGAACTGCTTTGCTTTTTGTCGGCTACGCCAACGTGTAAATCTGCTCATTTTCGACATTTGTGAGGATTGAACAAACTATAATCAGACTCCACTACAACCGGGTGTACGAGTATTGCGCCGTCTAATGCTTTGGTTATACTATCTTTCCAGTACACCTTTGCACCGCTATCTGCTATCTTCTGCGACATATCTTCAACAAAACGAACTAAGGTCAAGTAGTCTGGCTTCTTACTTCCGCTCAGAAGTCCTATCTTGTATAAATCACAAAAACCGAGAGTGCAGAGTATAACGGCTTCGGCGCTTTGAAAGTCTATGACTGGCTCTATACTTGCAAATGTCTTTATTCCCAAAGAGTGAATATAGCGCATGGCGTTTATCCGTTCCTCATTGGTGCTTGCACCTTTCTCCAATTCATCATGGCCAGTCAGAGTAAATCCTATTGCGAGATTATCGAAGCCTTGCCGAAATGGGTCATACTCCCTAACGAGGGTAGCATAACACTCAACGAATAATAATGCGCCGTCCGCTCTTTTTGTCAGAATTGACGAGGGTACACCTTTCCTTCGTGCTATATTTACGGCATCAAGAGTTAATCCACCAGTAGTCGGAAGCAACGGATCTGTGGTAAAACTGAAGAATATTCCCGAGCGACGCAAATCCTCTCTGCAATATCGATAGTAAAACTCTTTCTCGAATACGTCAAGCGCATCCTTCTCGTCCTTGAAACACTTCTTCAAGCGAGGCTCATTTGACCATACCCTACTAAAGACTCCTCGTTTGCAATAGCAATAGTCACAATCATTAGAGCAACCGGTGTAGAAGTTCACAGCCCACGGAGCATACTCGCCTGCTTTCCCCTTTGGTTTATACAGAGCATGATTTTGAGGTCGGTAAACTTTTGCAAGTGGGATGTCCTTGATTTGCTCATAGAGTTCAGGATAATGCTCTTTCAAAACCTCTTTCTCGGTTAGAAAACGATTTTCTTGATGGTCAGGAGCGGCATATATACCGCCGGCATAATTGCCTTGTTCTTCGCCAAATCCAGTAATACAGCCATTCTTGACCACAACGTAATGGAAATACTCTCCGCGAGGACCGTAGCCGATATTTGATTTATATACCTGCTCACTCATAAATATACGTTTTCGGGATAACTTTGAGTCTTTGTTGCTCCGAGAGCAATTTCTTATGTGCCTCCCGATGGATAGCAGGGAGAGAACATGTATCGGGCGCCGGTTCTGCTACCACTTGTTGTGTTTGACAACCGCAACAAGCGATTGCCGTTATCAGCATTAGTGCCAGAGATAGTCTTTTCATTTCTTTTCGTTTTTAGGTGGATACTTATTTGCTGTTTTGGCATATATGGGGCACTTGTCTTTATAGTGACACTCCCCACGAGCGGCTTGATTGTGGCGATAATGCCAATCGTCCCAATCGGTTACTCCTTCATCGGTCAGAAATTCGATTAACTTCATGCAGCCGAAGCCTGAGTCTGCCTCTTTTTCGTCGTGGATCGATACAATCCCACTACTTATTGGTCGAGCCATCGCGTTCTGCTTTCAACGATTTCAGGTATTGATGAAATTCAGTGCGGTACTGGCCTCTGACAATTTTGTACTGCCTGTTCATTTTCGGAAGTGGGTTTATTCCTTTCGACTGGAGAAAGGTACTGACCACTTGGCATAATTCCGAGCCGTGCAGTCCATAACAACCACCAAGGCTATGAATGTCGTTCCTTGCTTCCGAGTATTGAGGGCGCTGTTTCTTGTACTGCGGTCGCTTGCCCCGGCCTCCTTGCATAGTTCGAGGATAGCCACAAGGGTCGCCGATGTACTCACCGGTCAGATAGTCGCAAGTGCCATCGAGGAGCATGTCTGCGTATTCACCCATTTTCGCCTCCTTTCATTCCTCTTTGAATGAGAGCAAGCCACACGCACACCATTACTGCGGCCATCATAGTTAAGGTTCTCCAGCACCCGGCAGAGGCGAGGACGATTACTGCCATAAACGAAAGGCCGTAGGCCATAGAGAGGCAGTCGATTGGTCTAAACTTTTTCATATCTTCAAATTTTTATGGTGGTTATATCTACTTGTATCGCCTCAAAAACGAGTATAGCGAAAACTATTATCATCAAGACAAAAACTCCCACTCGCGAAACCCATAGAGGCCAATTCTTGCGCTCAAATACTGCTTGGAGATAAAATCCAATCAGCACCAAAAACAGCGAGAAAAATGCTATTGCTGTTAGCAGCGTTTTTAATTCCATTAGTTGTTATTTTTAGTAACTTGTAAATCTGATAACTAACTCGCAGACTGTATAACTTTGAGAATAGAGTCTTGGGAGATTTCCCGATACCATGTGCCACCGGAGGTTTCTATATGGTAGGAGCAGACACCATTACGGCACATCGCGTTTGATATTCTACCAACTCTAATCAGGGAGTCAACAACAAACTTTACAATTTGGCCGACCTTAAACTTATTGGGTCGTATGGAGATTAAGCTCATATTCTCTATTTGACTCTCTCGTTGGTAGCGGATCTCATTGATTGTGGGAGTATCGTAGCAGTTCATTCTTGGCCTCCTTTCATTAAGTCTAATGCAGCGTCAATGGCTTTCGATAGAGCCTCCTCATAAGTTTCCGAATATGGGAATGTGCCTTGTATCGCGATGTATCCCGTGGTGTCATCATAGACCCCAAAATCGTAACCCTCCAGTCCTTCCTCATAATCGAAAACTGGAGTAACAACGGTTTCGTACCCTTTCGAGCGTAACCACCTCGTAGCCTGTGCTTGAGTGGGAGCAGATATTTTGGATAGTTCGAGAGTGTCCATTTCGGTGTTGCGATATGGCATAACGAAACCACTATGAACGACTACCGGTGTGCCATCGTCTGCGAAGTTTAGGGAATAGAAGAAGTAGGTTTGCTCATCATAGCCTAACTCCTTAACCTGCTTTGCCTGCTCGTAGGTCAGGAATGTATCAATCGTGGGTCCGTTCATTGCTTCTTTGGTGTAAGTTGGTGTAACACGTTTCCTATACCTACTGACAACGCTACTTCATAGGTACGATATGTGGCTTTGTCTATTTGCAGGTCTGTTCGCTGTGAACAGCGGACGAAATACCCTTTTCGCTCTCCAGTATCAGAGTCAAATCGAGGACTAACAACGAGGTCAACTCCTAATTGCTCTCTTAGCCATTTGGCCGCTTGGTCGATGCGCAGTTTGGGATACTTGTTTATGCTCGTAACTGTTACCCATTGGCATTCTTCATCGTCCCATTCATCTCGCTCGGTGCCTGAAATTTTCTCGTAGAAAATAGGTCCTTTCCATTCATCAACATTGAACCCAATTGCGACAATGGTCTTGGCTTCTTCTTGGGAGATAAATTTATCTTTCATCGGTCTGCTTCGTTTTAGGTCTATAATCATCAAGGTCATCGTCATGCTCGTAACAGTTCGGGCAGTAATGCTTGCCGTCTATTTCAAGCCAGTCATCGCTCTCAGCCTGCTCCCATATATCGTAGTCGATATATCCTACACAGCCGTTCTCATCGCGGAAGCGTTCCCCGCAGCCGTCGCAGATGTATGTGGTCATTGTTTCTTGCTTTCTCATCTTGCTCCATTGATTAGACCCATGACATATACTGCCGAGTGGTCTGTTATGATTGAATTGTTCTCGCCTATGAGCCGGATAATGCAGCCTTTACCTTGTGGCTTTACTGTTTCTATCCGCTCGATATTCACGAATATAGGCTCGTGGTCGATTTCTTTATAGATACCTGCGGCATCAAGGACTGATATGGATTGCTGTATTTCTATAAACTTTGCCATAATTAGTCGGTGGGGATATATTTCTTACAGGGGCAATTCTCGTCGTGGCAGATACCAGCGACAGCATTTCTTGTGTTCGCTTGGTACTGATACAGGAGATACGAGTGGCCCTCATAGTTGAACTTGGTAATGCGTGTGGCGCACTTGTAGTCTTGCTCACGTTGCCACTCCTCATGTGTCTGTACTGGATCGCATGAGGTCAGAGCCAAACATACGGCAAGGATTGATACTAACTTCTTCATAATCTTATTCATTACTCATTCGTTATTACTTATTTCAAAAATGGAAGAGTTATTCCTGATTGCACCATATCTTCAATTTCTTCATCTGACATATTATCCAATTCTTTGCTTATCATAGGTGTAAAATGACGAGTCAAGTCTATTGTCCCGAGAAATGCTGTATCTTGCGCCGGAGATACATCTGATTTTTTCTCAATAATAACTCCAGCCTCGATTAGCAAATGGGTTATTGGGGTGTCCTTCGGAATGTACGAATAACCGTTTCTATCAACATATGGAGTTTCCAGTTTCTCTAATGCTTCTTGGTCTTTTACGTATTTATACATGAGTTTCACAGGGAACGTCATATTTAAGCCATACTTCTTGATACCGATTGCTACCCAATCATAGAACATCTGTTCTTCTTCGGTTAATCGCCACCAGTCGATATTCTCAAAGCACCACATAATATAGCCGATATGCTCTGCTATTACACTTAGAATCGGCCGCCCCTTGTATTTACCAAAGGTCATTTTCCTCACCTTAGTCTGCTCCATTGTCAAGTTTATTAAGGAGTTCGACTTCGTTGTTAGCAACAAATCCCATTATCAACTCATAGATAGCGTCTAACGGATTGTCGTGCTTGCAGGTGCAATTCATTTGATAGGCTATGCCCTCTTGCTCTTCAACTCCCTCAAAAGGTTGCAGACAATATGCTGCCTTATACCGCACTCCCTTTGAGGTCATGGCTGATTGCAGGGTTAAGAGGTAGCGCAGATTATTCTCCGTGAGCAGACTTGACGGGAGTAAGGTTATGCAGTCAGAGAGTGTCGGCGCCGGACAAATAGTATTCTCTTTGATTGTATCCGGCAGGAACATGAACCGAGCAAAGTCTATGCTGACAGCCATTGGCTTTTCGCCCTCCAGACTCATCCAAAGAGCACTTGCGCCTGAGAGGTCAACTCCGGCCTCTGTAAGCCTATTGACCTGCTTAATCGTGAGGTGTTGTCTATTCTTCATCGACATGGGATTTTTCGTTAAATGGTGTGGTGGGTAGAGGCAGCCATCCGATAACCTCCTCATTGTCTTGCTTCGCCTTAAAGCAGAGTGGTGATTTAGGGTCGGTGATTTCTGCTCGAGTGCAGCGGATAACACGGACGGTGTGCCAGTTTGCTTTTCTGAGAGCAACTAACACTCTTGTACCCTCAGGAGGCATATCTTCAGACGGATCTATCCAGTTGGTATGACCGTAAACTTCATTCTGTATTCTGATGTATTCTTCTCGGGTCATGTCCTTAAATCTTTCTTGTGGGAGTTTTGGAGAGTATGCGATACCAGTTGATACCGTCAATAACTCTGGGCTTTTTACTGATTAAGAATGTGGCAGCTTTTTCAGCATTGACATCATTGAGTATGCTGTGCGCTGCCTTTGCTCCGGCAAAACACAAACGAGCCTTGTAAGCTTTGTTCGACAGGAGCCGCAATCTAAATCCGGGCAGACTATCAGTGAATGTCACTAACCATTCTTTGGTTTCGTTATCATAGGCTATCATACCCTTGTTTCCTAACTCCAGCTTTAGGTCATCTGCTATCAGATTGTTCAGGAAAAACATGCCGCACTTCCGATTGACATTTACGAGCCACTGTGTAGGAGGGTGGTTGTTGCACTTTCTCTTCGGGAACATTTCAAGAGCCATAATGATATTACATTGCGTAAGCGAACTGCTTACTGGTTCTACTTGCTATCGTGTTGACATTATCCACTACTTGTTGACGGCTCATGCCGAAACTATCTGCCGTGTCTTGCAGGGAGTATCCTTGCAGCCTCATCTGCCATATCGCCTCCTGTGTAGCCGAGAATGTATTATGAATGAAACTGCGGATAGTTCGTGCCAATCCACTGAAATCTCGTTGTGGAGCCTCTTCAACCTCTGTATCAGGGAGCAGAGTAAAGAACAATTCATCGGGGTGACATATCGTATAGCACTCGTTGATACTGCGTCGGGAGATTGTCTTATATGTTGTAAGGAACACCTTTCGGTAATCACTTAGACCAGACTTTAGTTCCTTGCTTGAAATGACCACAAGATAAGCCTCATGAAAAGCGTCCTCATCGAAAAGACTCATTAGGCTAACGCTCTCTTTCAGCCGGGAGTAGTTCTCAATAAACCACTTGTCAAAGGCTGATTTTTCTTTGCTTATGTTTCGTTTAGGCATACCGGTCAGCGTACTTGGGGTGGAGCAACTGTGACTTGTGGGATTTTCCCGCCCGGTAAAGAGCCAGATGATGGCTCTTTACCTGTGCGAGATTATCGTTTTGTCGTTCAATCCTTGTCATTCTTGCAGGCCGCCTTTGGAATGAAACAGAAGTCAGCGAAGATTTCGCCAAACTGCTTGGCAGCATATTCTGCCAGTTCCTCATTCTTGAAGGCGAGCCGAGAGCCGAGGCTCGTGCTCGAGACCGTAGAAACGTTGTACGCGTACGAGTAAACGAGACCGCCATACGCATTCGCATTGCCGAACGCACGGCCAACGACACGGCATTTTTCTTCCTCGCTCATGTCCTCGATTTGTTCAGGAGAAACGAGGTCGTACCACGCATACCAGCGCCATTCTCCTTTGGTAAACTGCGGTTTCCAACCCTCGTTCAGAGCCTCTACGATTACACGCAGTGCGGCATACGCCATTATGTCGGCGGTCTCAGGGTCGGTTTCTGATATGGCATATCCATACTTGATAGAGCGATATGCCTTGACCGCAGGGTTATCTTCCCCGAGTTCGCTCACGGCGTCGTCTAAAGTCTTGATACGTTCTGTTACTGGGAGGGTTGAGGCAAACTCATCACCGAGGGCTTCTTTGATTGCCAGACGAGCCTCATTGCCGCCGGAGCGGTAGATTGAGAGCAGTTGCTCCTTTGAAAAGTCGATTTTCATCTTCGTTTCGTTTTAGAATGTTTAACTTATTTGCTTATAGGGTGGAGGTTCATTTCCACAATGCAAAACTACACATAAATTATCTTTTATACAAGTTTTGCAGTAATTATTTTTCGAGAAATCGTTATTTTTTTCTCTCTTTGTTGGAGATATTCAGAGGTGGGGGTTCTTATATTCTCTTTTGATACATTCCGGCAGCAAAACTTTGATACTCCCATTGCCACTGCGCCTTATGTATCCCTCAGAGTCAGTATCACCTCTACGGAGAGCGCACTTGACAGCGCCCTCAATAGCGGCCTTGTGGTCAATGGCAGAGTAACCGTATATTTTACGAGTTTCTTTATCCGCCCAGCTTACGAAAAAGCCTGTACCTCCATGATTACGGCCGAGGCCAAATGTTGTCACAGAGTAATACGGCTCATAACATCGCTCGTACACATCACCGCCAACAATCAGGAATTTGCTAGCAAGTCGAGTAATATACTTGAGGTATTCGCACCTACTTCTACTTTCGTAGGAGTATGACGTAAATTCCCATTGCCAGTTGACCGCAGAGGCATCGCTATTTCGCCATAGCGCACTTCCATCATCATCTTTTATGGCTCGTCGCTGATACTGCCTATATAACTTGCCTTTATGCAGTATCACTATGCGCTCCTCATGGCCGTATTCAGACACAAGGAACGCCTTTTGGACTTTGGCGGCAGATACCTCTTTGACGCATACCGATATATACTCATCGTATTCTACTGGTCGAGGTTTTCTACATCGAGGAGGTACCTGCATTTCGGTGTACTTTATATAGACTTCAAATTTCATGCGTTAGCGGATTTCAATGTAGCCATATAGTGTGCAACCTCCTCTCTCAGTTGAGTAATGGGAGTGTTCAGTCGCTTACGGCACCTGAAGTATCTCCCCTCAGCAGTAAAACAGAAAGGGAACACATCTGAGTGATACGGTTCTCCAACAAAGAACATATCCGGCAAAACTCTTGCCGGCGGCAGACAATTATAACTATCCCAATAATCTTCTTCGGTTATCTCCTCAACAGGGCCGTTATGGAGGTCTGAGATATACTGTTTATGCAGTCTATTTAATTCCTCCGGCCCTATGGTGGTGAGATTAGGATTGTGGTCACGTTCTCGGATTTGCTCTATGGTGTTACCGTAGAAGTCGCAGTGAACGTCATCGGTCATGCAGGTTATTACAGCACCATCGAACTTCTGAGTGGGGTCTATAACATATCTCATATTATTGCTCCTCTGATATGGTGAATGAAAATCCGCGTCGGGCGAATAGTTCCCTGATCGTGGGGAGGTATTGACTCCCCGGACACAGGAGGCGCACACGGCGCGACCTGTTCGGGTATCTCTCACAGCGGAGAATGATGATGTATTCTCGGTCAGAGGTATAGAGCGTTTCGTAATTTATCGTCAGCATGGTCAAGATTATTTAGCGTTACGGAGTTTGACTACATACGCTCTGTGTTCATCAGAGGACGCCTCATTGGGTACGAGGACTCGAGCAGCAGCGTAATAAGCGTTGTCGGTCAGTTGGCGTTGCCAACAGCCATTTGACGGCGACCAACGGAAACCATTGCTTTTGAGCTTGTCGATGATAACCTGCGATGGTTTCTCATCGTGGTATATCCGAAGTCGGTCATCAGAATAGCACTTGACAACCTGACCGCCCTCAAAGGGTATCTCAGTGTCCTCGCGGTTCGCCATTTCCTCTGTCTTGGCTTTCTTAGCCTCGCAGAGTTCGGGGAGTTTCCATGCTTTGTGGCGTTTAGTGAATACCGGCTTACCTCCTTTCTCCACCATGCCGGCGCTCAACTCTTCGATAAGGGCGAGAGCCATTTTGAGCAATTCCGCCTTTCCGTTGAGTGCTATTCGCTCCAACTTTCCATAGATTGAGGAAACGAACAGAGCACGGTGGGCCGGATAGTTCTCGGTGTCGATTGCGAATATAGAAGCGGCAGTCTGAATGATGTCTTTCTTTAGCGGTCGCCATTCTGAGGCCATCTTCTCCTCCGGGGTTTTATCTGCCTCGGCTGCACGTTCAGCACGTTTGTGGTACGACTTGCGCCACTGCATAAAGTCATCGACCGCCTTGTCGTAAGAGTTGCTTGCGCTCTGCGCCCTCTTAGTCGGAAATCTGGCAGGGCCGGTTATCATGGCAGAGAGGCAGCGCGAGTGCAGTCTGAACAGGTCCTCAATTCTCGATCTGAACCGAGCAATATATTCAAAGTGCCACTCCTTCGGCAGTTCCGCAAGGTCAGATTGCAGGTCAGCCTCATAACCTCGAATATACTGTAAGGCTCTTTCCTCAGGAGTATGGGAGGTATTGTAAAATGCACGGACTGCAAGGTCGTACATATCCTCGAAATTTTCCTGATATTTCCAGTCCACCACAATGTAGTTCTGGAGGTCGGAGTCTTTGACTACATTCTCGTGCCCCTCTTTCTTGGCGAGGTGGCAGAAGTAGCCGTTACCGAGAGAGTGACCACGAAAGCCAAACTCATAGTTTCCATTTTCAGGAAACTCTTTCATGCGCACCGTTTTGGCACGGTGGCAGTTCTTGATACTTAATGTTACGTTCTCCATATTTTTGAACTTATTTGCTTATTTGATGATGCAGGGGCAGCCGGAGCCACCCCTGTTTTTATACTCTTAATTTCGTGTTATTCTCGATGTCTGCATAGACACAGCCATTCTCTGCGGCCATCGCGAGGAAACGGTTAAGATAGTCTTGGCCTCGCTTACCGCCTTTGATGAATAGCATCTCCCACTTCTCATAACCTCCTTCAAGGAATTGGCTGGAATGGTCATAATACATGACGGCCACAATTTCAGAGGAGTTAATTCTAACATTCTCCAGTTCGTCTGTTTCGCCGGGATTGATACAGAACAGGCTCTCATCATCATCGTTTACGCCCATGACATAAGCATTGCAATCATATCGTTTCATGCCGGCTACGCTTTCAGCACTCCACTTAACTTCATTGGCATTGCCAATCAGGGGGTAAATCGAGAGGTGGTTAATGTTGCTCATCTTTATTTCGTTTGTAGGTTGATGTTTTATTTATAGTACAAAACTAATCATTTATTATCTTTTATGCAAGTTTTTGAAACTAAAAATCGACCTACAATGTCTTGATTTCTTGATTTTTAACTTTTACAATCGCCCCTCATCCGCGTAGGAAAAATACCCTCCTTCAGGAGAGAGAATAATGCTATCCATAAGGCGCACGTCTAATAGCGCAAGCCCCTCTTTCAAGCGTCTTGTCAGGGTGTCATCAGGCATGGAGGAGCGGAGATTGCCGGAGGGGTGGTTGTGCACGAACACCACGCTTGCAGCGAGGGAGTCAATGGCATACTTTGCTACTATGCGAACATCAACGATGGTGGCAGCCAATCCACCCTGCGCTATCTTCGCCCAACCGATGACTTTGCTGGCTTGATTGAGCAGGATTATAAAAGCGCTCTCATACACGGAAATATCATCCGAGTAGAACTGTTTTGCGTAGTTCGCAGCGTCAATCGAGGAGGTTATTTTTGCGGATGGAACGTAGTTGCCGGTGGCACTGATCTTAAATTCCGTTGCTTTGTTCTGTGTCATATTTTCGTCTTAGGTAACTTATTTGCTTATTGGGTCAGTTGAGAGGGAGTGCCTTTAAGGTCCGGATGTGCTGGCCATTCTTGAACCAACGTACTTCCATAATCCGAACCGTGGGGGATATGAAACGGCCAATATCTTGCTGAGTCTTTATCTGGAGCCGCAGCCATTTTGCCATATTCTTTGTCCGTGTGGTCAATGTTTTTCTGAAACCTAACACCATATCCTCGGTGTCTATCTCCACTCGATACTGATTAGAGTTCATAATCCGAGAGAGGTCAGAGGTCAACTTTTCTATTTTGTCACTCATGGTTTTACTTGCTTTTATTCATTTCACGAATTAGACAGGAGGCACCTTGCAGGTATGCCTGACATTCATATTCTTCACCGCAGAACACATGGCGCTCACCAATTAGTATATGATACTGATTGTTCCAATTTCTTACTTTGAGGTCAAGGCCGGTGGCAGCGATGGCCTCTTCCAGCGTTTCTTTCGTGTGGTATGTATATTCAGTTTCCATATTCGTTTAGGTTTTACTGAGGGGAGGTAGATGTTTTATTTATAATGCAAATCTAATCAAAAATTATCATATATACAAATCTAAACGACTGAACATCTGTGATTTAACTTTTGTTTTGGGGATATTGAACTACCTCCATAAACACCTTGCCTTCAATGATGCAGACAATAATGCCTCCATCGCGACGCCAACTCCAATCTTGGCCGATATCAGAGGGATAGATGTCGTTGTTGTATTTCTTGAATATTTGCCGCAGAGCCTGACGCTCCGCTCTGTCGCGCTCCCATTCCTCTTTTATACGTTTCTTCAGGTCTTGGAGTACCCTGCGGTCATGACGGAGGTTTCTCATTCTATCTTCCACTGTTCCCCACCCACCACAGGGGTTCTTGTCGGTAGGCTTGAAGGACTCTTTTAGCCACTTCAGTTCACGGTTGATAATGCGGATCTTGTGGGCGACTTCTTCTGCTGATTGGTATGTCATAGTCTATCTTAATTTTGAACGTAGATTAACAGCTTGTGTTGGCCGTTAGAATAGATTACTCCACCGTCTTTTTCGCATTTCACATAGGAAAAGCCGACCCCAATAAGGGCGTTAACGAACAATCTTGCGTCCTCAATCTCCGCAAACCGGTGTACTGAATTATACTTCATAACTTTCATTTACATTTTGATTTCATAGTACAAAACTAATCAAAAATTATCTTATTTGCAAGTTTATATATCTGAAAATCTGCACATTACGCTATTTTTAACTTTTACAGCCAACTATATAAACGAGTGCGCGACAATGCCGATTTGACACTGCCGCGCACTTTTCTATGAGCACTTAATAATATATCTTCAGAACGTCCACAAGTTTACGGAAACACCGAGGCCGACATACGGCTGAAATCCTTTTGGCGTCATTCCATACCCTGCTTGTAGCCCGATACTGAAACGCTTCTGCTTGGTGGGTTCGCGGATATGGATTGTGTTTGTTCTTTGCTTCACGAAAATACTATCCATCGTGGCTCGATAGCCACTGATATAAGCTCGGTAATCCTCACCCTCATAGACCTTCTGCGATATTGGAATAATTACTTCAGCAGAGTCTCCACGCTCAACAACTACAACGCTATCAGGAGCAGGGAGAGGGGTAACGAGGGCGGTATCTTCTGTCTCGGGAGGTGGAGTCAGAGGCACGGTTTCATACTGATAGCGTATAACAACGCTATCGCGAATAGCCGGCGCCAAGTCCGGGCGCGTAATCTCGGTTGTGGTGCTGTCAACTACCACTGTCTCCGAGATCGGAATTACACTCCCAGACTGGCAACTCCGACCGAGGTAAAAAAAGGCTGCGCAGAGAATGAGAGCCACTAATGCTGTTGCTAATTTCTTCATTGGGTCAAGAGGTCTATAATACCGCAGGCTATCAATCCGAGGACAAAGCCTACCAAGTGATGAATTACGATAACAACCTGCCTGCGTTCATACTCACGCATAGATGAAACCATCGGCAGTAATACCGTTGACTCGCCGGTTCCACCCTTTGAGGAATTTCTTTTGAGTGGGGGAGCGATTGACGATTTCCTGAAAATGCTTGAGTCTGTCTGCATGGAGTTCAGCAAAAAGCTTGGAGGGGTCTGAACTATTGACTGCGGCAAGCGTCTTAGGACCGACAATGCCATCAACAGATACCCCGAGAATACGCTGAGGCCTCTTGACTCCAGTGATACCACTTGCCCATACCCAATCTACGAGAATATTGGCGAGGCTCTGATTGGTTATCTCATCGGCTCTCCACTTATCCCAAAATAGAGTTTTGAGTATATCGAGCCATACTGCATACGATATATTCTTCAGTCCTGACTCAGTGGCCCGCATATTCTTTTTGTTGCAGTACGTAGCGTATGTCGCATAGGTCACGCCGCACATGGTGAGGCCGCCCCTATCGACCGGGTCGTTAGCAAGTCCTGTTTTCTTACATTCCTCAAACTGCTTTTCAAGAGGAAGCAAGGAGGGGTCGTAAACACGTTTGCCATTTACTGTCTTGAAACAGCTTTTGGCGCCGCCGGCCTCATAGTAGAGGATAAACGGAATAAGGTTTTCTAACTTAGCCATAACTATTCGTGGTTCATTTTGTGGTAAAAATCTAATTTGATGCGGTCGTAAACGGCTTTTACGTTGGTGTAGGCCCTGCCATTGTTCACAGAGTCATTATACACCTCATGCTCGATGACTTCCGCGACCCAATCCACCCAGTCGGTATTGACATAGGCTGACAGCCGTTTCCCTCGATACGCAAAGCAGTCTAACTTGCTGGCTCTATCTTCATGGAGATTGAGAGTAAGTGTTCGGATCTTGGCAACCGTAGCCTCCTTATCGACAATGTGATTTTCCTCTCGCACCTTTTTGATGATACGACAAACCTTTTCTACTGCGAGGTCAAAATACGCACTGCTGATATGCTTTACTCGTAACTGGGTCTCAGGTCGCAGGCCTTCTGAAATGTCGTTAAGCATATCATTCTGCTTTCGGGTTTCTTCCAAGAGGTCATTGACCATTTTTGCGTTACCCTTAATCATGTTGTCAATGATAGACTTGAACCACTTAAAACAAGCGACCCACAGCAAACCTGATATTACGAGAAAAAAGGCGGCCGTTACAGCCATCATTCCGAAGTCGCTGATGTGCCTTGCGACTGTTCCGACTTCTTCTACCATAAAGCAATGCTGATTAAGCGTCCAACAACGACACCGGCCACCGTCAGGCTCCAGTCTATCCAGTCCCATTTGCCGCCCCACATTCTATCTTTCAGTTCAAGGGCAGAGGCAACGCCTACACCGGCATATCCGGCGCAATACCAGTTATCAGCACCGAGGCCAATAGCCACGCCGCCGAGGAGGTGAGCATATCGGTTACTTTCGCGTAACCACTTAAATATCTTCTTCATTGCTTAACTATGTTTTGAGCAAAGTTAGCCACGATGCGCCACCTATTAAATAAATCAACCGCCCAAAGTGCTGAACGCTGTTATTCAGCAATCTGGGCGGTCGAAACCTAAAACGAAACTTTATTACTTAGACGTGTACGCCATAATTATCGGAGTCTGTATCTGTGTCGCTGTCATTGGAGATACTATCGGAAGCGTCGACCTCATCTTCGGGCACGTCCAAACCTACACTTGCAGCGTCAGTATCTTCTTCATGATTGAGAGGTGCAGACTCCTCCTGTGTATCAGAGGGAACTTCGGTCGGCTCACTATCGGACTGCAAGTCCCATGTTCTTGCTTTCATACGATCGAGAAGGTATCGCGCTCTTTTTGATGCCGGAACAAGGTCGTAAATATCTGTTGGCTCAGGGTAATCTTCTAATACCCGATTGGAGAGAGCAAGCCTACTTCCTCTCAATCGGTCAGTGCCAGTATGACCAAGGCCACCGCCACGGCTCTGACATGACAACTGCTCGACTTCTTTGAAGAATGGAGCGATTGTCTGATAGAACGTCAACTGAGCAATGCGTGTACCCTTGCGGATAAGAAACGCCTCATCGCGATTGTTCAGAATGACATGGATATTGTCTGTATAGTTCGGGTCAATCTTGCCGACAAGTACGTCGGCATCGAAATACTGCTTACCCGATATGGTTTTCTTTCTTGGGAATATCCCGAGGAATTTGCCGGCGCAGACCTTTCGAGTGCCGTAGCCCTCCATTCCACGCAGAGAGCAACCACTTCGAGGCTCAATCTTTCCCTCTATCCCACGAGGGAGGTTGATAGCAATATCCAGCGGCACTGCGACTCTGGAGTGAGCCGGAACATGGAAGTCACGAGGAACGCAGAGGTCATAGCCAATCGAGCCGTTGACCGCCTTTGCAGGTGCAGCCGCACCGTCGGAGAGGAACTTTATTTCAAACTCCTTTTTGCGGAATTTGGGTTTGGGTTGTTTCTTTGTTTCTTTCATCGTTTTGTTGCAGATGTTTACCGAAAGGCAAGCGTTAGGACTCATGCCTAACGCCTGCGCTGCTGTTGTGCTTGGTGTTATTGTTTGGCGAAAGTTACTCTGAGGGTTGATGATACGGTAGGTATCGGGGCATTGACTGTTACCATTTCTCCAGTCTCTCGATCTACCACGTCGATGTTGCCGGAGATTGATTTCAGGAACATCTGACGAGCCTTAATCTTCGTGTCGATGTCCTCTTTTTGACGCATGAGTTCTGCATACTCTTGGTCGCCGCTACTTGCGTAGTCGTAGCGTGTGGTGTTGGAGATTGCGACTTTGGCACCGGCATATTCTGCGCTCTTGCCAACTTCGGCCACAGCAGACTGAGTGGCCGATATTACGTCTGGGTGTTTGAGGAAGATTTCAACAACCTCGCTGATGGCTTTCATGTGAACGAAAGCATGTACTGGGTCAACTTGACCGTTGAGAACTTGTGCCACGAGGTCTGCGGCCACGTTAGATTGTGCCTCTTTGGAGAGGACGGGTGCAGCGATGAACTTCTGCATTGCTGTTACTTGTTCCATTCTGAGTTTCGTTTTTGGGAGTTTAACTTATTTGCTTTTCTTATCCTTGCGGTAGTCAAGGATTGAGAGTCGTGTGAGATAGAACACTATGTACCATACTAAGGCTGCCACGGCAAAGCCTATGAGGTTGAAGTGTCCGGCGAATAGGTGGAAACCTATCCAAACCGTAGAGAGGACGAGCATTATCACTCCAAGTGCCACTTGGTAGCCGTCCATGATGAGAATTGCTGTTTTTTCTTTCATTCCGTTTCAGGTTTACTTATTTGCTCTATTGATTTTGCGAGTACGAGGTTAGTCGTTCAGATACCCCGGAAGTTGTTTTTCGATATAAGCCGATAACTTATTAAGTTCATCGTCAGATAATTCAATGTCGAAATCCTCTGTTTCGGGGTTAAACTTGAAGCCTGTAAGTTCCGTTACACTTACACTCGCATTCTTTATGATTGTAGTTCGGGGCACCCAGTAACCATCGCCATCTTCGATGTGGTCGGCAGCAGCGTCAAAAGAACCCTCAATCATGTATTCTTCATTCTCGAAATAGATACCGTTGGAACGGCTATCATAACAATCGTAATCGTAATATCCCAATCCCAGTTCGCAATCATTCGCGCAACTTTCTACGATTTCATCAAAATATGATGAGAGGGGGTTGACTTGGGTTTCTATCATCTTCGTTTCGTTTTAGAACTTATTTGCTTGTGGGTGTGTGAAGTTTGATTTTCACAATGCAAAACTAATCATAAATTATCTTTTATGCAAATTTTAACGGCCTAAAATTGCTTTTCAATCTCAAATAAATTTTTATGGCTCAGGACATAAGACCCACATCTTCTTAAATCTCTGTTAAGAGATTTTTCTTATTATTCTTTATCTTCTTATAGGATAGGCGTATCAGTTTGCATATCAATTTGCGTATCAAGACGGTTCGTTTTCTGCGTATCACTGATATGCAGATTGATATGCAGTTATTCTTGAATTACAAATGGTTATCCTACAAAATCTGCATATCAAACTCTAAGAAAATTTGCGTATCAGAAAACGACCGAATTTGCATATCAGTATCTCCGATTATGTTCTGCATATCAATACGCCCTCAATTTTGCGTATCACTAATATGCAAATTGATATACAAATACGACTGATAATAAACTTGTTACGGAACTTTTCTGCATATCAACACAAGAGCACATCTGCATATCAATATCCTCTTTATCGCACCGCGAGTGGGTTGTAGTCTTGACAGGCGGCTGAGTCGCTTTCTGCCGCCATTCTTATTAACTCTAACCCCAATAACTATGGCTCAAAAATTAGAAACTGACCTCTTAAGCTGGGTGGCAATAGAGGTCTGCGATGAACTATTTGCCGTCGCTGCGTCTGACCCCAAAATAATGGTCAACAACTGGTGTGCTTTTGCTGTCCTTGCAATATTCAGGGAGGCGGCATCAATACTTGACTCAATCGTTATCCCCTCGATTGATGAATGTATGGCTGGGAAATACGAGCCACGGATCTTATCCTGCAATCCCAAATGGGAGCAACTTAAATCGTGGCACTCCGAACATTGGCTACTCTCTCAATTCGACTTCATGGAGAGTCAATATACCGAGTATATCTCCATGCCGGAGTTACATCTGGAGCACTTTTGCCTTGGATTGTAAGAAATCCAACCATAACAAAACAGACGCACCCGTATTGAGTGCGTCTGCTTGATAATTAAAACTTTCGTATGTTATCTTATCCACAAGTTTTTTATTGGAGCAGTCCATAATAAAAGATGCGCCACACGAAAGCGGCGCACCAAACAAATAATTCAAATTATCACTCTCAAATTATGCGATATGCTTATTATTTAGTATATTTGCAAGAGGAAAAACACAAAACTCAACCGCCTGCAATCCTTAATCACATTGCGCAAATTCTTATAATAGGAGCAGATAAAACAGACAACGATACACGTCAGCGAGTATTCCGAGTTCCACCCAAAACACAACATTCTTTAGATTGATTAGTCCTGCTACGAGTCCGAGGATTGAGAGCCACGGTACACCTATTGTCATACTTAGCCATACAACCGCAGACACTCCAAGAACAATAGCAGAGCCGACATGTACCTTGCCTTCAAGCTCATCTTTGAATGCCGGACTTGCAGCGATAAAGAGTATGCCGGCTACGATAAAGAACGCAAGAAACTGATAACTCTCCGGGGTGTGGTTCAGGAGTGGAGCAACGGCCAAGGCCGCGGCTGTTACAAGCACTCCAGAGAACAGCCACTTACTCCCAAATCGTAGGTAGTAGGTTTCACTAATGGAGGTAGGTACTCCACCTTGACAGCAGACCAACAAGAGGTACACCCCCATAACGAGACACGAGGCTATGACTGCTACCCATTCCATATCGAGTCCTCCCAGTTGATGTTAGACTTCTCCTCCCAACCTTTTGAATAGGCGGTCTGCTTGTGTAGAGTGGCCGCCTGAGCAAAGTCGCCAAATTCTTTGGCAGTGGTAAAGGTATAGAACGCCGGTGTGCCGTCTGCATGGTCTCCCAGCTTGAATGTCATAGGGAATAGCGTATCTCCGGCAAGAGGTAGATTTACGAGTATGCCGAGGATATTGGTCTGGTTTTCGGTATCGAGTTTAACCGGAAGTTTATTCCACACAAAGCCGTGCAGAATATTCTCATCGGTGTCTGAGTCTATCTGAGCAGAAACTATGGCCTTAATCTCATCAAGAGTAGGCTTTGCCGTGAAACGCTGTCGATAGTTCCAGCCTGTTTGTTCCTCCTCATTGTCTTTACCGAAACCGAAGATTAACTCCCATTTGCTACGGCCGATTTTATAGAGGCCGTCCTGTCTGCCAGTGGCGCCATATATCTTTTCCATCGTTATTTTAGATTTAGTTTAGTCATTAGACAGTCCATTTCTTCCTCTGAGGGTATCCGCATACCTAATGATGTAGCAGAAATAAAATAGGCTTTGGGGTATTGCCCCGAGTAGTCCATTTGGATAGAGGCGAAAAAAGGAGTCTCGCCACTTTTCTCCAGTTCATCGAGGTTCTGCCACAAATCTCGATCTCCAGTCCACATTTTGCGCAAAATACTATTGAATGACTTTTCGGCGCACTCGATTTTCTGGAGTGCAGCAGCTAAGGAAGTACGTCCATACCACACCTCTTGTAGTTCGGAGTGATAGATGACTTGCAGGATATATTTTTCCTTTGGTTTTTCCACGAACTCTTGAGATATACCTCGGGAGGCTGCGTCTTGCAGTCTGCGGTTGTAATCGTCCCTATCACGCCGGGCTACCATGCCACGCTCAAAGTCAACCACTATAAATCCTTGTCCGGATAACTCACGAGGATAAATTTTATTCCCTCGAAAGTTCTTTTTCCCATCGAGGGTGGTTGGTTTCAGCTTAAACTCTCCGAAATCTTTCATCTTTCTTTTATGCTTTAATCGTTTATATTCACTGGGCGCGATTAGGGTTTTGAGCAGATGCTTGCAATCGGCATGAGAGGCCATTCCGAAGAATGAGCCTATTAACTTTTGCCGACGCTTGCGTGATTTGACTCTCGCCAACCCTCTCGCAAATTTTTGCTTAGTTCTTTTTCGTATCAGTGCATGAGTGCCAAAATTCTTAAATCCGAGGAAGTCGCAACCGTCTGACAAAGGACGGACAGCCTCACTTGACTTGACACTCAAATTGAGTTCTGCGAGTAGCGACACGAGATAATTTCTCAGTAACCATAATTCCTTTTTGGCTGCCGCGAATATCACTATGTCATCGCAATATCGGTAGTATAGGAAACGCACCTTGACACCGCTAATAGTCAGTTCGCCTATGCTAACAGCAACCTGCACACATTCCTGTACACCATTCTCAGTAAAGATGTAATTCTTGACTCGGGCACTCATCTTGTGGTCTATCTCCGAGAGGTGGAGATTGGCAAAGCACTGTGATGAGCGTAGGCCCTTTGAAATTCCTTCATCTTCAGGGAGCAATTCAACAAAGTTATCGAGTATTGGGAGCAATATCGGGTCAGATGTATATTGACGGATCTGCAACTTCATTATCTTTTGACTGATATTGTCGTAGTAGTGGCAGATATCGCATTGATAGAAGTACCGCATGAAATCCGGCACATTCTTCATATCTTCCTCGATAATGTGGAATAGCCAGTGCATACCTCGACCTTTGATTGACGCGCCCGTGTTTGTTATCAAGGTTGGATAAGTATATTTCTCAAACACCGACATAATGGCGTGGCAGCCTACACGGTGATAAACCGTGGGGCATTGGACTATTCTTTCCTTCGGCCCGTCAGTAACACGCAAGGTACGGAAATCCATTTGCGTTATTCTGAATATTCCAGAGGAAATTTCTGCAATAAGCCTATCGACATATTGCTTTCTCTTTGGCCTTATATGGTTTCTTTGGCCCGCATTCTCCAAATGGCTGACAACGTAATCGAAAGCATTCTCCATATTCGACCGCTCCACAATCTCACTTGTGAGGTTGCAGAGAGGAAATTGCCATGCGAGTTTATCGCCTGCCGTTTCCTGAGTCATGTATGGAATTTCTTCTTTCATTCTTTTTCTTTTATAGCCTTCAGGCGCTTATGTTATGTTCCGGCTTTCTTCCAATCTTTTCCAACTTGGAATACTTTGGAAAGGGTTGCCGAGGCTTGTATCCCTCGCAGAGTGCGTTGCCTAACCCGTAGGCGTTGCAGGGTCATACGATTATGAGAGCATGAGGGGGAGCCTCACGATTATTCGCTTGAATGTGAGCCGAGAGCCGTTGTTCGTGTTCGAGTTCGTAGAAACGTTGTTCGCGTTCGAGTAAACGAGACCGCCATTCGCATTCGCATTGTTGTTCGCACGGCCAACGACACGGCACTGGGGATACGCTACCTTTTTTCTTTCATTACGTTATCCGTTTTAGTTGCCAGAGATAGGCCACTTAGAGCGGCCTATCTCTTATGATATTACTTTTTCATGCTGCTTCGTTTGTTTCAGAGGTTTCATCAATAATCTCAATCTCCCCACTGAAGGCGAGCCGAGAGCCGCCGTACGTGCCCGAGACCGTAGAAACGTTGTTCGCGCTCGAGAAAACGAGACCGCCATTCGCATTCGCATTGTTGTTCGCACGGCCAACGACACGGCCTCTATCGTGAGTGTAATAGTAGCCATCGCCGTAGTGCAAGTTCCACTTGGAATTGTCGGTGGAACATCTGGAGGCCAGTGTATCACAGAACCTACCAAACTTGACACGCGCAATGCAATAATCTCGCATATTCAGTCCTTGCACCGTGCGCTCGGTTTTATCTACCGGATCGTAGATATGATAAACTGCGTCGATAGGGTCCGAGGTCTGGCCAATACACTTGTTTTTCTTGAACGAGGCGAAACTTGCAACGTTAGCTGCGATGTTATCCATCCATTCATAGTTACAGGCCACGAAGTTCTGAATACCAAAGATTATGTTGCCGATGTTAGAGCCGCTATACTTCCTCGTTACGTTGCCGAAAGTGTTGAAGTTGTTAGCGCCGGTCGTGTACTGAGAGCCACAACCATATCCGGCATAAGCCTGAATATCTCGTTCACCTGTCAGAGCCATTACGAGGTTGGCTATATCTTTCGACATTTCGTAGTCGATAGCATGATAGCCTTCTCCGCGCATTTCGCAGACGTTCATAAAGTCCTTATAGGTGAAGTTCATGGTCGAGGTCGGTACAGAGGAGTTGCGCACATTGCCCTCGTTGTCATACTGCCAGTCTGCGTTGGTGGTCGCAGTGCCAGTACCACATTTTGTCTTTTGGCCACTGATTGAACGTGGGCGCATAAGGTTATCCACATGAATACCGTACACACCGACCAGACGTTTACGAGTATGCACCCAATCAGGCTCGATAGCCTCGATAGCCGCTGAGTCAACGGCTATGGCCTCCAAATCTTCAAAACCGTTGGGAGCGGTAAAGAGGAGTTTGACAGAGCCGGTCGGCACATCGCAGAAAACGTATTCTCCGTTCACGAAGTCAAAGAGAGCGTGAGTAACCATCATGTTGAATTTCGACACGACCTTGTCGTCAGCGTCCACAAAGACTGCGCCGATAGTAGAGTTGTTGAGGCCCGGCCAGCGGACTTGCTTCATGCCCTCCACCTCAATCTCATAAACGCTGTAGTTCGGGTTCTCGATGATAGTAACGTCATCGCCCTTGACCACCACCTTATCATCGACAATCGTATATACGCTTGCCATTGATGTATGGAGGCAGTCAGAGAGTTTTTTGCGGTTGACTTTGGTAGATGTTGAGATTGGCTCATCTACCATACTGCTCACGAAGAAATATTTCTTTTGGTTCTTGAAGTCATTCACACCCTTATACCAGTATTCAGGGAGCAACTTCATTATGTCGAAGCCTTCTCCTGCTTGGTCTGTGGGGTCATACTCCGTGCCGTCGGCCAAAAGATTGTAGTTGGCGTCAGAAACCTGAACGCAACGCATTTTCTTTGACGTGCGGTTATAGGAACATTTGTAGGCGTGACTCATGTCACGAACTCTTACGAAGTGACCGCTTGGCTCGTAGTCCTCTCCGATAGTGCCGTTTTCAAGGTTCGTGATGTTCTGACTGTCACTTTCAACATCATCGAACATAACGCCGGTGTACTGAGCGTTGTGGATTTCAAGTTGCGGAAAATATTTCTTCAACTTTTCAATGGTCACAGAGTCTGAGCCGTTGTCGGGGATTAGGTTCTCCATAATCCACCGGCCCGTGATACCCGAGCATTGGTTCTTTTCCTCATAGGCTTGGCCGGAGGGGTCAAGACCCACCGCACCGCTTGCTTGCAGAGCCGCAAGGATTGAGGACGGAGCGGTAATGTTGACATCCGGCAGTCGGATATAACGGATTGACGAGGAGGTTACGATGCCGTTGATGAGAGTCATCGGGTCAATATGCGGACAGCCTGAGAGCATGAGTCGGATAACATTGCTCATGCCTGCTATGGTCAAACCGCCGGGGTATGTCAACTTGGGGAGGTTGACAAAGTTCAACTCTGTCATGCTTGCAGGTAGTTCAAGAGTCACAAGCGGAGAGGTCTCGGCGGTAGTGATCGAGGTCAGTTCAGAGCCGGAGGCAAGCACCGTTTCAAGACGCGGACACTTCGACGCATTGATACTCTTTACCTCAGTGGTACGAATATCGAGGTGGCGGAGGAACGGCAGGTCGCCGAGGTTCATGGTTTCAAGGAAACCCGTATTGCCGGGCGAGAGCCGCCATGCTGTCCTATGGTTGACAGAGCCAATAACGATTTTCTCTGCAAGACTCATTACCGAGAACTGGAAGTTCGGGTCAAGCGACAACTGCGAGAGGTCGATTTCGCTCATGCGGTCGGCTTGGTAGATGTAGAGCAGAATGTTATCGCCATGCTGGAAGTCGGTAAATACGCCCTCCTCTCCGGCTTGCAGATACATGCCCTGAGTAACGTTACCACCGTCATTACCGATACCGAAGTAACCGGTCTTGGCCGCTTTGAAACGGATTACAGCACCAGTCTTGGCACCGACACGGCCACCGAGGACGTGACTTGCGTCCTTGAAGTCACCGGTTTGGTAGTAGCCATCACGAATGCGCCACCTCTGCTCAATGAACGCAGGAAGCGAAGTCAGGCCGAGGCCCTGCAGCGCATAATAGTATATGTCGTTGTAGCCGGTGTAATGGATATACTTGCGTTCTCCGTCAAAAGAGGACACAACCTTTGGCCACGTTTTCATGCGCTTGGTCACAAAGTAGTAGAGCGCACCTTTGGGCGAGAATGGGCCGGCACCGATACCGTCAATCTCAGGGAGGTTACGCATTGTACCTACGACGCCGGGGAGGGTCAGAGTGTTGCCCGAGGCATCGCTAATCATTTCCTGATTGTCGCAGCGGCGCAGATTGTTCCAAAGTATTGAGCCACGTCCGGCATAGCACTTATCATCGGTCTCAGGGTCGAGCTCAGAGGGTATTGTGTTACCACCGTCATTGTCCTTACCGTTGCAGGTGTCGCAGTCATATACTTTGTTGAAGTACATGCGTATAGGCTCCATTGAGGTAGGAGAATGATATTCGCCATTCTCAACCCAGCAGCCGTCCTCCAAGAAGAACATAGGCTGCATATTCTTGGCTTGCTGATCGACAGCAGCGAGATAGTCAGTGAAAGCATAGTAACTGATGAGCGACTGAATGCTCATATATTTCCACGCATTCTCTTTCCAGATTTTCTGCCATGTCGAGGCAAGAGCGGCCTTTGAGTAGTCGCAACTGTCACAGAATTTCAGAACATTATAGAGTTCGTAAGGCACTTTACGACCCATTGCGAGGTCAATCTGCAACTGGTCATCGTCCACCATACACTCGAAGTAGCGAGTCCATGCTGGATAACTTGCTTGACCGAGGTTGAGCTTTGTAACCCACGAGGACTCTGTGGTAGTCGGCGCCATCATATCTTCGACTGAGCCGACTCCCATAAACCAGTCCATAGCGTCGTAGGTAATCAACTCATAACCTGATACCGGATTAAGGACATCGCCGGTAATCTGCCACTTACCGTTGACTTGCTTCATCGAGCCGTTACTACGCGCCCACTCGCCACCGCTGAAACGCATTATGCGATAATCGCGGCCGCAGTACATGGAGAGCAGATAAGGCATAGACGTGTCGAGGCCTTCTGTCTGCTTGAAACGAGCCATTGTCTGGTCAAGCGTTTCATCGGGCAGACCGAAAAACTCGATGAAGTCACCGTAGTTCAGGCAGCCTTTATTGTAGCCGGGAGTGTTCTGGAAACCGAGAGCGACCTGTTCGCCCTTATCCTCTTTCCAGTTACCTTTGGCATGAAACCACGCATCGGTCAACGACTCGTTAGTAGCACGGAAAGCGGCTATCGGGTGGTTGGCTGTGGAGTGGTTCATCTGTAAGCCACTGACCATGACTCCACTCTTGCTCCATGTGCCGTCGAAAGCCCTCTGAGCAGGGGTCATGTATGTAGAGCCGAGTGAGCGGTATGTGGCGTTCATCATATCGCAGACTCCGCAGTCATTGGCGTTGGAGCTGTCCGAGTAGTCCACCTTAACTGTGATAATCGCGACGGGAATAGTGCTTTCTCCCACACGGACGTAGCCAATTTTCATCAACTCATAGGTCTTGAGAGCGTCGGCATTGTCATAATCAGGATTGAGCGGTGTAATTTTCCAATCCTTTTCTTTGGCGAGATAGAAACGGTCGTTCTTGATAGGACGTTTGGCCGAGGTCGTACCTTGACGACGCCAACGGACATTTTCTGCCTTGAATGATCGCCACGGCATTGTCGGGTGGAAGTAGAACAGGGTACACTTGAAATTCTGCTTAGTGTCGATGTCAGAGTCAAAGCTGTCAAATGTAGCCTGCGGAGCAACGACAACGTAGTATGGAATACCTTTGGCTTTTAGGGAGTCCAAAGTCGGGCGGTTCTGATTGTCAAGGACATTTTCAGACTCATACTCGGCGGTCATGGCTGTAGTGTCAGTCAGTTTGCAGAGATAATTCTGGAAAGCCTGCGCCCATTCATAGTAACTGTCATAGGCGAGAACGTAGTAGAGATAGAAGTCACCGTCCGTACCGTCAAAACTGATTTGGCGAGTATTCAAGATAGCACCTGAGTTGGCGACATAACCGATTGCCCCTACTTCCTCACCATTGAGATAGAGTTTGATTGTAGCATAGTCGGTCGAGCCGCGATGAACGGTTATTGTGGAGGGTTCAACAACCACGGCAAGCGTGATTTTCTCTCCACACTTGAAAGCGCGAGTGACTGTCGTAGGAGTGCCGTTCTTGCAGTACATGACAACCTTGTTGCCGCAGATGTAGAAACCGGCGCCACTGTCGGGGTCATAGCACTCAACTAACTTAGCCTCGCTGTCTTTGATGTTGTTTGTGGCAAAGGCCATCTGCCACGCCATACCATTTGTTCGCTCCGTAGAGGCAGAGCCAAAAGGAGCAAACGGAATGTGGGCGGTGACGTTTTCTGCTATGCGGAGGCAGTTATCGCCGAGGTAATTGCCGAAACCGTTGGACGACCAGTTAGAGCCGAGGACTTCCATTGTAAAGCCATTGTTCGAGATTGTGTGGTCCGGTTCCGAGTTGGAGCGAGTGGCAAAGTCATATCCGAACAGCGCTCCCTCTTTAAGCACAGCAGCAATAGCAGAGCCGACAACACGTATCTGCATGGGGAGAGTCTTGACAGAGCCATTCTGAGCGAAAAACTCTATAACAGCAGAGCCATCGGTATTGTAGCCTTGTATCTGTTTAGATACCGAGTAGGTCTGGGAAATCTGGCATTCAACGGTGGTAACGAGGTGTCCGTCGATAAAGACTTCGGCTGTGGTGGAGTTTTTGTTAGGAGTATATGCCGCCACCTCCATTGCGAGTGTGTCGTAAAGACGTATTTCCCCATTGTTCTTATCGTTGTAGCGCAGAGCGACAATCGGCTTGGTCGAGGCTGGGTCAACACACATTATAGCAGTATAGACCGTATTGCCTTTTACGCCGGAGGCAACGTCCTCACCCTGTATGCGGATTGGATATGCACCATGAGCAAGAGCCACGCCGCAAACGTCTTTCGGGTCGATGGAGATTGAGTGAGAGTAACTGTCGGTTAGCGTAGCCACTCCGAGGCTCTGCCATTCGCCATTCAGGTAAATCTCAGTTGTGACTTTCACACCCAACTTTGACACGTTGTTAGCGAACTTATACATCAGAATGTTCTTGGTGCTTCCTCCTACTTCAACCGTAGAGGCTGTGGTGTAGTTGAGAGTCTGAACACAGGTGCAGGTCACGTCAACCGCTGTTACTGTAATGGTGCGACGTTTCACATTGCCGTCAGCGTCATAGGCGACAATGGTAAACTCTTTTTGAGCAGCCTCAGAAAAATACTGCGTAAAGTCCAGTGTAAACTTGTAGTCGGTGGAGGTTGCAGATGAGTTCGTATTGACCGTTTCCGAGTACAGAGTAATGCCGGAGGTAGCGTCAACAATCTCAATTCGACGTATGACACCGAGCACTTCTGTGTCACCGTCAAATGTGACTGACTTAATTGCAGCACGAGTAACTATATCCGCTCCGAAAGCGGCATATACAGCAGGGTTCTCCAGATAGATTGAGAGGGTCGAGCCTGCGACTTGACCGCCACCGTTGCTCTTGGGGATTTTTACTGCCTCTCCGATTGCTGCGCCAGTCTTATCCACTCCCTGAATGATGTAGTCCTCAGGGTCAGGAACGACTTCCAGTCCGGCAAATTGTTTCTGCTGCATATCGTATGCTCCGCCAGTTGAGAAAGCCTCCTTGCCATCTTTGGCCGGAGTGTCAGAGGTGGTCACAGAGCCACCACCGCCAAACTCTTTCCACAAGTCTTTGCTTGCGAAGTCCGTAGGCTGACCCGTGAACTGGTATGACTCCCACTTGTATTCCTCAACTCGGAACGTGATAACGAGGCCACCCTTTGCGTAGGTTATGCCTGATTTGGATTGTTCAGCGAGGATAGCGTCAATAGCCGTGTCTTTGGTATAAAACCCAGCCACGGATCGAGGACAAAGGGAGTCCACGTTTATGATAGCCTCGGCGCCGGCCGACATACCTGCAAGGTCAACCCAGTTCTTGGGATTGAGAAACTGAATGTCGGTAACGTTAGGGCCTACATACTGGTACGTTTTCCATGAGGCAGAGCCAATGGCGAATGTTATCTGCAAGCCGAGCGAGGCTACTCCCTCTTTGAGAATAGCCTGAAGGACGTTATGGGTCTGCGTTTCGGCGTTGATGTCCGAGTAATACTCTCCACTTGGCAGGGGTATTTCTACGGTTGCGTTGTAGGTGTTACCAACAGCCGAGCCGGAAATTGACTCCAGTTTGTCATTGTTGATACGATAGATGCCGTCGGGCAGACGATAGAGCCAGCCGGGGTTGTAGTAAATATCCGAATTGTAGAGTTCTTCTGCAATGCCGTAGAAGTCTGTATTTCCGAAACTTTGGAAGTACAAGCCGTCCTCGCCATTAGGACAGAGCCATACACCTTCTGTCGGCTCTTTACCTGTTCCATCCCAATATCCATCTGCCGGAAGAATACCGAGCGTGTTGATACGGTGGGCGTTGTCATAGATTTGGCGACTTGCCATCTCCTGCTGCTCTTTCAACTGAGCACCTTCGTCGCCGGGGAAAGCAGAACCAGCAACATGGCCGAGAGCGAGGTCAGAGCCTATGGCTATGAGTTCCGACCCACTCCAACGGAATGTCTTGTTTTCCGATGTGCAGGTGTAGATTTTGCCAGCGACTGGTATTCTGCCATTAAAGTCTGGTTCGTCACCGAAAGTCGCAGCGTCAGCCCAGTTGTTGTAATAGGTGAATACGTCCTTTTTTATCGCAAGAGTATTGTCCTCTATAGTCCAGAAGTCTTTAACAGAAACCTTTGTACCGACACTTGTATCACCGCCTACGATAGCAGGGGCAATTACAAATTCAGATTTAACCGGACGCAGTACAGCACTCCAGTCACTTTCAATAACTTGTAAATTTGATACAGCGAGTACGAAGCGGTTTGTATCACGGTTATAAACCACCATACAACCGGCGTCGGTTGACTTATGGTCGATAGATGCAAGTTGAGGGGTAATACCTTCAACAAATGCGTTGAACTCCACCACGTCATCAACGTAGCCGGGGAGATAAGCCGCCGGTACTTTTGCGTCAGGACCGAGAGGAGCTATGCCGTTTGCCAGACCTCTTGTGTCCGTAACGGCCTTAGCTGCATTTGCAGTTCCTTGTGCCGCGGCCGCAGCAGTCTTGGCCGCATTGGCAGCGGCAGCGGCATTAGCAGCCGCAGTTTTGGCTTCAGACGCAGTGGCTTTAGCGTCACCGGCTATAATCGTAGTGCTATTGAGCGTAGTCTGGAGTGCGTTATCCTTACTTTCTCGCTGCTGGGTTTCAGTATTGAGAGAGGTATCTGTTGACTCTATAATTTCGCTCAACAACTTACCGACACGTTCAGCCGTATTCTTACCCTCGCTGTCCTCATATCTGATGATGTCGGCTTGGGATTTCAGGTTGGATTTATTTATTAGTCCCATTGTCGTAGAGTGATTGGTTATCCGATTTTGCGTATTTTGATGCCTCCTGACGCTCTTTGAGAGCCGAGGTTGCCCGTAGGTATTCCGACATGGCTGCAATAGCGCAGACAGTCTCGGAGATAACTTTGAGCCACCTCCAGTGTGTCGTTGTAGCAGTCAGAGCGTTCTTTGGTGGAGATATGGGAGGCATAGTCGGACTCCTTCAGCACCGTACCAAATCTGGTAGTCTGAAAGTCTCCGACCATGACGTTCTTTGCGAATACGAAGTAGGCTATGCAGCACTTCAAGCCGACAAAGGAGTATAACTCGCCATTATTCGCTCTGTAAGTGCCACCGGCCAAGAGGGTCTGATACTTCTCGTTTTCCTCCCCATTGGCGAGGAGGTCAAGAAACAACTTGTCGCCGAGGACAGGCTTAATGTTCATCTGTTCTGCCTCAGTGATGTACGATGTAATTTTTTCATGGTCAACTTTGCCGCCTATGGGCCGGCCGAGTTTTACGACCTCACTTGATGTGGTTAGGTGTTCCATTGTTATTGACTACTATTTGTGCCTGAGGCTGTTCTGTGGACTTGTTGCTTACATATACAAGAGGCTCTATCTCATAGTCCTCGGCGGCGTTAGCCACTTCAAACCAGTGGTCGAAAATTCTTTTCAACGCTCGGGATATTGCACGGCGCTGTTTCGATACATAGGAGTTGTAATACTCGTAAGCCTCCTCTACCAAACTGCTACTCCACCCCGAGGGACTAACTCGAACATTGTACCACGGCTCTTGACCGAATGCGGAGTATATGCGTTCAATCGTGCTACTCTCCGTGCAGTTGAATTTGGAGTCATAGTTCGTACCCTCGACATTGATAAACTCCGGCTTTTCTTCCTCGGAGTTAATTGTTACGTCCATGATCGAACAGCAATTCATATCGCCCTGAAACACGTCGAGGCTCTTGGCGAAATCATATTCATCATTCTGCGGAACTACGTTGCCACTCTCATCGTATTCTATGGTCATACCTTTGCGGTGTACGAACATACCTGAGAGCATGAACCCATTTCGGACGTTTCGGTATTTTACGTTGTCAAGGCCCTCATCAGTGGAGAGGTTCGTGACAACCTTATCGTATATTGGTTTGGGGTATTGATAGCGTCCGTCTAACGATACCCATAAGATTTGTCCTTGATAGCTGTCTATTCCTCCCGAGGCTTCTATTTGCGACAGCACTACCTCGGGGATAGGATTGAACATGTAAATCTTCTTGACGTTCTTTTTGTCAACGTTGATAGGTTTGCCTTTGCGAGTACGTTTGCCCGTCCAGTCAGGGTGTACGTTGATATAGACTACTTGACCATCTTCTTCTTCCTCCTCCAGTCGGCAATTCTGGAATGGTATGTGTTGGAGTTCCACAATCTCGCAGGCCATATTATAATTGACGTGGAGAGCGAAACCATGATAATACGCAAGATCGGCAGCAATAAGGCTGTTAATATCGTCAAGCGTTTCCCCCTTACGGTTGCAGATGTATTCTGCAAATTCTTTGTTATGTAAGCCATTTCCCTCAATGAACGTCATATAGCGTTCCACGCAGGTCAGACCGGTGGAACTGTTCTGAATGAGGTCGTACATTCGTTGGGGATAGAGATTATCACTCCCATACGTTTGAATGTTTAGCAGAGTCTGGTAATCGACACTGAACCTCTTGAGAGGGCGTATTACACTATTGGCGTTCATTGAGGTATGGCTTTGTTCGGAAATGATTATTCAGCCTTTTCTTCGGCAGGAGCCTCAGCGTCGGCTTTCTTTTTGAGCATGGAGTTTGACTGGCGAAGCCCTTTGTTCTCTTTTTTGAGGTTTTCGACCTCTTTCTGGAGAGCGTCGCGCTGCTCTGTGGTGGTGGCTAACTGCTCATTGGCGGTGCCGAGTTCCATTCGGAGATTTTCGATTTCGAGGTCTTTCTCCGTTGGATTGTCGGCAGAGTCAGCCGGAGCATTGAGTTGTGCTTCGAGGTCAGCGATGTGGGAGTCACGCTCTGCGAGGAGAGCATCTTTCTCGGCAATCTCAGCATCCTTTGTCTTGATGATGTCGAGTATTTCTTCCTCGCTCATGTGGGGAGCATTAGCCGAGGTGTCGGCGGCGCGTTCAACATAGGCGGCCACACGAACTTTCCAGTCATCGGGCAGCTCTGCGAAGATGTTGGCGTTATTGGGATTGAGAGCGAGATACCGTTCAGCGACCTCGTTAGTGAGATTGGCAGAGGTATAGGCTTTCGATTGACCGAAGAACGTAATGACGGCACCGGCCTTCAATTTGTAGTCTGATTTCTTGGGCATGGTCTTGTCCTTTTTAAGTCTGATTTTGATTTCGATATACGCATCACGATAGCAGTCACTACAGCCTCGGTTAGTTATAACCTTACCGAACAATTCGTAGTACACTTTATCGAGAAAGGCCCTGTCAAGATTAGAAAAGCCGTCTGCGAAACGGCTTTCCATGTCTTGAAGGGTCTTGATGATTTCGTTGTAGTCCATTGGTCAAATTGAGGTTATGAACCGGCAACGAGAGAGGCAATAGCGGCGCGAGTAGTCGCTACGCTATCATTGAACAGATATAATCCGGCAGACGGAGCACCCGTTTCCTCCAGTGTGGCAGACCAACCGCCATCGGTTTCCTCGGAATACTTATCGTCAGCCAATGCTGTAGCGGATAAGCCCTGCTCATAGCCATACACCTCAAAGGTGTTCTTGCCGTCTTTGCCTCCATACTTGTTTTCCAGTATGGCCACAAACGAGCCGTTTGCGAGGGGGTTGATGATGTCGTTTACCACGTCAGGACCGTTGTCGAGAATGACCAGACCGAGAGTCTTTGTGAACTTGTTACGGTAGGTGCTTGAGGCCATCGCCTTGTTTGTACCCGAGAATGGAGTTTTCCCGGGTACATACATGCGATAGGCTTTCTTGCCTTTCTTCAAGACAAGGGTCGTGAGGACACACGGGTTACTGGCGTCGCGGGCGCAGGAGTCAAAGTCTATGTCATCGTAGTTGATGATATAGCCATAATTTTTGAGACCTGCCACGGAGCTGGACTCGCAGTTTGCAGCGAGGTCGGCAGCCAACTTGTAATCGCAACTTTCAGTAGCCATAGTGGTTCGGGGTTAGAGCGCAACCTGAACGAGAGCGTCCTCGCCGACGAGGGTGCCGATGTTCGACTGTGCGAAAATGTTGTTGTAACGGGTTTCGTCGTTGAACGTAACCGAGAGGTCGGCGATGAGTTCTTTGGCGGTCGTACCGGCAAAGAGGTTCTGGGGCGAAGTCAGAAGTGCGCGGTGCGGGCAGTTCAGAGAAGTGCCGTTGTCCTCATACTTCTTAATCATTCTGTCCCAAATATCGAGGACGATAATCTCGTGGCCGTCATAGCGAGAAAGCTGAATGCCGGAGGTTACATGCTCAACTTCGAGCTGAAGATTGTGCAGACGCTTGACATCGTTACGGAGGGCCTTGAACAGGGAGTTCGTCATCATAAGGGCGTGGTCGTCCTTGTCGAAGATGCGAGAGTCCGCGTCGGAGAGCATATCGTCAACAATGCCGATAGCCACACCTTCCTTACGGAGCAGAGCCTTCTGGTCAGCATAGGTGGTGGCGGCGTTGGCGGCGATAGCGGTAAGCTGGTGGTCATTGTCTGCGGTGATTGCTTTGAGGCGCTTCCACAGACCGTCGGTCATTGTGAACAGAGAGGTATCGACGCCATCGGTCAGCAGACCGGAGTCAGCGATATTCTTGGCATTCTTGTCACCGAACCATACGATACGCCAGAACATTTCGACCATTGCGCGCTGGAGCAGCGGAACGAGAATGTCGTTCCAGTACGGAGTATCGGGCAGGTAGGCTATCTGAGTGCCTGTGTTCAGAGAATACTTGGCGATAGTGTTCTCGAGTTCTGTATAGCAGATATGCTTTGCAATCTGCCACGGGCCGAGTTCCCACTCTTTCTCAATACCGGTGATATTGATATTGTCATAGTTAGGTGAACAGCCGGACTTATTCTTGCCCACATCGCCCATATCGTCGATGTAGCCGAGTTTATGTCCGTTGTACACGCCCGCGGAGATCGTAACCACACGCTCTATTTCGGGGTCGTTGAAAACGGTGAGAAAGAGCAATTCGCCAAGGTCGCGTATCGCACCGTTATCAACTGTAAACTGACTAAAATTCATAGCTGTTGTTAGTTAAATGTTGATTGATTAGACTGAAGCCGAGGTTACTTGCCACGGGCGGCACGTTTGCGCGCGGCCTCGGCACGCTGCTCACGGATCTTGCGCTGGGTCGCGGTTTCGCCTGTGGTGCGACGGGCAGAGGGACCGGTTTCCACGAAGCGGCGGTTAGCGGGGGTGTAAGTTGACTTGCTTGCGAGTACCTTGTCGAGCCACTTGCGGCCACCGGCCTTATTGACTTTGGCGAGGATTACACGCTCGTCGGCGGAAAGGACACGGGCGCCACGCTTGGCCTCGAGTTCCTGTTCGAGTTCTTCCACCTGCTGTTCGAGGTCGGCGTTTTCCTCCACGAGAGTTTCGACCTGCTCGATAAGTTCGTTCTCGTCGAGCTCACCTTCGCCTTCGTCGGTAGGTTCGCCGTCAGCAGCAGGAATAATTTCGGTGATTACACCTGCCTCGACGATGATGACTGTGCCGTCGTCTAAGACAAATTCTCCGTCAGGAGTTGCGGTGTCGCCTACCTGCGGCTCGCCCTCCTCGCGGTCGATAGTGAGTTCAGAGCCATCGGCAGCGGTGACTACCATAGCCTTCATACGGAGGTCGGACATACGACGGAGGCCGGCCTTTGCAAGCAGGCGGTTGAGCTTGCTGCTCTCCACCTTGACAAATTTCTTTCTCATTGCTGTAATTGTTTGTGGTTTGATATTGATAAATGTTCGTGATTTCGATGCCGTGAGGGGCGAGAGGGTCTTTGAGATAAATCCCATCTCAATAGCCTCATCTGTGCCGACGTAGGTGTCAAGAGCCATAAGAGCCATTAACTCCGTGCGCGTAGCGTTGGTGCGCTGAACATAGAGGTCGAGGATTTTCTTTTCCTCCATACGCAGTGAGTCAGCCTGCACTTTGAGTTGGTCGATGTTCTTTTCGAGTTTGTCTGCGGTCAGTCGGGTGTACCAGTCTAATTCAGGACAGGCGAGAGCCGGATTGTGGATACAGAAGTGGGCGTTCTTGTATGCGAAACGACGCTCCAACGGAGCAGCCAAAAGGATAATCGTAGCCATTGAGGAACACTCGCCCTCTACGGTGCAAGTGATTGTTTTCTTCGAGCGGCGCAGTTTGTCGTAAATCGCCCAGCCCTCGACACAATCACCGCCACGGCAGTGAATACGAATGTCAATGGCGTCATCGTCCTCAGGCATTGAACTGATGAACTCGTCGATGTCCTTATAGCACACGCCGTCCCTGCCCTCCCAGTTCTGGAGCATGATTTTTTCTTCTTCTCCAACGATGTCGTTGTAAATTTTAAGAGTAGCCATTGCGGTTCGTGTTAATTAACTATACCGCAAAGTTACCTACGCTTAATCGCCTAATCTCTATATTATTACGCCATTTCACTGAACTGGCGCGTTCATTGTTTTGCTGTTTTGAGAGGGCGCGCAATAGGTCGGCAAATCTTAAATTTGTTCCATATATCAACCATTCGGAATGTTTCTTAATATGGCTAAGGTTATACACGTTCATCTATTCTCTCGGCCACGAGGCATGGTCAAGGACTTCTATTTCTCCAGTATCGCGGCTGTCTATACCATCTTGACCGCAGAAGATGTTGGAGCTACCCTCAACTATCTCCAACATGCAGGACTCAGTGGAAACGGCACTGTTGCAACTAAAAAGGCTATCATCAAGCAGGCCACCCTGCACTCCAAGTCGATAAAATAATAGCGGAGTCAGTTGTTATACCGCTCCGCTATTCAGTGGATTTTTAGAAAGCTTGTAAGTCTGATAACTCAATAGGAACATTCAGCACGAGCCTCCGCAACCGCTTTTTGAGCGTCGGCAAAGTTATCGTACCAGTCGGTATAAATATCCCGATCGCGAGTGCTTGTCATGTGGCTCTCAGGTTTGATTGAACAAATCTGAGTCATTGTTATGGCAGCCGTTACCCTACCGCTGTCATGGAATGTAGAAGTCACGCAATAGTAGGTCTGCTCATTCATGGTTTCTTAGGGTCTTGTAATTGTTCACAGATAGCAACCCTATGGCCAGCTCTTACAATTTTGGGGAGGTATGAGTCGAGAGCATGGTGAGGAAAGCCAACCAATGCTACCTTTGTGCGCTTGCCGGCTCCTGTTGTTTCGATAAGAGTAAGTCCAAGAATTGCGGAGCAATCTCTGGCATCTTCGTGATAGGCTTCGTAGAAATCTCCATTGCGAAACAGGAGTATGGCGTCTGGGTGTTTGGCTTTCATCGCCACATGCTGTTTGAGGCATTGTTTCCGGAGTTCGAGGTATTCATTCATAGTCTTACTTGTTAGTACGTCCATAAAACTGTTTCCTGCCCTTTGGCGCAGAGGTCATCTACTTTGGCACTCGCTATCTCATACATGGTGGAGATTAGACTGGGAGGTACGCTGTCGCGTTTCCCGTCTGCTATGTAATCGACATTCCAGTAAGCCACTGAGCCAACCATTACAACATAGGCGTAGCAACGGCACTTGTGGCCGTTAATGAGGCGCTGGGCGATTAGTCTATACTTACCACCACGTTGCTCCTTATGAGCATTGATGATTTCTTCGTATGTCGCTTGTTTCATATCAGACTAAGGTTGATGCGTTGAACGATCGGAAAGCGTGTTTCTCCACGTCCCAAAAGCAGATTGTTTCAGCCGGGCGGTCTTTACGAGTATTGCCGCCACCGACAGGGTGGTACTCTATATTGCAGAGAGTCCCGACAGCCTCGCGGATTTCTCCATTGGCCTTGCGGAATGTAAACTTAACTTCGCCCACGAGCATACCGGCGTAAATTTTAACGGCCTTCCAAGCCAGACGCAGAGCCTCACTGAAACTACCAACGTGGGCGCGTTTCAGGATAGAATGTGCAATGCGAAAGAGTTTCGATTTATCTATCATCTTTGTTTCGTTTAGGTGGTATGTAACTTATTTGCTTATTTCTTAGAAGTCTTTGCTGTTAATCCATTCGGCCACGTCTTTGAGTGTCTTGCACTTCTTGGGTACGAGGAGATTTCGTGAACCTCTTATCGAGAGGCAAACCTTGCGGCCCTCCCAAAATGTAACATCGACCAACGGGTGGGAGATTGTTTCCCGAAAATCGCACCGTTCCGTGTGTTTCATAGCCAGTGGCAGGAAATCACTTTTGCGGTGAAAGGTGGCATCTATCTTGCAACCTTTTGAGTTGATAACGTATCCCATGGAGATTAAGCGACTTTAGAAGATTTGACTATCTCGAAAGTGAATTTGCGACCAAAACGGTCAGCGGAGAAACCTCTGCCATGGCCAAAGAACTTGACATCTGTCAGTCGGCCGTCATCGGCCAGTTGGCTGAGATATTCACGGCACTCAGCATTGGAGCGAGTAGTGATTACTGATATGTTCTCGTTTCCTTCAATCTTGCGGATTACCGAGTAGAGGGTGGATTTCTTCATCATCGTATTGGATATGTTATGTTTGATTTTCATATTACAAAACTAATCAAAAATTATCATATACACAAATTTAACAGTCTGAAAATCTGATTATTACGCGATGTTTAACTTTTATTCGCAGACGAAAAAAGGTGCCGTTTCCGACACCTTAATCCAGTATTGGGAGCAGTTTTTATCCGTCATACTCTGTCGGATTGACTTCTGCGACTTCTTTCATAAACATCACTTTTGACCATTCTCCAATGCCGGAGGTTTGCCCGTAGCCTGTCAGGAGTTGTTCATTGCCACTCTCATCAATCGCTCCCTTTGCCGCCATATCTTGCGTGTAACGGCGTAAATCTTCTTCAGTGGTAAATATACCACGGAGATAAAGAGAGTGGCGTGAGAGCCACGCATCGCCCTCATAGAGCAGTATTACTTTCTTTTCTTCCATAGATGCAGGATTGAGGAAGAGCAACCGAAGTCACTCCCCCTCATCTGGTTTATTATGCTACGTTTTCTTCTTTGGTTTGAGTACCGTTCTTTTCGGCAAGTGCCGTTTCCAGTTCAGCAATTCGTGTTTCGTAGGCCCGGCATTTAGCCTCGTAGTCTGCCGTAAGTTGGCGGTCAATGGCAGCGACATCATCCTTGTTGCTGTTTTGGAGGACGAGGTCAAGCAGAGAGGCAAAGGTCGAGGAGTAGCCAACGCTTTTATCAGATAGCAACATTCTCATGTATTCTCGAATTACCACCTCCTTTTTGTCGGCCAACTTCGAGAGTAGAGTTTCTGTCCCAATCTCAGTGTCTGCGTCCATACCGAGAGTCTTGCGGAAATCGGCAGGGAGTCGGCTTGCAAGCAGAGCAATGAAAACGCCCTCTTCGGTTGTGTCGATCTTGCCCTCTCGCTGGGAGTATGGGGTTGACTCCATGAAAGCACGTTGACGCTCAACTCGTTCAACCTGCTTTTGCTCGTCAATCGAGCGCAGCTCCATTTTGATTTGCGACAACTTATGAACTTGGAGGTCATCTTCCTCAGCAACGTTTCCGTTATCGTCAGCTTGTAGGTTATAGAGATACTTGACTTCGCCAGTAAGTATGCCCTTGTAGGCGATTTCAAAAACCTTGATTACAAGGCCGGCCTCGATGTTCTCATCAAACACACCACGGACACGCTCGTAGTTGGCGAGGCGTTTCTTGTATCGCTCAGGGTCGGTAAAAGAGTCCTCGGATGGTGCAACTGGTTCAACGAGATATTCTCTCGTGCCCCGAGGTTGAGGATAGAGCAGCATTTCCTGAGCGGCAGCCACAATGCCTTTATTCTCGTCGGGAGTGCCAATATACACCATCGGCAGTCCGAGTTCCTTTGCTTGGCGTAGCACTGCCTCTTGGTTCTTGGCCCTGAATAATTCTACTTTCATGCAGCGAGGGTTGTCGGTGTCTTTGAACCGATTGGGATAGCGGGCCGTGTTGAACTTGCAGTCCTTACAAGCCTTGCAGGTGGAAAAGGTGTCATCGGCAAAGTCAAATCGTGCAGCCGAAAGAGTTCCCATCACATGCTCATCTATCCACTCTTTGAGCATTTCGAGTTTGAGGGTCTTGAACGTCCACCGTTCTATATTGGCCGGTTGGAAACAGGACTCCATAAGGACGCGCTGTTGGTCGTGTGTGAGTTTACTTATCTCCAGTAGATGATTGAGGTTGAGAGTGCCGTCTCGCATAAGTTCCACGAAGTCAGACACGATGTTGTTCAACTGTATGCGGTTGGTGACGAAACTGCCACTTTTGCCGAGCATTTTAGCAATTTCTTTGACCGGGACCTTTGCCTCCGAGTAGAGATATTTCAGAGCAGAAGCCTCCTCCATTGGGTCGATGTCTTTGCGGTGCAGGTTCTCGATAACCATACAAGCGAAAGCCTGTTTGTCATCGAGGTCTTTGACCACAGCCTCGATTGTTTCACGACCGAGTAGCACATGGGCGCGGTAGCGGCATTCGCCACATACTATCTCATACTTTTCTCCATTCTCACCTTTCTTCTTACGGAGAGTGATGGCTTGGATTAGGCCATTCTGCTCTATGCTCTGAGCGAGTTCCTTGATTGCCACCTCATCAAATGTCTTTCGGGGATTGAGAGGACTGGTGGCGATTTCTGTCAACTTGATTTCTTTGGTCTGTGCCATATCTTTGTTTCGATTTTAGGTTACTGATTAGAGCCAGCTCATAGGCTCGGCTTTCTTCGCTTTGGGTTTATTGCTCTCGAGGGCGTAGGTGTTGATAAGGTTCGCATACGACACAACGCAAGAGGCGCCTTCCAGTCGTTCCTCATCAATTTGTGACTCATCTTGTATTACAAATGGCATTATTGCCACTTTCAGGCTGTCACTATGAGCCACGGCAGGGTGTACGTTATCTGTGACTTGGAACGAGAGTGCTCCGAGTTCGCCGGTTAGACTGAACAGATAGAGCATACGCGAGAGTATGCGAATATTGAACGCCACCCCACCGAGTACAACAGTGTCATTGGCGTTATGGCTGGACTGTTTAGTCCACCATGAGCAAGCGGATCGTAATTGACGGAAGTCCACTGAAACCTTTGAGGAAAATTTCTTGGGGAAGATACGGTCAACAGCCGGATATTTGCCCTTTATAGGTTCTCCGTTGACTCCGATTGTTTGGTCGGCATGTTTCTCACTACCGAAGTTGTAAATGGCGAGAAGTCGCGTATCAGAGGCATAGCAGCGCTCTCTCTCGAAGTGGACTCCAGTAAGGACAGGGTTCTTTTCCTCCTTGCTGACGATGTAATCATACATCGCTTTGATTACTTTCTTATTCATATTCGTTTTAGGTTTACTTATTTGCTTAAAAACTTGGGTCTATGTAGTGGCGTTGGTAATGGAGCAGTAGTTTAACCCCTCCTCTGACCATGTGGCCCTGCTTTACCCAAAGGCCATTCCTGCGCTTTGTGAACACGTCCACTGAGTCTGTATCAAGTTCCGGCAGTATCTCATAAGTTCCGGCATAGTAGTCTATGCACTCTACTTGATTGTGCGTTACCTCAATCCGGGAGGGAGATATAATGCGAGTCACCGTGGCTGCTCGATAGTCGCTGAAATACTTGATTGTGCATGGGAGGCCGACTTCGGGAACAATGGCGAAAACTGCTTGCCGCCATCTTTTATCGTGTTCCTCCTCCCACTCACGCTGTTGCTTGTATCGAGCGTCTTTTTGTTCAGGAGTAAATGTCCTCCATTCTTCAGGCGTTAACTGATATGGGTTCTTTTCAGCCTTTATTGCCTCCAGTGCGGCAAAACTTTCTTTCGTTGTCATATCTTGTATTTCAATGGTTATGCAGCCTCAAACTTTTGGCCCGGATTGAGCTTTTCCAGACGTGAAATCACATCAGCAGCGCACTTTTCAGAGCCGACAAAATCAATCCATGTGGCTTTCTTGTATCGCTCGCCATTCTTCTTGATGAAGAAGATGTAGCAACCAAGTTTATCAAGGTTCTCCATGTGTTTGCGATAAGCAATACCGGTAAGATTAGAAGCGTTCATAACTTGTTATTCTTTAGGGGGTTATTGTTTTATTTTGATAGTACAAAACTAATCAAAAGTTATCTTTTGTGCAAGTTTTTACATCATTATTTTGGCGTTAAATTCTTGAAAATCTGTTTTTTAACTTTTGCTCACAATCGAGAATGTGGAGCAATCCATAGTATAATATCCTCACAACTTGCGGCGGCGTTATCATATAGACAAATTTTTGAATAGTCGATATAACCGTTATTTCGTAGGTTTTTCGTATCTTTGCACCTGAAAACTAAAACGAAACCCCTATGTAGAATTTCTGAAAACTGACATATTCTGCGTTAGCTTGTATCATCGTTCCTAAAATCGCCAACCTCAGAACGTAACACCAAGTGCCGCGAGTTAATGCTCATGCGAATAGCGTGGGCATGACTTTATGCTTGGTGTAAGGTGTTTGGCGATACCGAGGAACGACACAAAGATGCCCACGCCTTTTATTCTTGTGGCGATGTTGAGAGTATAACAATTCTCCGGCTCTTTCAGGCAGTAGAGGTGTCATCGCCACAAGTTCTGCACCCCTCAACATCGTATGTCAGTATATTCCAACGACACAGACCTCGCCGCACTGCTCCAGTCAATAGAGGACGGCAAAATCCAACTCCCCGATTTCCAACGTGATTGGGTTTGGGATGACGACAAAATCTGCAAACTCATCGAGAGCATTGCATCTGGGTTTCCTATGGGAGCAGCCATGTTCCTTGAAACAGGAAATCCGGCAGTCCGTTTTACATACCGCAAATTCACCGGCGCCGAGCAATCCACAATCGACAATCCCGACAAACTTGTGTTGGACGGACAGCAACGCCTGACCACTTTGTTCCAAGTATTCAAGAGCAATGGCGCAACCATCGTCAACGGATCTAAGAACCGAGAGAAACGATATTATTATCTTGACATTCGGGAGGCCCTTAATCCAAACAAGAGTATGCTGGAGGCCGTGGTGTCAATACCGGAGAATAAAATCTTGACCGAGAATATTGGCCGGTCAGTCAAACTTGACCTATCAACACGGGAGGCCGAGTATCAGAACATGATGTTTCCTCTCAATATCGTATTCTCCCCCAACGATGTAATGGATTGGATTTTCGGAGTCATGCCGTATGGCGATGATAATGTTGCTCTGGCAAAGGACTTCCACGGGAAAATCCTAAAAGGGATTACGACCTATAAAATCCCGGTCATTACGTTGTCTAAGGACACAAGCAAGGAGGCAGTCTGCCAAATCTTTGAAAACGTGAACACAGGAGGGGTCAAACTCACAGTCTTTGAACTCATAACAGCGTCCTTTGCCGCAGATGAGTATGACATTCGTAAGGACTGGGAGGCAATCTCAGCCAAGTTCGCGGAACGTTCAGATATTCTCCGAGCAGTCAGCAGCACGAATTTCTTGACCGCCATGACCCTGCTTGCCTCATACAAGAGGTTTGCGCAAACCCCCGACAATGCCGTTGTGTCTTGTAAGAAACGTGATGTCCTGAAGTTGACTCTCGCAGACTATAAGACTGGCCACGATGCTTTGGTCAGTGGATTTCTGAAAGCCGCAGACTTTCTCGTTCATCAGGGAGTCTATACGTGGGTTGACCTGCCATATTCTTCACAACTCATTCCATTGGCCGCCATTTTCGCTTATGCAGATATGGCCGGAGTCAATCTTTCAATCCAGACTAACCGTGATATTCTTAGCCGGTGGTATTGGTGCGGAGTGTTCGGAGAGCAGTATGGAGCAGCCAACGAAACGAGGTATGTGCTTGATATGGTCGGCGTGTTCAATCAGATTAAGGACGGCACAATCCCTGACACTGTAGCCCGAGCAAACCTGCAACCCGGACGTTTGCTGACAATGCAGACGCGCAACAGCGCCGCATACAAAGGGGTTATGGCTTTAATCCTGCAAGACTCTCCACTCGACTTTATGAGCGGCAACAAAATGGACGTTGCCACTTACCTCGACGAGTGCACCGACATACATCACATCTTCCCTCAGAACTATTGTGCGGCCCGGTATGACTCATTGAAGTGGAACTCGGTAGTAAATAAAACTCCAATCTATGCAAGCACCAATAGGTCTATTGGAGGACGCGCGCCCAGCGAGTATATCCGAACTATGGCTAACAAAGGTCTAAGCGAGGCACAAATCAGAGAGGCCATTACTTCCCACAAAATCTCATACGACCTATTGGCCGCAGATGATTTCGAGAACTTCATCATCGACAGAGCGACAAAGCTGTTGGATCGAATTGAACTTGCAATGGGTAAATCTATATCAGGTCGTGACAGCGAGGAAACTATCAAATTCTTTGGCAAATCTTTAATCTCAAAATAACTTCCAGTATGAAAAATTTATTCCTTTTACTCATTCTTTCTCTATCTTGTGCCATGTGGTCATGTGGAGGGAGCAGCGACAACACCTCCGTAAAAGACGTTGTGGCCCTTATCGACAAGGGCGCAGAGCAACAGGACTCAATCGACAACGGCACTCTTGACATTAGCGATATTCCTGAGGCAGATTACTTCAACACCCCCAACGGTAACATCTTTGCCAACGAGAAAATTCTGGCAGTCATTAAGGCGAACCCAGACTATAAACTTTCAAATGCTGATAAGGAGATTTTGACAGCGGCAGTCGAGAAATACTTTGCCGGAGGTAAAACCGAAACATCGACAGTCTATGGCGCTATGGCAGACGGACTCAATTCCGCAGGTCTATCTATTGCTAAAGAGGCTATTGAGGGTGCTAAGACTCTCAACGACCTCTATAAAATAGGATTGTCAAAAGAGATAATCTAATCTACGTTGACTTTCTTTTTAAGTCGACGGATAACCTTATAGACACCCCTGTCCGTCATGCCGTATTTGTCGGCAAGGTGGATAGTGATGTAACTTACTTTGTGACCCTCCTCTTTCATACGCTGGTATTCGGCGTATATACCGAGGTGGGTCACATCTGTTATGTTAATCTTATTGCCCGAGATTATCTGGAGCAGACTTTCGTTGGCACGGAGTAGTTGGTATGTAGTCATCTGTCGTTAATCGAATGTATCAAGGTTCTCTATTACATCTACACGGTCTTGAACTTCGTTGATTTCCACAACAGACACAACAGGCCGTATTTCACGAGCAGCAGAACCAAATGATTCTGTCATCATTTCAGCAGTCGTAACGCGGTCAGAGGCCGACCGAGAGGGCATGGGAATGCCTTTGCCTATTCCATTCATCGCCACGAGCAGGGGTTCAAACATTCTGGTGGCTTGGGCGGTCATTACGAACTCCCCGTTTGAGAGGTATGCAGGTATGCTGTCACTCGTGCCTGTGCCGGGGCCGTTAACCTTACCACCCTCAGCAAACTTGGCCGACTTGACCGTTGTTATGGCCGTTGTCACGTTAGCGAGGATTGTAGCCACTGTGGTAGCGATAGCAGCAAGGTTCGCAGGGAACGGCATGGACGAGGCCGACGCGATACCGGAAGCAAGAGCCTTACCAGTGTCAATCGCAATCTGAGCCAACGTGATAATCTTAGACATTTTGGCGAATGTCTTATTACTTTCGCCGAGAGTGTCAAGGAGGCCGGTCAGGTTTGATGTTACTAACTTCATGGCCTGAGCCTTTGCTTGCTCGTCCTTAATGATGGCTTGGTTGGTAGCAGCCTGAGCCTGTTGTGACTTTTGTTTTGCGGCCAGCACCTCAGCCTCATATTCTTCAGTGGTCTGTGTGGAGAGTTGACCACGAGCCTGCAATGCAGCCAGCTCAGCAGCGGCAGCCTCCTCCTGTTTTAGGAGCAGATTTCTCTCGTGTTCCTCCAATCCGGCAAGACCACGCTCACGCCATTTCTCGTAGGCTTGGTCAGACATTTCATAACCCTCCCGTACTTTCAGTTGGCGTTCATCTTCGGCCAACTGCATTGCGTCAATCTCGGCTTGTAGAGCAGCCCTTTGGCGGTCGAGGTCAAGCTGATCGTATTGTTCAGCCAGTTCTAACTTCTGACGGCGGTAACTCTCCTCCATGGTCAGCCGGAGAGCATTATACTGTTCCTGCGTCAGTTCTCCGTCGGAAAGGCGTTTTTCAAGAGCTTTCTTATCAGCCTCCTCCTGCTCATCGATGCCGGCCATTCTGAGTTGCATTTCTTCGAGAGTACCTTTTTTGATATTCTCCAATTTGGCCTGAATGAGTTCTTGCTGTATCTTAATCTGACGTTGAGCCTCGGAGTATTGAAACTCTGCCACTTTGCGCTCATGTGCTGTGGTCAGAGCATAGATTTGGTCGTTGAGTGCCTGACGCATTTTCACGTCATATTCAGAGTTGGTCTGATACTTAGCCAACTTTTCCTGCAAGGCTTTCAGCCCACGCTCATACGAAAGGTTCTCAGCCTGCAACTGTTTGTCAAGTCCATCTTTGACAAGAGCAAGCAGAGCGTCCTGAGCCTTTTCAACTTCCTTGTAATATTCTTCCTCGGCTTTCTTAGCAGCCTCCTGACGTTTCTTTGCTGCGTCAGCAGCAGACTTAGCGGCATCGGCCGCAGCCTTTTTCTTAGCGTCGGCCGCCTTTTTTGCAGCCTCAGCTTCCTCCTTGTCAACCTCTCCAATTTTACGGGTCTGCAATTTATTGAGGTCGGCAACAAGGGCATCGTATTCAGCCTTTGTAATCTTGTTGTACTTGAGTAGAGTCTTGGCTAACTCAATCTGCTGCTTGGTCTGTTCTCGGATAAGGGTGCGCTTGTATTCGTATTCTCCAAGTGCCTCCTTGCGTTCATATTCACGTTGCTCAGTCTGGACTTTAGTCAAGGAGATTAGAGCGTCATCGAGAGAGGCGATAAAGTCATCATGGGCCTTACGCTTACTCTCCAAAGCCTCCTTGTATTCATCATCATCCTCATCGTACTCCTCTTTGATTTTCTCGAAGTGACGAGCCCACGCATCAGCCTCCGCTTTCAGGTTCTCAATGTTCCGGCGAACACGCTCCTCCTCAGTGGCACCTCGGGCAGCAGCCATTTCTAAAGCCTGTTGGTGGAGAGTGTGCAGACGTTCCAATTCTTCAGCCTCACGCTTCAGAGCCTCACGGCGATCTTCACTACTGCCAAAGAAAAACGAGAATGCTTTGACAAGTCCATAAACCGCAGCCACGGCTGCCACAATAATGCCGATAAGCCATACAAGAGGGTTAGCGTATAGTGCAGCGTTCCATAGTGTCGTGGCCACGGTAGCACCTCCAGTTGCGGCCGTCACAGCGGTCATGGCTGTCAACTTTGAGGCAAGAGCTGTATTCAAGAGCCATGTCTTGGCAGTGGTGGCTACTGTCATCAACGCAGACTCTTTCTGTACAGCGTTCCAAACCTTTCCTGCCGTTGCCAAAGCCGTTATGCCGGTCATGCAGATAGTAAGGGTTCTATTCAAATCCTCATTCTTGATACCGAGGCCTTCGAGAGCCGTGTGCCATGTAGCAAAAACTGCCACGAGGCTCATTACACCGGTATTCATCTTGTCAAAGCTGGTCGTATTCTCCTCCGAGGACTGAGCCAGACTATCACGCAGACTTTCTGCTTTGGTCTGCATTTCCTCAAATGCCGGAGTTGTGTCGAGGCCAGCGGCTTTCATTTCCTGCAACTTGGCAACGATAATATCCAGTTGCTCCTTCATGGGCGCCATAGCCTGAGGGTAGTTACCCACGTTGCGGTAGTAACGCTGGGTTTCCTCCTCGGCAGATTTGAGAGCCGTGGTGACTTCGTTGATTTTATCTTTGAGTTCCTTGCCCTTTGCCCCCTCACGTTCAGCCTTGCTCAATCGGTCATATTCGGCAGTCAGATTAGAGAGTTCGGCCCTCCACTGAACGAGAGAGCCGGACTGCTCATTCTGTGCTTTCAACTGGTTCTTAACCTGCTTGGTCAAAGTGGAGATTGCATTATTCATCTGTCCTATCATCAACTTGGAGGACTCCATGCTTTTATGGTATTCCTCCTGTGAGATACGACCTTCTTTCAATGCGTCTTTGAGTTCCTTCTGTTTGGCTTTGACTTTTTCCACCTCAATGCGGTACTGGGCGATTTTCTCCAGAGCCTCAGAGTAATTTACCTCAATCTCTAATATCTTGGTTTGAACATTATCCTGTGCCATAGCTATTATTCTTCTTCAGGAAGTTTAAGGAGTTCACATTTGCTGATACCTTTGCTGTCACGAGTGATCGAGACAATGGCGAAGTATGCTCCATACTTGGAGAGGTACACCGGCACGTTATAATTGATATGCCGTAAGTCATGCTCATTCAGCAGCAGATTTTCTGTAATAATAATCGGGTTCTCCATTATTCTGGAGAGATAGGAATACGAAGGGTCTGCATTGATATTTACAAAATCGTTCCAGACTTCCATTCCCATCCACACCACGCCAGTCGGTTCTCCGCTTGATGTTTGCACGAGAGGCTTTATCATTCCAAAGCATGGCTTGGCCTCTTTGGTTTTAACCTCATCACCCTCATAATACCAGAATTTCATCGTATTGCCGGTAGCAATAAACGGAGATTTCTTATTCTTGATATATGGAGCATAGAACGGCAACTGGATAATTGTCTTGTTGCGGTCAATAATCTCATTACCCACATAGATAATCCCTTTCCCGTTGGCATATACATCAGACTCATCTTCGCTGCCATTACCATCGGCGTTGTCATTCTTCATCATATAGTAATTCCTTTGTCCGAAACCACTTATGCTATATGTCGTTTTGGTCGGGAGAGTGGCATGGTCGGTTGTCATGCGAGAACTCCAGTCCACAGCAGTACCTGCGACGATATTATCTTTGAGGACTGTATAGAATACCGGAATTATTTCTCCTGACGTGTTAATTGTCGGGAATGCTCCTAACATGAAAAACACAGCCTTCATCAAGTTCATACAACTCACATCAGGGAGATTGCTCATTAAGTCCATCGGTATTTTGCCGGCGCTTTCCTCCGGCTTGCTCCATTGGATATTTCCGGGGTCAACTTTCTCGTAGAATTTAATAATCTTTGTACCCTCAGACCACTTCAACTGCAAGGCGTTAGCCTCCACCTCAATCGCACAGAACAACGTTGCGTTTGGTGGGATTGTTAGAGAGATACGGTCTTTTCCGCGTTCTTTTGAAAAATCGAACACCCAACACCAATCGTTATCCCAAGAGAAACGCCCCTCGACAGATGAAAGAGCAGCCGCGCTTGTGCCATTAGTCGTATAATAAAACGTCAACTTAGGGGTCAAGCCAGTAGTATCGGGGGCGCCCATCTCAACGCGACCCTGCCCCTTATATTGGTTAGGTTCATGTGTGAACTTCATTCTCCAACAACCATCAACCTCGAATGATAGAGCCGTATCACTTGACATCTTGATACCAATAGTAAACCCGTCACTATCTTTGACTAAAGAAAATCGGCTATCAGTCGGTGCGGAGTCATTTGTCGCTCCAGTCAGAATGTTATTGATATTCGCGTAAGGCCCTCGCATGTAACAGCCTATATTCGTATCTAAAACCGCTTTCTCGGTTTCAGTATTTTCAGGAACATCAACGTTTACGCATGGCACAACTCCCAAACTTATAATCTTATGGTTATTGGAGTCATCGCCATAGTTGTATGCAGAGCCGAGATTAAACTTAGTGCCGTAATGCTGGTTTATCAACTGTATCAATCGGAATACAGGAATAACCGGGAGCGGAAAGACAGACCATGTATTGTATCTGTTCTTCCAACCGGTATCAGTAACATAGGGGAGTCCAGCGTTGTAAAGAGGCTGAACAAAATCAGAGGTATTCTTATAGTCTTCTATCTTTGAATTGCAAGGGCCGAATACCGGCTTTGCGGATAATGGTAATTTCTGTATGGAAATATCATCATCTTTTAACTTCTGAAAGCCATCTATCACTCCCCATGTCATAACGGCATTAAAACAGGTATCCGTGCTTTCGATATAAAGATTGGCATTACTAAACAGCGGTATGCCATTCTGAATATACTCTGCTTTCAAGCGGCGCCGGATCTTGTTGGAGATACAACGGACATCATCTGCATTGTCGAACACGCGACGATTATTGGCAGTCAGGGGTAACTTGAACGTATATGTGTACGAGCAAGTAATCTTCGACAGGTCGCCGAAGATGTTGCTCTTGAAGTTAAGCGTAATGCCGGAGGGGATTGAGAGGTCAACTCTCAGCCGTTTGCCGTTGTCAATGATGAATAGTTCTTCGTACATGGTTAGAGCGATTGAGCGTTAACATCGGGAAGATTGAAAGAAAACTCCAAGTCGTTCAGGGTCTGCTTAGGTAGATGCTTTACCGTGCTGGCTTGAATAGTCACCGGTAGCCATATTTCAGACCCCGTTTCATCTTTGCCGCAGTAGAGGTCAACAATCGGTGCCGACACGATTGTTACCACATAATCGAAGATGTCGGAGGGGAGGTTGACCGCACAGCACTTCATAGTTACCGTACATTCCAGACTGCGTGTGCGCATGAGGTTAGCAAAGTACAGCCCCCCGATGGCTTCATCTTGCAGCACCTTGTCTGTCCCGAGTTTGTTCTTATACTGGGTTTCCCCCTTAGTGAACAGGAAATACTGCAAGTTGCCGTGACGATCGACCCAACGCAAATAGTATCCTGCGGTGTCGTTGCTGATTTGCAGATTGATTAACGCCACATTCTCCCCAGTCTGGAAGAACGTGTAGTCGAAAGTTCGGTCAAACACGGACATGGTTCTATCCTCCTCAGAGATTTTGTATTTGATAGTCGCAGTCCGTTGCGCCGTGGGGAATACTTGTGAGGGAGGAATATCCTCAAAGCCGAGGTCGGTAAACATGCCGCAGTAAACGAGGTTGTCGTTCATAAAACGATATCGGGCAAACCCTGACTCAGTTTCCAAGAGATACGTCACATTTTCCAACGGTTTCATGTCATTGGCAGTATCGCAGTAGTCGGCAGTATCTCCCCACCACTCAGAGGCATCGCCCTCCCAGTTGGAGTAATACACACCGTCCTTCTTGACAACGAAACGTTTCAGGAGCGCATAATAGACTACCTCAAACGGCAACTCAACCTTAGTATTCGATAGCGTTGGAAGTTTAGAGGTCAACTTTTCTATCTTCTCGAAAAGACACACCTTTGTATCTCGATATATCGGGTCGGTGGAGTAACGGCCATTGTCGGACCTGCCATAAAACTCCACTTCGCGATTGTATCGGAATAGAGATACCGAGAACGGAAATTGCTTAAACCATATCAGGTTTCTCTCAAAGCCTTTTCGGTTATTATCGCGATTATACACTCCCAAATTTCCGAAGCGCTCCCCGACGGCAATATTGCCCCATATAACGAGGGTCGTAAATGAGAATAACTGGAGTGAGGCAATCTTAGCCACGACGCTTACTTCAACACATCGAGAATTGCGTGGGTCATCGAACATCAACTCGAACAGACGTGAGAGGTACACCCGAGCTTTGCCTTTGTATAGCGAAACCTTTATGCTCTGCATATCCACGGTGTCCATGCCTGAAATTTTGCTAACTTCGATAGTTATGACGCCGGACGGCCACGCCGACTCAATCTCAATGAAATTCGGATTGAAAGCGAAGCACATCTCATCGGGGTACGTTGCCACCGAGTCAGCCACGTTGAGTATCTTGAATGTCGTTTGTCTCATTCCAGTATATTGTTTATCTCGGCAAGACTCTCCGCAGTATAGAGCATGAGTTCCTTGCTCATCAATTCTAATTCTTCATTTACGGCAGTCGTGAATATGTCGTTGAACTGCTTGTCACGGAACAGCTTTGTGCCGTCCGTCATAATCTTGTGCGCGATTGCTCCGGCAAAAGAGTTCAGACCACGCTCATGCGGCGTGTATTTGGTATTCCTGCGTTTGGCAGGGATAGGAGCAACCGATATGCCTTTATCGATAATCCATTGCTTAATGATTGCGACAAAGCCTTTAGGAACTTTACCGCCGGCACGGCCACGTTCCATAGCAAGGAAAGACTTACTACCAAAGAGCGTTCCGACATTTCCATTCACAGATACCGTCAGAGAGCCAACCGAGCGACCGCTGGCATTGCGCCCATAGTCGGCCATAGCCTGTGCGACCTTTTGCCGCACATTCTCTAAGTGTATCTGCAATGTTTCTTCTATCGTAGCCATGTCGTTATCATATTTGCAAGTTATTGATTGCGCACAACTTCGGAGCAGAGGCTAACACCTTTGACTTCCTCGAGAGTCAGCGTCAGCACTACACCTGTCACGTTTTGGTCGAGGTGGTCATACAGCACTTGGTAAAGCACGTCACCTTCAATCTGCTCAAAAAGTCCGCTTTCATTGAGAGCCTTGACAAAGCGAATAGCCAGACGTTTCATAGCCTCGATTATCCCGTCATTCTCCGAGCCTTCAAAATCGAAGTCAGTGACGCACACAAAGGCAATCTGTGTGTTCGGGGCGTCCTTAACCTCATTCCACTTGAAAGTCAGAGTGCCGGAGGGAGGCAGAACATAGACCACCGTAGGCTTGTCTATGCTGTCAAGCTCCACGTTAGCCTGCGCCCAGTTCATGAAGCGATACTCTATGTCTGAGCCAAGAGTGGCCACGATTGAACGGATCTTACCTTCAACCGTGCCTAAAATTTCTTTGTTATCAAATCCAGTATTCTCCATTACTTGCCTTTCTTGTGTCGATTGATGTATTGCTTATTCAGGCGTTTCTCATATTCGCTCTGCTCATTGTCATTCTTCATGCAGGTATATATGCGCACCCACGCCACACTGTAAACCTCATCTTGGTTGGTTATTCCCATGCGTCGGGCGTACCAGTCTATAACCCCGAAAGTGCCAAAATTCAAATCCTCAATGCCGGCGGCAAGTTCTTCGGTGGTATGTGAGGGAGCAATATCCGCAAATAACTTGTTAATGCGTTTAACTTCCTCTTTGGCGAAATTCAGAAAGCCGAACACGTCAAAGACGTTCATCTGATAAACCAGCGGGGCCTCAATATCCATGAGTATCTTGAACACGCGGGCCGCAGGGTCAGAGTCAGTCGATATTCTACTGAGGTCATCGAGCTGCCCGTAAGTTATCATGTTCAAAGTGGCCGGCACCTCCTTACCAGCGACAAATGCCGGGCGTTCTGCATGAGAGAGTGTGTCGAGCAGTTCTGCCTGATGTTCTTCAGTGCAGCATGGAAACAACACAAGAAACTCGCCGTATGTGGTGAGTTTCACGCGATTTTTCTTGGGTGTCCGTGTCTTTGCCATATTTCAAAGTTACTTACTAATTCATTCTTGGATTGGCCTAATGCCTATATACTTAGTGAACTTGGGAGGTCAGTTAATTATCTTTTCTATCATTACTGAATGTACTCGGTTTAGCCGTGATTGGAGTTGGACTATCCTTCTGGAAATGCTCAACCATACCGGTCAATACGTCTGGTGCGTCATCGTGGCCATTCACTCCAACCTTACGATAACCTTTGACAGCATTTGCGAACTTAGGCCACCTCAACTCCCAACCTACCGGAAAGAATATCAAGTTCTGCACCTCGGCTGATCGAGTGAATATGCGGACTTTCTTATTTGCTCCTTGCCTGAAAGCGACAAATCTCATAGCCTGCGCCACGGGACCGCCAAGTATGCGGACATTCCTCTCAACATTCCGAGAGAAACCACGGCCACCGTTGTTGCTCTCAATCTTCGCCAACTGTGTTTTATTCCTCATCATCATTTCAGCAGTAGCAGGCTCCGTGTACTCCATAGGCTTATCAGTATAGAGGACATCGGTAACATACATTCCGACCTTAGTTTCGTAGTAGCAGACAGAGCAGAGGAAGTCAGCGCCAGTATCGGCCGTATCGGTATAGTTTTTGCGCAGGCCCGGTTCAAGCGGCAGTATCTCATAAGTCCGCAGTGTATTATACATCAGTCCTTGCAGCGGCTTGGGGTTCTGCATATACTGAGTATCGAACACAAATTGGTTCGCAGCCTCAATCTTTCTCAACTCGTCTACCGTATGCTTGAATGGCCACAGCGCTCTTTCATTACCCTCCTCATCGAGTTCAAGACATGGAATACTTAACACCTCCCACTCATCAGGCTCTAACCCCATAAGATAGCCGCATAGGTCGCGCTCATGGAGTCGTTGCATGATAATGATTATCGGAGTGTTTCGGGAGTTGACGCGGTTACGGATAGTCGTTTCAAAGTGGTTATTGACTTGCTCTCGAGCATTGTCGTTAAGAGCATTGTCCGGCTTGATTGGGTCGTCGATAACGATTGCTCCTCCAAAGAGGGGATTTTCTTCATCTTCGCTCTCGACCGCACCAGCACCAAAACCTGTTACCTGACCGAGAGAGGACGTAGCATAGACTCCGCCACCGTGGTATGTATCCCAGCGACTCTTGGTGTCTGTACTACGTCCAACTCTTACATTGAACAGCCGTTGATATTCCTCAGAGTTGACGATATTCTTAACTGCGACTGAGTTGTCGAGGGCGAGGTTCCCAGAGTATGAAAGGTGGATAAACTTTGCCGCCGGATTGAGAGCAAGTCCCATGGCGATGAAATTCTTTACCGCTATCTCCGTCTTTCCATATCGAGGAGCAATATTGATAATCAAACGCTTTATCTTGCCCTGCAATACTTGATTGAGTTTGTCACAGATAAGGCGGTGATGTTTGCCTATGACAAAGCGTTTCCCGTTATTCAGATGCTTAAAGAAATATCGGGAAAAATTAAGGGAGTCAGCGAGGAGCCACCTCCGCAATACTTCGTCAGGGGCATACTCAGTCATCAATATTCATTTTCGAGGCCATGAATGAAATCTTTAGCCTCTTGCTGTGTCATGGGTTTTGCAGAGTGAACTGTAGCCGTAATCTCCTGACCCTCGATATAACCTCGGCTCTTGCCTTTGGTCTTGAGGTGAAAGATTATGGCCGTGAGGTTGCCTTCTTGAATAGCCTCCATTAACTTGGACTCCGAGAAGTCCAACATAGCCTCATCGACATCTTTCAGCAGCTCGTCCAACTCAGGGTGGTTTTTCCTCCAGTTGTAGAGAGTCTTTCGAGCGATGTTCAGGGCAGTGGCCGTAGCCGACAGATTGCCACCTTTCTTGGCGTAAACCTGCGCTATCTTCTCATAGGAAATAGGCAACGGATAACCGTCACCTACATTCTGTTTTGGGGTGTCTTGCGTTGCCATTTTTTTATGGGTAATTTGGGTACGACTTTTTCTTTATCTAATGCACAAGTTTTTGGTTTTTCAAACTCCTGCGAAGTCTTTGAGGTATCGGAACGGCTCGGTCAACTCCCCATTGCTAATGAGGGTTGCCCTTGCGATTACCTCCTCCTTATCTTCGCCAAGCAGAGCCGGGAAGACATGGTCGAGCAACTTTTCTCCGAAAGACTTTGAAGCCTCAAACGGTATAGCGTTGGGGAGAGTGTCAACAGCCATTACACCGATAGTGCCGATAGTGCTGTATGGGGTCTCCTCAAAGCCTCCGTTCACGTCTATGCCGTAGAATGGAGATTGATGCGTGGAGGGGCGTATCGTTGACTCTACGCTCCCCTTGATGTCGCAGGTCACATCACCTACTACGTCAATGTTTGAAGTCGAGAATAAATCCCTTGTGAAATACTTTGGGTGTTCCGGCGCCCAAAAGTGGCAGGGGATAAAGATTGTTGTGGCGTATGCGAACTTTCGGAAATCAGAGGTATAACTTTCGGGGTGAGCCTTGAAGTCTGCACGGTCATAGAATTTACCGTCCTTTCTTCTTACGAGGTCAGCAGTAGAGGCAACTGTAAAAACTGGCTCTTTGGTGTCAGTGCAGAGGTAAGCAGGTACCGAGAGCTGCCTTATCCCGAGTTCCTTCAGAATAAACTGCGCCCCTTGTGAAGCCCGGCCCTGACCGGTAACCAGTATTCTGACCTTTGTCTTGGGGTTCAACTTCATTGAGTTTATCGCCGGCCGGCCATTGTTCAGAATATCCGCCACCGTAAATTTCTTATCAGGAGCAGGGAGTTTGAATAGGCGGTGGCGCAGTCCATAAAGACGGAGCGTGTTATAGACTCCCATCACTCCCGCCCAAAAACTGAACGATACCAGACGTTTCTTGGCTCGGTCAGTTAGATATTCGTAGTCGGTTAGCGTGACTTTCTTCTCAATCATCGCCCGGCAGAGTTCTTTGTTATAGGGTTGCTGTTTGCCGATATGAGCGAAGAAGAAATAATGCTTATCAGGAATAAGCGCGTCGATGTTGACTTCCTTGACTCCGAAAAGATAGTCGCAAGTGGTCATATCCTCAGAAATTACGGCGCCGGCCTGTCGATATTCCTCATCGGAGAACACTCGCAAGTCGGAGGGCTGAACTAATATCTCCAGGTCCGAGTATGTAGAGAGTAGTTCTTTGCACTGAGCCGGAGTCAGAGGGGTGCGGTTGTCTGTGGGGATTTTCGTTTCCCTAATAATACCTATGCGTGTCATTCGGCCACCTCGCTTTCCATTTGACGTTTCGCAAGTTCCAAGATTTTGCAGAAAGCCATGTTACTTGACTTGATTTCGTATTTCTTACGGATCTGACCGATAAGTTGGAGATAGAAGTCCTCGTTCTCATCGCCATCAACGACCATTACGATGTCATTCTTAGCGTTCTGTTCGTTGATAATGCCGACAAGTTCATCAAGCAGCTCCATATCCTTATGGTAGAATACCACACAGCAAGAGTAATGCTCACTCGCCACGGAGAAATTTACTCCCTCAGTTGTGATAGGCTCCAGTTCGTCGATGTTGACATGGGCGAAACTCTTGAAGTCCACACTTTGGATTTCGGCAAACATTCTTTTCAGAATACCTTTGTCGTCCTCGCCGTGTAGTGAGTTATGGGAGAGTTGGAGAGCCACGATTTCGTCAGGAGTCATATCCGCCTCATCAGCGTAGATTACCGGCACCTCCCTATAACGCAGTTTGACTGCGGCACGGTAGCGGTGGTGGCCGGAGATTATGATGTACCGGCCCGTTTCAGTGGAACGATAGCAGCCTATGGCGCTACTTAACCCTCCGCTGATACGGATGTTCTCTACGAGCCTATTGAAATCATGCTCGGACATCTGATTGGCATTGACACTGGCCTCATCTATTTGGCTAATGTCAATAGTGGCTAATTTCCATTTGTTCATTTCTTGCGGCTTATAATCTGTTGATACTTGGCGATAATGTCGGTAAAATCTCCCTCTGTGCCGAGATTGCAGGTATAGACAAGGTGGTTCTTTTCCTGAGAAACCTTCTTGAATAGACCGCGATACTTCATGCTGACAGGGTTATGCGTATAGACTTTGGTCTCACAGGTCACAAAATCATCAAGGGTGCGCCGAGATAGGAATTTCCGAACCCAGCGTGATTTGACGCATAGGAGTATCAGTTTGCTGACTCGCGGAATAGCGTTGTTGGTGCAGAAGTCAGTTACAAGGGATATGTCGTAATCCTGCTTGCTGAACTTGAACCCGAATGCCCCAAGCAGATAGTCCTCATAGAACACAAGGAACGGAAATGTCACTTTCGACACAATCTGCACTTTCTTGACGTAGTGTTTCTGGAGTTGAAATACCACATTGGCGGCCACATGACGGATCTTAAGTTTGGCAGGGTCATCAATAACCAAATCGTCCGGCGGCTCTTTGAACGACGGCATCCTTAACTTTACCGACTTATAGGTCACAGCCGCCGACTTCTTTTTGGAGCAGTAGAATATCTTGTCACCGACAGAGGCTATTTTCTCCAAGTGGTCATGGTAAGGGAATGTGCTGACCAAAAACAGCGTCGTATCCTCCGGCAAATCTTCCACGAGGTTCAGGTATTCAGTTGCTTGTATCTCGAAACTCTGATTATAGTCGCTATGCTTGCGGAGAGCGCTAACAGCAGTACGACTCTTGCCATAATCATCGAAGTTGAAGAATACATCGCCGCCAACCTTAACAGCGTCATTGACTGTTCCAAGACGATAGTCGCAGTTGGTCAAGAACTCCACCATGCGTGTCGCTGCTTTGGTAGCGTTGTCAATGGTGGTAGGCATTGCAGCCTGAATAGCCTCAAAACTTTTCTTATAGAAGTCAGCAGATTTCAGATACCGGCAGATTTTCTTGAATACGATAAGACAGGCGACTTGTTTAATCGGGTCATCGCCATTCAAATCTTCGAGGAACTGAAATGTGCTGTCATAGCGTATGCGCAGGCCCTCCCTGACAATGCAGTAGAGGATATGATTAAACTCATCGTTGTTGAACACGATTAGTTTCTTCAGTTTGCTCAAACGCACCTCGGTGGAGAATGAATATGGATTAACGCACACAAGCTGATCGCCAGTATTCTTCACTAAGACGTTCAGCATGGATTTTGTCAAGTCCACCGCACTATGAGAGGTGGCGCCTACGTCCATTTCTCGTATCGACGAAAAGAATATCAGAGAGGGAGGCAGCTCCGGAAGTTCAGAGGGTAACTTGATAGTCTTTACCATCTGCTCAACACTCTTTATAGCCTTGAAGTCCTCCTCGGTGTGTTTCAGGGCATAGTCCACATATCGGTAGGCGAACATAATGCAGTTCATTATCTCTTGCCAATCCGTTGTGGTATTGAACAGACGAAATTCTACCGTACCCCTTACAAAGTAAGAGGCGATGTTGACAAAGTGCCGGACATAGCCTTTATTATGGCTGTTCTCAAAAGCCCTCTGCAACTCGGAGAAAGATTGGGCGTTCTGTACTCTCTCGTAAAATTCCAGTGTTGGAGAGGGTCTGTAACGCTGCTCATCACTGTATGGTGGCAAGTGACAAAGCTCTTTCAAGAGGTCGGTCGCATGGTAAGTCAGATAGTAGATATTCTTCAACTCATCGAGAGTGAGGTCGCCAACAAAGATATGGACCTGAACGCCGCAGTCACGTCTGGCAACTGCCCCATTCTCAGCACAACTCTCAACTACTTTGCGGAATGTGTCGAGGTCTTTATGGCACAGGTGCATAGGAGGTGTGTTTATCTCACCTCCGTATCGTGCTGAGATTGTTCCGCGCGTTCCGTCCGTATTATGGATTACTTCTTCCTCGTCCCACTGGTAGTCGGAGGGAAAAAATATCTTCCTCTTTTCAACGTTGGCAAGTTCAAGCTCAATGCCGAATGTCCGTTCTGTAATCTTCAGTTCCATGCGAGTAATGATTGGAGCGAGAGCAGGGAGTCGAACCCCGGACTCCGGCATGGTTAGCCGGCGCATTAACCACTGTGCTACTCTCGCAAGTTTGGCGTGAGGGCCTTTCAACTCTCACGCCATTTTGTTAAAGGTCATCAAAGAGTGAGGGTGGCTCAATCTTCTCAGGCTTTTTGGGAGCAGGAGGTGTTGTCTCAAATTCCGTAACCTCTACGCCTGTATTCTTTGTTAGGTATTCTGCCAGCAAGTGTCGGTGGCAGAAGTCCCCGGGTTTCTCATAACAGCATAGAGCCACATCACGTCCTCCACTTATGTGCTCCAGAGAGTTGATAAACTCGAAGGGATTAACTTTTGAGAGGATTTGCTGATATGCGTCGAGATACTGCTGATGGGAGGCTTTTTTCACCATCCACGGCGTAGGCGCTACATTACCCATAACATAGGGTATCGAGAGAAAGCGAGGCTGCCAACACGCGATACTCACTATCATTATGTTATTCTTCGCGAGTGCCTTAGCGTTGCCGAAATATGAGGTATAGATTTTCATGCTGATTTCTTTTTCGGGTTGATGTATTCCACGACGTCAAGGTTGAACAAAGCCATCACTTTTTCAATATTCTTCACCGGCATAGTTCGGTATCCATTGAAAAACGCCGTGAGGCAGGTGTCGTCAATATCCGTTTTTTCAGCAACCTCTTTCAGTTTCAATCCTGATACTGCGAAATATGACTTGAAGATTTCCGGGAGTTCAGAGGGAGGCAAAGTTGCTCGACCTGCGGCTTTCAGGCCAACTGATAATCCGAGTTCATCAAGCGATTTAACTACTTTGGGATAAGAGAGGGTGCGAGAGCCTGTAAGAAAAGCGTTGAAGTTGCTTGCGGCCACCCCAATGACTTTGCTGAACTCCGTCTGCTTAATTCCGAGAGCAGCCAGTTTTTGTCTTATTGCTTTTCGTATCATAGCGTCATTTATTTGGATATGCAAAGTTAAGCATTTATTATCATTTATACAAACTTTGCAGAGGTTATTTGCGTCGTTACTCAACAAAATATTCGGTTTTTTGTTTCTGATTATGAATGCCTAAGTGCTTTGAAATTTGCATTTTTGGCGATTTCTTTGTACTTTTGCATTAAGTTTTTCTCCATAATGAAGTCCTCCCAGTGAGGCCATCTTCGTTTTAGGCGAACAACTTATTTGCTTATAAGCAAGTTTGCCCGTGAGGGTCGGCTTGCTTTCTTTGTTTTTACAGGGGGAGAGAGGCCGGTAATACAAACTCCGGCCATGCGTTAATGGCGCTTTGACATGAACCATGTGCGGTAGGCTCCCCATTTGGTTAGCAGCCAATCCGACAGCCAATTTATCGCTATCAGGGAGAGCAGAACAGGAGAGAGCACGATTACTTGGAGTACAAGGAGAGTCTTTCTCCAACTCACTTTCTTCTTGTGAATAAACTTTTTCTTCATTTCGTATGGTGTTTAACTTATTTGCTTGTTGTTCGGGAGAGATCTGAAAGTCTATTTCGGCTTCTTATTATCCCACATAGGCTCTACTAAAGTGGCGATAATCACGAGGAGTCCGACCCACGCAAAGATTAGCATGGTCAAAATTAAATTCGATAATATCTTCCAAATCTTCCTCATATCGTATATTGTTAGTCGTTTCCGCGCAAGTGGTCAACAATCCAAACAGCGAAAGTCCTTTGAACCTCTATCGCTTTGTGTTGTGGGAGGCTTAACCCATTGTCGCCGGTCAGATAATCCCAACCTCTCACCACCAATAACGGATCGCCATTGACACAGATTTCATTATCGTTCACGCCAATATCAGCACCCCCTTTTGGAGTATCTTCTCCATTGAGGAGTTGCACAACACGGCTCATCATTTCTTTCGGATAATTCCGGCAGTTAGCAGCCATGAGCGCCATCACTCCATTAGCAGAGTAGATGAAAGCGCCTTCGGATCTGAATGGCGGTTGAAATATCTCAGTTATCTTCATTGTCAGCGTTTGTCAGTTTGTCGATATAGTTATTTGCCCTTTCCATGTCCGCCACGACATCCGAGTATTTTGCTTTGACTCCGTTGATATGGAAGAGGATATTCAGACCAAGAATACCTCTCCCATACTTCTCAAAGACCTTGATGCCGGCCGGCACATTACAGGCATACTCAAACTCCGACTCCGAACTATGTGCAATCCGGTCAAGCACCCTTTTTACCTGCACCGCCATGGCGTAGGGGTGGGAGGGAGAGCTGAGAGGAATGTCCGTTCCCGTCATAACTTTAACCGTTTTTACTTTCGTGGATTTCATCAGAGTTGGGGTTTTATTAGTACAAATATAGTCAAAATTTATCTTATATACAAGTTTTGATGTGGATTTATGCGGCCTTTCGGAATAATCCTATGTTGTCTTTTACCAGACTTACGATTTGGTCGTGATAAGGAGTCGTGCCGTTGCATTTACCGCGAGATTGAACTATCTCTAAGGTTCGGAGGTCGAGTTCAATAGTTTCGAGCCGGTTGCCCTCTTTATCACGAGCAGACAGGATAAGGCTATTGTCTTTGTTGAAATACCGGTTAGAGTACACGCAGTGGTGCATGGCTTCTCCCTCATCGGCTATATCAGCAACAGAGGTTATCACAGCAATCTGAATATCCTCGTTGCCAAAACAGATGCCGAAATACATTCCTTTCTTGGCCTTGTATTCAGCCTCCCACTGTTTGGCGTTTTTCCGAGCCTCCTCAGCCTTGCGCTTTGCCTCCACGCGGTTTTTCCGAGTCATTAGTTTATCATGCTCTTTCTTCAGGTTCTTAGGACAGACATAGTGAGCGTTGCGAGTATCAAGGTGGAAATATTCCAGTAGGTCGATATAATCTACCCACATCGAAGCATCTTTGACTTTATAGCCGTTTCTGACGCAAATCTTAATTGAGGGCATATACCGGCCACACTTAATCTCTCTCTTATACTTAAAATAGTTCAAGAGGGAGTATTGACGTGTTTTGACTAAAAACTCTGCCTCCGTATCAGAGAGCAGAGCAAGCATTAACCGACACGGTGGCATTCCGTCTTTTGCGGCTGTCAAGTTGAAGCCATTTCGCTTAACAACTGGGAGCACCTTGTAATCAGGATAGATGTAATCAGTCCATACGTTATACTTTTGCCCTCGATAGTCATAGTAGCTTCGGTATCTTGTTCGGATCTCCATAGGTTTGCAAAAGTCCCAACTATCGCCACCATGTATTGTGCAAGGTCGAGCCATTATTACCTCTTGGCCTTCCTCATTCAGCCATATCTGAACAGCCTCGTCAGTCCAACTATGGGGGTCGCGACCTTTCCTGACAGACCAGTATGTAACAAAATGCCGGAACACTTGCCATCGACCGCAAGTCGTGATGTACGTAACATAGCGTTTCTCATTGTACTTTTTATTGGTGGCTCGTTTGATAGTCAACTTCTCGCCACAGAAAGGACAGACGTATTCCTCTCCATTCTCCCGAGAAGCCATCGGGTCAAGTTGTCCAGTGAACTTTCCGCAGTGCGTACACCATACTTCTCCCACGCTAAAATAGCCAATCCTTTTGTGGCTATGCTTTTGTGCAAATGCTTCCTGTTTGGCGTTTAGGGGTGGCAATGTAGAGGACAAAGCCGCCACCTCTCGCTGCAACTTTGTTCTCGGCCTCATTCCTCGTCCTCCTCCTCTCCAAAGTCAAACAATGAGGGCGCATTGGTCTCAGGCTCCGCTTTCTTAGGTTTTGCTTTTTGCTTAGGAGCAGGGGCATGTGTTGAGTCAACTCCGGCGGCTCGTTCAAGCCTACGCTTCTCGTCCGCCTCAAACTTGGCGAGTGCGCGGGCCTTAGCAGCCGCCTTTTCTTCCTCAGTCAGTTGGATTTCATGGTTGACAACAACCCTTGCATTGACAGCCTTGATTTCGCCGAGATTATCCTCATCATAATAGTGAACGGCCAGACCGAAAACTTCATCATCGGCAAACCCTTGCCGACCGGCCTTATAGACCTCTGAGACAATGAAGTTGCAGCAACTCTCGATAGACTTGCCTTCTTTGGCATAACTTTTGGCAAAAAGTTCATCTTCGGAGGCACGTTTGTCAAGGTAAGCCTTGATTACTTTCTGGAACTCATTGAGTTCTTTCTTTTGTTCTTCTGCCATGTTTATATTCGTTTTAGGTTATTCATTTACTACGTTGAACCTTGTGGAGTCGTAGTCATCGCCGGATAAAACCACTTCCTCATTGCGGTATTTTCTCATTGCTGCCGCAATAGCTGCTTCTCTCTCGTCATCCCCAGTAAGCTCCTCGGGGATTTCCACGGTCACAACTTTTCGGAGGGTTTCTACAACCTCCACTTTCAGTTTCTTGGTTTTCATTTCAGGTATGGTATAACTTATTTGCTTATTACTTTCTTATTCCATAGAGGCAAGGATTGTGCGCATTTCTGCACGCTGCTTACGATAACTCATTTGCAACCTTGCGGCTCTTTCATATCTTTCTTTATCAGGAATACCAGCATTTTCCATTTGCAAAAGCTGATTTTCTTTCTTTTCGATTTCCTCAGTGAGAATGTCGATTGTTTCCTGAATATCGTTTTTTGTATGGGTCATCGTTGTTTATTTTAGAGGTTTTATGTTTTATTTTGATAGTACAAAACTAATCATTTATTATCTTTTATGCAAGTTTTTGGGTGATTATTTTTGTGCTAAAATTCTGATTTGCCTCATTTTAACTTTTATCCTCCAAGTAGAATATCCTTAACCACTTTCCCGACACCTCGCTTCTTTCGTTTGTCCTCATGCTCCTTCTTAGCAAAGAGCAATTTCATATAGCCGGACTTCTCCTTCTCCTCATCAGAGAGGCTTTCCCAGTATTCTTCAAATGAGATGGCATTCTTGCGAGACTCCTCCCATTCTCTATCTTGGCGCTCCTTTTCTGCCTTAGCCCACGCCCGATTGATGTCATCACGCCGGTCCTCATAAAACTCAGCCAGCGACTTTGTGATTTGCGCCGGATCTATGGTGCCGTAGAACGTTTCATATTTACCACTGCGGAGCCGTGAGCAGAAACAAATAAACTCCAAAACGTTCAGGTCATCATACTCCATTGCTATCTGGTCGCAGAGTTCGTCCATTTGCCAATCCTCCATTTTGGTCTTGACTCCGACGAAGTTGCTAACTCCGAGAAGATGGGTTTTGATTAGTACGCGGCTCACATACTCCAATCCCCAAGCCTGCTCCAATATGCTGAATGTAGGAGTTTCTTTTACTTCATTCAGAAGTGAGAGGTCCTTGCACTGCACGAGTTCCGCTTGCAGTGCAAGGTTGTAGATGGTTGAGATTTCGGCCGGACGATTATTGCTTCTCAATGCCAGTGCTCGAGGGCATATCTCCTCCGTATCCTTGTGCTTGCTCAATCTTTGCGAGCGTAGCAAGGACAGACATGCTTTGACGCTGGATTGGAGAGGCTGACTGATGGCCACCTCCGTTGATGTTTGTTGGCGTATTGCCGGGGTTTTCTCTGACTCCATAGTTCGTTTTAGGTGTTGATATTATTGTGTCTTTATTATCATACTTACCCTCCAGTATCTTTACCCAATTCGTGCTGTTCGTGAATATCCAATCGAAGTCAGCTCTCCAACCGCGTTGATTGTCACCACGCATAAATCGAGAGGCCTCAGCCTTGTCAAATACTTGTTGCAGGGTTTCATAATTGTACTCCATTTCCTCAAAGCGCACACGGATCTTCATTTTGCGCTTATCGGATAATTTCAGCACTTTTGGAAGTGAGGGGCAACGGTCATGGTAAAGGCGCAATATAAATTCGCAATCCACATCAGGTTTCTTAGGCTTTGATATGGGTAATATCTCTGGCTTTGCTTGTGGCTCCTCAACAGGAACGAGAGCAATAGCCGGAGTTTTCTCAACTTCTTCAGCAACGACAATTTCAGGTAAGGTGGCATCAATCTCAGGAACTGCCTCCGGCGCCGACAATATAGTTTTCGCCTCACTGGACTCCGAATTTTCTCCCCCTTGATACTTTTCCCAATTTAGGATTGTGATAATCGTAACTACATTGCTTGACTTCACGGATATTCTGCCGTCTTTCACCATTTCTCTCAGCCGAGCCTGCACGGTGTTGATTGACAAATTCCACCGTTTATGCAGGTCTGCGAGAGCCATTGCTATCTGACCACGTTTTACGACAACTTCTATACCTCGGAGATAAAACGACCTCTCTTTGCGCCATTCAGCAAGGAGCAAGAGGTCTATCCAGCACATAGCTTTCGTAAACTTCTCTCCTAAGTAGTAATTAGTCTGCAATAATTTCCGGGATAACTTTATCCACCCTGAATTTTCGTCCATAACCGTTGTCGTTTATTCATGGTTCAATCGGTTCTTAAATAGTCGTTGACAGCCTTTTCAAACTCATCAAGAGAGTAGCAGACAATCCATAAATTGCCGTGCTTAATTGCGTTCTCTCCCCACTGCTTTTGTTCTGGAGAGATACGGCCGCCGGGTTTCTTCATTTCGATGTAAAGTGCGCCATACCCCTTACGAGGTATGGAGAGGCAAAGGTCTGCAACGCCTTTTCGCAGGCCCTCCCTCTTAATGCGCCGGCCCTGACCGCCGGGCCGAATACCCTCATTGGCATTATGATATAGCATACCGTCACGCCACAACTCAGGATAGGTATATTGAAACCACTGAATGCACTTCTGCTGTATCTGACTTTCAGACTCCATGCTTTGCACGAGTCGCTTGGAGGCCACCGCGCTTGTGTCTTTGCCGGAGATTATAGCCTCCAGTACCCGTCTGTTATAAGTATCTCTTGCCATAGTCAAAAATAAACGTTTGTCAGTTGTCGTAATTGATTATCAGGAGAGCCAGTAATAGCATACTCGCCACCCCTCGGTTCTACCAAGTGCAAATCTTCCACTCGGCCAAACTTTTTGAAATTTCCGCAGAGATCTACAATCCACGAGCATTCTTTCTCTGGGTGTGGACGTATCGCTCTGCCAACTATCTGATAATACAGAGCCAGCGACATCGTAGGACGTGCAATTACTACCGTGTCAAGTTCCGGATAGTCAAATCCAGTAGTCAAGACTCCGACATTTGTAACGACTTTGATGTTGCCGGCCTTAAATTCGTTCAGTATCCTTTCTCGCTCTTTCTTTGGAGTCTTGCCTGTTATCAATGCACAGCCATCTACATACTCGCATAGCAACTCGGACTCCTCGATGAAACGAGTAAAAACGAGTATGCCTTTTCGGGGTCTCTCATCTTTTGGCTTTTGCAGCCGGCGCACGATGTTGATTAAATGAGTGCTGAGGTTGCACTTATCATATTGCACTTTCAATGCTGCATCGTCAAAATCCATGCCGGTACTATTGCGTTTCAGCGAGGTATGGTTCATAATGGAGAGGTCAAAGTAACGCTGTTTTGCGAGATAGCCTCTTTGCAGGAGCGTGGAAATATCCACCTGATAAATCACATCATGGAATATCCGTGGGCGCATACGAGTAAGGAATTTCAGTATGCACTTATTCTCCATTCTTATACTGTGGTTGATTAGCCGTTGGTCAAACTCCTCTGACTTCTTCTCATCTTTGGGTCTGAACACTTGTTTACCCTCTCTATCGAGATAGGTTACAGATGAAAATAACCGATAAGGGGTTGCCGTCAAACCGAGTATCTTCCGTTTGGCGTTATCGAAGAAGTCCTTATACATACCTCCTTGTGCGTTGCACGTGTGGCACTCGTCAACTATGATATACTTGAAATGCGAGAAGTCCTCCATGTGCGCTTTGACGCTGCCAATGGTGGCAAATGTTATTCTACTTATCTCTTTCGAGTTGAAGGAGGCAGAATATATGGAGCAGTCCTCAACGCCATAACTCCTCAACTTAGCATAGTTCTGTTCCAGAATTTCCTTTGAGGGCTGGAACACTAAAACGTGCCCGTCGAGCCTGTGTGCGATGTCGGCAATTACCAGACTCTTGCCCGAGCCGGTAGGCAGTACAAGCAACCCGTTCTTATCATTGTCTTGACTGAAGAAACGGATTGATGCGTCACTTGCTTGTTGTTGATAGTCGCGTAGTTGGTATTTCATAAATATCTTTGTGCTTGTGCTATCTCCACCTCACATTGCCTGAGCAAAATACCCTCCTCAGCAGTGGGGAGATAGATACCGGCCTCTTTCGATGACCAGTTTCTAAAGCGGTCTATGCAAACCGACATTTCCTCTACTGTGAGGTCTGAGGTCGATTTGCATACTATCCGCTCTCTATTTGTGAAGTTGTCGAATTTCCTTGCTACGATAAATGTTTCAGGATTGACAAGTTTCTTGAAATATTCCTCTTTGATGTAGTCGGCCACCTCTCCATATTGTACTGCAAAATAGCCGAGAATAACATGGAGATAAGCGTTCTGGTTAAGTGACCTTTGCTTTTTGGAGCGCAACTCCACTACCTCCCCGCGCTCGGCGAGGAGGTTTGCTCTTGCGAGGAAGTTCGCTTTCTGCAAAGGATTGGAGTTGTCGTAAAGCATGCCTTAATCAGAATGGAGGATTATAACCGGGTGCTTGCTGTTGTGGAGTTGCCTGTGCTGGCTGCATTGTCTGAGCAGGAGGGGTGGGCGCAGGTGCAGCATATCCGGACGCAGCCTGATTCTGTTCGCTTGGTTGGGTGGCCTTCCCGTATAGTTCGATTTTGTAAGGGCGCACGTCGTTGATGATTTTCTCTTGGCCACCAGTCGGAGTGTATCGAGTTCCGACGAGGTTGAAATAGACACAGACATTCTGTCCTACTTGGAACTGATCGAGGTCACGGCAACGGTCGCCGATGAAAGAAAACTCTGGGGTGTTCTCATAGTCGTTTACCGGTTCGCCGGTGTTCGGGTCGAAACGACGTACAGATACCACAAGGGTACGTTTGGTGAACGAGTTGCCGTTGTTGGACGTGAGAGTCTGGGTTCCCCCGATTGCGAGGATTTGCCCGATAATGCAATTTGCCATTGTCTTTTGATTTATACTGTTAATGATTTATTCCATGCGAGTAAGACTTCGATAGTCTCTTTGCTTTTGCGTGGCACCTCAACGCACATGGAGCGGCCATACCGAGGTTTTGGTAGCCATATAGCCATCAGTCGAGGCACTTTGAGGGAGGGGTTCTGCCTCTCAAAGAGGTAGGCATATATAGAAAGCTGCCACGACAAATACTCCATATCGAGTTTTGACGTGGTTTTGATGTCAACAAGTGAGAGGTCGTTGAATACTATGTCGATTGAACTTGCAATTAAATCCTCATCCGAAACGAGGTATTCGCTTGCGAGTGTTGACACTCCGAGGTCACTTTTCATGCGCAGATAGTCCTGTACGGCAGGGGTGTCGCTTGTTACCCCGAGGCTATCCACGAGTTCTATCTGCTCGTGAATGTTGTGGCCATAGTCAGCAGCCTTTGCCAACACCTCTTTCGAGATACCTTTGTACTTGTCGCGGAATAGTGTTCTTGATAGCATTGATGTTACGCCGGAGAGTTGCTTGCCGTTGAACATATACGTATGGTCGAGTTCATTGAACACCACCTGCGACTTTGCGAGTTCGATTGTCTGGTTCATATTCCGAGTTCTTTTCTACGGGCCGACATGCACTGTGTAAATGTCGGGTTCTGATGTAATGCTGAGTTATTGTTCCAAACGGCCATTATTGACTCCTTGTCGGTAACGCCCGTAATGGTATTAAGTGCCGCCACGAGTTGAGCGTCCTTGACCGGATCGAGAGTTTGAATGATTTCTGAGATTGTTCGTGGTCTGGTTTCAGGTGGAGTAGCCTCATCGGGGTCTTTCTGTTCCTCAGTTGGGATTAGGAGCATTTGCATTAGCGCATACTTCAGTGCTATGCTCATGGCTTTATTCATTCCTTTATCGCCCGAGTCCATTGCCTCGCCCACGTTGATAGTGCAGACCTCCGAGGCATCGTCGGCCACAAAATGGAACTTGATTTTGGCTCTGGTATAGTAGAGCAATCCTCCTTTGACTGTGACTTTTTCTGTCACTGTATAATCAAGGACTTCGGGGAGAATAAACACGCCATTATTGGCGAACAGGTCATGCAGTTCGTTCATCACGGCATCTATGCCACGGAACATGAAACCCTGCTGCTGGTTTCGGCTACTTTTTGTAATGGCCTTAGTCTCCCTCATTATGGCAGCGATTGCTCCATAAATCTTGTTGGTGGTAATGGGTTGTTCGTCCATAGTTTTTAACTCCGTTTGTTTTAGTAAAATCTTGCATATTTGATAATGCAAGTGGATAACTTATTTGCTTATGGCCGGACTTTTGTCAGTCCTGAAATATCTTTGGAGGGTGGTAATGCTCTATAAACTTCCGCAAAAATACGGTGAATTTGCAAGTGGTTTTACATTTCTTATGATGTCCGCGAAATTAAATCGCCACATGGTATTCGAGCTGCCCTCCGGCTTGGAATATCTCACCTTTTCTTCGAGCATCAGTCGTTCCAATCTTTTTTCGCCACCTACGAGCATGACTGCTTTTCGATAGGAAACATGGAGTCGTTCTGTACGTCTTAACAGGGATTGATATTTTTGAGCCATAACGTCAACTGCGGGCTCCGGCATTAACTAACTCTTTTTACAACTACAGTGAAATTCAGTTTATTAGTCGTAGCCTCAGCATCCCAGCCCTGTCGGGCATAGTCTGTTCTGAAACGAGATAGTGTTGTCAGGATTGAGGAACGCTGCTCAATCGGGAATACCGCCTCTTCTCCTATTTCTAACTTTCGGAGGGTAGCAGCCACAGGCAATGGCTGAGCCTCCATTGTTACAGGAGAGCAATCATTATGTACCCCCTCAGGAGGTGCGCTAAGTACGCCCAGTAAGGGCCGATTTTGGGTGTTTGTTTCCATCTTCGTCTGTTTTAGATGAATGAACTTATTTGCTTATAAGCAAGATTTTGCTTATCTTTGTTGATGTTGTTGATTATGTTTGTAGTGCAAAGTTAGTGATAATTTTTGAAATCACCAATCAAATCTTATCATTTTTACGGCCTACAAGCTAAGAAATCGCATTTTTAACATTTCCTCTCAACCCACGAGTAGGAGATATTTGTTTAACTTCTAAAATACGCGCCGTAAAAAATGACAGATGAAGAAAAGGTAGCCAACTGCGTTGACGCGAAGCAAATTCGCGAAGAACTGCTTGAAGCTCTCCACATGACCGCAGGGGAGTTCGCTACGGCTTTGGGTATAAACTACCAACGTATCTACGACCTCGGAAGTGGACGTACTAAAAAATTCAACCCCGGCATGGTGCGTCTTATTACAAAGACTTTCCCTCAAGTCAATCCACATTTTCTATATACAGGAAACGGTCCGGTCTTAACTTCTAATGGTGGAGGACAGCAGAACGGATTAGGCGTAGCCGAGTTGTCTGAGATTATGTCTATGTCTAAGCGACTCCTCCAACTTATGGAGAGGCTTGACGCAAAAGACTCAGACCTGCGTGAGCGAGAAAATAATCTTATCGCCCGCGAGTCTGCCGTGAGCGAAAGGGAGCAAGCCATCAATGAGAGAGAACTTGCGTTGAGCAAGCGTGAACTATCTTTAAGCCATTCCTAAACTCGCTGAGGTTTCGATATTCAGAAATGATGTGTAGAGAGGTACAGAATTGCGCAAGCACACGGCCTAATAATCTTTGGTGTCAAATGTCATCAGACTGTCGTGGCTGGGGGTGCAGATTTCTCCGTCTAATTCCGGACAGATTGCCGACTACAGAACGAGAGCGAGGCAAACTCTTTTCTAAAGTCTATACCGAGGCTGAAAGATTGGGAGTTTTGCAGTGCCCTCATTTCGTCCCGACACTCATTGATGATGTGGTCGAGAACCCAGCAGAACTGATCTCCATAATGGAGCAATCTATATCATAAATTGTCTGATTATTGTCGGACTCAAATCTGCAACCGAGTTATTTAACTAATACTTAGACAGTTAGCATAGTTTATGGAGATACTCTACGAGAATCATCATGTCGGTATATGGGAGGTTCTCGAGCACCGGCGGGGCTGTAAGGCTCCCCGGTATTATACCGGATGCATCATAACGCCGCACTGCATAGGGGGCGTAGATATTAGAGTAGCGGAAGCCATCGCTCATGTGCTCGTCGAAGAATGTCACCGACAATGAATTCCCGCCGAAGTCAAGCCCGAGACGTACCTCCCATTTGCGGTTGCGGGCCGGACGGAGATTGTAGTTTGTGGGGTCGGCGATATATGTGCGCAGATTCACACGACTTAGTTCGGCCGGATTATTGACATCATAGTAGTTCAGCTGCACGAGATCAAGATATTGCACCTGCGGGAAGAGATAGTCCACCGTAGGCATCCTCGTAGTCAGTCCGTAGCCTCCGGCAAGAAGGAATCGCCAGTCGCGTCCTCCGACCTTTACAGTCGGGAAATTATACACACCGTTAAGCCGGGGGTCGACATAAGGCTTTCCGGCCAGCAGATAGCGGTGGTCGAGTCCGGCCAGACCGATTATGCGGGCTCCTACCTGCATCGAGAGCGAAGAGGCGCCGAGAAGGAGCGATAGATTATCTTCAGCATATCCTGACACTACGTTAAGCGCCGGGATCTCTGAGAATGCCCGAGGCCTTGTGGTCCACGATGCGCTCAAGGGGCGCTCAAGGTCATACACCTGCCCGCGGCCGAAATTCTTGGCGAGCTGCCAATCTACACCCGCCTTCCAGCGGTGGGTGAGCTGCTGGCCGGTCATGACTTCACCGTTAGACTTCAGTTTCAGGTAGACGCTCAGGGGCTTGCCATCATTGACGTATTCGGCAATATACTCACCGAGCAGATACTTGCCATCGTGCACACCCTCCTGCATGGTGGTCGGAGCAATCGACGCGCGTGCCGGCGCCACCTGCTTTCTGCGCGAGAGTCGGTCGAGTTCGTAGCTCACAGATCCATTCACTCCCAGACTCTCTATCCAGCCAAGATGGCGGGGTGTGAGAGTATAGTCGGCAGTGAGAGCCCAACGATTGTATTTGCTCACATACTCATCTATCTTGTTGTAGTTAAGATCGGGGTCAACTTTCACATTGTCGAACGATCCGGTATAGTCGGCCCCTAACAGAAGTTGCTGACCTATGCTGCTCTCAGGCGCGCCAAACACCAGATTGCCGCGCAGCGAGGCAGTGAGGCGTTTGTAGTTCTCTCGCGGATCGCGCGGGTCTGACCGCGAATCGAGATACCCGAGGTCAGCATTCACCACCTGCTCACCTATGGCGAAACCCTTGCCGGCCGAGAAGAGCTTGCTATATTCATCAGCCTTGAAGCGGGCCGTGAAGGGGGTGGCGCGGCGTATGCGCTTGATGTTGACCATACCTGATGACAGATTGCCATATTCGGCCGAGGGGATGCCGCGTATTATCTCTACACTTTCAATATTGTCGGTCGAGAGGCGGCGCATATCTACGCCGCGGTTTGTGAGATTCCGGACTCCGTCGGGGTCTGAGGCGCTCGAAGTGGGAAGGCCCTGCAGATTGGCATCACTGTTGATGGGGGCACCATCCACCATGAAGGATGTGCCGAGTGAGGTGATGGCATAATCGTCGCCAAGGTCGGTGCGCGCGCCTGTGGCCGACATCCCACCCACCTCACGCAGTGTTATGGTGTTGGCTTTACCCATATCGGGTGTCTTCGACATCTGTCCGGGCAAGAGTTCAAGAAGGTCGGCGAAGCTTGTGGGTTGAAGATGTTGCATCGCGTCGCGGTCGATGCGTGAGGCGCTCGTCATTCCATCACCCTCTTTGGCTGTGATGACTACCTCGCGCAACGTCACGGCGGTCTGACGCATCGCGATATCTATCGGGGCCGTATGCGGCACGCTGACAGGAATTGTGTCGGTGTCGAATCCTACAAACGACACTATCAGCTCATAGTTCCCCTCGGGAAGATTAAGTTGCCAGCGCCCCTCGTCGTCAGCCACGGCGTAGGCATCCGATGGCTTTGCAACTATAGTGGCAAAACCGACTGGCTCGCCCGTCGAAGCCTCCTCGATGCGCCCACGCAGCAGGTCGGCCGATGCGCCGAGAGTGCTGCAGGCTATGGTTATCAAGAATAAGAATTGTCTCATGTCAGAATCTTGCAGATGCAGATTTCAGATTCGGGAGCATCGGGGATGTGTCCCCTACATTCCTCCCGATTATCGACGGTCTCTGCACTCGCAGACTCCGCCAATACCATATGGTAAATCTTCGTGAATTTGATTCACGTTTCGTACTACAAAGTTAGTATATTCACAGGCGGAAGTAAATACCCACTTATAGTGTAAATGTGTAGGGCGTGGTGCATAATTTTCTTATATTTTATTTATAGTCCTTTCCGATTCATCATTTTTAGTGAGGTGATAGGATTACGATAGTGAGTTGGACGGCGAAATTACGAATTTTTGAGTATTTCATAACCGTGGCCGCTGATGTAATTTTGCAACTCGAAAAACCTATCATTATCATAAAATGAAAAAACATTTACTCATTTTGGCAGGTGCCGCAATCGCTGCTTCTGCCTATGCCCAATCGGCAGCCCCCGAGTTTATGTGGGCTAATCTTCTTGACGGCCTTACTGCCGCCGGCGATAATGCTATTGGCAACTGTGTCGGTCTTAACCATTCTGTGGCATGGCTCGGCACATATGGCTCTAACGATGCCCAGGGTTCTGAAATCACCTATGCCGGAGCTCCCCTCTTTAACGGTGCATCATACTCAGGCACCTCCAACAACGGCAACCTTACTCTGCTCAAGACCAACTACGAAGGAAATAAGGAGTGGGTCGTATACACCGACAGTGGCGACTGGCTGAGCAGCCAGGGTGGTGTGGCCACTACCTCTGAGGGCTCGCTTATCTTCGCGGCCAAAGTGCGTCACACCGATGGCCATATGGATATTCCTATCAAATTTCATGATGTAGATGGAGAGACTGACCTCGAATGGATTCAGCAGGCCGATGACACACGTTGCTACCGAATCGTTGTGGGTAAGGTGTCTAACGAGGGTGCCCTCGAATGGCTACGTACGATTGAGGTAGGCCTCGGCAAGGATGCTGAAAATCCGGTCAGCGATGGCGCTACTCTGGGCAACATCACTATCGACAACAATGATAATATCTATCTTGCTCTCGGACACTCTACAGATCTGAGTGTCCCCACCGAGGATGGTGCCTCACATGTGGTTGCCACCAACCCCGATGCTGTGTCAGTCAACGGTGTCCCCACCGATTTCCTCACTCTCTCGCTTGATGCAGATGGCTATTACCGCAATGCCCTCACCCTCACCGGCACTCCCGCCGAGGCTAAATGCGCCAAGGTTGAATGGCTCAATGGCAATCTCTACATCCAGGGCACAGTGCGTGTGGATGGCGATGCAGCTCTGAGTGTGGGTGGAAAGGCTCTGAAAGCCTCTGCCCTGACCTCTCCCGTCGTGATGCGCACCGATGCTGATTTCAACATCAGCTGGGCAAAATGCTTCACAATGACTGAAGTCGGCGGCAAGGGCACGATGCAGAATGCAGGTCTGTCGGAGGCCAATGGTGTGCTCTGGTTCTGCGGCATGTATAATGGTCAGCTTAATGACCCGGATGATGCCTCAAAATTTGTGGCCTCTACGCAAGAGAAGATTCGCGAGGGTTATATCATCAAACTTGATGCTGCAACAGGTGAATGGCTCGCAGCCCGCAATAGCCGCGACGATGAGTTCTGCAATCCGAGTGCTCTGGCAAAGACAGGTCTGACCGGATATCTCGAAGTGATCGCAAGTCCTTACAACAGCGATAAAATCTATGTTTTCGGCTATGTGATGAATCTCAACGTGGGTGTATTCCTCCGCGAATATGATGCCAATACTCTTGAGGCCAATGTGGTCTCAGGCGAGCATAATGTAATCACCGGTGGCGGTGTGCCGACAGCTATGGATTGCGCCTTCGACGCCACCAGCGGCTATGTTTATATCTCGGCCCGTGGCAACAAAGCATTTGTTGTGGATGGAGAGGAGATGCAGACTGCCCCGAATGCATGGGGTGTGCTGCTGAGCGCCTTCCGCCTCCCCGATGACATGACTACCGGCGTAGAGTCTGTAGAAGTAAGCAACACCGACGGCGATGAAGAGGTAGAATACTTCAATCTCCAAGGCATGCGTGTCAAGAACCCCGGTGAGGGTATTTATATCCGTCGCCAGGGCAACAAGGCCGTGAAAGTCATTCGCAGATAATACAGAATTTTCAGCGCCGCCCCGCAGGCATGCGCTGTGATGAATAGAAGCGCCGCATCACTCAGATGATGCGGCGCCTTATTTTTATTCCGGTCATACCAAAAAGAGTCCTGGAGCGTTATAATATTAGAGTCTGCATGGAAGGTGGCGATTGGAATAAGCACTTCCTCTCTATCACCGACTGATGGCAGACCACGATAAATAAACTGAAAAAGATATGTTGAGACTTAATTGTTTTATACAGGTCGGCGCCGATAAGCGCGCCGAAGTGCTTGAGGCCGCAAAGCGCCTCACTGCCGCATCTCTCAAGCAGGAGGGCTGCGTGGCATATGATGTGTTTGAGAGCGCAACTCGTCCTGACGTGCTCATGATATGCGAGACATGGCGTGACCAGGCTGCTCTCGATGCTCATTCTGCCTCAGAGGTCTTCAAGACTGAGGGCGGCATCATGCATGCCAATGCTGAAATGAAACTCGAGACATTCGAGATGTAATTCCCCCCTCCCATTCAGTGAGGGCTTATATACCGGAAGGGTCATGCCAATCAATATCTTGGCATGACCCTTCTGTCATCTTTTTTATATCTCGTGGAGCCTTACGGATGATTCGCAGCCCGGTTATCAGGTTGATTGGCCGGCTTGATTTTCGGCAGATAGCGGAAGAGCGCATATATGGCCGCGCAGAGTGCGATGCCTCCCCCTACATAGCATACCTCTCCGAGCATGCCATGGTCGACCACTATACCTCCTACGAATGCACCACCGCCGATGCCGAGATTGAAAATACCGCTGTAAAGGCTCATCGGCACAGCCGAGTCTTCCGGGAAGAGCCCTACGAGTTCATTCTGGAATGCGATATTATAGACTGTGATACCCATTCCCCAGCCCAGACACACAAGGCTCAATCCCAGTTCACCCAATCCGGAGGCCGGCACCACCAGCAGCATGGCCGTAGCAAGCCCCAGACACGTGGATGTTATAACTGCACGGCGATGGCGTGCATAATACTTGGCCATCAGCCAGCTACCGAACAATCCGGCAATTCCGAAAAGGGCCAGAATCCAGGTGATCGGTGCCGGAGGCAGACCGATGGAGAGCATATAAGGTTCGATGAAGCTGTAGCCGGTATAATGGCCGGTCACCATAACCACCGTGATAAGATAGATGATGAGCAGCGGACGGCAATGAATCAGCGAACTCAGCATCTGCCGACGCGACTCATGCGCGGCATTATTCGGTGGAATCTGCGGCAACACCCTCGACATCAAAATCATGATCAGCAGTGCCAATCCGCCGAGCGAAGCGAATGTGATGCGCCACCCTGCAAGAAGACCGAGCACACGTCCGAGTGGCAACCCGGCCACAAAGGCCACTCCCCCACCTGCCACCAGCGCACTCAGAGCCTTCGCCCGCTGGTGACCCGGTGTGACAGCCACAGCCATAGCCGGAGCAATCGACCAGAAGAGTGAGTGAGCCAATGCCACACCGATGCGTGAAGCCATCAGTGTCGTGAAATCATAGGATAGGAATGTGCCGAGATGCGAGATGCTGAAGAGTCCCACCACTCCCATCATTAGGCGCTTGAACTCGCAGTGGGCAAAAAGAAGCATCAACGGCAACGACATCAGAGCCACAACCCACGCATAGATTGTGATGATAAGCGCCGTATGTGCAGCCGTCAGGCCCAGGTCAGAGGCGATACCGCTAAGCAGACCTATCGGCACCAATTCAGATGTATTGAACGTAAAACCGGCCAGAGTAAGCAATGCCAAAGGCACATAGCCACCCCTGCCATGTCGATCAGCCATAACTATTAAAATAAAGGATTTTTGAAATTAAATTCAAAATTACTCAATAATTCCGATATCCACAAATCGGGCTAAGGCTTGATTAATCATGCTTCCCCTCCTGATTTTACCCGATTAATCCCGATTAATCGCGATTAATCGCGAATTATTAGCGTTATGCGGGGCGCTGCGCGGATTATACGCCGCTCGTCTATGCAGAATCTCAGATTGCGAAATCGCCCGAGTGCTATAAGAAATAAATATATTTTTATAAAAATATTCATTATTTTAGCAAAAATACCCTATTATTAAATAATAATTATTATATTTGCACACATGTTTAATGAATAGCTTATGGTTATTGAATATAGAATCGACACTTGCAGTCTTGGCACAGTGGTAGTTGCGACAACGTCGGGCGCCATCTGCTGCCTTGAATTTCTTGATGAGGCTACACAGGCTCCCTTTCTTTTGCGCCGGCGTTTCCCTAAAGCAACTCTTATAGAGGAATCCAACGATCTACAGAGCGTAGCCTTGCGGCAACTTGATAATCCCGACGACTCGGCAATGGATATACCCTTGAATTTGATTGGCACACCTTATCAGGTCACTGTGTGGAATGCTTTGCGCTCAATCCCTATCGGTGCCACGGCAAGCTATCGCGAAGTGGCCGACAAAATCGGTCATCCGAGGGCATGGAGGGCAGTGGGAAATGCCATAGCCACAAATCCGGTGGCGATAATCATACCATGCCATAGGGTGCTCCCCTCTTCGGGTGCGCTCGGCAATTACCGTTGGGGTGCCTGGCGAAAATCAGCATTACTTCACCGCGAGAAGTATAGATAGACATCACAATGCTGTAGACATCACAACACAAGGATGCCCCATCATCTTCGGCGAGATGATGGGGCAACTTGACTTCTGAAGAATGAGTGGTTCAAAGGCTATCAGAATGCGGGATAGCCGGGATTCTGAGTATACTTGCCAAGCGAGAAGTTATACTGGGCCACCGGTATGGGATAATATTCCTCGCCGGCATCGAATGTGGCATCCTGATAATAGATGCGTGTCTGCTTCTCGGCATTGAAATAGGCTGTCATCACATCGCGGGCGATACCCCATCTGACGAGGTCGAAGAATCTCTCACCTTCGAGGGCCTTCTCAAGACGCATCTCTGTGCGGAGCGCCTTGCGGGCGTAATCCTGATTCCATCCGGCTGCCGGATAAAGTCCTATCTTATAGTTGGCCGCATCTTTCGAGGGGTCGTTGAAATCCTTCACATATTCGCTCTGCATGGCGCGCCCACGCACCTGATTGATAAGCTCGCGTGCTTCATCGAGTCCGGCGCCACCTATCTCTATCAATGCCTCGGCTTTATAGAGCAGAAGGTCGGCGTAGCGGATTATCTGCCAGTTGAGCTGCGATGCGCCCCAGGGCCATCCCTGGAACATATCGGGCGACTCGGGCGACACCCAGAATCTCTTGGCGCAGTTATGACCGTAGACTCCGCGGTCGCGCACCCACGACTGACAGGGGGTCTCACGATATGTCTTGTAGGTGATTGTCGGGCGACCGACCACGAAGTCAAGGCGCGGATCCACGTTGGGCTCTGTGTTTGAGAGTGTCTGATGCTCATCATCGATGAAGGTCACCACTCCGTAGTCCGGGCGTGACTGATAGTCAAACACCGGGAGACCATTCTCGTCAGTCTGATAAGCATTGATGAGGTCCTGCGAGGGGAGGAAGAATCCATCACCATGATAGGGACTGTTGCCGGCGGGTGAGTTGAGCAGATTGCTCCAGTTGACACGTCCGCCATCGCCTGAGCCGTCATTCATCGAATACTGGATTGCGAACACCGATTCCGGTCCATTCTCATTAGCCACGAGGTCAAGACCCTGGAAGTCGCTGAGCAGACTGTAGCCCTGCACGCGGTCGATAAGCTCCACAACATCTTTGAGCACCTCTTTATTGATGTTGACCACTGCATGGGTCTGCGCATCCTGCTCGTAAGCGCGGTATAGTTTCACCTTGGCGGCATATGCAAGGGCAATATTGCGGTTGATGCGCCCCACTTCGGCCTGTCGCTCCGGTAGCGACTCGGCGGCCTCGAGCAGTTCGGCCGCTATGCGGTCAAGATGCTCTTCGCGTGTGAATTCATCGTTGGGCACATCCACATATTCTGTCTCCGGCAGATTCTCATCCATATACGGCACCTTGTTGAAGAGTCTGACGAGCTCGAAATAGAAATGCGAGCGCAGCACCTTCATCTCTGCGATACGCGAGTCGCGCACTGTCACCACTTCGGGGTCTGCCTGGTTGAGCACTCTGAGTGCGGCGTTGCAACGAGATATCTGGCTGTAAAGATTAAACCATTTGCCGTCGAGATTACCGTTGTTAGACTGCACCTGGAAGGTCTCCATAGCGTGCACATCCCAAAGATCGCCTTCGCCGCCGCCACCCTTGTAGGCATTGTCAGAGCGAACTTCGCCAAAGCTCCAGTTGGAGGTGGGGCGCACCCAGGGGTCCCCCTGCTCGTTGGTGAATCCTGACAGGCCGGCATAGGCTGAGTTGACAAGGAGGTCGATTGCCTCGGTAGAGGTCATCACGCCGTCAGAGAGGCTTCCCTGCGGGGTATTCTCGAGAAATTCATCGCTGCAGCCTGCGAGCATCGCTCCACATAGGATGGCTGCCATGATAGATGTATATCGTTTCATCGGTATTTTCAGATACTTATGGGTTAGAGATTAGAAGCCGAACTGGAGTCCGAAAGTGAATGATCGCGGCATTGCGTAGGGGTAGCCGAGCCCTTCGGGGTCGGCACCCGAGTAGCGGGTTATGGTGAAGAGATTCTGAGCCTGGAAGTAAACACGGGCATTGCTCAGATGCAGCTTCGCTCTTACCGATGCGGGGAGCGAGTAGCCGAATGTCAGGGTCTTCAGTCGCAGGAATGACCCATCTTCAAGGTGGAATTGCGATACTTCATGCTCATTGTTGTTGTTATCGGTTGTGGGTGCCGGTGTGTCGCAGTCGTAATAGCCTGTGGTGAGATAGCGCTCATAAGCCTCGGCTGCCTCAAGGAGGGCTACACCGTGGTTACCGTTCCAGCACTGGAAGAGGTCGGTGTAGTATTTCGAGTTGTTGAAGGCATCGCGGATGATTGATGAGAAGAAGAGGCTGAGGTCAAATCCGCGCCAGTTGGCACCGAGATTCAGTCCGAACTGTGCCTTGGGCAGGTCGCAGCCGAGCCAGGTGCGGTCGTTGTAGTTGATTTTGCCATCACCATCGGCATCCACATACTTCACACGTCCCACAGCCGGATGACCGAATTCCACCTCATATTTGCTGCAATACTCATCCACTTCGGCCTGCGAGTGGAAGACGCCATCGGTCTTGAAGCCCATCCATGAGCCCAGAGCCTGACCTACGAGCGAATGTCCGGCATAGCCTCCACCATAGTTGTAGTAGATATCGTCGAGCAGGTCGGTGACACGGTTTTTGGATACTGTGAAATTGAAACCGACGTTGTAAGAGAAATCCTTACCGGCACCGGAGCGCCATTCGATCTGCCCCTCCACACCCTCATTCTTCATCTCGCCGCCATTATACCAGCAGTAGCCACCCTCGCCGATAGTGGCGATGTAGGGTTTTTCGACGAGCATATCCTTAGTGTTCTTATGGAAGTAATCGAGCGACACGAGCAGACGGCTGTTGAAGAGGCTTGCGTCGATGCCGACATTGGTCTGATAGGTCTTCTCCCAACGCAGGTCGGGGTTGGTGGTGCGGATGCGGTAGGCACCCGGTGCGAGGGTCACTCCGTCGCCGCTCATGTTGTATGAGCCGCGGTCGAGACTCATAAGGTATTTGGCATAGAATGCCTCGTTGTCGATAAGGTCATTGCCGTTGATGCCCCATGATGCGCGTATCTTCAGGTCAGAGAGCCATGAGTGGGTGGCCTCCATGAATCGCTCTTGCAATATGCGCCATCCGGCCGAGAATGAGGGGAACCAGTCGTAGTTGTGATCCTTGGCCAGACGCGATGATGCATCACGGCGGATGGTGAATGATGCGAGATATTTGTCGTCGTATGAATAGTTGAGTTTGCCGAATCCGGAGAACATGGAGTAGTTGGATGCTCCTGCACCTACATTCTTGTTGGCGGTCACATTCGACAGGTAGAGATAGTTGGGGTCTTCGATAGTGAGGTCTGTGCCATAGCCGAAGAAGTTTTCGTAGTGATATTTCTTCGCTTCGACGCCGGCGAGAGCCATCAGGGAGTGACGGCCGAGGTCGATGTTGTACTGTGCGGTGTTGGTCCATACCCAGTCAACATTCTTGGCTGTCGATTGGGTGAGTTTGTTGACCTCGTCGCGAAGCCATGTGGGTTCGAAGGTCTTGTTGGTCTCGTTGTAGTAGTTGACGCCGAAGTTTGTCTTGATGATAAGATTGCGGATCGGTTCTACCTGGAGATAGGCGTTGCCGAAGACGCGCCAGTATTCGTGTTTGTTGCCTTTGTTGTTTTCGATAAGGCGCATCATATTGTAGGCGTCGCCCAGAACGTCGTTGATCTGGTCTACATATTCGCCGGTGACATCATACACTGCCTTGGCAGGATGCTGCTTGACGGCATTCTCTTCGGCGCCATCGGGCATATAGTGGGCGCGCCACCAGTTGACGGCCACATTACCACCGGCTCTGAGGCGATTGCGCAGGAAGCCGTAGTCGGAGCTGAAGCGTGAGTTGACTCTCTGGAAGTCTGACCCTTTGACGATGCCGTCGTGGTCGAGCCAGCTGAGTGAGAGCGATGATGAGCCATTCTCGCTACCCTTCGAGAGACCGATGCTGTAGGTCTGCATCAGTGCGGTGCGGTGTATCTCCTTTTCCCAGTCAGTAGTCTGCGGCAGCACATCGGCTCCATTGAGATTCTTGTAGGTCTGGAGTTGCGGGGTTGCGCCGTTGCCATAGATGGATGATGAGGGTGTGGCGCCGTTGTGGGCATATTTGTAAGCCGACCAGTAGACATCGCCCCACTGGTAGGCATCGAGAAGTTCAAGACCACTGTTGTAGGTCTGGGCGGTGAGGGTGGCGTCGAAGGTGACATGAGCCTCGCCCGAACGCGCGCGCTTCGTGGTGATGATTATCACGCCGTTGGCTGCCTGCGCACCATATATCGAGGCAGAGGCGGCATCCTTCAGCACCTGTATTGACTCGACATCGTTGCTATTGATGATGGTGCCGGGGTTCTCGCGGGTCATTACGCCATCGATGACGTAGAGTGGGCCGTTGGCCTCACTTCTGAATGATGAGGCGCCGCGGATAGAGGTGCCGGTGCTCAGGCCGCCCGGTGTGCCGTCGGTGGTGATTGTCATGCCGGGCACTCGACCTTGCAGCGACTGGATGACATTGCCGGTGGGGGTGTCTGCCACATCCTTCATCTTCACTACCGACACAGATCCGGTGAGGTCCGACTTCTTCTCTGTAGAGTAACCCACCACCACTACCTCCTGCAGCAGTTCGGTGTCCTCCTTGAGAAGCACTCGCATCTCGGGCGTTGCCTTAAGGGTCTGCGACTGGAAGCCCACATATGATACTGTGAGTTCGGATCCCTCAGGCACATCGAGAGTGAAGTTGCCGTCGATATCCGTGGCGGTGCCATTCGCACCTTTCACTTTTGAGATTACACTCGCCCCGATCAGCGGTTCGTCATCGGTAGCTGAGATTACTGTACCGTGCACTGTTATATTCTGTGCCCGGACGCCCGCCACTGCCATCACAATCAGCAGGACATACAGAATTGATCTTTTCATGATTATAGGTTTGGTTAACGATTTCTGCCGCAAAACTACAATCATTTCGCCCGAGAGCCTTTAAAATTTGTTGCATGGGCTATTATTTATGTTGCCCTGAATCATGTTTGCTATGTAATGCACTGTATTTAATAGGGTCTCTTCCTGGTGGGCTAATCATTCGGCAGAATATGAAGTTACCGGAGTACGCAATTATCACAGACGGCCTGTGACGACTATCCCTGCGGTTTGAGACGCTCGCGAATCTCCGATGGGGTCTCGTGGTAGCGGTCTTTATAGCATTTGCTGAAGTATGCAGGCGTTGAAAATCCTACGCCGTAGGCTATCTCAGAGATTGTCTGCTCTGTAGTGGTAAGCAACACTCTTGCCCGGGCCAGACGCATGTTGCGTATCAGCTCCACAGGTGAATAGTTGGTGAGATTCTTGAGTTTGCGGTAGAATTGTGTGCGGCCGAGTCCGAGACTGGAGGCGATACTGTCGACCGAGAGATCGGCGTTGCCCATCTCAGACTCTACGATACTCACGAATTTACGGTAGAATTCACTGTCAATCTCTCCCACTCCCTGAGTGGCGTTGGTTTCGGGTGCGGAAGCCTCTTTGATAATCTCCTGCTGCTCGCGGTGCGGAGACTGTCCGGACGCTGGGGGGAGTCCGGGCCATTGGGTCAGGATGCGCCGGCGATTCTCTATAAGCGATTTGCAGCGCGCTATCAGCACCTGCGCATTGAATGGCTTCGACACATATCCGTCAGCCCCGCATTCATAGCCCTGGATGCGCTGCTCATCCATCGAACAAGCTGTGAGCATCAACACCGGTATGTGCGAGGTGGCCTGTTCATTTTTGAGCCGCCGGCAGCATTCCAGGCCATCCATCACAGGCATCATGACATCGCATATCACAAGATCGGGCACATATTTGCTTGCCATCTTCACTCCCTTGGCCCCGTCGGAGGCTGTGATAATGGTGTAGTCATCCCCAAGAAGCGATGAAATATAGGTGCGGATATCCTGATTGTCGTCAATCACCAGCACCAGTGTGCGGTCAGGATCCACCTCAGACGGCGCCATCTGCACCGTGTCGAGCTCGGTGGCTACATCCTCCGGTCGTATCGATGCAGCGCATGGCGACGCTGACGCAGCTACGTGGCGCAAAGGTAATGTCACCTTGAATACCGATCCCTTGCCGGGCTCGCTCTCAACTTCGAGAGTACCTTCATGGAGTTCGATAAATCCCTTGGCAAGCGACAGACCGATGCCCGAACCGTTGGGATGCACCTTGTCGACCTGATAGAAGCGTTCGAATATATGCGAGAGGTCTTCAGCACTTATACCCTTGCCTGAGTCGGCCACATCGATAGTAACATTCGACTCATCGCGATGCAGACGCACTGTGATCTCGCCATGAGAGGGAGTATATTTGAATGCATTGGATATCAGGTTAAACATTACTCGCTCGATTCTCTCCACATCAATAGCCATCTTGAAATCGACCCCGGGTTCAATCTCGAGACGGAAATCCATATCGCGGTCGACAGCGATAGCGCGGAATGCATCGCACCAGTCGGTAAGAAGTGAGGCAAGGTCAGCCTCTGAAAGATGCAGGGTGAGTTTGCCATTCTCATATTTCCGGAAGTCGAGCACCTGGTTTATCAAGCGCTTGAGAATCCTCACATTTTTGCGGGCTATCTTCATCAGTGATTTCTGACGCGTGTCAAGATGCGGATCTTCAGCAAGTTGCTCTACAGGCCCCTCAATCAGAGTGAGCGGAGTGCGCAAGTCGTGAGAGACGTTGGTGAAGAACATCAGTTTAGACTGGGTGGCCTCATTGAGCTGTTCATTTAGTTGCATCATCGTATCGCGCTGCTGCTCGAGCATATGGTTTTGCTGGGCAAGTTTCTCCTGATGGCGCTTGCGGGCCCAGAATGCGCGCAACACCACCGCTGTCAACACGATGAGGAGCACCAGAATCGCAATCACTGCATATAATAGAGTGGTCTGCGCTGAGTGACGTGTCCAATATTCATCAACCCGGCTTTTAAGCCACTGTATGCGCTCGGTTTCCTCTTGCAGTTCGGAATTCTGCAGCATCAATATCTCGGCATTCGAGGCGTCAACCATAGCCGATGCCGGAAGGCGCGTTATGCGTTCGTAGGGCTGACCATCGAGTATGGCGAGTGCGGTGCGTATAAGTCGGTAGCCTTCGGTGGGATATAGAAATGTCACATCTATCAGACTATCGGCCACTGCCTTGATGCCGATCTCGGGGGCGGCATCGATGCCTACAATCTTCATATCGGTGCGACCTCGTTGGCGCGCCACTTCGGCGGCGGCAATGGCCATACGGTCGTTGTGGGCATAGATGAGATTGGCCTTCGGATAGAGCTCCAGCAGCGAATCAGCCACGCGTGCGGCATCGGTATTCCCCCAGTTGCCATATCCCTCGCCGGCGATACGCATGCCGGGAGTGCGCTCTACATAGGCGGCGAATCCTTGATGACGCTCATCGGCCGGAGTCGACCCGCTTAGGCCGCGGATCTCGATAATCTCAGCCTCACCGCTGCAAAGATTTCTTGCCGCCCGGGCTGCCGACTCCCCTATCGCGGCGTTATCGGCCCCTTGATAGGCTGTGTAGGACTCACCATGCACCTTGCGGTCAAAAATCAGCACCGGCGTGCCCGATTCATACACCTCCTTTATTACGGGCGTGAGGGCATTGGCCTCGTTGGGAGCGGCTATGATAATGTCGAAGTTATTGTCGGCAAAGTAGCGGATGTCGGATATCTGGCGCTCACTGTTGTCATCGGCCGAACGAATCTCGACATCCACATTGTCGTGAAATATCAGCTCGCGCTCTATCTCTTCGTTGAGCTTCTGCCGCCAGTCGTCGTTGCTGCACTGCGACACACCTATGCGGTAGTGCTTCTCTTCGCTGCAGGCTCCGGCCAGCGTGGCGAAGAGAATCAATATCATCAGAGCCGCAAGCAGGCTCCTATCTCGATAGAATCTTAAGATTGAGTCTTTCATGTGTTCATGATGTGAGGAAGGGCCCGTGGGCTTTGCACCATGGCCGCTATGGAAAATCAGGTGATGGGTAGGTCCAGAGTCTGGATCGCTCTAATGCAAAATTAGTACTTTTAATTTGTAAAAATGAGGAATATCATATTAAAAATCAGCTTCCGGCACATTTTTTATAGCTCACGCAACATAATTTATATGCCGCCACGGTTATTAAATGTAGATTTGCAGCGAATTCCTGACCGGGGTCTGCTCCGGCAAATTCGAATTCCTGTTAATCTGAAAAACCTAATCATCATGACCATGAAGTCAATCAATAATCTGGCCCTCGGGCTGAGCCTGCCGCTTTTGTGCTGGCAGGGACTTGCGGCTGCCGATGGTGTCGGAATCAGTCACCTGGGCACCGACAACACGCTTGTGCGCATCGAGGGTGATGCGAAGTATCTTCTGCTTCCGGTGGAGGAGAGCGTAGATGATGCCACTCTGCATGTGCTGCGCGATGGTCGTCCGGAGACTACATTCTTCGTGCGCCTGGCCCGCAATAAGGTGGACTATTACGTGCCCTTCGACCTCACACCTTACAAAGGGAGCAACATCCTCTTTAATATCATTACTCCACAGGGGCGCGCCTCTGTGCGCGAGGTCAGCGAGGATGCCTGCTGGGAGGCCATGAAACTTAGCGACACATTCGACACCACGAATGTCGAGAAGTTCCGCCCTGCATATCATCACACACCTCTATATGGGTGGATGAACGACCCCAACGGTATGTTCTACAAGGATGGCGTATGGCATCTTTATTATCAATATAATCCCTACGGGTCGAAGTGGCAGAACATGTCGTGGGGACATTCCACATCTCGCGATCTCTTGCATTGGGAGCCGCAACCTGTGGCCCTGCGCCCGGATGGTCTGGGGGCAATATTCAGTGGCAGCGCGGTGGTGGATAAGGATAATACTGCCGGAATGGGCGAGGATGCCGTAGTGGCACTATATACTTCTGCCGGGCGCAATCAGATTCAGAGCATGGCGGTGAGCCATGACGAGGGTGAGACTTTCGAGGTATATCCGGCTAATCCGGTGCTGACTCTCGACAGTGAGGCCCGCGACCCTAATATGTTCTGGAATGAGGCCACCGGCGAATGGAATCTGCTGCTGGCTCACGCTCTTGAGCATGAAATGCTCATCTTCACCTCGCCCGACCTCAAGACCTGGACTCTGCAGAGTGCATTCGGCAAGGGACTCGGCGCGCAAGATGGTGTCTGGGAATGCCCCGATCTGCTGCGGCTGCCGGTGGAGAACACCGGCGAGGAGCGCTGGATGCTCATATGCAATCTTAATCCCGGCGGACTCTTCGACGGTAGCGCCACCCAATATTTCATCGGCGACTTCGATGGTCATACTTTCACGGCCGACACCGATGCCGAGGGGAATGTGCCCACGAAGTGGATGGATTTCGGCAAGGACCATTATGCAACAGTTTCATGGAGCAACGCGCCTGAAGAGCGCCATGTGGTGATTGGCTGGATGAGCAACTGGCAATATGCCGCCGAGGTGCCGACGCGTCAGTTCCGCAGTGCCAACACTCTGCCGCGCGACATCTCTCTTTTCAAGGCTGATGATGGGCAGTACTATGTCAAGACCATCCCGTCGCCTGAGACTGATGCACTGCGCGGCGCATGTGTCGCATCGGTCAAACAGCGCACCATCGGCGCCAAAGGGGCTACGTTCCGCCTCCCCGCTACGACATCGGGCGCATGCGAGATAACCCTGCAGCTCGAGGCGCAGGATGCCGGAACTGTCACTCTTGATCTCCAGAATAAAGCCGGTGAGGTAACTTCCATGACTTTCAACCCTGCAGCGGCCACCTTCAGCCTTGACCGCACCCGCAGCGGCCTGACTGATTTCAGTCAGGATTTTCCGGCCGTCACCACAGCCCCGACCATGTGCGATGATTCACGCCTGAATCTGCGCATTTTCATCGACCGAAGCAGCATCGAGGTATTTGATGCCGATGGTCGCTTCGTGATGACCAACCTCGTGTTTCCCGAACAACCCTATACCGAACTTTGCATCTCGGCTGCCGAGGAGAAAGCCAAAGTGCGCGACCTGAATATATACTCAATTTCCGGGATAGCTGAATAATCAACGACCTTAAATTATAATATTCCGATATGAATGCAACTCAATCTATAAGCGTAAGCCGCAGCAGTGTGGTCCAGATCATACCTGTGATGCTCTGCTTCTTCGCCATGGGATTCGTGGATCTCGTGGGGACCGCCACAAACTATGTGCAGCAGGATCTCAACCTGCGCGACTCGGAGGCCAATATCTTCCCTTCGCTTGTGTTCTTCTGGTTTCTGATCTTCTCCGTGCCTACGGGGATGCTCATGAACCGCATAGGGCGCAAGAATACCGTGCTCATCAGTCTGGGTGTGACGGCTTTGTCACTCCTTGTGCCTATCTTTTCAGATGGCTATTATGCAATGCTTGTGGCTTTCTCACTGCTCGGCATAGGCAATGCGCTGATGCAGACATCGCTTAACCCCCTGGTGAGCAATCTCATCCAACCGTCGCGCCTGGCATCGACCCTTACTTTCGGCCAGTTCGTGAAGGCTATCGCGTCGTTTCTGGCTCCGGTGCTGGCTGCATGGGGGGCGACATCGGCAATGATTACTTTCGGATTGGGCTGGAAAATACTCTTCCCCACCTATGCAATGGTGAGTCTGCTCTCAATAGCAATGCTCTGGGCCACTCCGATCCGCGAGGCGCGTCCCGACAAGGCTTCGGGCGTGATGGAGTGTGTGAGACTGCTGGGGCGTCCCTTCATTTTGCTATGTTTTCTGGGCATCATGTGCCATGTAGGCATAGATGTGGGCACCAACACCATCGCGCCGCGCATACTCATCGAGCGTCTCTCGCTGCCGCTTGAGGAGGCAGGATTTGCCACGAGCCTCTATTTCATATTCCGCACTGCCGGATGTCTACTGGGCGCCTTCATACTGCGAGTCTTTCCGGCAAAGCGTTTCTTCCTGCTGAGTGTGCTGATGATGCTGGCCGCTATGGCTATCCTCTTTGTGAGCGACACTCCCTGGATGATCTTCACAGGTATAGCGCTGATAGGCTTCGGCAACTCGAATATCTTCTCTATCATCTTTGCACAGGCTCTTAATAATTCGCCGGCCGAACAGAATGAGGTGTCGGGTCTGATGATAATGGGCCTCTTCGGCGGCACTATTTTCCCCTTGACCATGGGCTATGCAAGCGACTTGCTGGGGGGGCAGCACGGCGCCGTGGCGGTGATGACTGTGGGTGTGGTCTATCTCTTGCTCTATACGCTGAAAATCAAACAACACTAAACCTTTGTTTAAACTTAAAAATCAGATACTCATGAATGATATGATTGTAGGAATGGGCGAGGCTCTATGGGATGTGCTCCCCGAAGGTAAGAAGATTGGCGGTGCGCCGGCTAATTTCGCTTACCATGTGTCGCAGTTCGGTCTGCCGAGCTGTGTGGTGAGCGCTGTCGGCGATGATGCTCTCGGACATGAGATTGTGGAGAATTTCACCGAGAAACACCTCACCCAGGCTATCGAGACTGTGCCCTACCCCACAGGCACAGTGCAGGTTGAGATTGACCAGGCGGGTGTGCCGCAGTATGAGATAAAGGAGAATGTGGCCTGGGACAATATACCCTTCTCTCCGGCCATAGAGGAGCTGGCACGCCACACACGCGCTGTCTGCTTCGGTTCGCTGGCTCAGCGCAATGTGGTGTCGCGTGAGACTATCGGCAAGTTTCTCGACGCAATGCCGCAATCGCCCGACTCGCTTGTGGTGTTTGACGTCAATCTGCGCCAGGGATTCTACAACAAAGATATTCTCTGCAATTCAATGGAGCGATGCAATATCCTTAAAATCAATGACGAGGAGCTGGTGACGGTGAGCCGCATGTTTGGCTATCCGGGGATCGACCTGCAGGATAAGTGCTGGATTCTGCTCGGCAAGTACAATCTGAAGATGCTCATCCTTACTTGTGGCATAAATGGCAGCTATGTCTTCACTCCGGGGCGCATCTCTTTCCAACCCACACCGACTGTGGAGGTGGCCGACACCGTAGGCGCTGGCGACTCATTCACGGCAGCCTTCATCTCAAGCATACTGAAGGGTAAACCGGTGGAGGAGGCTCACCGTATAGCCGTCAAGACCTCGGCTTATGTCTGCACGCAGCCCGGTGCCATGCCCTCGCTCAAAGATGCAGGCGTGCTCGATGACTGAGTCAATAGCTGACATAGAGTGCAGTCGCAGAGACGACATAAATGTTAATTTCGGCACTGCATTGAAATAGTGGCAGGATTAAAACGTTATATTGTTAGCAGGGTCTCCCGTAGGCTCTGTCTCACTGAGCGGGTGATAATTTCTTTTATCATCCGCTTGATTTTTTTGATTATATCACCATGACTATTATGAAATCTACTCTATTAATTGGAATGGCTGTCGGTCTGCTGGCTATGACATCGTGTGATGAGGCGTCGCGTCTGGCCGGTAAGGTCGAGGGGACCTGGAAGGGTGAACCGACCGAGATACTCCCAGCCGAAAATGAGGCGGCCATGACAGCCATGAATGCCCAGTTGCAATGCACCCCTACAATCACGTTTACGCGTGCGGCCAACACTCCCGGCGGGAATATCGCACTCGAGGGAGTCTTCACGCTTACCCACGACATTACTGCCTCGTCGGGTTTGTCGGCCACCCATGCCACAGTGTCGGGCACTCTAAAGGCCTACGGTAGTTGGAATGCTAAGGATGATGATGAGATCAGTGTCACCTTCGACCGCTCGAAAACTCAGGTAGAGATTATCCCGTCGAGTCTGCAGGTGGCTTATCTTGGCATGGCCACTGACTCTGTGGCGCCATCGCAAGATGAGCTGAAGGCCTCAATCGCTCCGAATATACAGGCTACAGCACAGGCCATAATCGCCACACGCCTTGCCTCGGTCAATGAGTTTGACGATGTGCAATTGCGCGACAATATCCTGACCTTCGAGGTCAATGACGCACATATCCGCCTTGCGCGCTGATATATTCCCCATACTCCAACACTCTTCGCGATTTATAAGCTATTCGCGATTCAGATGTTGTTTGAGCATACACAGGCTTAACTTTTGGTAAATTCTTATATGCACGGACTAATCTTAGGACTTGCTATACCCCTTGCCGGCACCACTCTCGGTGCGGCGGGGGTATATGCTTTACGTAATAAACTTTCTGATTCTGTAAATAATCTTGTAATGGGCTTTGCGGCGGGTGTGATGATTGCCGCGGCGGTGTGGTCGCTGATGATTCCCGCCATGGAGATGACTGGACTCGAAGGTCTGCCCGGGATGCTGCCGGCCTTGGCCGGATTTCTGCTCGGCGCCGCCTTCCTTCTGCTCATGGACCGCGTCACCCCTCACCTGCATGGCTACGATGAGTCGGCCGAGGGTCCGCAGGTCAACATCTCCCGCACTTGGAAGCTGGTGATGGCCATAACGCTACATAACATCCCGGAGGGGATGGCCATCGGCGTGGCATTCGCAGCGGTGATGGAGGGTAACGCCTTTGTCTCGGTGGCGGCGGCTTTGGCGCTCTCAATCGGTATCGCTATCCAGAATATCCCGGAGGGGGCAATCGTGTCGTTGCCACTCAGAGCGGCTGGCAATTCGCGCAACAGGTCGTTTCTTATCGGTGTGTTGAGCGGCATAGTTCAGCCTCTGGCCGCGATTATCACCATCTGGCTTGCTACTGTCATTGTGCCTCTTATGCCTTACCTGCTCGGTTTCGCGGCGGGTGCGATGATTTATGTGGTGGTCGAGGAACTCGTGCCGGCATCTTCGCAAGGGCATCACAGCAACATCGGGCCCATCGGCTTCATAGCAGGCTTCATCTGCATGCTCGTGCTCGATGCCCTTCTTGCATAACTTCAGAATACCTTGGCAGAGGTAATGATAGCATTGAACCATATTCCAGTCTGAATGTTTTAATTTCAGAACATGTGCCATACTCCGTCACTGAGGCGAGAGAGAGCGCAGGTTTTGAATCTTGATATACTATAAAAACACAGACAATTATGAAAGAGAAATGCGAAAATGAGTGCAGCGAGGCAAAATGCGTGATGCACCTCTGCTTTAAGATTACGAAGATTGTGCTCCAGGCTGCAACTGTGGCCGCTGCTTTCTGCATGGTGAAAGAGATTCACAAAGTGCACAAGGCAATCGAGAAGAAGCAGGAGAAGTAATCTCACAACTCCCCCATCATCGGACCGGCGACATATCCGCGCGGGCCTGACAACTGAAAAATTCCCCGTCGGCGGCATCATGACTCACCCGGTCATGACCGACGCGGGGATTTATATTTTACCCTTTTATCGATTTGCATAAACTAATATGCGTTTTTTTGAGTTAAACATATAAGGAGTGGACTGATGTCGGGACTTCTGACCCACCTCGGGTTCCATCTCCAGACTGAGGTGCCGGCGAATGATGTATTCTCCGGTTGGAATCTCCCCGTGAGGGGTAATAACAGACATACTGGGTAAAAAAGATTTATCAACAGACAATATGCACAAGTTTACAAAGATTGTAGCCACTGTCTCCGACAAGCGCTGCGATGTGGCTTTCATTCGTGAGCTGGCCGAGGCCGGCGTAAATGTGGTGAGAATGAATTCGGCTCACCTTGATCTCGAGGGGTTCCGCAAGATTGTGGCCAATACCCGCGAGGCTGATCCCTCAATTGCAATAATGATGGACACCAAGGGACCCGAAATCCGCACCACCGTCACTGCCGAGGGCGATAAGGTGAAGTATATCTCCGGCCAGGAGGTGAAGATTATAGGTTATCCCGAGGGCACCACTACCTCCGACCGCATTTGTCTGAATTATCCGAATATAGCCAATGTGCTCGAACCGGGCAACCGTCTTCTTATCGATGATGGTGAGATGGCTTTCTGTGTGACCGACGTAGATGGCGATGTGGTCACTGCCGTGGCTGAGAATGATGGCGAGCTTGGATCGCGCAAGAGTGTCAACCTGCCGGGGGTGAGCATCGACCTGCCTCCGGTCACTGAGCGCGACCGCCGCAACATTGGATACGCTGTGGAGTTGGGAGTTGATTTCATAGCCCATTCTTTCGTGAGGTCGGCAGCCGATGTGATGGAGGTGCAAAGCATTCTTGATTCGTATAAGGCTGACACCAAAATCATATCTAAAATCGAGAACCAGCAGGGCATAGATAACTTCGATGAGATTCTGCATGCCTCCTATGGCATTATGGTGGCGCGCGGCGACCTTGGTATCGAAGTCCCGGCCGAACGCATCCCCGGCATACAGGCCATGATGATCAATAAGTGCATCATGGCTCATAAACCTGTGATTGTGGCCACCCAGATGCTTCACACTATGATCGAGCATCCGCGCCCCACACGTGCCGAGATTTCTGATGTAGCTAATGCGGTCTACCAGCGGGCGGATGCAATGATGCTCTCGGGCGAGACGGCCTACGGTCGCTATCCGGTAGAGGCAGTGCGCACCATGACCAATGTGGCGCGCGAGGTAGAGGCCTCTTTGCGCTCCAACCGTCAGATTCCTCCGATGAAGGGGGCGAGCATCACGGCCTTCCTTGCTCGTGAGGCTGTGAAGTCGGAATTTACAATCGGCACCCGCGCCATACTCACTGATGCCTATCGTGGAAAGTCGTCGCGCTTCATCGCATCTTTCCGTGGCAATAACCCCACGTTTGCAATCTGCCATAATGTCAACGTGATGCGTTGGCTGGCTCTGAGCTATGGCGTGAAGGCTTATCTCTCAGAGGGTGGCGAGTACGTGCATCATCACTCTACGGAGGCTGTGCGCCGCATCGTGGCCGATGGTCATCTCGACCCCAACGACCGCATCATCTACCTCACCGGCACCCGCCGCGGTGCCCGTGCACTCGAGATTCTGACACCGCGCGAAATCTTCAATCCTGAAGACTGAATCAATCTGCTGCCATCCGGCAGAAGCTGATACATACACAACTATCCCCCGCATAGTGCGCCGCTTATATTCGGCCACACTATGCGGGGGATAGTTGTATATGTGGGTCAGCGCGACCAATCACTCACGACGCACTTCAGGTACGGTAGATCACTGCGGCGGGATTCCATTTGTCGATGGGCGAATGTGTGCGGGTGGTGTAGCCTATCGGTATCACATTGAAGGGAATGAAGTCTTCGGGCAATGAGAGTATCTCGCTCACACTCCCCATTCGGTCGGTATGGGGATAGAGGCACGTCCAGACGCTGCCAAGCCCGAGCGCATGCGAAGCGAGAAGAATATTCTCTGAGGCTGCCGAGAGGTCCTGCACCCAGAGGTGGTCGTCGGTGCCCTCAAGGAATCTCTCTTTGTAACCGCACACCACAATCGCGGCTGTGGCCTGGTTGGCCATATGGCAATATGGCAATGCGGCAGCCATACTGTCGAGCATCTCACGGTTGGTGACCACCACAAACTGCCATGGCTGACGGTTGACGGCCGTAGGGGCAGCCATCGCTGCATGCAAAATGGTGTTGAGATCATCTTCACTCACCTCTTTTGAGGGGTCAAACATCCTGTCAGAAGTGCGTGTCAGGATATTCTCCAATATTACTTCGCGACGCTGACGCTCTGTGATAGATTCTGTCGATTTAGTTTCTGTATTTTCCATAATTGTATTAAATTTGCAAGTATCTCTCAAAAATTAGTTTATAATGAAGTTGTTTTAAACTTCATTGGCAGATCACAATTGAGGTTTCTCTGTGTGATGCACTGTCAATTATATAACGTCAGTCCGGCTGAGGATGTTTGGCAGCATACCATCCGGAAAGCATATTACCTACCGTCATGAAATTCCGCACCGAATATACTCCGCAAGCGGGCACTCTCCGGCTATCGCCTGAGCGCCCTGTGACTCTCATCGGTTCTTGCTTCTCTGAGAATATCTGCTCGCGCATGCGTTCAGCTCTCTGGGATGCGGCAAACCCCTGCGGGAATCTCTATAATCCTGTATCTATCGCCAGGATTATAGAGCTTTCTCTTATTGAGGATGATGCGCTCGCTGTCGGCGAGTTTGAGACCTCGGTTTTCGAAAACAGACTTGGCTGGAATTCATGGTTGCTCGATTCGCGCTTCACGGCTGCAAATCGTGAGGAGTTGATTGAGGGTTTCCGCTCGTTGCGCCATTTGATGAGGCAGCGACTCGAGGCTTCGCAGGCACTGTGTGTAACTTTCGGCACCGCGTGGGTCTATGAACTTGCCGAAGCGGCCGACCCCCGGAACAGAAATGCTGTGGTAGGGAACTGCCATAAGTGCCCCGCATCACTGTTTATCCGGAGCCGGCTCAGTGTTTCTGAGATTGCATCGATATGGACTGACCTGCTAAAGCGACTGGGTGAGAGATTTCCGCAACTTCGCTTCATCTTCACTGTCAGTCCGGTGCGGCATCTGAAGGATGGATTCGAAGGCAATGCGCGGTCAAAGAGTATTCTGCTTCTGGCAATAGAGGAGATTACGCGTATCAGTAATGCGGCATCCTATTTCCCGGCATATGAGATAATGCTCGATGATCTACGCGATTATCGCTTTTATGCATCTGACCTCGCGCATCCGTCGGCCGAGGGTGTGGAATATATCTGGCAGAAGTTTTGCGAAACCTACATCGATGCCCCCGGGCGCGAGATTCTTGAGGAGGGTGAATCAATCGTAAGGGCACTGTCCCATCGGCCGATAGTAGATTTCACTCCCAAGGGGGCTGAAGCCCTGCGCCATCAGCAGCAATCCGCCACCCGCCGCCTCAAGGATTTCCTTACACTGCACCCTCGGATGCTTAACCCTATAATCCCATCCACTGACCGGATTTAAACCTTTTTAAACTCCTTTTTTGGTTTTCGAAAAAAAGAACTGATTTAAACTTTTTTCAAGGTCAAGATTTATTAAGATTTTGAGCAGGTTTCGGTTCTCGAAGAGGGAGCAATGCGGGCATTGCGACCGATGAAGAGGGCCGAAAGATGCCAAAATATTAATGAAGATTGGCCTTGAAGAAAACATTTTAAAATACTTTTTTAGTTTTCGTAAAAAGTTTAAATCAGTTCAAAGTTTAAACGACTTCTTCAATCCACTAAAAAAATGATGAATATGTCCAGATTTTCAGTTATAGTTACAAAAATAGCGTTTGCCGCCGCTCTGCTCTCCCCCGCCACAGCGTTTGCTCTCGATGGCTCGTGGCGCGGCGAACTGGCGATGGGGGCGGCGAAGCTCCCGCTGGTGTTTAACTTCAGTGAAGATGCCGAGCAAAATACGCTCTGCACGCTCGACTCTCCGGCGCAGGGGGCAAAGGGTATACCGGCACCGGTAGTCTATATCTCGACCGACAGTCTCTCGCTGACTGTAAGCTCAATCGGTGCAAAATATAACGCTCGCATCTCGGCTACCGAAATCATCGGCACATTCAGTCAGGGACCCTATTCATTCCCGCTGACACTGACTCCTGAACTATCGCTCTCCGAGCGGCGACCGCAGACTCCACGTCCACCCTACCCCTACACCACACTCGACACTACCTTCACTGCCACCGACGGGGTGACGCTTGCCGGTACGCTTACAATACCGGCCGGAGGGTTGAGGGCCGATATGCCGGCTCTGGTGATGGTGAGCGGGAGCGGACCGCAGAATCGCGATGAGGAGCTTTTCGACCATCGGCCGTTTGCCGTAATCGCCGATTATCTGGGGCGCGAAGGGATAGCGACTTTCAGATATGATGATCGTGGAGTGGCACAGTCCGGAGGTGATTTCGGCAGCTCTGATTTCAATACGTTCGCAGCCGATGCCGCGGCGGCTATGCGTATGTTGCGCGGTGTGGAGGGAATCGGCAAAGTTGGCGTATTAGGACATTCCGAAGGGGGCACAATAGCTATGCGGTTGGCTTCGGCAACGGATGCTGACCTGCATCCGGATTTCATAATCAGTCTTGCCGGAGTTGCCGAACCGGCCAAAGCGACCCTACTGCGCCAGAACCGCGACCGCCTTATGCAGCTCAATCTTTCGTCGCAGGAGGTTGACGACCTAATGTGCGTGATTGAGGGGTGCTTCGATGCCCTGATCGCGGGCGAGAGCGAAATCGATGTCGATGCTATCGCCAATAAAGCCGGGCTCTCGCCTAACCCGATGGTTATGGCCGAACTGAGGCGAAATCTGCCTGCCATGTCGACTCCGGCATTCCTGACGATGCTTCGTCTGCGCCCTGATGAGTGGCTTGACAACATACATGTGCCGATGCTGGCCCTCAACGGCAGCCTCGACACCCAGGTAAATCCGGAGGCAAATCTCAACCTGATCACAAGCCACATACCCTCGGCCACCGCAATCGAGCTTCCCGGCCTCAACCACCTGCTCCAACCGGCCACCACCGGCGACATCACCGAATACGAGAGCATCCCCCAGACCATCTCCCCCGAAGCCCTCGCCGCAATCCTCACCTTCCTCCGCCCCTAAGCCCCCCAAATCCTCTCCGGCTACTTCTCCTTGTCCAGCTACTTATGTAGCCCTCAACCAAGAAAGCAGCCGACTACTTATATTACTCCTTATGGATCTCTCAAAAAGTAGTTAATAGATGAATTAATTTTTGAGAAATACTTAACATTGACTGAACTATGGAACAGATACAGAACAGCAATCAACAAAATAAAATATTGTCTGACCTACGTCAGCTTATAGATGATTGTCGCAATAAAGTTGCAGTAGCCGTTAATGCCGGACTCACAACCATGTACTGGCATATCGGAGAGCGCATAAACCGCGAAGTCCTTTTTGGAGAACGGGCGGAATATGGCAAACGTATAATAGCCGGTATTTCCCAGCAATTAACAGCAGAGTATGGAGGCAGAGAATTTTCAGAAAAAAATCTGAATCGTATGCGTCAGTTTGCGGCGACTTTTCCTGATTTCTCAATTTGGACATCACTGTTGTCCAAATTGTCATGGTCTCATTTTCTGCAAGTTCTGTCGGTTGACGATGATTTGAAGCGTCAGTTCTACCTGACAATGGCAGCCGACCAGCGATGGTCTGTAAGGACACTCAAAGCCAAGATAGACGGGATGCTCTATGAACGCACGGCTATAGCCAAGCAACCGGAAGAAGTAATACTGCATGATTTGGAGCTGCTGAAAGATGAGCGCAAAATGTCGGCTGACCTGGCATTTCATGACCCCTATTTTCTTGATTTCCTCGGTTTGGAGGGTAACTTTTCAGAAAAGGATCTTGAAGACGCTATTGTCGGGGAACTCCAGAAGTTCATCACCGAAATGGGAAGCGGGTTTGCATTTATGGAAAGGCAGAAACGTATATCAGTAGATGATGAAGACTACTACATAGACCTACTGTTTTTCAATCGCCGCCTGCGGGCTATGGTGGCTGTAGACTTGAAATTAGGTAAGTTCCAAGCGGCATACAAAGGCCAGATGGAACTCTATCTCCGTTGGCTTGAAAAACATGAGATGCTTGAAGGTGAGAATAAACCAATCGGATTGATTCTATGTGCCGGAAAGAATGAGGAGCATGTGGAATTGATGCATCTCCACGAAAGCAACATCCGCGTTGCAGACTATCTAACCAAACTCCCCGACCGCCAACTGCTTGAAAAGAAACTTCAGCAGGCGGTAGAACGTGCGCAGAATAAGATTCGTCAACGACTCATTGACGAAAATAACTCAAACGACTCTGAGTGATGGCAACGTATTATGAAGATAAAGATAGTAGCAAGACCCTTGTATTATCTCACAAAGTTGGCTTCAATTTTTAGGCAAAATGTTTTCTGCCCATTCAGGCATATTCACTACATACATTTTAGCAATCTCACCATTCGATAGTCTAAAAAGTAGCTTTGCATCTACACCATCAATTGAGTTATCATAAACGTAAAGTCGATCAACTAACTTCGCAACTACTTCACAATTGAGTAGCGATTTGTAATATCGGGATATAATTTTGGCGATAGGCACATCATGTCCTCCCTCCATAACTCTGTGAGTTATTCTCGAAGCATTAATAGATGGATGTGTTGTCGCTATGAAAAATAAACGGATAAAAAATCCTGCCTTTTTGGCTCGAATTAGAAAATCAATTTTATCTTCAGCCGAGAATACTGTCTCAAAAACAAAACTTTTTCTCTCATGAGACATTTCTCTCTCAAAGCGGCACAATATGCCGCTGCCTTCAAGACAGCTTCTTTGGAATTCCAATCACCAAAAAGATTATTCGCAATCTCATCGGGATTAATATAGAATGTACCATCTGCCCATTCGTGATGAAGGAATTTTTGGGTCACAGAAGTCTTCCCCGACCCATTAGGACCTGCAATGACTATTAACTCAGGTTTATGGGAGCTCTTATCCATTGGTAACAGCATTTATCTTATCAATCCATCTTTTGTGCAGAATCGCACGATTGCGAGAGACTTTTTCGCGTATGACAGATTCAGCATCTTGGCGACGCTTAATGGCATCGGCAGCTACCTCTATCATAATTTGACAAAGTCTTTCGTCTCCCGGTTCTTCTCCAGAGAGGAATCTATAGGAATTCATATCTTGTTCTGACATATCTATTTTTGCTATTACATGCAAAGATATAACAAATAAGTATCTCTCAAAAATAATGCATAGCTAATTTTTGAGAGATACTTAAGTACAAACAATGTCATCGGATGGCGTTGGCTTTGAGGGAAGCGTGAAGACGCTTGGCTTGCGGACGGAAGGTGGTGTAGGTCAAGGCGCCGCAGATCAGTCCGCTAACTACCGGTATCAGCTTGGTGACGGAGCGGCTGGCGGTGCGCGAGGTTATCTGCGTTCCAAGTTTCTTGGCTATGACCTCTACGGTCTGGGCCACTATCTGTTTCGACAGAAGATTGCCGGCAATTCGCGTGGCTGTCTCTTCTGATATACGTTTACCTATCTCGATAGCGAGGCTCTTTATGAGTTGATTGGCAGTCTGGACTTTGTTCATTACTCCGATAAAGGCTGTGAGCATCACCTCTCCATCGCCGGTGAGATTACCTTTGTCGTCGACCATATCAGGGAATCCGTAGAGATAACCGAGTTTTTGCCCCACTGCCACCACATGATAATAGTAGTTGGCCATATCAGCCGGAATTGTGGCCAGCATGGCAATACCACCCGGAATACCGGCGGCAGCCGAAAGCGAGGTCACCTTGGCGGTGTGCACGTTGATGATAGATGATGCTTTCTTGTCGATTGTTGCAGCATCCACCACCTTCAGCGGCGACTCATCTATGCATATCCGCCGCTCTTCGGGAGTAAGATTCTTGAAAGTATTGCTTAGAAATGCAGCGCGGTCAATCTTTGCGCCCGGCATCTTGAGGATGCCGTTAAGGAATGTTATCCAAGTTCCATTCATATTTCGGTGCGATTAAGTCTGTAAATTATCATAGCGACTCACTGAAGTTTAAACAACCTCAATATCATAAACGCCATATCCTAATCAATATTTTGCCATCTTTCAACCCACTTCATCAAACGCGATGCAATAATCGCGCCCTCTTCAAGAGTCGAAATCTGCCCAAAATCTTAAGTAAATGTATACGGATTCAACGAAATACTTGGTCCAATCGTTTATTTTATTTACTTTTGTGTTCTATAAATAAGAATATTATGGCAATGACAATAAAAACATCGCCCGAATTATGGGGTGAAGACGCAAGATCTTTTGTTGAGGAAGCTCAACGTAATGGCAAGTTACCAACTCCGAAGCTTTCTGAATCTCAGCGGAAAATTTTAAATACAATGTTGGAGAGTTCGAAAAACTTTGTATTCCCTCCCAAAAGTAATTGAATTGAATGGCTGATTATTCTTTTGTTGAAGAAACGGTAATGATGCCATATACCAGAGAGGTCGCAGAATACTGTGACCCCTTTTGTTGTGGCGATTCTGATTTGGATGATTTTTTTGCTCACGATGTATTTTTGTATGAATCTGAACTGCTAAGTAAGGCATATTGTTGGATTCGCAAAGATCGACCGCGAGAGATTGTGGCAATAGCAACTCTTTCTTACGATGGTATCAAGACTAACACTCTTGATAATCCTTCTCGCAACTCCCTACAAAGGAAAATACCATACAAAAAACATCATCGTAGTTATCCGGCTATACTAATCGGTCGCTTGGGTGTAAGCTGCAATTTTCAAGGCAAAGGTCTGGGCATAGGAAGCCAATTGATGGATGCATTAAAGTTTTGGTTTGTAGACGAAAACAACAAAGCTGCATGTCGTTATATGATAGTAGATGCGTATAATTCTGAATCAACGCTACATTATTACGCAAAGAATGGGTTCAAGCCATTATACAAGAGCGAGAAGGCCGAACGTGAATCATTTGGAATCCCAGAAAAAGAAGCCCTAAAGAGCCGCATATATTATTTTGATTTAAAATTAATGGTAGGAGCAAAGTCGTTGTAGAAGACCTTTAAACACTAAAGGTCATACACTTCATTCTTTTTGCAGACGACTGGCATCGTTGTTCTTTTCAATACGCTGTGCTCGGAAACTTTTGCCTGAATTGAAGTCGTAGGTTACGCCTAATTTGATAGCCACATACTGCTTTGTGCTGGTTAGGCGGTCATAGCCTGTAGAGACAGCCCGAATCTTACCTTTCCGCTGCAATATATTTTCAAGTCCTAACGATAGCGTCCAATGATGCCCAAATCTCTTCTGAATCGTAGGATTGATGTTCAGGAGCGGATAAACGGTAATGTTGCCAACCTTCATTTTTGTCTGATAAAATCCATTCAATGTCATATTGAAAGAGTGAGGCAGAATAAATGATGTGCTCACTACTGCTTGAAGATAGCTGAAGGTGTCAAAGCCGCCATCTCTATCAAGCTGTTGTGAATTGATAGCATATGTAAGACTTGTATATAGATTCCACCATTTGGTGATATTGATGAAGCCATCGCCATGAATGAACCCACTCCTGTCTTTTCCTATATTTGCCCATGTCAGATACATCCGTTCAGGATATTCAGGGTTGCAGACAAACATCTGCCGTATCGGCTTCGATGTGGCGGAATAACCGGCAGCGATCGTGAATTTACCCGCCAAGACAAAATCAAGGCTGACTGCATCGACATGGCTGGAGTGAAGATCAGGATTCCCCACAGTGTAAGAATAGTCTGATACCTGTCGTACTGTCGGGTTGAGCGACCAGAATGAAGGGCGCCGATTGTTGCGGTAATATCCGAGCGAAACAGTGTAATCACCCCTTTCAGTGAGATTAAAAGCAATATTGGCATTTGGAAACAAGTCGAATTCCGATTGCCCTGTCATGGTGCCGGATGTATGATAATATTCTCCACGCACCCCGGCCTTGAAATGCCAACGCCCGGCCTTTGCATTAAACGTGGCATAGGCTGCCGCTATCTCTTCACGGTAATTACTTTCATAATCAGATGCTTGATTTCCTAACCATTCACTGTTAAGGAAAATGAAGTGTCTCGAATCATATCCGACAGCATTGTGGGTATATTTTAATCCTACATTCAGTCGGCAGCCCGGCCTGAAATTCTTCTGCATTGATACCTCGTTATCAATGATATGATATCTATTGCTATTGTTGGTGGCGTAAATGGAGTCTTTCCCCATGGGAAGTAATTGCATACAGTTGTTTTCATCAGTTGATGAATATTGATAGTTGTAATTGGAATTCCATTTCAATACCGAACCATTGCCGTCAAGGATATGGGAGTAGTTCAATGCGACATTCAGATTATGGAACTTGTAATCCGAGTGATATGCCCCCGAAGTTGTCTCATCAATCAAATCTGACATCATCTGTGTACGGGAGGAGACGGTTGACCTATTTCGATCTGGATTATAGTCAATCTGAAGGCCAAGCTTATCGTTAACTGTTGGTTCATAGAATACTCCGAGCGCCACGTCACCTTGCAGTGTTTTTGTCTTATGAAAAGATATACCTGCAAGCGAGAGTCCGGTATTACTATTTTCGGAATCTTCATAAGTGCTATACCTGTCAGATGGCGAGCCATTCAAATTTACAGAAAGATTTGCCGACCATTTCCCGGAACGCATACTCAGATTGGCAAAAGGATTGACCCACGTCTTATACTCGCCGAGTGTAGCATTAATCCCGGCTGCCCCTGTAAGTCCATCGATGCGATTGTGCTTCAAGTTAATGCGGATGACACCCCCTGATGATGCCGCGCTGAACTCCGCGCCGGCCTTAGGTATAATCTCAATAGAAGCGATGGAAGAGGATTGAATTGAACGCAGATAGCTCATAAGCTGACTACCGGACATATTCACCTTACGGTCGTCGATATAAACAGCGGTGCCTCCTTGCCCATAGATTGAAAGGGAGTTGTCAGAAGCCCATACTCCCGGTGCCGTCTTCAACAGTTCCAGAGCATCTTTATTTGCAGAAAGTGGATTTGCAGCCACATTGAGCACCATGCGGTCAGCTTCTCTGCGTATCAAAGGAGCCTTTACCACTACTTCTTTAAGGGTGGCGCTTTTAGGATGAAGCATGATGTCGTAGAGGTGGCCACCCTGTGGTGAGATAATAGTATCCATATACCCAACATATGACACTCTTATTTTATCACAGTCATCGGATGTTGTAAGGGTAAAGCATCCGATAGAATCAGTGACGCAACCTCCCACAATGGAGTCGTTCGCGAATGCCGAAACATTTGCAAACTCGATGGGTTGACTGGCATAATCAGTCACCCTTCCCGTTATATCTATTGCCTTGATACTGGCATTCGACGATAAGAGCAGTATGGATAAGATTACCGTTTTCATCACAAGTGGCTGGGAAATATCGTGTTATGTTTAATTGCAAGCAACTACTTAAGCAGTTGCTGACCGATTCTATAATTCTCAAATGCATTCTTTCTATGGGCTTCAATCTGATGCGACCAAAACTCTATGGCATTCTCGTAATCTTTCAGATTGTGCTTTGAGAAATCCCACAGTTGTTTTTGCGTCGGCAGCTGCATCTTGTCGGTAATTTTGTTACGTGATTGTATCACAAAAATCTGGGCTATAGGTATCTTGCCGTAATCGTAGAAATCTACAACGAGCACCCGTTGGTTCCGCTTATCAAAATACGTGTAAGTGTACATCTCTCCCCTCTTCCGGTGCCAATCTTCAACATCATCATGATATACCCACATCGTATAGGGCTTATCATCTGCATCATCCGATATCAGGGATTGCATATTTGAAGTCAGCGACGACGGTCTTTTTGCAGGAGGTTCATTCACCAACCTGACAAAAATTTTCCCGTGCGCCGGTGAATAAAACAGCACTTCATCATTCTGCAGGCCGGTTGTCTTGAGAATGTCGGCAATGAATCTCTCCATTCCTGGATATTTGGCAGCTGAGTCTGCACAAGAGATTATCGCCATGTCATTAGGTATGAGCACATCACCGAATGTCATACGATAGGTAGTGTCTTTATCTATTATCTGCGCATGATAGTCGCTGATGAACCACTCTTTGTTGGCATAATTCACCGGCTCAAGTGAGCTACAACTGTTGACAAACATAGCCACCATTACCGCAAGAAAAATGATGTTGAACTGTCTCATAAATATCGTCGTATTGATTTATATCGCAAAATTAACGCGCTATTTGCCACGACATTCTTAGTTGAAGCTCCTTTAGTCTTAGTTAGTCTTAGTTAGGAAGAAAATTATAGAATAAATTCGCTACTTTTGCAGTATGAAACGCTTTCGTTCAATAACAATTATCACGTTGGCTGCCATCGCTGCGTTGGCCGTGGCAAACATCGTGTACCTTCACAGCCTATATAATTCCATAAAGGCGCAGTCGATACAGACTGCTACTGAATGCCTGCGCCGTGCTGACATCTTGGAAATCATATCGCGTATGCAAGGCACTTCATTAGGCGAGGATGATTCCTTCATAAGGCTTACGCTGATGATTCAAGGCGAGAGATCTGCTACCGGCAATTTTGAATATCCCAACCTTTTGGAGAATATCAACAATACCATGAGCGGCTATTTTCACTTCATCGCTTCCAGCACTCCGGAGATGAAGACTCGCAATTTTGTCGATATGGAGCGAATCTTCCGTAAAGAGTTGGCGGATGCCGGACTAACACCCGAAGATGTAATCGTAACTGATGACTTTGGCCAATATCATGATTTAAAGAAATACTGGAAGATTCAAATCAGCGGAACCGACGACAAGCCAATTGTCATCGGTTACATTAGTCCTCTGTCCGGTTATATATTCCACCGCATGGCCGGAATTATCCTGACATCGGCCGGTATCCTGATTCTCATGTCTTGCCTGATATGGTATCTTCTGCATTGGGTAGGCAAGCTGAGGTCGATCGAAGAGATGAAGGATGATTTCACGCACAATATGACCCATGAATTGAAAACGCCTGTGGCTGTAGCATATTCAGCTGCCGACTCCATGCTGAGATATTACGACCAAAGTGATGAACGACGCAACAAGAAGTTGCTGGCCATAATCATGCAGCGATTGAATTTCCTGAGCGGTATGATTGAGAATATTCTCTCAATGAGCATGGAAAGATTCAAGACAATGCGGCTGAATATCGAGAAGGTTCGACTTAAAGCTCTTGTGCAGGAGGTGGCAGGTATGATTGAAATGAAAGCGGACAAACCGTTGAATATTACCGTTGATATTGCTGAAGATATAGAAGTATCTACTGATTCACTGCATTTCGGCAACGTAATTTCCAATCTTCTTGACAACGCGGTGAAATACTCAGTAGATGCCGCAGATATAAAGATATATGGTGATAATCTCAAAATCTCTATATCCGACAACGGGATAGGGATACCCCGAGAAAATCTTCCCTATATCTTTGATAAGTTTTACAGAGTCGCAGATGGCGACCGTTATGAAGTTGGAGGATATGGATTGGGACTCTATTATGTGCGACAGATTGTGGAGATGCAGGGTTGGAGTATCTCGGTGATAAGCGAGAAAAATATAGGTACGACGTTCACTATTAAATTCGGCAGGGATGAGAAAAGATAAGATTCTGTTGGTGGAGGACGATTCCACACTGTCATATATAATTGAAGACGCACTGCTGCGCGAAGGTTTCGAAGTGGCTACCGCCCAGAATGGAGAGGTGGGACTCAAGGAATTTGAGAAATACCATCCCGATGTAGTGGTGGCCGATGTAATGATGCCTAAGATGGACGGATTTGAGATGGTTAAACTTATCCGTCTGAAATCGCCAAATATTCCTGTACTGTTTCTCACTGCCCGTACAGCATTGGATGATGTTATCCACGGTTTTGAAATCGGAGCCAACGACTATATACGCAAGCCTTTTCAGATAGCGGAGCTGGTGGTGCGTATAAAAGCCCTGCTCCGGCGAGCGGGTGCATCGGTCGAAGATTCGGTGCTGACCGTCGGTGATTGCAAACTTGATTTTGCCGCTCAAAAACTTGTAGTTGATGGAAAGGCCAGAGAACTTTCACATACGGAAGCGGTAATTCTTGACGAATTCTTTCACCATCCAAATGAAGTAGTCGAAGCCCGGACGCTGATGTATCGGATATGGCAGAATGATGATTACAACAACCTCAACCGCCTGCACGGCTTCATCTATAAACTCAGGAAATACTTGGATTCATCTACCCTTGACATCCTAAATGTCAGAGGCATCGGATACAAGCTTTCCCAAAAGAGTGAAATTTAAATCTCAACATAGAACGGTCACTTGAAAGGAGAGTCTCCTGGGAACAACTAACTAACTTTACACCATCATGCCGCCTCACGGCGCCCACCAACATCAAAAGTGACCGAATATGGCCCTTTGGGTGGGTGGATATGCTCCGTTTTTGCAACCAAGCGAGTGCATAAGTACAAACAATTGACAGCAAGAAAGATATAATTCTGCACCAACTTGGTGCAGATTCGGAGGCTTCTCTGATAACGCGCAAATCCCCACTATATTCACATTGGTCCCATGGAAGCATCATGTGAAGTTGTTTAAACTTTTTACGAAAAAGTTTAAACCGACTTATTTTATATCTTCAAGCGCAATCTTAATTAATATTTTGGCATCTTTCGACCCTCTTCATCGGTCGCGATGCCCGCATCGCTCCCTCTTCGAGAGCCGAAACCTGCTCAAAATCTTAATTAACCTTGCACTTGAAAAAAGTTTAAACAACTTCTGTGGAAATAATTTCAAAATGTGAGTCTATCCAGGAAGCGATATTCTATATTAAACTGACAATTGCCGAGTCTTTGTCGAAACAGGGATTGATGAATTGCATGAAAGCCAATTTATTCGTTTCCAGAGGTGGTGCAGGATATAACGGCGATTTTTATGCTTGCAAACCACCCTAATGTCAAATATTCTTATTAACTTTGCGATAGGCCCTTATGCCTATACGACAGCAATGCCTCCCGACCGAGCAAAAATAATTGGCATCTCCCGTCACCGCCTCACCACCGACGGCGATGGCGTGACCACGCTTGTCGCTTTCCACGGCTGTCCGCTCCGTTGCCATTACTGTCTGAATCCACAATCGCTCGGCAACAGTAACTGTTTCAAAGAATACACTCCGCAGTCACTTTATGATGAGGTCAGGATTGATGAACTATATTTCATCGCCACCAACGGTGGTGTGACTTTCGGGGGTGGAGAACCTGCATTACGTCCTGATTTTATATGCCGTTTCCGTGAGTTGTGTGGCCCGTCATGGCAGCTGACATTGGAAACGTCCCTTAATGTGCCGCAAGAGAATATCGAGGCTCTACTCCCGGTAATAGATTCATGGATTATCGACATCAAGGATTTGGACGCGGATATTTACCGTCAATACACGGGTAATGATAATTCGCATGTGCTATCTAATCTACGCTTGATTGCCAAGGCTGACCGTCAGAAAGACTGCATGATACGGCTACCGCTTATCCCTGACTACAATACCGATGCCGACCGTGAGGAAAGCCGCAAGGCTCTCTCCGCACTCGGCTACTCCAAATTCGATTTATTCACCTATCAAATCCGCAAACATTGATTATGACACGAGGAAAGCAGACTTGTAAAATATTGAAAGAGATTCGTCGGCAGATAGCCGAGGCGAATGACATAGAGTTTGTAACGTCGGAGTGTCGTTACAAAGGTGACTGTCTCGGAACCTGTCCGAAATGCGAAGCCGAGGTGCGATATTTGGAGCAACAGCTCCGCTCCCGTCAACTCATGGGTAAAGCCGTTGTGCTTGCTGGATTATCGGCAGGCGCAATAGCCATGCTTGCTCCTATTGCCGTGCAATCCCAAACTCCCGACACATCTTTGACAAAAGGATATGCAGCAACTCAGACAATGGCCGATACTATAATAATCAAAGGCGTTGTCCTCGCTGGAGATACTTTGCAAGACGGTACTATATCAAGAGAACCTATGGTAGGGGCTATAATTATAAACCCACTGACAGCACAGGGAACATCAACGGATATTGACGGCAAATTTCAAATAGAGGCCGTAGTTGGAGATAGCCTGCAAGTTGAATATGTGGGATATGAAACTCTTATCTACCCCGTAACATCAAAAGCATTAAATGAAGAAATTATTCTAACTCCTATGCAAGTTTATCTTGGTGAAATACCAGTTATGGGTGTCGAGCCCATTGAGGTAACTGATAAACTTGAAAATGTGTTATATCTTACTGTTGTCAATGAGAATAATCTTCCAATTACCCCCTCTGTCAGGAAAATCGAACGGATTTGGATTGATGAAGACGGTGACGAAATGTCGGACTACATTAGTTTAATACCATTTGATGGCAAATTTATCATTCAATGGAATAATGAACCCGCATTACATGATGACGATGGCAAGCCACTGAAAGAAGCGATATTGCGTATAGAGGTTGAAGGTTACGACAATCCCCAAACAATCAAAGTAAAATACCCCAAACGAAACACAAAGAAAACCATCAAATTCAAACACGATAAGAAATAGCATTCCAATACTCATTCATCTGTTTATTTCCTTTTTGTTGTCAGAAGGGATTGCTTTGCCGTTGGCAGGAGGCATATATGTGTTCTCCAAGCGCAAAAGAAAGCGTAAGATGAAGAAATATGAACGGAATTTTTGTATTCTGATGTGCAAATGTAGTGCGAATGTTACAAAAGAAAATCGCAACCAACTGTTGATTAGCTGATTGCGATTGTGCTTTGTTGCCTTGGAAGGGCAACTTTTGTGATATTTCGTGAAACTTCGATTTTGTAA